>Ga0265299_10001573_pt1 | contig 25633 bp, 19 predicted proteins | sample AusTroGonzalo_MG_4_FD_193485 | JGI IMG/M metagenome (GOLD analysis project Ga0265299, IMG submission 193485) | Bovine rumen microbial communities from tropical cattle in Woodstock, Queensland, Australia - Gonzalo_02 | ecosystem: Host-associated > Mammals > Digestive system > Stomach > Rumen ... | reverse complement strand
CCCCGTAAATCTGCAGCGCGATAACCGAAATTGGACGACTGTAAGTCGTTTTCTCGCTGTTCAAAAAATAAGCATTGCCCAACATTATATATATATTGACACCGGAGCGGCTCAGGCCATCGTGCTTGGCAAGTGCGGCGGAGGCATCGCAGGCGAGGTGTTGCAGATTGTTAATCGTGGGAAGATCGAACGTGTACTCATCCTCCGTCTGCGTGGCGGGCGCATCCGAACGGTCGGGCATCGTGCGGGACTCCGGTGTGGGCAACAAGGCCTGCTTGGTTTTCCACTGTTTGAGGGCTTTTTGGTATTCAGCATCCGCGGCATCCCGGAATTCTTCAGCGAAAGTACTATAGTTGTTGAAGGGCAGCGGATAGCTTTCGGGCGGAGTTACGGTTTCCGCCACATTCTCATTATTGAAACGGTCGTCGCCTAGCAGCAATCTCGGAACAAACTGTCGGACAGGCTTTTCGTTGGCATAGAACACGCTGCCTTCGGAAGCTTCGACCGTGAAAATGCGTGCATCCGTCATCAAGAACTCCTCGTAATAGGGTGCGGTTTCATCTCCGATTTTCAGATGGTCGATGTCAGTATCCCATTCATGCTGGGCGGAAAGCTGGAACACCTCTGCCGTGGACATAGGCGTGTTGGAGGCGGTTGATGTAGGATACTGCACTATTCTTTGGGGTTGCGGTGTTTTATGCTGCGGTCTTACTTCAACATTGCCCAAAAGCAACGCCGGTGCGGAACCGCAGGTCATCAAGTCGTCTTGCTGACTATGACACGTAATGGCCACATAATCAGCATTTTCCCCTGCCACCAAGACATTGCTAAGCCATTGCTGTTTGCTGCCGGTCAACAACACATCGCGCACCATCTCATCCGGCTTGCTATGGTTCGGATAGATTTTATAACAGATTGTCGGATAGAGAGTTATCACATCATCGGTATCGCAACGCACCTCCACCTCCTTCACATACAAGGCATATTCCAGCGACTGCTTTTTTGCTTCGCGAGACAAGGCCTCCAGCAACTGATTGTCATTCAGAGGTTTGTCGGATCTAAGGAAAAGATTGGACTGCCGCGGAGAGGGCAACCGACTGTTACCCCGGGCATTGCCGTAGGATTCGTAGGCATCGGGTCGCTGCGTACGCGAAGAAAGCATTAGCGGCCGAAGCTCACCGTGATCAATGTGGTCAACGGATTGTCCCATAGTCCCTTCGTCATCGTATAAATAGGAACCGCCATGATAATTTTTGTAGTAGGATGCCAATGTGATAGGATTGGTATATACGGAAAAGGATTCCGGCAGTATCTGTTGCCCGATTCTGTTGCGCAAATAATTGTCGTTGGGATTCTCCAAATCATGTCCTAACAGATTGTGAATCAATACCGAAGAAGCTTGCGGAGAGAGTAAGACGGGACAGCTTGACGAACCGCATTTTTCAGCTCGAACCAGATGAGAGAACAGCATTTCCATCTCCTCCATTTCGGTACGAAGCACATCCCCATCCGGAAGCTGGTCGGGGAAAAATGTATAATGTTGTCGCTCAATATGTTCGGGGGCCCCATCCAGAGTCAATCCTCCTACCCGTAAGGTCAGCAAGGTGTTTTCATCGTTTTTTACAAAGTAACTTTTCTCGCTGTTAACCAGATACTTGCGAATTGACTGATAACGAATGTTAGCGGATTTTTCCCTTAAATCCAATTCTGTAGAAGCCGTGCTGTGTTCAAGATTCCGTATCCAAAGCGTCTCATTCCAGTGCGACTCCCTGTCAACGGGCGTTGCATAGTATCCATCTCGATCATTGGACATATAGAGAAACTTTTCAACATCCTCATCTCCAACGAGAAACCTTTCCGCGACTATATTATCGGTGTATCGATCCAGAGCCTCTTGGTACGCCTTTCGGGTCTCGTTCCGAAGAATCTTCCGGACTAAAACGGGATTCTCATCTAAAGGCAGCGGTATCTGCTTGACGTAAGGGGTTTTGTAGGTGAGATAGTGGTAATTGTCCGTTTCGGGTGTCCCCACGCGCATCTCAATGGTCAAAACGACCGATTTCGAGGTGGAATTGTCATAAATTTTCCCGAAATTGGCCGAAATGGAATGTTCCGTGGTCTCGTTGACCCGGTACGCCATGAAATAGGGACGCAAGTGTGTCTGCTGCAGCGAATCGTACTGCAGTTGCAGTTCTTGTCGCAGAACTTGCAAAAAGGCATCGTCTTCCGGCTTTGTCTGAGCAAAAACAGAATTGCCGCCCGCCAAAAACAGCAGGCAGCACAGCCAGAAAAACGACAGTTTTTTCATAAGCGCATTTAACCCCTGAAAATCGTGCCTTCCCGATCCGGGCTGACCGAAACGATGCTGACCTTCGTATTCGTCTTATCCTCAATGAATTGAATGTAATCCTTGAAGGTTTGTGGCAGCGATTCGTAGGTTTTGCAGTCGGAGATGTCCTCTTTCCAGCCGGGCAGGGTGGTATAGACGGGCTCGATCTCCACGTCGGTGGCGGAGGGCATCCGGTCGGTAAGCTCGCCGTTCACGCGATAGGCGGTGCAGACTTTGATTTCGTCGAGTTTGTCGAGGACATCGGCTTTGGTGAGGGCGATGTCCGTCACGCCGTTGATCATCAGCGCGTATTGGAGCGCGACGAGGTCAAGCCAGCCGCAACGTCTTGGTCTTCCGGTGGTTGCGCCGTATTCGTTGCCTTCCTTGCGGAGGAATTCGCCCGTCTCGTCGAAGAGTTCCGTCGGGAAAGGACCGCTGCCTACGCGGGTGCAGTAGGCCTTTACGATGCCGAAAACGCGACCGGCGTAGTGCGGGGCTAAACCGAGACCTGTGAATGCACCGGCGGCGATGGTGTTGGAGGAGGTCACGAACGGATATGCGCCAAACTCCACGTCCAACAGTGTACCTTGGGCACCTTCTGCCAAGACGGATTTCTCGTCTGTAAGATACTGGTGTACGACGTATTCACTATCAATAAACGTGAATTTGCGGAGGGTCTCTAACGACTTGCGCCATTGGGCATCCAATTCGGCGAGCTTTTCCGCATAGTCGAAATGGAAATGCTTTAGAATCTCAATGTGCTCATCGATTTTCTGGCGGTATTTAGCTTCAAAATCAGGCGATTCGAGATCGCACACGCGCAGCCCCGAACGAGCGGTCTTGTCGGTGTAGGTCGGTCCGATGCCTTTGAGCGTGGAGCCGATCTTCATGTTGCCCTTGTGCGCCTCCTGCGCGGCGTCCAGCAGCTTGTGTGTGGGCAGAATCAGGTGCGCCTTGCGGGAGATATAGAGATTATCGGTGGGAGTTAAACCCATGTCAATCAGCGCGTTGATCTCTTCTTCGAAGATGATCGGATCGATGACCACGCCGTTGCCGATGATATTGACTTTGCTTTTGTGGAAGATGCCGGAGGGGATGATGTGCAGCACGTGCCGGTGTCCGTTGAACTCTAATGAGTGCCCCGCGTTGGGACCGCCTTGGAAGCGCGCAATCACGTCGTATTTGGGCGTCAGAACGTCCACGATTTTGCCTTTGCCTTCGTCGCCCCATTGCAGGCCGAGCAGAATGTCCATTTTCATATTTCTATTGTTTGAAAAACGGGGCAAAGATACAAATTTTTTAGTTTAGGGTTTAAGGTTTAGAGTTTAAGGTTCAAAGTTCAAAGTGTGTGAACATTGTACCTGAAACCTGGAACCTGGAACCTGGAACTTGGAACCTGAATTACGAAATCCGGCGTTGGGTGAACAGGTGGCGGGTGACGGTGAAGTACATCAAACAGCCGGCAGCATGTACTGCCACGACAGTCCAAAATGCGGAAGTGTATCCGAAATATTCGGAGATGACACCGCCGAGCACGATGCCGAGTCCCATGCCTAAGTCCCAGCTGGTGAGCAGGGTGGAGTTGGCCGTGCCCCGCTCGTTGTGCTGCGCCACCGAGATGATCATGTTCTGGAAGGCGGGCCACATGTGTCCGTTGCCCAGACCCACCAATATGGCGGTGGCGTAGAAGCAGATGGGATGCCGGGAAATGACAAACACCGTGTACCCGATGGTGGAGATGAGGATGCCAATGCCCGCATGGCGTGTCAACTTGCCTTCTCTCAGCGACTTGCCTCCCTGTAATCGTGATAGGATCAGTCCGAGGGAGAGCAACAGGAAGAAGGTTCCCGAGCCACTGGTGATACCCAGCACTTCTTTTCCATAGATGGCCAAGTAATTGCTTAACACTCCGTAACATAAAGCGAAGAAAACCATGTTAACGCCTATAAACCAGCCATTTAAGAGGAAGAAACGGTCGAGGGAGATTTTCTTCTTGTCGGCAAGAAGCGGCCGTTGTGGTATTTTCACGGTGGAGGAGACGATGGCACTGATCAGGGCGAACAGCAGCGCCACGAGGAAAAGGACGTTAAAATTGTCGAAGTATTTGTAGAGGGCGATGCCGACGGTGGGGGCGATGGCGGTGGCGATATTGTTGCTAAGTCCGTAGTAACCAATGCCTTCGTTGCGGCGCGAGGAGGGCAGCACGTCGATGGCGACGGTGGAGTTGGCCACGGTGCACGCCCCGAAGGGACCGCCGTGGAGCGTGCGCACCAGCGCGAAAAGCAGCAACGTGCCCGCCAAAAGATACATCCCGTAGAAGACGAAGCTCAGCAACATAAAGAAAACCAGCACTTTCTTGCGGTTGAAGGAATCCACGATGTAGCCGCTGAAGGGACGGAAGAGCAGGGCGGCCACGGCATAACCCGACAACACCAACCCGATAACGTCTTTGGTGGCCCCGAAGTGCTCGCTCAGATAGATGGGCAGCAGCGGGGTAAGAATATAAAAGGCGAAAAAGAGCGAGAAATTCACCGCCATCACCTTAATATACTCTCTGTTCCAAAGTTTTTCCTTAACTTCCTGCTCCATTTTCTCCATATTTGGGCTGGCAAAAATGCGCTTTTTTTCAATACGGAGGTTGAGGCTGAAAGAAGCGAGAAGACCTGTGTCACCGCGCCTTGCCGCCAAATCTGCGAAAACCGTCATTTTAAATTAACTATTATTAGTTAAAATTATGGTAAACAGTTAGTTTCCAAGGAAATATTTTTCTGATTTTGGGCTTGGAACGATTGAAAAAAAAGCGTACCTTTGCCCCCTGAAATCATTAAACCTATCAAGAATGGAAAAAGAAGAAAATAAAAACAATGTGAATGCGGAGAAACTGAAAGTGCTCAACTCCACGCTCGAAAAACTCGAAAAAACGTTCGGAAAGGGCTCCATCATGCGCATGGGCGAGACTCACATCGAGGAGATGGACGTCATCTCCACCGGTTCCATCGGTCTCGACACGGCGTTAGGAGTCGGCGGCTTCCCAAAAGGTAGAATCGTCGAAATCTACGGACCCGAGTCTTCCGGTAAGACCACGTTAGCCATCCACGCCATCGCGGAGGCGCAGAAACAGGGCGGTATCGCCGCCTTTATCGATGCGGAGCACGCCTTCGACCGCTTCTACGCCGAGAAATTGGGCGTGAACACCGCTGAACTGCTGATTTCGCAGCCCGACAACGGCGAGCAGGCCCTCGAAATCGCCGACAACCTCATCCGCTCCGGCGCCATCGACATCATCGTCATCGACTCTGTTGCCGCCCTTACCCCCAAGAGCGAAATCGAAGGCGACATGGGCGACTCGAAAGTCGGCCTCCAAGCGCGTTTGATGTCACAAGCGTTGCGTAAGTTGACCGCAACCATCAATAAGACAGGCTGTTGCTGTATTTTTATCAACCAATTGCGCGAGAAGATCGGCATCATGTTCGGCAATCCCGAGACGACCACCGGCGGTAACGCCCTGAAGTTCTATGCTTCCGTGCGGCTCGACATCCGCCGTCAGACCCAGATCAAGGACGGCGACACGGCCATCGGTAACCACGTGAAAGTCAAGGTAGTGAAGAACAAAGTGGCGCCTCCGTTCCGTACGGCAGAATTCGACATCATGTTTGGCGAAGGTATCTCCAAAGTCGGCGAAATTGTGGATTTGGGTGTTGAATACAACATTATCAAGAAATCCGGTTCCTGGTTCTCCTACGGCGATTCTAAGTTGGCGCAGGGCCGCGACAGCGTGAAGCAGCTTCTCAACGACAATCCCGAACTGTCAGACGAGATCGAGGCCAAGATTCGAGAGGCCATCAAGGAAGGAATGAAATAATTGCTATTATGGAGATGCGGTGCATCATAGAGACGCGGTGTACCTCGGCTTTACGTTATAAAATAATATCAGAATGAGAAAAACGATCATAGGTCTGCTGGCTCTGTTGTTGGTTTTCGCTTATGGTTGCCATAACAAGAAACAGTATGCTGATTTGCCCCCGGAGCTGGCTGAACTGTGCCTGAATATCGACAAGCACCCGAAAAAGTCCGAAAATTATTACAAGCGGGCGAACTACTATTACCTGAACAAGGAGATAGACAAGGGCATTGCAGACATGCAGACGGCCATCCAGTTGCAACCCGACAGCAGCAAGTATTATGTCACCCTTTCCGATCTATATTTTGCGAAGCATGAGACCGACTTGACCGAAGAGATGTTGTTAAAAGCCATCTCCAAGGATGAGAATAACAACGAGGCACGTCTGAAATTAGCTGAATTACAGTTCTATACGCGCCAGTTTGAGGATTGCGGGAAAACGATTGACGAGGCGGTGCAACGTCAGCCGCACAACCCCAAAGCCTATCTTATCAAGGCGTTTATGCTCAAGGATATGCAAGATACGGTCGGCTATCTGCGTATGTTACAGTTGGTTATCGACCAAAATCCTAGGGAGGTCAAGGCTTATAGCGAATTGGGCTATTTTTATCAGCAAAAGAACGACCCTATGGCCGTTTCCTACTACCAAAATGGTCTGAAAGTGGATCCCAACAATGTGGAACTCCACTATAATTTGGGCAAGATGTTCCAGGATATGGACAAGCTGGAAGAGGCAGAGCAGGAGTACAAGACGGCTATTTCCATCGATTCCACGCATATCCCGTCACTTAACAACTTGGGTTACTTATACTTGGATGACAATATCAAAAAGTATGACGAAGCCGTGAAGTTGTTTACGCAGGTGTTGCAGGTGAATCCCAAATTCGTGTATGCGGTCTGCAACCGTGGCGTGGCATACGAGTATATGGGCAATTATGTGGCGGCGCGGAAGGATTATGAGGAGGCATTGAAACTTTCCACCAATTTCGAGCCGGCCATTTTAGGGCTGAACCGTTTGGACAAACTTCAACATTAAGCGCGTATGAACGAGAATCTGGATCCTACATCGCAACGGCTTTCTGCCTCGGACAAGGAATTTGAGCGGGCGATACGTCCTGCGCAATTTACTGATTTTCAGGGGCAAAAGCAGGTTTTAGAGAACCTGATGGTTTTCGTTCATGCCGCAAAAGGGCGTGGGGAGGCCTTGGATCACGTATTGCTGCATGGCCCTCCTGGTTTGGGAAAGACGACCCTCTCCCATATCATCGGCAACGAAATGGGGGTGAATGTGCGGGTAACTTCCGGACCGGTGATTGACAAGCCTGGCGATTTGGCAGGTTTGCTCACCAATTTGGAACCCCACGATGTGCTTTTTATTGATGAGATCCATAGATTGTCTCCTGTGGTAGAGGAATATCTCTATTCGGCCATGGAGGACTACAAGATCGACATCATGATTGACAGCGGTCCGAGCGCCCGAAGCGTGCAGATTTCCATCAACCCGTTCACGCTGGTTGGGGCCACCACTCGTTCGGGTTTGCTGACGGCACCGTTGCGGTCGCGTTTCGGCATCAACTTGCGTCTGCAATACTATGATGCCCAGACACTTGGCAATATCATCAAGCGGTCGGCTTCCATTTTGAACATCCCGATTGACGATGATGCTGCCTACGAGATTGCGAGTCGCAGTCGTGGCACGCCGCGTATCGCGAACTTGTTGTTGCGCCGTGTCCGGGACTTCGCGCAGATCAAAGGCGACGGCACCATCACGCTGCCCATCACTCAGGTTGCCCTCACCGCGTTGAATGTCGATAAGCACGGTTTGGACGAGATGGACAACCGCATCTTGAGCACTATCATCGAGAAGTTCAAGGGTGGTCCGGTGGGCTTGAGCACCATTGCCACGGCTGTGGGGGAAGACTCAGGCACCATCGAGGAGGTCTATGAACCGTTCTTGATTCAAGAGGGCTACTTGATGCGTACCCCGCGTGGTCGCGAAGCCACGGATTTGGCGTTCAAGCACTTGGGGAAGTCGAGATATGTGTCAGGACAAGGAGAACTGTTCTGAATGAAGAATGAAGAATAAGGTTTTGTAGGGGCGAAAAATTTTTCGCCCCTGCAGCTTTATTCGGGTGTTGAAAAAAAATTTCCAACCCCTATGTGGTTGATATTAAAAAAAGTGTATTTTTGCCGTCCAATTTTAACGACTAAAAAAATATCAAAAAATATGAAAAAAGACATCCATCCTAAGGAGTATAGAACCGTGGTTTTCAAGGACATGTCAAACGATTATGCCTTCCTTACCAAGTCAACGGTCAACACGAAAGATACGATTGTATGGGAAGACGGAAATGAATATCCGCTCGTGAAATTAGAGATTTCCAGCACCTCACACCCCTTCTTCACCGGTAAGATGAAGTTGGTTGACACGGCCGGTCGTGTGGATAAATTCCGCAACAAATACGCCCGCCATTTTGAAGCTGGCAAATCCAAGTAATCCATATATTTTGTACTTTTGCTGACCTTTTTTGTAGCCCGAAAAAGGTCAGTTTTTTTATTGTATCTTCTTGAAATGATTAAAGATATTTTTGCCGCCGGGGGCTTTCTGAACGCTGAATCGAATGTAATTCCCATTTTGTCGGCGGAGGATGAGGCCAAGCTGAACGAGGAGGAACTTCCTTCCGTGGTGCCGTTGCTGCCCATGCGCAACACGGTGCTCTTCCCGGGCATGGTGATTCCCATCACCATAGGCCGTGAGAAGTCGTTGCGTCTTGCTCGCGACTGCGCCAATTCGGATGAGCCTATCGGGGTGGTGGCACAACGCGACAACAGCGTGGAGGACCCGACAATCCGCGACCTGTACCGCGTGGGGACCGTTGCCCGCATCCTCAAGACCCTCAACATCCCGGATGGCAACATCATGATGGTGGTTCAAGGTGTGAAACTCTTCGAGATCGGTCGTGTTACTCAGTCAAGACCCTATTACCGTTGTACGGTCCAACCTTATTTGACGAACGACCTCGATCCCGAAATTACAGACACGGAGGAATTCCAGGCCAAAATAATGCTGATTCGCGAGACGATGGGCAATATTTTGCAGCTTACCCCTGGCGTGCCTCGCGATGCCATGACCGCGATCAATAACATTGAAAGCAACGCTTTCCTGCTGAACTTTATCGTTTCAAACCTCAGCATTGAAGTGAGTCAAAAGCAGGAGGTCCTTGAAACACAGGATATTATGGAACGTTGCGACAAGGTGCTTTCGCTGATTTCGCATGAACTTCAGGTGGTGGAGATCAAGCATCAGATTCATACCAAATCCCACCAGGAATTGGAGAAACAGCAGCGCGAATATATCCTCAACCAACAGATGAAGACCATCCAGGAAGAGTTGGGCGGTCCTTCTACGGAGAAAGATTTCGATGACCTGCGCGAGCGTGCGGCGAAGAAGAAATGGAATCAGGAAACCGCTGACCTTTTCGAGAAAGAATTCAAGAAATTGCAGCGCACTAACTATATGTCGCCGGATTATTCCGTCCAACTCAACTATTTGGATCTTTTGCTTGACCTGCCCTGGAACGAATACAGCGAGGACAACTTCGACCTGAAAAGGACTCGCGAAATTCTCGACAAGGATCACTACGGTTTGGAGAAGGTGAAAGAGCGCATTCTGGAGTATTTGGCCGTTTTGAAGCTGAAAGGCGATATGAAGTCGCCCATCCTCTGTCTCGCAGGCCCTCCGGGAGTGGGTAAAACCTCTCTCGGACGTTCCATTGCGGAATCAATTGGACGCAAGTATGTCCGTATTTCCCTCGGTGGCGTGCATGACGAGGCAGAAATTCGCGGCCACCGCAAGACTTACATCGGAGCCATGCCCGGCCGTATCATCCAGAACATGCGCAAGGTGGGCTATTCCAACCCTGTTTTCGTGCTGGACGAAATCGACAAGGTGTCCGGCATGGGGGTCAATGGTGACCCTTCAGCAGCGTTGCTCGAAGTGATGGATCCCGAACAGAACAGCACCTTCAACGACAACTACCTCGAAACCCCTTACGATCTGTCGAAGGTGCTCTTCATCGCCACGGCCAACAACCTCAACAGCATCCATCCCGCCCTGCTCGACCGTATGGAAATCATCGACATCCCGGGCTATTTGGCGGAGGAGAAATTGGCTATTGCTACGAGACACCTCATTCCGAAACAACTGAAAGACAACGGATTAACCGCCGAGCAGCTGGCCATCACGGAAGACACGGTGAAGGCGGTCATCAGCGACTACACCCGCGAGTCGGGCGTGCGCGGACTGGAGCGCACCCTTGCCAAGATCATTCGCAAACGGGCTGCGCAGTTGGTGCAGGATGGTACGATGAACCCTACAGTGGTGCCGGAGGATTTGAAGGAGATTTTGGGATCCCCGATTTTCAAGATGGAGAAGGCTCTGGATGGCAAAGTTCCGGGCGTGGCCACTGGATTGGCTTGGACGGCTGTGGGCGGTGAAATCCTCTTCGTGGAGGCCATCACCAGCACAGGCAAAGGCGAGCTCACCATGACCGGCAACTTGGGCGACGTGATGAAAGAGTCGGCCACGATTGCCTACGAGTTTCTAAAAGCCCATGCTGCCGACTATCGTGTTAATCCTGAGGCTTTTAACAACAAGAATGTGCATGTTCATGTGCCGGAAGGTGCTACCCCGAAGGATGGCCCTTCGGCAGGCATCACGATTCTCACGGCATTGGTTTCTGCGTTCACGCAAGTGCCTGTGCGCGAGAAAATTGCTATGACAGGCGAAATCACTCTTCGTGGAAAGCTGCTCCCCGTGGGCGGCATCAAGGAGAAGATTCTCGCAGCCAAACGTTGCGGCATCTTCGACATTGTGATGTCCAAGGAGAATAAGAAAGACATTGACGATATCAAGGACAATTTCATCGAAGGAATGACGTTTCACTACTTTGAATCGATGAAAGAGGCCGTGATGTTCAACTTTAACTGGCAATAATATGGCAAATCCCTATTACGAATCAGCCCTGACCGAACGTGCCGGCGTGGAACAACCCATGCAGGTGAACCCGAATTTCAGACGGCACAAGAAAGCGGAACTCACCGTGGATGGCTACGTGAAGGGGATTTTGGAGGGAAACCGCACCATCCTCAGTCGTGCCATCACCATGATTGAGAGCGAGAATCCCACGCATATCGCGATGGCGCAGACGATTATCGAGCGTTGTCTGCCGCATTCCGGCAATTCGCTGCGCATCGGAATCACGGGCGTGCCGGGCGTGGGAAAAAGTACTTTTATCGAATCGTTTGGCGGGATGCTGACGGCGGAAGGGCATAAGTTGGCAGTTTTGGCTATCGATCCGTCGAGCGAGCGAACGAAAGGGAGCATCTTGGGCGACAAAACCCGCATGGAGACGCTTTCCGTCGATCCGAATGCCTTCATCCGGCCTTCGCCCTCCGGTTCCGCGTTGGGCGGTGTGGCCCGCAAGACCCGCGAGTCCATCATCCTGTGCGAGGCCGCCGGTTTTGACGTCATCATCGTGGAAACTGTCGGGGTTGGACAATCGGAAACCGTGGTCAAGTCCATGGTCGATTTCTTCCTGCTGCTGATGTTGGCGGGTGCCGGCGACGAGCTGCAGGGCATCAAGCGCGGCATCATGGAAATGGCTGACGCACTGGTGATTAACAAGGCCGATGGCGACAATCTGCCCAAGGCGAAGGGTGCCGCATCGCAATATCGCGCCGCATTGAAACTGTTCCCGAAAAACGACAACGGCTGGGATGTGCCCGTGGAGGTCTGCTCCGCCCGGGAGTGTTTCGCGTTGGACAAAGTATGGCAGATCATCCAGGATTTCGTCACGCTCACCCGAGGCAACGGCAGCTTCGAAAAGACCCGTAACGAACAATTAATCAATATCTTCTACCACTGGATAGAATACACCTTGCACAACCGCTTCTACAACAACGAGAATACGCAGGCCCGCATCGAGGAGCTGATTCCGATGATCCAGTCGAAGCGGATTTCCCCGTATGCCGCTGCGGCGGAATTGACGGAATAGAGCCTGCACACCTGACGGCGTGCAAATCCACTTGCGAGACATCATAATTGTTACCGAGCCCTTCAGCCCCAAAGGGCTGATTCGTGGTCGGAACGGTTCTCACAATACCGAGAAAGGTGACCATCGGCGGAATGGTGAGGGCTCGGTAGCCCATGGTCGGAGCAAAGCGACACCCTGGGCGATGTATCCGGCAACGGTCATGGCGCACGCCGTTAGGTGTGCGGGCAAACGGATGCGGGATAAAGATTCAGCGGAGGTGTTCGTTGTTGATAATCAATGATTTACGAGCGGGCTTGCGTTAGGGATTGAAGCGGAAATGATTTTTGCGTGGTGATGTAGGGGCGAATGATTATTCGCCCTCACGGAAGGGGGCATTTGCGTCTTCGCAGGGTTATGTTCGGCGCAAAAATCATTGCAGCGGAAAGCCCGACAGCGCGGCGGCTGTTTAAAGGTTAACGGTTAAGGGTTAATGGTTAAAGTGGGGGGGATCGTAACGATAGGGGATGGGGTGCGGCCGCCGCGCCGGAACGCCCAAAAAAAGAAAAAAAACAACACCCAAGATTCCCATCGGTTTCTTCGTTTATGAAAAAAAACCATTATGAAAAACCGACCTATAATCATTATGCTGCTGTGCTTGGTGTGCGGCAATGCGCTGGTGGCGCAGAAGAGCATTCCGAAAAATTACCAGAAAAAATACACAAAGTACTTGATGCCCTCTTTCGTTGACGATCAATATGTTGATTTTAGGCAGATCAGCAATATCGATTGGATGGAATTCCAGTTTTGGCTGGAGCATGTTTTCGGGGCAGATTCCAAAGAATACAAAGCCTCCATCCCCGACAAGGAGGTTGTTCGGCAGCAATTGCCGGAAAAAATCGCCGAAGTGTATGCCGATAGTCCTTTCTATAAGGATTATCCCGTTTTAGGGGTATCAAGAGAGCAGGCCATCGCGTACTGCAAGTGGCGTACCGACCGCGTTGCGGAGAAGATGCTGGAGGATTTGAAATTCATCCAATACAACCCGAACCAGGCAAGGGACGATTATTTCACGTTGGACAACTACAAGGCGGTCGAAGGGCTCCAGTTCCTGCGCTTCAGCCTGCCTACAGACCAACATGAGACGCGCTACGGGTTCCGTTGTACGTCGGTGTGGCGGTGAGAATGAAGAATGAATACGTGCTCTGGCGAGATGGAGATTCCGTTTGGCCTGTCATTGCCTTGCGTTAACGTCAGTGCGGTGAGTGTCGGAAAGGTGTGTTATTTTCGGAAGCGAAAGGTGGCCAAACGGAATGGCGGTGGGGCTTTCGTTATTTCCTGCTCATGCGAAATCAGGTAGCCAACAGCCAATAGCTAACAGCTAACAACCAGCTCCAGCAATTCCTTCGGCTCACGAATAATGTGCTCCGCGCCGGCCTCCTGTAATTCTTCCAACGGTCTGTATCCCCACAACACCCCGACGCTTCGCACGCCTGCGTTGTGCGCGAGTTGCATGTCCGTGGCGGTGTCGCCAACGTGCAATGCCTCAGCGGGTTGGCAGCCTGTTTCCTTCAAAATGTCGTACATGATTTGCGGAGCGGGCTTCACGGGAACGCCCTCGCGCTGCCCGATCAATGAGTCGAAATAGATGCCGGGAAAGTACTTGGCCATCAGCGGGGTCACGGCGACATGCACCTTGTTCGTGGCCACGGCAATCTTCAATCCTCTGTTTTTCAACTCTTTCAGGAGTTTCGTGATGCCGGGATAGACCTCCGTTTTGTCCTCCATGTGGATTTTGTAGTAGGCCACAAACTCTGCCTTGCACTGCTCTATCCGCGTGTCGTTTCGCTCTTCCTCCGGCAAAATCCGTTCGATGAGCTTGCGCACGCCGTCGCCCACAAAAAAGCGGTAGGCATCCACGGGATGCGTCGGGAATCCGTGCTGGATGAGGACGTGGTTGGCCGAATCCGCCAGGTCTTCCAGCGAATTGATGAGGGTGCCGTCGAGGTCGAAAACGATGAGACGTTTCATAGTTCAAAGTTCAAGGTTCAAAGTTCAAAAAAATACTTCCTTGAGCGGCCCCGTCAGGGGCAAGAGCTCGGTAGGACCCCATAAGGCCGGAGGCCGCCATGGGGAGAAATACGGGATCATCGATTAATCATTGTGTCAATAATACCAACAAATCCTCCGGGGTGACGTTGTTGAGATAACGATTCACGTTGATGGATTGCAGTTTTCGGGAGAGTTCCTCTTTGTTGATGGAAATTCCAATCAGTTGGTTGACAAGATTTTGGATGTCGTCTTCGGAGAAGAAGTCGCCGTAGAAGCAGAGGTCGCGGATGACGCCTTTTTGGATGTCGGCGATGACCTGCACGGTGCCGCCTTTGGTGCGGATCTTCTTGTTCATGGAGTATTTGGGGGAGTTGCCGTAGTTCCATTCCCACGTCTGGTATTTGTTCGCCATCAGCTGCGCCACAATCGTCTCTTCCTCGTTCGTAAGATTCTGCAATTCTGTCATTTGGTTCTGCTTCATAATGAAGTCCATCAGGTAATCCCGGAATTGCAGGACGGTCATGGGTTCGGGAAGATGCTCGGAAATGTTGGTCACGCGGCTGCGGACGGACTTCACCGCCTTGTCGTCGAACTTGCTCGGATCCACCTTGAGGGCGCTCGCGACATCCGCCATTTGGGACGAGAACAGCAACGTGCCATGCTCCAAAACGCGGTTTTCGTAGAACATCATGGCGTTGCCGGAAATCTTCTTTCCGTCAATCACCAAGTCGTTGCGCCCGGAAAATTCCGCCGGCACGCCTAACGACCGCAGCGCATCCACAATCGGCTGCAGATACTTCAGGAAATCGATTTCCTTGCTGCCGGGTTCGATGTTCTGGATGAACGAGAAGTTGAGGTTTCCGATGTCGTGGAAGACCGCCCCGCCGCCAGTCTGTCTTCGAACCACGTTAACATGATGACTGTCAACGTATTCCTGGTTGATTTCAGCGGCCGTGTTCTGATGCCGGCCCACCACGATGGTGTTGTCGTTCTGCCACAGCATGAAGACGTTGTCCTTCGTCTGCTGCAGCAGGTACTCCTCCGCCGCAAGGTTGTGGTAGGGGGAGGTGGTATTAAGGGATATGTATCGGATTTTTTCCATAATTTGACGTTAGACGTGTGACGTATGATGTCCGGAATGTAGAGACGCAAAATTTTGCGTCTCTACCCACGTAGTGATAATCCTGCGAGTAGCGTATCCGGCCGGAAATCCATGACACTTCGCATCTCCCCTGCCATGCAGAAGCCACATTGGTTGCATACGCCGGCGCTTTTGCCCACGCATTCGGGAAGACGCGTTCCGTCGGGCAGGATGTAGTTGCACATCCAGCAGACCTTCTCGAACGAGAGGTCTTTCATCCGCTTTAACCCGGAGACGGAATTCATGATGGGCATCCGTTTCTTCTTCTGCTCTATCAGCTTGTCAATCACCTCGATACGCTTGTCCCAATCCAAAATCAACGGGTCTTCGTCTTTGAAAAAGGCTGGCGTATAGAAGTTGAAGGCGATGCTCTTGAAGGTGGGATGCTCTTTCACGAACTGCAGCGTGTCCATCACGTTGACGTAGTTGTTGGAGTCGATGACCATGTTGGCACTCAGGGCTTTATGGCCGCAGCTATCGACGTTCTTCACTAATTTGTCGAAGGTGCCCTGTCCGCGCACCGCATCGTGATATTCGTGGATGCCGTCCATACTGACCCATATCGAATTGGCCTTGAGTCCGGCGAAGGGCTGCTGCGCGTTGGTGGTCACGGTGGTGGTGAAGAAGCCGATTTCGTGCGCGAGGTCGATGAGGTCGTTGAGCCGCTTGTCGCCGTCGCGCCACAAGGTCGGTTCGCCACCCTCGAAATCCACAAAACGGGAACCCAACTTGTACGAATAGAGCAGCTCCTCCTTGATTTGCTTGTAACTTTTGACGGTCGGGTGTTCGTGGTCATACACACTGCAGTGCGAGCACGACAGGTTACACTGATTGGTGATGAACAGCACCGTCTGCAGCGGTTTGCGCCGTTTCAGAAATTTCGCTTGGAAGTACCAACTTCCTAAGTAGAATATCATCATTGTGGATGGGGTTTTTCGGGCGGCAAAGATAGCATTTTTGTTGTTAGCAGTTAGTAGTTAGTAGTTAGCAGTTGTACGGGGAAAAAGTGTACTTTTGCGGGTTGAAAAATGCGAGGGCATACAAAGAGAATAAAACGAACGTCAATAACAAAAAATGAAGAAAACGCTTTTCTGTTTAACCCTGATGATGATCATGATGAATGGTTGTAAACAAGCGAAGAACGAGAAGATGACAGCGGTGATTGACAAGGAGAACCGCGAGACGCCCGACTTCTCGAAGGGCGTGATGGATGAGAAAATCCTTTGGTATTTGGGACGTTTGGGCGACGTACAGGTGTCGCCGGACGGCAAAACCCTGCTTTATGCGGTGACCTATTACGACTATCGTGTAAACAAAGGAAACACAGAGCTTTACACCATGCCAGCGACTGGCGGCGAACCTACCCGTATCACCGTTTCCGAAGAGAGCGAGATGCAGCCTGTGTGGCGTCCCGACGGCAAGAAAATCGCCTACCTGCGCGCCAACGACAAGGGCATGCAGATTTGGGAAGCCGATCCTGACGGCAAGAATGCCAAGGCCATCAGCAATGTGGATGGCGACATCAATGGCTTCAGCTATGCCCCTGATATGAAGCACATTTGCTATTTCCAGAATGTGCAAATGGAACAGACCATCGCGGAACGTTATCCCGATCTTCCCGATGCGGATGCGATGATTTACGACGACTTGATGTACCGCCACTGGAACTACTGGGCCGACGGCAGCTACAGCCATCTTTTCGTGGTCGACTATCCTTCGATGGACAATGCCGTGGATTTGTTAGAAGGAGAGAAGTTCCACTGCCCAAACCCGCCCTTTGGCGGCATCGAGGAGGTCTCCTGGCACCCCGATGGCAAACAGCTGGTCTATTGCTGTAAGAAGCTGACAGGCAAGGCGTTTGCGGAAAGCACCAACACCGACATATACCTTTACAACCTGAACACGAAGGCCACCTTGAACCTGACGGAACCCAACAAGGGTTACGACATGGATCCTGTGATCTCGCCAGATGGCAAGAAGATGGTGTGGTGGAACATGAAAACCGATGGTTTTGAATCGGAGAAACACAGTTTGATGATTTACGACTTCCCAACGGGCACTGCGGAAGACTATAGCACTGATTTTGACCAAGATGCGACGGGTTTTGCGTGGAGCGAAGACAGCAAAACGGTCTATTTCATCAGCTGCATCGATGCCACTCACCACGTTTATAAGATGGATGTGGAGACGCGCATCATCGAGCAAGTCACCAATGGCGATTATGACTACAATACCGTGCAAATAGATGGAAATCAGTTGATTGTAACGCGCACCACGCACGCGGAACCGTCTGAAATCTACGCGGTGCAACTCAACAACAAGTCGGTGAAACAGCTCAGTTACATCAATAAGGACGTTTTGGACAAGATTACGCCGGCTAAAACGATGAAGCGCTGGGTGAAAACCACCGATGGCAAGCAGATGCTTGTGTGGGTGATTCTTCCCCCGAACTTCGATTCCACCAAGAAATATCCCGCTTTGCTCTATTGTCAGGGCGGCCCGCAATCCTCTGTGAGCCAGTTCTTCTCCTACCGTTGGAACTTCCAGATGATGGCGGCGCACGACTACATCATCGTGGCACCGAACCGCAGAGGTGTTCCCGGTTTCGGCAGCGAATGGAACGATGAGATCAGCGGCGACTACGCGGGTCAGAATATGAAGGATTACCTTTCAGCCATCGACGATGTGGCGAAAGAGCCCTACGTGGATGAGAATCGATTGGGCTGTGTTGGAGCCAGTTACGGCGGTTTCTCCGTCTATTGGCTCGCCGGTCACCACGAGAAACGCTTCAAGGCGTTCATTGCGCACTGCGGAATGTTCAATTTGGAGAGCTGGTATGGCACGACCGAGGAACTCTTCTTCGCCAATCACGATATTGAGGGTTCCTACTGGCAGAAGCCGATGCCGAATACTTACAACTTCTCACCGCACAAGTTCGTGGGCCTCTGGGACACCCCGATTTTGGTCATCCACGGCGGCAAGGACTTCCGTATCCCTTATACCGAGGGCATGCAGGCCTTCGATGCCGCGCAGATGCAGGGTGTCCCGAGCCGCTTCCTCTACTTCCCTGAAGAGTGCCACTTCGTCACGAAACCGCAGAACGCCATGCTTTGGCAACGGGAGTTCTTCCGTTGGCTTGACCAATGGCTGAAAAATAGTTAGTAGTTAGCAGTTAGTAGTTAGTAGTAGGTAACACGAATGAACCTGATAGATCGCATAAAGGAATTCAACGAGCGTTTTCGGGAGAAGATCGGCTGGAAGATTATTGACGGCTATCTGCTTCGGAAGATGTTGGGTACGGTGGTGTTTGCCATCACATTGCTGATGACCATCGTGGTGGTGTTCGACATGTCGGAGAACATCCAGCGGTTCATGAGCCATAACATACCGGCAAAAGAGGTGATTACGGGTTATTATTTTAACTTTATCCCCTATTTCATCAATCTTTTCATCCCGTTGTTCACCTTTATCAGCGTGATATGGTTCACCTCGAAACTCTCGTCCCGTAACGAAATCATCTCCATTTTCGACAACGGCATCAGTTTCAACCGGATGTTGGTTCCCTATATTACGGGTGCCGTCATCATCATGTTGGTATCTCTGGTATTTGCCAATTTTATCGTGCCCTATAGCAGCAAAAAGCTCAATGATTTCAAATACGAATATTTTGGCCGGAAGTACATGGCATCCACCTATTTGCATATAAAAAACTCCCAAAACAGCTACATTTTCGTGGAGCGTTGGGACAGGGTGGAAGGGCTTGGCTACAATTTCACATACGAGGAATTTGACCATAATGCCATGAGGCAGAAGATTTCGGCACAAACCATTGAGTATGATGAAGATAAACAACAATGGAAGTTACATCAGTATATGCGACGCGTTATCACGCCTGAGAATGAGGAGCTGGTTTATTGGGGTGAAGAGTTTGATACGACCTTCAATATCACCCCGGTGAATCTCTATCAGGATATTACCATCAGTGAAACAATGTCGTATAGTGAACTGCGGCAGTTTATCCGGGAGGAGCGCAAACGGGGGTCGTCGTTGTTGGCCAACTACCAGATTGAACAGCACAAACGACTTGCTAACCCCTTGGGAATCATCATTATGACACTGTTGGGGGTGAGTGTGTCGTGTCGGAAAACCACCCGCGGGGTAGGGGTTCATGTATTTATCGGAATGGGCTTGGCTTTCTCGTTCATCTTTCTGCAGCAGATCTCCACTGTGTTTTCGGTTTCAGGCGGTCTGCCCCCCGTTCTCGGCACGTGGTTTCCGAATATTATCTATTTGGTAATCACGATTGTGATGCTGCGAATGACACCGAAATAAGGCAATAGGCAATAGGCAAATAAATTATGAAAGAGACAACGATACAATTAACAGGAATGCGATTCTACGCCTATCACGGCTGTTTCGATGAGGAACAGAAGATTGGGACGCATTTCACGGTGGATGTGGCACTTACGTATGATGCGGAAGCGGCGGTGCAGGGAGATGATGTAGAAAAGTCCGTGAATTACCAGATGGTCTATAAGACTATCCAGAGGGTGATGAACGAGCCCAAACATCTAATTGAGACGGTGGCCGACCACATCATTCACGGCATCAAAAACGACTTCCCGCAGGTGCAGAAGGTGAAGGCTAAAGTTCGCAAACTGAATCCGCCATTGGACGGGAAAACCGAATACGTGGCGGTGGAAATGGAGGGATGATGGGCAAATCCGAAGTGATACGGCAGTTGACGGCATATTTTCAGCGGGAGAACATCCATAAAGTGGTGGTCTTGACCGATGAGAATGTGGAGCGTTACTATGCCGATTACTTTTTGGGATTGTCGGGATGTGTCTCTTTGGACAAAATAGTGATGCCCGCCGGTGAAAGTTCGAAATCCATTGAAACCGTTGCTCGAATCTGGAACTACTTTGTTGACAAACAATACGATAGGAATATCTTTTTGCTGAATTTCGGAGGCGGTATGGTGTGCGATTTAGGCGGTTTTGTGGCTTCTACCTATAAGCGAGGCATCCGATTCGCTAACCATCCGACCACCTTGCTTGCCATGATTGATGCGGCTATTGGCGGAAAAACCGGTGTGAACCTACGCCAAGTGAAAAATATTGTCGGAACATTCTATTTTTCTGATATTCAGCTCCCTGTAGATATCGAATTGCTGCAGACATTGCCGGAAGTGGAACTCCGCAGTGGTTTTGGGGAATTGGTAAAATATGCTCTCATCGGTTCGGCGGAACTGTTCCATCAATTGGGCGATTTGCATTCTATCAAGGATTTAAAGTCCGAATTCTTGGATTTTTGCATTGATTTTAAGCAAAAAATCGTAAAAGAAGATCCATACGACGACAATCTGCGACATGTTTTGAACTTTGGGCATACTATCGGCCACGCCATTGAAAGCTACTGCGCAGAGATGGGCAACCCTATCGCACATGGCCTCGCGGTGGCGCAAGGAATCTACTACGAAAGCCTCCTTTCCGCAAAACTCGGACACCTTCCGCAGGACGAATGGCAACAAATCGCCGTATTCCTGACAAAACACTTCGATATTATGCCTCTTTCGGCAGAACTTCTCGAGAAACTGATACCTTTCATGCTAAACGACAAGAAAAATTGCAACAATCTGATTAATTTCACGTTATTAGAACACATCGGCCACGCAATTCCTAATTGCCAAATCACATCTGACACATTTGGTACATGTGATACGGGCGTATGCGACACGGGCGTATGCGACACGGGCGTATGCGATACGGGCGTATGCGATACGGGCGTATGCGATACGCCCCTACATTAACCATTAAACCCTAAACCTTAAACCATAATGCTCAAAACCAAAGACGACATCGTAAAAAACTGGCTTCCGCGCTACACGGGAATGCCGTTGGAAATGTTCGGACAGTACATTTTGCTGACCAACTTCCAAGACTACGTGCGCAATTTCGCTGAACTGACCGGTGCGACCATCTACGGCACGCAAAAGGCGATGCAGTGTGCTACGAGTGACAACATCACCATCATCAACTTCACGATGGGCAGTCCGAATGCGGCTACCATCATGGACTTGCTGACGGCGATAAAACCCAAGGCCGCTTTGTTTCTCGGGAAATGCGGCAGCCTGAAGTCGTACATCGGTCTCGGAGCGCTGCTCTTACCCATTGCCGGCATTCGAGGGGAAGGTACTTCGTTAGACTACTTCCCAGAGGAGGTGCCTGCGTTACCGGCCTTCAATCTTGAAAAGGCCATTTCTGCAACCATAAGTAGCTATGGATTAGAGTATTGGACAGGCACGGTCTATACTACCAACCGTCGCGTGTGGGAGCACGACGAGGATTTCAAGGACTACCTCCGCAGTATTCGCGCCACGGCCGTTGATATGGAGACCGCCACGCTCTTCTCCGTCGGGTTCTACAACCGTATCCCCACAGGAGCGTTGCTGATGGTTTCCGACCAACCGATGCTCCCGGACGGCATCAAGACGGAACAGTCCGACAAGAAGGTGACGGAGAATTTTGCCCTTACGCACTTGAAAATCGGCATACAGTCGTTGCAGGAGCTGCAAAACAAGGGCATTTCGGTGAAACATCTGCGTTTCGACTACTACGACATGCAGTAGCTTTTTCGCCTGTTGTGAAAATAATTTGGCACTCCTTCCCTTTTCTGCGTCATAACTAAAAAAGCGATGATGCAGGCTAAACAATTTTGGACAAGAATTTACGAGAAGAACATCGGCAAGATGGTCGGTGTCTGCTATCGCTATGTGGGTGATCTCGCTGTGGCTGAAGATCTTGCACACGACGCCTTTTTGAAAGCCATCGAAAAGTCGGACAGCTACCGACGGCTGGGTGGATTCGAAAACTGGCTGATGCGGATTAACCTCAACACGACGTTGGACTATTTGCGGAGACAGCCTCAATTTCAATCCATTGATGAGACCGACATTGTAGACACCGATTCCGCAGAATCGCAAATTTCTGCCGCTGACCTTTCCGAATCGGAAATCCTAGACGCTATCTGTGCGCTGCCCGAACGACACAGGGCGGTTTTCAACCTGTATGTGTTTGAGAAACAGAATCATGCGCAAATCGCGGAGACACTGAAGATTGGATTGCGCAGTTCCAAACGTTACCTATCGGAAGCACGCACCTATCTGCAAACCTCGTTGAACAAAACGATACGACATAAAAAATCCGGACTTATGATGCTACTTCCCTTCATTCCTCGAAAATCGCACGCCATCGACCTTATCTGCCGCGCAAAACTGAGCCATTTGGCCATTGCTCCTACCCAAAACACCACTTTAGCTGCCGTCAACTGGGCAGCGGCACCGAAAACGAGCCCATGGCTGGTGCTCTCCGCCGCGAAAGTGCCCGCGGTCGCTACTGGGGTAGTCGCCACCGCTGTGACCGGTTCCGTCATTGCGTATCAAGTGAAACCGGCCGAGCCCGTAACCTCAGAACCCGATCCCGCCCCTGTGGAGACGCGATTCATCGCGTCTCCACCTAACGATACAATATCCGTGGACACCGTAGAGACGCAAAATTTTGCGTCTCCACAGACCGAAGAAATAGACGAACATCCTGAACAGCAAGTAAAAGGAACCGAATTTTCCATTTCACCATTGCCCAAGATCCTTGATAAGAGCATGTCCACGCAGCCATCTTCCCGTCATAGCCTGAAGAAGATCGAGCGCAACGGCTTTTTTGGTTTAGCCGATGAACATGATCAGGTGGTTGTATATCCGAAATATTCTGATATCCAGCCGTTTGACATCTACAAGGAGGGATGGGCAATGGTGGAGATATTCGGGTTCAAGGGGTTCATCGATACAACAGGACGCGAAGTCGTCGCCCCGAGATATGAGTCGATAGCCCCCTTCAATGCCCACCGCCCTGGCCTTGCCCGCGTCCGAATCGGCAAATTCTATGGATACATTGACACAAATGGCATCGAAATCATTCCTATAGGACAATAATTCTTAAAACTATAAACCTTAAACCATTCAAATCCAATCAATATGAAAAACACAGCAGTATTATTCGCCATGTTATTGGCAGTATGCACGTTAAGTGCGCAAACACCCATTGAGGGCAGCGGAAAGGTCATAGCTCAATACCGTGAACTTGCTGCGTTTACCTCGGTAAACAACACATCCACGATTGATGTCACCATATTGAAAAACGAGAAATCCTCTGCCGAAGTGAGAGCAGATAACAATCTGATCGGATTCGTTCTCACTGAAGTGAAAGACGGCGTTCTCACCATTTCCATGAAACAGGGCGTTTCTTACAACAATCCGCACATTACCGTCACCATCTACACGCCGCATTTGAACGAGGTGATTATGAAAGGGACAGGTAATGTGACTATTCTTTCGCTAAAAGAGGATCGCTTTACGGCCATTTGCAAAGGCACTGGCAACTTCAAATGCGATTGTCTGCTGGCAAAGGATCTGATTTTGCAGAATAGTGGCACAGGGAATATGGATGTGTCGTACATGTCCCAAAACAGCGTGACTATCCAAAATTCCGGCACAGGCAACATGAACATAAGCATGCTACAGAATGTAACATCAAGCATGAAAGTTCAAAATATAGGTACGGGTAACATCATCCTAAAGAAACTTTCTGTTGGCGATTTACAGGTGAAGAACCAAGGAACAGGAAAAATCACGTTGTCTGGGAAAGCGGACAAGATGACCTTAGTGAACAATGGCGCCGGCAATGTGCAAGCGAACAAACTGGTAGTGAAGAACGCACACGTCATTCAAAACGGCGTGGGTGATCTTACAGCCTACGTAACAGAAAAAGCATACCTGACACATAAAAACAAACTCGGCAATGTCAAAATCACTGGTGGCGGGGAAGTGGTGATGGAGATGTCGATGGAAGAGCTAAAAGATTTTTTGAAAGAGTAAAAAAAGAGCGGTCGTTTGACCGCTCTTTTTTTCTATTACTGGAAGGCGTTCTCGCTCAGGCCGTCGCCGCTGATGGCGAGGCGCGACATGTAGGAGGGTGCCTCCTTGCCAAGGTATTTGTCGACGTAGATCTTGGCGAGGTACTGACCCAACATGAAGCCGTGGCCACGCATACCGACCAAGAGGCCGTGCTCGGGATCCACGATGTAGCGCGGTTCGGTGTAGTAGCCTGCCCAGGTGGCCTGGAAGCTGACGTTCTTCAACTGCGGAATCCAGTCGATGAACATCTCCGCACACACCTGCAGGAAGTCCTGCGTGTTGTACTTCAGCTCCTTGCCGGCCTGCAACTGCTCGGTCGCGGGCGATGCGCAACCGATAATCTGACCTGTTTCGGCAAACTGCTGACCATAGACGGCGGAGAAGCCTTTGTACTTCCGACGATCGATGAGCATGTCCAAAGAGTCGCCATTCTTACCTAACATCGGCAAACGATGCGTGATAAAGGCTTGGTGCTTAATCGGATACAATCCCAGGTACATGCCCAATTGCTCGGCAAACTTATTGGCACTCGGTCCTAAAGCGTTCACGAAATGCTCGCAATGGTACTCCACGTACTGTTTGTCGTGGGTTTTCACCAACGCCATGAAACCCTTGTCGGTCTTGCGCACCTCCAACAGCTGAGTGTCCTCCAACAGCACACCGCCGTGCTCGATGGCGATGTTGCGGATGTAGTTGATGGTCGGGCCGGGCGTTGCCTGCCAGCATGCATTGGTGATACACGCTGCCTGATACGTATTGAGGTTCGGGTTGAAGTACGGGGAGACCTCCTTCAGGAAGTCCTTCTTATCGACCATATAGCCATCGCTCCAGCCGAGAGATTTCTCCAAAGCTTTGTAATTAGCCTCGTCGTGGGCGAAACTGACGTAACGTGTAGGCTTGTAATTGATGTTCGTCACCTTCTGGATAGATTCGAAGATGGCGCGGTTATGTTCTGCGATATCAGCGATTTCCGGGACGGAGAAACTCGGACGACCGCCACCGATGCAGCGCCAGGAGGAACCGCGCTCGGCATTGCAGAGCACCACCTTCTTGCCGGCTTCGGCGAAATAGCGGAACAGACCGCTGCCTGTAATACCGCCGCCCGCCACGAAGACGTCGCACTGCACCTTCTTGGTGGGCTGTCCGTTGACATTCGTCACGAAGATTTCGGTTTCGTCGCTCGGACAAAGCTCGCCGATGTTGAGCT
>Ga0265299_10001571_pt1 | contig 25636 bp, 24 predicted proteins | sample AusTroGonzalo_MG_4_FD_193485 | JGI IMG/M metagenome (GOLD analysis project Ga0265299, IMG submission 193485) | Bovine rumen microbial communities from tropical cattle in Woodstock, Queensland, Australia - Gonzalo_02 | ecosystem: Host-associated > Mammals > Digestive system > Stomach > Rumen ... | reverse complement strand
CTTGTGCTTCCTCTGCTTCACCCTCACGACCTCCTGAGCTGGAAGATGACAACCGATGATACGATGGCAGCTATCGCAGCGCCTATACCGACAGTGGCGATGGTCGTGTCTCCTCCCGATGAGGGAGTCTCGATATCAGTAACCGAATCCTCCGTTACATCGATGACCGCAGGCAAGACCTCAGGTTCAGGTGTGCCCTGGGTTTCCGACGCAGGGGAATCCACTATCAGAATCTTCCATTCAGGATACAGGTCCATGTCCTTTGATACTGTAATCCTGCCTGATTGTACACTGTCGGATCCGCTTTCGGACCATCCAAGGAACTCGTAGCCTTCCTTGAGCAGTATCTTCAAGTTCATTTGCCCACCCTTCTCGACATATTCGGTATCGACTGAACTGCCATCGTGATAGTTCACGACCATCAGCTTCTCCCAGACTGCATACAGCGTGGTGTCCCTCACGATCATCTTTGTGGACTGAGCAGTCAGACTAGCATTCTGCGCGTAGCGGTTCTCGCTCCATCCGATGAACCTGTAGCCGTCCTTCGACGGGGCATTGATATCGGATAGGCTCTGCAGAGTGTAAGGAGTGAGGTCTAAGGATGCGATCAATGCCGTTCCATCCATGAAAGCTAGGGTATAGCTGGTCGGAGTGGTATCGACGGTCGGTTGACCTGTACCGCTCGGGGCAGGAGTGCTATCCTGAGAGGTTTGTCTTGTGGGAGTCGTCTGTCCAGCAGGAGAGTCGATTGCAGGTGTCTGATCCCTAGGTGCTGCGTCAGTATTATCCTCAGAGATAACAACAGGAGTTGTACGATCCGCCGGAGGATCCGCAACCGGTGTAGTCTCGCTCTCAGATGGAGTGTCGATGACAGGTTCTGTCTGACCACTGGGAGGTGTCTGTTCCGTTGTATCTGTAGGGATCTGAGAGGGATCGATCTGCCATACCTCGTAGAAGTCGATGTCATCGTTGACCGACAGGCTGTCACCGGCAAGGAAGCTGACCGTACCGTTCTCCGACGTGGCCCATCCCTGGAATGTGTGTCTCTCCCAACCGCTGTCACGGGGCAGGGTATAGCTAGCACCATGTTCGACTACCGTTTTGCTTGTCTTACCGTCATGGTCGTGGACGGTGATCGTGTGTTTCCCTATCTCGGACCAAACAGGATACAGTTTGGTGTCTTCGGTCATCACCAATCTGTCACCGTCATGATAGGTTGTAGCACCTGACGGAGAGGTGGCCCACCCCTGCAGGGTGAATCCATCCTTGACTGCGGATTCACAGCCAATTACAGCCGTCGTGCCGTAGTCATATGATTCGGTCACTGCGTCGGACAGCACGTATTTGAGTGTCGTCTTTACGGTCAACCATGATGCTTTCAGATCGATGTTTCCGTTCAAGACGATGCTGTCGCCCTTGTAATATGTTGTATCCGTGTCCCCCAACACCCAGTTCTGGAAGGTCTTGCCTTCTAGCTCAGGGTTATTCTGCTGTATAGTTACGGAGTCGCCGTCGTAAGCCGAGACGGTTCCTAGAACGGTGGTCCCGTCCAGGAATCTCAAGGTATACTGTGCCTTGTTCTCGAATACAGCGAATATGCTGCGGTCCCTGTCGATAACAGGGTTCGAAGTCAGCACGGCTCCGTTCGATTCGAGGCTCCATCCCAAAAGCCTCTTCGATTCAGGAACGGTCACTGACAGTTCGGAAAGGCGCAGCTCGGTATTCGCCGCGACTGTCCTGGTACCGATGGTGTTCCCTTCAGACACCAAGGTTACTGTGAATGTGTCCGCATTCCATTGACTGACCGCAGTGTGGCTGCGCAGTACGGTGATCTTGCTTCCACCAGAGTAGAAGTCGTTTCCGACCATCCATCCCGAGAATTCGTAACCGAGAGTATCAGGCAACGTCGGGTATGAGTCCCCGATCGAGAACGATTGTACAGTCGGAAGTCCACTGGAGTCCGGCAATGCCGAATGGTTGAAGGTCACATCGAACGTATTGTAGGTGACTTCCAGATACACATCCTTATCGAACGTGATGAACTCGGATTCCAGGATGGTGCTCCTAGTTGCCGTTTCGCCCCTGAGGTTCCATGACTTGAACAGATTGGAGGCTGTCGAAGGGAGCGGGATAACGAATGTGCCCTCTCCCGTCTTGTGCACGATGTCTCCTAGGCCACTGATCTCAGGGAAATGGATTGTCCATGTCTTCCCTTCGATGCGGACCGCGGTCTTATCGAAGAGATAAGTGAAACTACCACCGCTGGGGCAGCTGCTGACAGTGGCCGCATTGGTGCCGCTGGCGTCAGTCACATTCACCGCCACATCAGCAGAGCTGACGTAGAATGTCAGCAGGAACTTCTTGGTCGCGGTGTTGTATGTGCTGGTAACGTCTAGAAGACCCACATCCTTCACAGTGATCACAGGCAAGTCAGAGACAAGCGAGGTCTGTCCTTCGCTGAGGATCTGACCGATGAGGGTACTTCCATCGAAGGCACCAGAAACTATGCTGGTGACACCTCTCAGATCTTCGATCTGCACCTTACTGTTCAGATATGCGTTCTCCTTGATCTGCGTCACGCTTGTGTTCAATAGATAGGGGCCAGTACCCTTGCATCCCTCGAAAGCGCCGATACCGATGGAGGTCAGCGTTGGGGAGAAGTTGAAGTTTACCGCGCCGGTATTCTTGAAACAGGAATTGCCGACAGTCCTGAGGTTCGTGGATTTGAAGTAGGTGAGTTTCGTGCACCCTTCGAAGGCGCTGCTGCCTACCGAGATCACATCGTCACTAAGTGTGACGTTGGTGATCGTTGTACAATCCTTGAATGCCTCAGCCTTCACTGTTGAGGACGTGATATAGATCTTCGTGCCTGGTAGCGAGCTATCCGTATAGCTCACCGAATCGGCATCGGATATCTCTACATACCCGTTGGGAACGGCTCCATCGGAACCGACGTCCGCACCCACCAGGTAAAATGCCGTGACCACTGTCAGGACCACGGCGAGAAATGCCATTGTCTTATTCATTTTTTGCATCACCCTTGCGGGCCGGTTTCATGGTCCGCGGGAGTGATTACAAGTGTGAATATTAGATACGTTTTCGATTTCTTAAGGTCTAAGGATATGGGGGTATTTTCAGACTTTTCAGAGTCTGGCCTTCTCATACAGAGACCTATCGGCATCTAGTGGGATCGTGGCGTCGTAGCCGACCTTCCATGTGGTCTTTCCGTGGGAGCTCGGGTCGAGCGATGAACCGGCGGCACCGGGGATCCTCAGGATCTTGTCACCCTGCATCCTTGTGGCAACCGCCCATTCGACCTCACGGTCGTTGAATATGTCTATGTCATCATCGACTATGATCACGCTCTTCATGGAAGGGTGACCTGTGAATGCGGCCATGATGGCGTTGACGCCGTCGCCCTCTTTGTTCTTCTTGATGGAGACGACACCGTTCAGCCAGCAGCATCCGCCCTCAGTCAGGCGGACGTTCTTCACCCTGGGCACGGCCTGTCTGACAGTTTTTAGGATCATGGGTTCCCTCGGGAGTCCCATGAGCATGAAGTGCTCGTATCCTCCAGGTAGGAGCAGGTGGAATACAGGGTCTTTGCAGGTCCAGATCTTGTCGATCTCTATCACGGGCTGCTGTCTCTCGAAGTCGTATGTTCCCGTGATATCTACGAAGGGACCTTCTTTGGTCTCCTTGAGAGTTATCCTTCCTTCAAGCACATAGTCTGTGTCGGCGGGGACCATGATGCCGTTGTCGCACTTTCCGACCTTAAGGGGAGATCCGTGACCTTTGACGCACATCGCAGATGCGACCTCGAGCTCATCGGCTCCGAAATCCATGGACGTGGCCGCCGCCAGCAGAACCTCTGCCTGAGCACCTACGCAGATGGAGATCTTGAGTTCCTCTCCCTTCTCCTTCGCCATGTTGTACAAAGTGAAGAGATGCCTGGGGACTAACCTTACCGCTATGTGCTTGGAGTCCATTATCATCATCCTGTGGAAGGAGACGTTCTTCTTCCCTCCGTAGTCGGCCACGATGGTACCGGAGGTGATGTAGCGTCCTCCGTCCTCAGGGAAATACTTGGGGATCGGGAGCTTCATGAGGTCCACATCGATAGAGCACTCACGGAACTGAGGGCTATCGACGACCTCATATGGTTTCGGTGAACCTATCGCATCCAGAAGATGATTGACGATCCCGTCCATCGGTATGTTCATCGCTTTGGCGATCTTCTCTCTGGTGGAGAATATGTTTCCCGCTGCTTTGCCTCCGTTTAGATTCTCGAACAACACTGTCTTGTTCTGATCCTTCATGAGTTCTGTTGATACATCCTTGGAATCGGACTCGACACGGGAGCTGATTGTTACGATTTCGCCGAAAAACGAATTCCTGACCGACATAGTCCAGGTGATGTCTTCGTTAAATAATAATTTAAAGTCTGCTTTTCGTCGAACAGTGGGTTATTATGCGGATAAAAATTCCTACTTATTTTTCATCGTTCTACTTCTTTCCAAGGTAATCTATTTGAATAACGGCATTTTTAAACTTTATAAAGTTAGTTGGATGTATTATCCATATTAATACTATGAACGAAATCTCAAGGATATGTCAAACTATGAAGACTTATTGAGAGAGTTCGTATCGATTGACACAGCAGACCGCGGAGGATTCTTCCTCTCTAAGGTCCAGACAATGGATGGATACAGCAGGGCATTCCCCATGATCTGGGAGCTTGTTGAGACATTCATGTGCAAGGTCGCAGTCCTTGACGGCAACCTTGACATCACCGAGTACGCTGTCATCCAGGGATTGGCAATCCACCGCCACGGAACCCCGTTCAACCCTGAGGAGTTCACTCAGAGGATCGGAAAGTTCGCCAAGGAAGGAGCAGACACCAAGATCGCAGAGGTCGCCTTCGCCATGCTCCCCGAGTATGTCAGGGATGACATTGTCATGATGCTGATCTGCTTCGCCAGCGTCGATGCGGTAGTCTCCGAGAAAGAATCTGAGTGGATTTCGACTATCAGTTTCTGATTCAAACGGCCCCCAGCGGGCCTTCCTTTTTCTTTATCCTAAACGCGCGCATAATCGCATATATACTGCCTATAGATTCGGATGTCCTATGTCCGACGAGATCGAGCAGACGATCAGGAAATTCGCATTGCAGAATGCAGTGTTCTTCAAAGGAACGGCCAACCCCAAGGCAGTCGTGGGAAAGATCCTAGGCAGCTGTCCTGAGTTGAGGTCGAAAGCAGGAGAGATCACACCTCTGACCAACAAGATTGTAGAAGAGGTAAACGCCATGGGCCTGGAGGCACAGACCAAGGCACTCGAGGAGATCGATTCCTCGCTGCTCGTCAAGGAGAAGAAGGAGAGGAAGTATGAGCTTCCTGATCTGGAGAACGTCAACGGCAAGGTCGTCATGCGTATCGCACCTGGACCTTCCGGACCGCTTCATATCGGCCATACCCGTGTATCCATCCTCAACGACGAATACGTCAAGAGGTACGGAGGAGACCTCGTCCTCAGGTTCGAGGACACCAACCCCGAGAAGATCGACCCCGATGCATACGACATGATCCCGGAGGATCTGGACTGGCTCGGAGTCAAGTGCAACAAGACGTACATCCAGTCGGACAGGTTCGAGATGTATTACGATTACACCAGAAAGCTTCTGGAGATGGGCCATGCATATGTCTGCACATGCAACGGCGATGATTGGAGGAAGCTCAAGGAGAACAAGCAGAAGTGCCCCTGCCACGATCTCCCGGTCGAGACACAGCTTGACAGGTACGACAAGTTCCTGGCAGGAGATTATCAGGACGGAGAGGCAGTGGTAGTCGTCAAGACCGATATCTGCCATCCCAACCCCGCAGTCAGGGATTTCGTAGCTCTGAGGCTTGTAAGGACACCCCACCCCAGGACAGGGGAGAAGTACATCGCATACCCTATGATGAACCTCTCCGTGGCCATCGATGACCACGAGATGGGAATGACTCATGTCATCAGGGGAAAGGATCACCTCAACAACACATTCAGGCAGGAGTACATCTTCGACTATTTCGGATGGAAGAAGCCTGAGTATTACCATTACGGTCTCGTAAACATCCCCGATACTGTTCTGAAGACTTCTATCATCAAGCAGAGCATCTGGGATGGAGAGTACACAGGATGGGATGATGTCAGGACAGGAACCGTCAGGGCAATGAAGAGGCGCGGAATCAGGCCCGAAGCCATCAGGAGATATTGGGTCGAATCCGGAATCAAACCCGTAGACATAGAGTTCTCCTGGCAAAACCTTTACGGTATGAACAGGGACATCATCGACACCGATGCCAACAGGTACTTCTACGTTGAGAACCCGGTGGCTTACGATATCGATGGAATCGATGTCATCGAGGGGGCAGCACCCAAGCACCCCGACCACCCAGAGAGAGGCGACAGGAAGTTCAAGCTAGAGTCTCCCAGGACAGTGTATCTTGCAGATGCGGATTCAGATCTGTTCGAAAAGGACAAGAAGATCAGGCTCAAGGATCTGTGCAACTTGGAGTACGGAAAGCCTGCCAAGTATGCAGGCAACGACGTCTCCATCCTGAAGACCGGTGTCCGTGCTGTCCAGTGGGTCGCATCCGATGGACTGGATGCCACATTGATCATGCCCGACGGAACCGTCCAGAACGGAAAGGTCGAACCCGATATCGCAGCCGAGAACAACGATATGGTTCAGCTTGAGAGGATCGGATTCGTTAGGATCGAGAAGAAGGATCAAAAGTCCGTCTCTATGGTCTTCTCTCACCGCTGAGATAAACTATCATTTGGGGCTCTGCCCCATTGTTTTCTTTAGAAATCAGTTGTCGTCTTCAGGCAACATCAACGTAAACCGATGAGGCTAGATCATAACTCAATGCGATCATAGAATCGCCGATCTTGATGACCCTGTCTCCGCCATCCATGAGGATGGATTCAATCTTGACCTCCCTTCCGGGAACGAAGCCGATGGAGTTCAGCTTGCGGATGTCCTCGCTGCTATCAGACTTGAGGTATGCGATGGTTCCGTTTTTGTTTTTGGCCATCTTGTTGAGCTGGACGATGTTGGTGGATCCCTGGCTGTAACGCTTGCATGGATCGCTGCAGAATTGGCAGTCATCATCTACAGGGTTTCCGACCATGTTGCATATCCTGATGCTTGTGTCATCGGAAATGGTATGCTCGATCTTGTGAGCCTCTTCATGAGCATCCTGACGGTCCATTCCTAGACAATCGACCAGAAGATGTTCGATGACATGGTGCTTCTTACGGAGCTGGCGTGCGATGGCCATTCCTTCTTCGGACAGCCTGATTCCTCTGTATCTCTCGTAGACGACGAGCCCCTCGTTTGCAAGGGTCTTCGTCATTTCTGTGACACTGGCCGGGGAAACGTTCATGAACTCAGCGAGTTCAGTGGTCTTGACGTTCTTGTCCCCATCACTGAGCCTCAAAATGCTGATTAGATAGTCTTCGCGGCTGTCTGATGTCATCAATTGTGTATTTCATTCAGCCTATAAAATAACAACATCATAACAAGTTTCCAATATTCAGGATGAAGCTGGGATCAAGTATCTCTTTCACTCTTTTTAGATCATCCACTGCCTTTTGGCCGTACTTCTCCTTGATCCTGAAATTGCTCATCTTACCGGACTCTTGGGTTGGTGTTCCGCTTACTGTTTCCGACAGATAGATGTCTGCCTCAACGATGACTCCGAATATGCCCTCGGAACCGATGAAGAGGTCCAGAAGATCCATGTTCTCTGAGATCTTCGGTCCGAAATTATCATTGGAATCGTATTCGGGCAGGTCGAATGCGAAGAAGTTCCTTCCCGCAGGGAATGTCATCCTCCTGCCGTCTGCGATGTATTCACCGCGTTCCATGGTCATGAATGTGCTGTCGGAGAAGACCACCTTGATCCTTCTCACGAAGGGCCGTATGTCCGAGCGGTTGACAGAGATGCATCCGCCGACTGTGTTCTCAGGTTCCGCCTTGACCGGGAATATCAGGCCTTCCAGAGATATATCGCAATCATCCAGTCCAGGGACGCGTCCGCTGGCGATTGAATTATTGAAGAGAGATATGGATGTGCAGGGCAATACTCTCAGATACTTCCCCTTGTCATCGGATCCCGCCCCTATAACTCCGTTAAGACGTTCCATGGAGATAACGTCGCCTCCGCACGGCACGGCACCTCCCTGAGCACCCATCCTGGTGCCTGAGATGGTTACCTTTGTGTTCCCTTTGCTTGAGTATCTGATTCCCTCGCGAAGTTCTGTTTCGTCATTCGGGAGAATCACATTTTTCGCATGGCCTTTGAGAGAGGACCTGTCCCTCAGATACTTGGAATCATCTGGTATCCTCTCTCTTAGAAACATTCACTCACCACTGAGACGGGGAATCATGGCCGCCATCACAGACTGTTCGGTCAGCGATTTCCGGTCCAGGAGACCTTTGCTGAGCAGTCCAATAGCGCCTTGCTTTTTCCCTATTTCGGTATTTCCGTATACCTGTTTAATAGCCTCTCCTACAGTCATTCCTTTTCTTACAAGCCCTGCGATGTTGTCCGGATACCTGAATCCGGATCCGTGACCGTAGGTGACCCTGCCATCTTTCGTTATAATCGTGCAATGCTGAATGTCATAGAGCCCATCCAGCATTTCGAAGACCCCAGCTTCAATGCCAACGGCCATGTCATGGTCTCCCAGGGCTGCTCTGGCGCGATTCTCGGAACCCTGATGAGTCTGTTCCTCGAAGGGTTGCGGTGGAACTCCGCTGGAAACATCGATCCCGGTAACTCTCACATCTCCGTAGATTCTTTCCATAACGGATCTTACGGCTGCGATCTTCACAGGATTTATCGACCCGACAGCTATGTCTATTATGTCTGTTTTCCCTGAACGTCCGTAGCGGCCTTCCAGTATAGATGATGCGCTGATCTTCTCACCGTCGTCTGACATGACTAAAGGCACCACAGACAATTCCATCGGTTTCAATCCGCGGTCTATCCTGTCCTGATTGAGCTTTTCCCCGTTTGACAATGTCTCCTCGGAAACGACGAGGACATCTACCTCATCCATTACATCTCTGGGGCCGTAGATGTCGTTAATCTCGAATATGCAGTAGTTCTCCCTTCCGGAAAGATATCTCTCAAGCTCCTTCTTCCTGACGTCGAAGCTTACCAAGCTCTTTCTTCCCTTTGAGGCCATCTCATCGGAGGTAAGTCCGATCCTTACCTCATCACCGACTTCGAAGGCTCTATCCAGTAGTGCTTTGTGCCCCTGATGGAGGATGTTGAAAGTACCTGCTACTGCGGCGATCATTTCCAGAACCAAAGGGCGACGATAACGATTCCGACTAGGATCACTTCCAGTATGAGGTACTTGCGAAGTTTCCCTTTGACCTCGTCTCTGGATGTGCTTTGACATTGCTCGCTGCAGAACTTTCCCTCGCCTGTGAACGCCTTTCCGCAGGCCTCGCAGTGTCTGTGCTGCGGAATCTTCTCTGTGTACTCTGCCATTGTATCCCTCATGCCGACCTGCGGTCGACCTCGTTCTGAACTATGATCATGCAATGGTCCGCATGGAGGCTGTAGGGCCCTATGCAGATCTTGTCTGGTGAATATGATTGGAGTATCTCCTCTTCTTCCGGAGTCGGGTCCTGGTTGTCACCCAATACGAAGATGGGATTTTCGGGGAACTCATAATCCCTGCAGTCTACTCCATCTTCCTTGAGATAGACGAATGAACCTACCTTGGACAGTTTTTCGAGGACATCCGCGAAGGACATCCTGGTGTTGTAGACTCCGGGGGACGATTTGATCTCCTCTCCGGGTGAGACTTTCTTCAGGAGCGCGTTCCTGATAAGGGACGCGGTACTCCTCTCGTCGGGATTCAGATATCTCAATTCTGATCCTTTGAATATGACTGTCTTGGGCGCGTCATCCCCTCCCTCCAGCACTAGGTAGATCTCCACATCCTTACGGAGATCGTGGCTGAGGAAGAATGCCGAATTGACGCATCTTACGAGTATGTCCAGCCTGCCGGCTCCGCCTGCTATATCGTCTAGCTTGAAATCTCCCGTCGTTACGGCCTTGTGGCCCGTGATGACGAAGTATCTCATTCGGATCCCTGGAGGTCCTTGAGGGCATCCATGTCGATGCCGCCCATCTGCTTCATCAGCTGTTTGCGCATCTTACGGTCCTTTCCGACGGAGGACATCATCTTCTTGCTGTTGGTGTACTGCTTAAGCAATTCCTTGACGTCGTGTGTGGATACACCAGCTCCGGCGGCTATTCTGTCGATACGCTTGGATTTGATCAGTGAGGGCTCTTCCTTCTCCTCTGCAGTCATGGAATCCATGATGACCTTGAAGACTGTGAGCTTCTTCTGGGTGGCCTCGTAGTCCAGCTGGTCACTGACAGAGCTCATTCCTGGCAGAAGGCTCATTATCTTCTCCAGAGTTCCCATCTTGCTCATGGCCGTCATCTGGTAGTACATGTCATTGAGTGTGAAGCGGCCCGTCATCATGTTGCGGGCGACCTGCTCCATGGCCTCCTGGTCATCGATCTCCTGTGAAGCCAGCTCCATGAGTGCTGAGAGGTCTCCCATTCCCAGAAGCCTGGAGATAAACCTCTTGGCATCGAAGGGCTCCAGGTCGCGGATGTGCTCTCCGGTTCCTAGGAACACAATTCTTGCATTGGTCTTCTGGATTGCAGAGATGGCTCCTCCTCCTTTCGAGGTTCCGTCCATCTTAGTGAGTATGACTCCGGTAACTCCTACCGCATTGTGGAATGCCTCGGCCTGAGGTCCTGCTTGCTGACCGACCTGAGAATCCAATACGAGGATCCTCTCCTCGGGGTCTGCGACCTTGGCGATGCGCTTGATCTCATCGATGAGTTCGTCCTCCAATGCGTGACGACCAGATGTATCGATGATGAGGATCTGCTTATTCTTGAAGTGCTCCTTACCTCTCTGGACGATGGCTGCTGCGTCAGTCTCTCCGGGTTCTCCGTAGACTTCTACTCCGACCTTTTCTCCCAGCTGCTTCAACTGGTCAAGAGCCGCGGGCCTGTAAACATCGGCACCGATGAGTCCGACTGAGAATCCCTTCTTTGAGAAGTACAGGGCAAGCTTACCTGTGGTCGTGGTCTTTCCTTGACCGTAGAGTCCGACCATCATAATGGTCTGCGGGGTAAGCTTCAATCCCTCTCCGTTGTTTACGAGTCTGACGAGTTCCTCGTAGATGATCTTGGAGACATGGTCTTTCATGCTCCTTCCAGCCTCTGGGGGCTCGTTGAGTGCGCGGTCCTTCACATTGTTTGTGACTTCGAGTACCAACTTGACGTTGACATCGGCCTCTAGCAAAGCACGTTGAAGATCTTTGCAAAGGTCCTTGACGAGTTCTTCGTCAATGACAGAAGCCTTTCCGATGCGCCCCAAAACGTTCCTGAGGGATTTCCCTAATCCATCCATGACCATGGTTAACAAGCGGTCTATACGCGCACGCGTAAAAAAGCGTATGGTATGATTATCGGGATAAGTAGAAGATGAAGGTTGGGGGACCGGTCAGCAATAAGAAGGGATGGGATGCACTCTACAGCCTGACCGAATCCCTGTGAGATACACATTATCACTGACAATATATAACCCTTCTGCCAAAAATTAAGGTGTTACGTTTACAAATTTTTGTTTAAGCTTAAAGATGACAAATGGTAGTTAAAATGAAGGTTGAAACCTCATTAAACTCAGTTATAAACTGGGCCTGAAAGCAACCAGCATATCGGGTATAAGATAGAAAAAGGCAGGGCCGATAACGGCCCTAGGATTTGGTTTCGATTCACGGAAGGAGTCCGGCACTTCTGAGCTCATCGGCGAGATTGTCGACTGCCCTTCCTGCCTCCTCGATCTTTTTTGCACCGGCAATGACGATCTTTCCGGACCCGAACAGAAGGATGACGACCTTGGGGTCGTTGATCCTATAGACCAGACCGGGGAACTGCTCGGGCTCATATTCGACCTTCTCGAGTCCGAGTGTGATGGCGGTGGTGTTCAGGTTGACCTCGTTTCCGAGATCTGCGGATGAGACCATGTTCTGAATCTCTGTCTTGGGGTTATCATAGACATCCTGGCCGATGGCCTTGAGGTCTGTCAAAACCTTGTTGACAGAGGCTTCGAGCATCTTGAGGTCGGTGGAACCGGTGAAGACTGCTTTTCCAGATCTGAACAGGAGAACAGAAGTCTTAGGCTCCTTTACCCTGTAGACCAGTCCGGGGAATGTGTGAGGGTCATACTTTGAATCAGTAAGCCCTTCCATGATCTTGTTCAGATCGAATCCGTCGGAAAGCTGTGTTGATGCTACAATGTTCTGTACGTGAAGGTCCCACATGATTCTACGGGATTTATAAGCAGTATATAAACTCTATCTGATTTTATGCCTTTATCAGATAATATTGATACTACACACTATCATTGGCGCCTAGATCTGCCAGATGGTCTGTGAGACCTGTTCATCTGCTTTTTAGGGCGTCTTTCGTAGCCGTCATCCTCGAAAATGGAGTCGAACGTGGCCATGTCACCCTTTTCCTCGTAGTGCTTGCGTACGAAGTCCTTGACGTCCTCATCGGAGCATACCTTCTTGAGCCATTTGACCGAAGGTATCTCGGGGTCTCCCTCCATCTCGAAATAGAGTTCGGCAGCCTCCCTGTCGGCCCCGACGTCGTGAAGGGCATAGATCATCTTCTTGGAGCGATAGAAGTCATCGGTGGACTTGTCAACCAGAGCCTGTCTGCAGAATTCCATTCCCTTGTCGTAATGGTCTTTGAGCCAATCTATCTCCTTGCCCACGCTCTGCTTTCCGAGCTCTCTTCCGACCTCCAGGATGCGTTCCTGATCATCGCCGCAGTATTGGTCCAGATAATACATGTCATCCAATCCAGCCTGGTAAACGATCAGCAGATTGGTCAGGTCGTTGTTCTTCAGGTAAATGCCTGCAAGGCATTTCCTGACATCGTTCCTGAACATCTTTCCGGAGAGCTCGTCAATGGCCTCGGGGCAGCCCGCTCTGGCAGCTTCCATCATCACGGACATGTACTCCTCCTTCTTCATCTCCAGGTTCTTTGCCCTGAGGAAGATTCCGAACGGGTTGTCCTTGATCTTGAACTCCGCCTGTCTGGAGATGATCAGGTCCTTGTATTGGGGATACTTCGATCTCAGCCATTCGACCTGGTTGCCCTCCGCCCTTGCTGAGAGGAATTCGCTGAAGAAAGCAGCTTCAGGAACCTTTTTTGAGAGTTGCTTGAGCTCCTGTACGGCCTTGGCATCACCATTCATGGAACGGGTGAAGAGTACATAGACCGACTGCTTGAGCTTGATGCCTTCCTCTATCCTTTCCAGATGATTCGCGGCTGAGACCGAATCCTTCTTTCTCTTCAGTATCTCGAGCCCTTTGATGATCTTCTTATCATCGTCGGGATAACGCGAGGCGAAGACATCGATGATAGGATCGTCGCCCTCAATTTCTTCTAAGCAGATCTTACGATAGATTGCATGGACGTCCTTCTTTGAATATTCGCCATCGAAGAATGTACGGTCGAACGAAGGGTCCCTGCGAATACATAGATAATCATATTCTATAAGGGCCTGCTCGCTGCATTGGGGTCCGATCCTGGTCCTCATGGGAGCGCGTCCTTCCCTGCCGATGTTCTTCAGAATGCGATCCGCATTGTTCTCGCATCCCTCGCTCATCATTACCGATCCGTGGAGGAACATGATCATTGCGAGGTCATCATTCCCGTTGACCTGGCAGTCTATTCCCCTATAGAGGAGTCTGGATGCATCCTGGGGCAGTAGGATCTTTCTCTGCTCCTGAGGCTCATCGCTGCGGCGGTCATCATCTTTTCTATAACTGTCTCTTCTGGCGGGCCTTCCTTCCTTGTGGAAGTTGTCGCGGCGCGGGCGGTCTCCCGAGCGCCCCCTGTCCTTGTTAAAGCTCCTGCCTCCGGTCCTTTCCCTGAAACCATGGCCTTCTTTGCGGTCTCCCGAGGGCCTGTCAGACCTCTTCTTGAAGTCATTCCTGTCCCCAGTAGGTTTATCCGATCTTTTTCTGAAATCCCTCTTCTCTCCGAACTTCCTGTCCCCAGAGGGTTTGCGGTCCTTGTCTCCGGCACTCTTATATGGCCTGTCACCACCCTTGAACGAGGGGCGTTTGCGCTTGTCCTTGCGTTCTTTGTCATCGTAGGCCATATCATTCACCGCCGCGAGGTACCACTCGCTTTATTACAATTAATGTAAAGCCATATATGACATTTTACGTCCGCCTGTGATAACTATTTACATCCAGACTGATGTGACACCCTTATGGGATTTTTCTCCAGAAAGAAGGAAGAGGCGGAGCAGGTCGAGTTGCCTCAGGGCGGGAACGAACTGTACACCGACCGCAGGTTCAACACCTATTGGCTTCTAGGACTCAGTCCGTTCGAGGATTACACTATCGAGCAGATGCATGCTGCTATGGATGTGGAGATAAAGAAGCTCAAACGCGTCCTCAGGACACAACCAATCGACATGGTCAGGATCAAGACGGAGAAGAAACTGAACAAGCTTCAGGATATTTACAATAAGCAAGATATCATCGAAAAGGAGAGGGACGATGCCATCCTGATGTTCAACGAGGATATGCTGAGGTACAACAATGAGCTGAGCACCGACAGGGCCAAGATAGATTCGGCCATCACCAGATCCGGATGGAGAGGGGATGGTCAGAACCCTCTGTCCGTGGAAGGCCTTCCGCAGTGCGCTCATTGCGGCTACATCAACCGCAGGGTAAAGAAGTGCATCCACTGCGATAAGAAGCTCTGATCAGCGTTTCAGGAATCCGAATCTGGATTTCTTGACGTTGCCGTCCTTGTCGAACTTCTCTCTCAGAAGACGGTCGTAGTTCTGCTTGATCTTAGCGTCACCCGGCTTCAATTCCATCAGGATCTCGAGCTCTTTCTTGGCCTTCTCATAATCCTTTAGGTCGTTCAGAAGAAGCGCCGAGTAGTTCTGATGATACTCATACTTGTTGGGGTTGAGTGCGATCGCCTTCTCATAGTACTCTGCCGCTTTAGGGAAGTCGACCATCTGATTCCTCAGGAAACGGGCATATGTGTTGTACATGTCCGCAGAGGGATCGAGCTCCAGAAGCCTTTGGAATTTCTCATCCGTGACCTTGTTGTTCTTCTTGTCTTCAGAGAGGACGGCGATCTGTGCCTTCAGGGCATCTACGTAATCGGGGTCGATGTCGAGGATGACATCTAGCTGCATCATCCCGTAATCCTTGTTCTTGAGTCCGTAGATGATGTGTTGGGCAAGCTGAAGCCTCACCTTACAGTTGTGGGGATCTGTCTTCAGATAATTCTCCAGTGTATCGACGGCACCTTGCGGGTTTCCGCTGTCGTATTGCCTCTTGGCCTTGCTGCAAGCATCATATGCGGGATCGGAACTCATCAGTAGGGTGAATCAGTACATAGGTAAAATGTCTTATGTAAGTCATCATTACGGATGATTATGGGAATCGCACTCAAGTTTTTCGCGGGAATCGTGATGACTTTGCTGTTCGTAGTGGGGGTACCTTACGTCACCGACTATTACATCGTCCCCTACATATCTGAAATGGTGGGGAACAACACGTTCCTGTTCATAGGTTCCCAGACCTTGGTGCAGATACTTATCTATGCGGTAATGATAGGATTCATCCTCTTGCTGGGAGGAGGGGCCGTTTTCAGATGGTTCGGGATAATCGGTGTGCTGGGGATGATTGTTGCCTATTACCTCTTAGGAGACGTAACAGACGCATTCATACCTGTGCTGTCCATAGCGATAGTCTGGATACTGTTCATCCCATTAAGAAAGGATAAAGGCAAGAAATCGAAAAGGTGATTAGATGCCTTCTATGATGTCAAAAGACAGTCAGACTGTGGGCGTGTTGCGCATCTGACGACCAAGCGTCTTAGCCCTATGAATGATTTCTTCATTCTTGTCCACAGGCTCTGTGCCGTAGTTATCGCAATACGTTATTACATCTAGCATCGTGAAGCCGATTGTCTTCAGATTTTCTGAGAGTGTTTCTGCTACCTTTTCGAGGTTAGACTCGGGGTAGCAGCTAGTGACGATCAGTACAGCTTTCTTTCCAGGTTCCAACGTCGATACCCTGTTGGTGTCCAAGAAGGAGTACATTCTGTCTTCAACCATCTTGTATAGGGCAGTAGGGCCGTCGAAATAGACGGGTGTGGAGAACACCACGCAGTCTGCGTTCTTTATGTCCTCTAGAACAGCAGTCAAATCATCATCGATGACACATCTGCCCGAGCTCTTGCAGCCCATGCAACGGTGGCAGTCCTGAAGTGACTTGAATTTAACAGGTCTGTGCAGAGTAACAAGATTCGTAGAAAGACCCATTGCTCCGTCCAAAAATGCATCTGATATGTGCGCAGAACTGCCGTTAGGCCTCGGACTGCAGGAAATTGCTACTATGCTACCCATTGTGGTATAATCAATAAATGTGTATAAAAAACAACACTATAGTACATCCATCACAGTTTAGATGTTTGAACTAAATAACAATAAGGCCAGAAATAGAATCTGTACATTAATGAAGACTGTACGTTGGATGATTCTATCTCGACCAATGATCAATGAATGATCAATGTTTGCGAGTGTTGGAAAGACGAAGTGACTGTGCTTCGTATCCATCTTCGGGCGGGATGATGTGAAGATGGGTGTAGAATGGATCCTCGTACTTCGATCCCATGTAACTGTCGATATCGATGTTCATGTTGCTCAGAACACGGATAAGGATGTTCCTCATGTGGAGAATATCCTCGCGAGGGATATCGCGGAAGTAACTGTTGTTGAGGGTCGTGATGCCATCCATGACCTTGGCAGCGAGTGCGTGACCTTCTTCGGTCAGGTAAATGTTGTACTTCTTGCTGCTTTCGGATTTACGATCGTCATAGATCAGGTCTTTGCTCCTGAGGACCTTGATGACACGGTTGGTGTTTGCAGTGTCGAGATCCAAGAAACGAGAGAGGCTGACCAGAGTCTGACCGTCCTTGATGTGCAGTGCGATAAGATAGATTGCGTGAGCACTTGTTAGACCGTAATCTGCGACGATGTCTGTCATGTTTTTGCGCATGACAAGGCTCATTCTATCAAAGAAAGCTGGTAGGAACGAATTCCAATAGACATCTTCCCCATCGGACATTGTATCGGGCATCGTTTCATAATTTAAATAGGTAGTCCTGAATCCTTCGGGATTCGAGAGGGGTGTCAAGGGAATCGCGACCGGTGTAAAGAAGGAGGATAGGGTCAGCCCTGCGGGCAAAGCAGGGCGTGATCCCCTTGATTTTTTTTAGGCCCTCACGAGTCGGTGAACGCAGCTGTGAACTTGGTAACTGCGTCGTTCGCACTCTCGGAGTAGATGTCGGCTCCGATCTCGTCTGCCCACTGCTGGGTGACAGGAGCTCCACCGACATTGGTCTTGACCTTGTCCTTGAGTCCCTCTTTCACCATCATCTCTTCCAGGGTCTTCTGTCCGACCATGGTTGAGGTCATGAGTGCAGAGGTTCCAACTGCGACTGCGTTGTTGTCCTTACATGCCTGGACGATTGTTCCGAGGGGAACATCTCTTCCGATGTTGTAGACGTTGAATCCAGCAACCTTCAGCATGATTGCGACGATGTCCTTTCCGATCGAGTGGATGTCTCCCTCGATGGAGCACATGACAACGTTTCCGAGTCCCTCTCCGACGGATCCACCGCGCTTCTCGATCTCGGGGACGATGATGTCCATTCCGGCGGTCATTGCGTTTGCGGCTGCCATCATGTGGGGCAGGAAGATCTTCTTTGCATCGAAGAGCTTTCCAACCTCGGTGATTCCTGCGCTGTATCCGTCCTGGATGACCTTGACGAGGTCGATGTCGGGTGTGTCGACTGCTTCCTGGGCGACTGCCTTTGCGTCAGGTACCTTGTATGACATTACTGCTGCTTTTGCTTTTGCACATATTTCTTCTGTTGTAGACATTCAAATCACTCCATTCCTTTCCTCTTTCTGAATGCCGCGTCCGCCTGCTCAACAATGGCTTCCATTGCCTTGAGACGGTCCTCGGGAATAGGTTTGACTACGTGGTTGGTCATGATGTCGACGACGATCTCGTGGGCCCTCTCAACACAGGACTTCGATCCGTTTGACTGCCACTCGCCCAGCATGGTCCTGTCGAAGGTTGCGGGGTTGGAAGCGGTCTCGAAGTACTCCATGGTGGTCTCGTGAGCAAGGAAGTCGTTTCCTACTCCGACTTGCTTGATCGCATCTACTGCCAGGGTGAGGTCACTGACGGGTGAACCCTCCATGGCCTTGTAGTTCATTGCCATGATGTCGTTGTCGATCACTACCTGCTCCATAGAGAAGGTCTGACCGAGCTCCAGCATACCGGCTCCGTAAATCAGGTTGACTCCTGCCATGGCGGGGAGCAGAGAGGTGATGGTCTTCTCGTGCGCTGCCTGGGAGTCAGGGATTTTGGCGTCGGTCTACATACCAGCTGTGTAAACGGGCAGTCCGTAGTACTGTCCGAGTTTTGCGACAGCTGCGCTGATAACTCCGAGCTCAGGGGATCCGACAGGTGCGGTTCCGTATCTGAGATCGAATGTAGTAGTGGAACTTCCGTAGAATACACGTGCTCCGGGGTTGGCCAGCTGGCTCAGAACAAGTCCGGAGAGAATCTCGGCGTTGTGGGTAACAAGTGTTCCGGTGAGGTGGATAGGTGAGGATCCTCCTGCCATTGCCATTGAAAGGACGTTGACGGGGATTCCGTACCTTGCTCCCTTGATGATAACCTGAGCAGCGTTGTGACTGATCTCAAGAGGGGAGGTAGGGCAGACAAGCATGGACATGATGGGCCTGTTGCGGGCCATCTGCTCGTCACCGTTGTAGTAAGCCTTGAGCATCTCCCAGTAGAAGTCGACGTTCTCTGCGACGGGGTCGATGTGGTGGAAGTGCTTGGATGTGTTCTTGATTGAGGTGATCATCTCGTGGACATCCTCAGCTCCGACTCCTGCCCAGTTCCTTGCGGATACTGCGAGTGCGTAAACTGCGATGTTGTCGAGAGCATCGACAATCTTTGCTGTGTTTGCAAGGTCTTCCTCTGTGGAGTCCCTGGTCTTGTACTTGTTGTCACCAAGGTAGTCACACATCTGGATTCCGGTACCGAAGTTAGTGTAGTAAACGGGTCCCTTGTGCATCATGGGCACAGTGTGCTCGTCGTCCCTTCCGTAGAGGTAGAACATCTTGGGTGCTGTCAGGAGTGCCTGAGTAACCAGCTTCGAGGGGATCTTGACCATCTTGGTCTCGTAGTTGACCTCGCATCCTGCCTCTTCGAAGATCTTGATTCCTTCCTCATCAGAGACCTGGACACCGTAGTTTGCGAGGATGTCCCTTGTAGCGTAATCGATCTCACGGATATCGTCCTCGCTGAAAAGCTCGAGTTTGATACCACTGTTTTTGACCCTTCCGGGGTACTGTCTGCTTACCATTTTGATTCCTCCATCCGCCGAAGCGGCCTGCCTGTCCTAGGAAAATCCAATTTCCCTAGGTCATGATGTTGAGAAGTCATCATAAGTATTTAAATTCATTGAGGTGTCAATATTATAATTGATATTTACAACAAATAACATGATAAAAACAATAAATAAAGTTGAGCGAAACAATAAAATTCTTGAGTAGTCATTTTTTATTCAAACCGCTAGAATTCATGCAGAGGTGTGCAATGTCTGGAAAAGAGAAGAGTTTACAATTCCCCTTCGTTCGTATCGTAGGGCAGGAAGAAATGAAACGCGCTCTATTATTGAATATAATAGACCCTAGTATAGGAGGCGTTCTTCTTAGGGGAGAAAAAGGAACAGCGAAATCAACAACAGTTCGTTCTCTCGCACAGATATTGCCTCAGGTTCGTTGCATCTCCGGATGTCAATTCCATTGTAACCCTGATGCTCCTAGAGACCTCTGTGATGATTGTAAGAAGAAAGTGGAATCGGGCGAATTCGAAGAGACCATGCGCAGCATGAGGGTCGTCGAGCTTCCTCTGAACGCTACCGAGGATCGTATTTCCGGTAGTTTGGATGTAGAGCACGTCCTGCGCACCGGGGAGAGAAAATACGAGGGCGGAGTTCTTGCACAGGCCAATGGTAACCTGCTTTACGTAGACGAGGTCAACCTCTTAGATGATCATATCGTGGACCTTCTGTTAGATTCCGCGGCAATGGGTAGGAACTTCGTCGAGAGAGAGGGAATATCATTCTCGCATCCCGCTAGGTTTGTTCTGATAGGTTCGATGAATCCTGAGGAAGGTACGCTCCGTCCCCAGCTCATGGACCGTTTCGGAATGTGCGTGGATATCAAGACTGAGCGTGATCCTGACGTAAGAGTCGAGGTCATCAAGAGAAGATTGGCATTCGATGCCGATCCAGAAGGATTCACTGCAGAATGCAAGGCAGATGTAGATGCACTCCGCGAGAAGATCATTGCAGCCAAGAGCTGCTTGAATGAAGTGAAGGTCTCGGACAAGGTACTCACAGCAATCGCCATGATCTCAATCGAATTCGGAATGGAAGGTCACCGTGCGGATCTAGCGATGATACGTGCAGCAAAGGCCAATGCCGCTCTCGAAGGCAGGAAAGAGATAACATTCAACGATATCTCGTCAACAGCTTCTCTGATCCTTCGCCACCGTATGAAATCCGGCCCGTTCGAGGAAGCTGAATTCCGCCAGAGTCAGCTGGATAGTCTCCTAAGGGGGTATCTGGGATCCTGAAGTTAGACCAGTTCGTAGGGATGGAGGACGCCCTGAGGGCTCTGACCTGTCTGATGGTCGATCCAGACCTTCACGGTCTGTTGATTAAAGGACCTGCGGGATCCGGAAAATCTGCACTCATCCATGCTTTCTCAGCCGCATATACTGGGAAGAGGGCGAGAATCGTCCCTCAGAACATCACTGATGAGCAGCTGTTCGGAAGCATCGACCTGGAGCTCGTCCTGTCGACAGGTGAGGTTCAGTTCGAACCAGGCATACTGGGGAAAGAGAAGGACATAGTCCTGGTCGATGATATCAACCTCCTGCCCAAGAACTTGTCACTAGCCCTGATGGATTCAGTCCACAGAGGCGAGATACACATAGAAAGAGAAGGCCTCTCTAAGACATATCCGTGCTCAGCAAGAATAGTTGCCACGGCTAACGATAGGGAACAACCCCTGTCATCCGGCCTCAACGATCTTTTCGATATGTGCGTGATCCTGCCCAGGGATCCCGACTGCGAGAAGAGGTGTGCTGTCCTGGAAAGCATGCTATCAGAGTCCGCACTGGAGCCTGAGGTAGACAAAGAGCTCATAGAACGTATCGAGAAGGCCAAGGGTCTGGTCGGGAAGATCGTTATACCCGACCAGATACTGGAAGCCATCGTCGAAACATGTGACATGTACGGTGTGCAAGGAATGCGCGGAAGCCTATCCGCAGCAATGGTCTGCAGAGCTTCAGCAGCCATAGATGGGCGTACTATGATAACAGAAGACGACTTATCCTTCTCACTTAGGACTTGCATAACTCATCGCCGCACCCATCTCAGGAAGCAGACCAAAGAGGTTGAGGACAAGGTCATGTTCTTCGGCGATTCCCATATGAAGAGGTTCATACACGATGACCGCAAAGCCCTTCAGGAAAAGGCAGAGGAAGGGGAAGAGGGAGCTGCCAGCACACAGGCGGCCGATTTCGTCGAGCCTGTCAAGAAGACAAAGGAAGATGATAGCGGACCGGAGCTGGAAGAGCTCGTGCTTGACATGGAGAAGCTCTTCGATACCATCGATCTGCTAGATGACAGTCGTAAGAAGAAAGGTCCGACGGACAATCATCTACTGCGCCGTTTCATCAAGGATGCCGGAAAGGAGGGGAGATACGTGTCTTCCTGTCCAGCAGACGGTACCACATCGGATCTCGCTGTGGATGCGACAGTCCGTTATGCTGCCCCGTATCAGAATCAGCGCAGGAAGAACACAGGCAGGGATGGAGTCATCATCATGCCCTCAGATCTCAGGAAGAAGGTCAGGGAGAAGCACACATCATGTCTGTTCTTCTTCATGGTCGACAACAGCGGTTCTCTGGTGCTCCGTGCACGTATGAGAGCTGTGAAGGCAGCCATCGTGTCCATGTTGGCAGACCATTACGTTCGCAGCGATAGCGTCGCTGTCATGACATTCAATGAGGAATTCATCGGAATGCTCCTGCCACCGACTCGTTCAGTGGGTGGAGTCAAGAAGATCATAGACGACATTCCTACTGGAAAGAAGACTCCGCTGAGCGAGGCTCTCAGCTTCATGCATCAGTATGTGGGGCAGTATTTGAGAAAGAATCCTTCTAACGTAGCATTCGTCATCCTCATGACAGATGCCGGTGCAAACATCGCTATGACTGAAGGTAATGATCCATTGGAGGAAGCTTTGGATATCGCGACACGTGTCCGCTTGGATAGGATGGAGATGGTGCTGGTAGACACCAAGGTCTCCACCGAGGTCAACGAGAAGGCGAAGAAGCTCTCTATCGCTTTGGAGGCTCCGTATTACAAGATCGAGGACCTGAGGTCATCCGACAATATCTTGCATTGAAAATTGGATGAATTCTCCAAATATGACGCTGGCATTAACTTTTTTGTTCATAATTGTTGAGCAAATTGTGTCATCATCATATTTCTTGAGTGCTCAATATTTATACAAGACACATCAATATATTTTGCAACGTAGGAACGTTCATCAGAACGTCAACGGAGTGGTATTATGAGTGAAAATCAGAGTGCATCCCAGGAAGGTGTCGGACAACTCGCACGTACACTGACCTGGAAGCAGGGACTCATCGTTGCGATGGGAGTTCCCATTTTGATCATGCCTTCGATTGCTGACATGTCAATCCCACTATGGGGAATGAGTATTGTCATTTGGGTGATATCGGTCATTTCGGGATTCTTCATCAACCTTCCTATTGGAGAGTTGTGCGCAACATTCGGAGTCGCTGGAATGGGAGGATCCATCCAGTATGTCTTCGAGGACGATGAGAAATATAAGAACAAAAAGATCAACACAGGTAGGCTTATCGGAGCCATAGGCGCGTGGAGTTATTTTGTCGCATGGTTCACTGTCATCCCTATTTTCACAATCATGGTAGGTTACTACCTTATTGATGCATTCAACCTTGAATTGGAAGGCTGGATGGAGACTGGATTCTATCTGCTCCTCGGTGTCGCGGTTTACTCGTACACCATCGGAACAAGTCTGAAGGGACTCGAGGGAGGAGCCAAATTCCAGATGATCCTCACACTCTTCACTATCATTCCTTTGGTTGTCATTGTCTGCGCCCCATTCTTCATGGGCGGTTTCCACATGGATACGATCCTTGACAACTTCACCCCACCCGACTGGGCATGGGACGGCAACGCATTCCTTCTCATCCTCTCGCTTCTGACAATCGCTCAGTGGAGTGCTGTCGGATGGGAGACCGCAGCTACTTATGGAGCTGAATACAAGGAGCCTGCAAAGGACGTTCCCAAGGCACTCATCATGTGCGGTATCGCATGTCTGGTCCTGTACTTCCTCATCTCATTCGCAGTGTACGGAACACTCGGACCTCTCGGAATCGAGGCAGCCGGAGCAACCAGTCTCGCAGTCATCGCAGAGGACTGCTTCGGTGAGACCATCGGTCTCGTCGCCACCCTGCTCCTGATGGTCGGAATGATCGTCATCGTCCAGACCTCGATGCAGGGCTGCTCAAGGACCATCCAGGTCATGGCGACCAACGGTCACATGCCCATGTGGCTTTCAAAGACCAACAAGTACGGAGTTCCCGTCAACGCACTGCTCTTCCAGGCAGCAGCAGGATTCCTGGTCATCCTGTCCGGACTCACTGCAAGCGAGACCCTCGCCATCTCCTGTCCCGGATATGTCATCACCCACGGACTCTGTCAGCTGGCGTTCATCAAGTCACGCAAGGACCCCCGTTTCAAGGACGTGGAGAGGATCTACAAGTGCCCCAGAGGATTCGTCGGAATCTCTATGGGAATCGTTGTACTGGAGTTCTTCCTCTTCCTGCCCTCTCTGTTCTGGTATCTCTACACGTTCTCCGGAATCGTCTATTGTATCGTCGCAGCAGTCTCGATCCTGATCTATGTTCCCATCTGGTATGGAATCCAGAAGTGGAACCACGAGAAGCACCCCGAGATTCCCAACGGCGTCAACTGGAACGAGTGATTAAACTTCAACACCCGGCACTTCGGTGCCGGGAACCTTTGTTTTATACGATTATGCCAATCCATGAGTATCATGGCAGATACTGACGGATTGAAGAACCGTGGAAAGACGAAAGCAGACGCTGATAGTCGCCGTAAAGCAGCTGAAGAGTTCACAGGAGTATCATTGGATACCATCGGCAACTATGGTTTCGATCCGGAGAAGGCCTCCAAGAACATCGAGAACATGATCGGTACCGTACAGATTCCGCTAGGATATGCCGGGCCCATGAAGATCGAAGGGGAGTATGCCAAGGGTGAGTTCCTCATCCCGCTGGCGACAACGGAGGGCGCATTGGTCGCGTCCATCTCCAGAGGGATGTCCGTCATAAATGCGAGCGGAGGGGCAAAGACTGCCGTATTCTCCGATGCCATGACCCGTGCACCTGTTTTCAGAGTTGATGACATAGCCCATTCGAAGAAGGTCATGGACTGGATAGAATCCAACATGGACAAGATCGATGAGGCTGTCGGAAGCACGACAAGCCATGGGAAGCTGATCGATATGGAGTTCTTCCCCAGCGGAAGAAGCCTTTACATGAGATTATCCTTCGATACGGCTGACGCCATGGGAATGAATATGGCTACAATAGCATCGGAGGCTGTATGCAGGCTTATCGAGAAGGAGACTGGAGCAGTAATGGTCTCCGTCTCAGGTAACATGTGCTCCGACAAGAAACCTGCAGCGATCAACATGATTTCCGGCAGGGGAAAGACGGTGGTCGCAGAGGCCAGGATCCCATCCGAGATTGTCGAATCAAAGCTTCATACTTCCACGTCAGCGGTTGTCGAGACGAATTACAGGAAGAATCTTGTTGGCAGCAGCATCGCAGGCACACTGGGTGCGAATGCCCATGCGGCCAATATGGTAGCTGCTCTCTATATCGCGACGGGGCAGGATCCCGCCCAGGTGGTTGGAGGCAGCATGACGATCACCACCTGCGAAGATGTCGACGGCGACCTGTACATCTCAGTCCGTATGCCCGTTGTTGAAGTGGGCACAGTAGGCGGAGGCACCGCCCTTCCATGTCAGAACGAAGCCTTGCAGATGATGGATTGTCTGGGTTCCGGTAAGGCCAAGAAGTTCTCGGAGATCGTTGCCGCAACGGTTTTGGCGGGAGAGCTGTCAACGCTCTCAGCTCAGGCTGCCGGACAGCTCGGTCAGGCGCACAAGGCATTGGGCAGATGAGCATCCACCTAGTTCCTCGCGTGCACGATATTATATATCATGGATTCAGCATCGAGGTCTC
>Ga0265299_10001569_pt1 | contig 25639 bp, 16 predicted proteins | sample AusTroGonzalo_MG_4_FD_193485 | JGI IMG/M metagenome (GOLD analysis project Ga0265299, IMG submission 193485) | Bovine rumen microbial communities from tropical cattle in Woodstock, Queensland, Australia - Gonzalo_02 | ecosystem: Host-associated > Mammals > Digestive system > Stomach > Rumen ... | reverse complement strand
CAAAAAAGTAAAAGCCCCCGCGGCTGGAGCGGAATGTTATAAAAACATGCAGGCAATGATTTTCTGTCACGTTTGATAAGATATTCTTATCGTTTAACTCCACCCGATATGTCGGCTGTCCCCTTTTTTCTGTTTGAGTTGCAACGTTGTCCAAGGTTGTCAAGGTTGTCTTCTTTTTTTCAAAAGACAACAATAGGGTTTAATAGGGTATAAAAAAAATAGGCTGTCAATGGGAACAGCCTATTTCCTTATGAATTGAACTTATTACTTTACAATTGATTTGAAAGTTTCGTTATCAAAGAGCTTTATGAATTCAACATCCTTTGCAGCAAAATCTTTCAAAGAAGAATCCTTCTGGCAAGCAGTTCTCAAGTTGTTGAAAACGCCTTCATTGTCGCCCTTACGAGCACTTACAACAGCCTTAAGGTAGTAGTTCATTGCATCGTCCTTTTCAGCACCACAATCGAGAGCCTTCATTGCAGCATCGTTTTCTTTGTTGAGAACCTTTGCAAGACCAGCATTGAACGAGCAGTCGTCACCGTAGAAGTTTGATGCGTTAGCATACTGACCTTTCATGATAGCAATAACACCTTGACCTGCACTTGCTTCGCTTATACCGGTTGCTGCTGAGTAGTTTGCTTCAGCTTCAGCAACATTGCCTTCTGTCAAAGCTATGTTACCCATATTGTTGAGAACAGTTGCATTACCATTGCTCTTGCTCTTTGCTTTTTCTAAAGCAACTTTTGCAGCTTGGTAGTCCTTTGTTTCATAGAGAGCAGCACCGAGGTTGTTGTAAGCTGACCATTCATCAGGATAGCATTCGGTAGCCTTTGTGTAGATTTCAACTCTCTTAGCAGCGTCTTCGGTAATTTCACCATAGTGCATGATTTCTTTAAATGTAAGATCGCATGGTTTTTCTTTGTAAGCCTTAGCAATTTCGTCATCTGTCTTACCTATTTCAGTAATGTTAAGGATGATTTCAGAACGACGTAATTTGGGGAAAACTTCTTTTTCAAGTTCGTCAAATGTGCTCTTCATGTTCCTGATTTCAGCTTCTCTCTTGTCAGGATCTGAGTTCATGTTTATAACTCTGATAATCATGTCCTTGTCAGCAAGGTTTGAATTCTGGACTGCAGTCTTGAAACCGTCCCAGTCTTCTTCGGTAATCAAAGTCTTGAAGAAGTCGTTGTTATCAGCACCTTCAACGCCCTTTAATTCATTCTTAGCGAATTTGCTTGCGCTATTTGAACGGTCGTTTGATACTTTCTTGTTGATTTCCTGTGTACCTTCTGGTGAAGCATACGATTTGAGTTCGATGCCATCAATGCGGAGACGGTCGTTGTTCTTCGATTCATTTATTTTATTCTGTAGGTTAACGATTTCGTCCTTCTTAGTTTCAGTACCCTTGATATCAGCTTTATTCTTGTCGTAATTAATAGCTGCAATTTCTGAATTTGAAATGTCTTTCTTGAAGTTGCTTGCTGCGTTTGATGCCTTTCCACCAGTCTTCTTTACGAGTTCTGGAGTAGCAACGATACCTTCTGCTATGTCTTCAGGATCGAAATCTTTTTCCTTTGTGCCCTTTACTGCTGTGATCTTCAAAACGAGCTTTGATCTACGCATTTCTTCTTTGTAATCGAACTTGTCGTTGTAGGAGAATGCTCCACCTGCTTTGTACTTAATAACCTGTCCGTTTCCAGAAACTTTTTCTCCTTGGATGTAAATAGGTGAAAGAGCTAATTCTCCACCGTCCCATACCAAGGTTGGGGTTGCTGTTGCGGAAACTTTTTTCTTGAAGTACTTTTCAGGGAAATTGCCTGTAATATTAACAGCTACTTGTCCGTTGTGAACTTCCAGTACTTTTGGATTTACGGAGTAGTTGATGTCGTCAGCGTTTGCTGCCATTTTTTTCAAATCGTTGCATGAACCCATAACAAGTCCTAATGCTACGACCGAAGTTGCAAATAAAAACCTCTTCATAATTTATTCCTTATTTCTTGTTAATTTTTTAATTAATAAATACTTTCCCTTATGGAAAAAATCTTTGCAAAGATAATACGATGTTTTTGAATTGTAAAGAAAAAATATCAAAAAATTGAAAAAAATAACTATAGAATAATTCTGGTTATTCCTATAGGATATTCTTTCTCAAAAATAGCTTCTTCAATTTTGCTAAAGTCTTCATTTCTATTTACAAAATCGATGTTGTTTGTGTCTATAATTACGATTCTTATTTGATTTTGCTGCTTGAAGAAGTTGAAGTACCCATTTTCAATTCCTTTTAGGTATTCCGCTGTAATGTTCTTTTCGTATTCGCGGCCACGCTTGTTTATGTTCCTGAGTAGAAGGTCTGTATTCTTGTGTAAATATATATATAGGTCAGGTTTTGGCAGAGAACTATATATTATATCGAATATTTGTCGGTATAGCTTGTATTCGTCTTCCTGTAGCGTATGGGCTGAAAATATTAAGGATTTCATAAAAAAATAGTCAGATACAATCAGCTCGTTGAACAAGTCGAATGATGAAACGTTGTTTTTGAGCTGGTTGTATCTGTCTGCAAGGAAAGATAGCTCCAATGGGAAAGAGTATCTTTCTGGATTTTCGTAAAATTTGGGCAAAAAAGGATTTTCTGCGTATTGTTCGAGAAATAGTTTTGCTTTTCGTTTTTCTGCTATCAGTTTGCAAAGACTTGTCTTTCCCGTGCCTATGTTTCCTTCTATGACCAAATATCGCAGGTCCATTATACGATAAAGTTTTTGCTTATGGACTTGTGGTGGTATACGTTGTTAATTACATCGCCGAAGAGATTTCCTATTGAAATAACTTTGATCTTGTCCGACATACCTTCCTTGATAGGAATAGAGTTGGTTGTAATAACTTCGATTAATGCCGATTTGTTTATTCTTTCGTAAGCAGGTCCCGATAGAACTGGATGTGTAGCGACAGCGCGGACACTCTTTGCTCCCTTTTCCATTATTATGTTGGCAGCCATTGTTATTGTTCCTGCCGTATCTATCATGTCGTCAACAATGATAACATTTTTGTCTCTAACATCGCCAATTACCATCATTTCGCTTACAGCATTTGCTTTTTCCCTTGACTTGTGAGAGATGACCATTTCTGCATCAAGGAAATGCGAATATGCTTTTGCTCTCTTTGCTCCACCCATGTCTGGTGATGCTATTACAAGGTTGTCGAGGTTTAGGCTTTTTATGTATGGTACGAATAGCGTTGATGCGTAGATGTGGTCAACAGGAACGTTGAAGAATCCCTGAATCTGGTCTGCATGCAGATCCATTGTCATAACCCTATTTACGCCCGATGCCATTAGAAGATCTGCTACAAGTTTTGCTCCTATGGCAACTCTTGGCTTGTCTTTCCTGTCCTGTCTTGCGAAACCGAAGTAGGGGATAACGGCTACAACTTGTTCTGCTGATGCCCTCTTGGCGGCATCAACCATAAGCATTAATTCGAATAGGTTTTCCACTGGTGGAAATGTCGACTGTATCAGGAATACTGTGCAGCCTCTTACAGTTTCGTCGATGCTTGTTACAAACTCTCCGTCGCTAAACTTTAGCAGTGTACTTTCTCCTAATTTCATTTCTGGGTTATAGCCCTTTACGATTTCTTCGGCTACGTATCTGCTTGCCGAACCAGCAAAGAATTTGATAGGTGACGCTATCTCGTTGTTTGTTGTCATGGTAATAATTTGTTTTATGTTTTGCTCCGCAAAAATATTTTATTTTTGATTGGTCGTAAAGCAAAAAGTTTTTTTTTTATTAACCTCTGTTTATATGTTTGTAATCTTTAGTTTTGGGGTTTGAATTATCTTTGCAGTGAAACTAGCATTGCTTATTGCATTAAATAGTAAAAGGCTGCCATTGGCAACCTTTTACTATTTATGAATTATAAAATTCTATTAGTATTCCCACATGTCATGTTCCATTAGGAAAAGATCGTTCTGAATTCTTTCGCCTTCTCTTATAGCTTCTATACCGATAAGGTAATCGGAGATAAGTCGGTTGTCGTAGTTGTTTGTTTCAGCAACTATGAAGCTGGAGAATCTTCTCTGTAGGAAAACATCGTCGAAAGTTCTATGTTCTGCCTCGTTGTGAGAGTTGAATGTTTCGTAAGTTGTGAACAAAGGACGATAGTCATTGTAGGCAATCCAGAATGGCCATACACGACCTTCAGTTGTTGTTCCGTCGAACGACATTGCCAATATGCGTACATCCATTACCGATCTTTGCTTGTCGAAGAACCATTCTTCCCAAACCCACAATTCATCCATAAAACCTCTATCGCTTTCACCAAGAATCATCTTTTGTGGTACTTCAATGTATTCAGGATTTTCTGGGTCATAGGAGAATGGATCTGGAATTTTTATTGTTCCTTCGTATGACAGAAGAGAATCCCTTAGAGGATCATCCGGCTCTATAGGTTGCTTCCACCAGCAGGTTATCTCGCTTGCGTCAAGTTTGAAAACCGGATACCTATTGTCGTAGGTATTATTATTGCTCGGAAGGTCAGCTCCTGTCCTCTTGTCGAAAGTTTTTCCTGTTACTCCTATGTCGTATACAAGATACAGAAGATTAACTCTGCTTCTTTGTGGTTGCAGTTCGCCTGGATATACCATCTTTAGCTGAGGATAGTATAGTGGGAGATTCTGTTTTTCTTTGAGTTCCAATATTCTCAAGATCTTTTTTGAATACATAGCGTCCGCCTCCCTGAGGGATGGCAGAGGAACTACATTTCTCTTCACTGTTGTCTCTCTGGCGAATGCACCGTCGAGTACTTGACCGAACGATGTGTTAGCCAATGTGAGCATGAGAGCCAATAATACGGAAAAACTAACTAATCTTTTCATGACTATGAATTTTAATTATTTCACAATAAGGGTATATGCTGGAGCATTTGTTATTCCAGACGGTGTCGAAACCTTAATGTCTGTGAATGTGATTGTTGCACCTGAAGTCTTTTTAGAATTAACCTCATTAACGTTAGTATCTGTTGCTTCAGGTACAAGTAGTAATTGATTAGACGCATTACCACTTGTCTGGGCAAACAGTGCGTTTGCCCAGAGCAAAGTGATTATTAATATGCATGCGCTAATACTTTTCATTGAGAAAAATTACTTAACACTTATGGTATAACCTGGAGCGTTTCTTACACCTGAAGGCGATGAAACCTTAATGTTGATGAATGAAATTGTTGCTCCTGAAGGTTTCTTTGCAATATCCTGTATTATATCTGCAGGAACTACGTTCCCGCTTACATTCTGAGCTGATACAACGCCTCTTACTTCCTTCATGTATGTGAACGATACAACGCTGTACTTAACATCCTTGAATGGGAAGAATCCGCCTTCGAGTTGTGCGCTAAGAGTTATACTCCTAAGAGCAGCCTTCGGTACAGCTTCACCACTACCGTAACCGCCAATCTTGATTGCAGGGCTAGGTACGTTCAATACTTTGAACTTTTGTGACTGTCCGCCTGCACTTATTGTAACTTCCTTTGTGTTAGGATCGGTGATTTCAACTACATATTCACCTTCATATCCAGGAACCTTTCCCGAATAAATCTTTGCACCACCAGAGATTGATGGAGTAGCTCCACCAAAACCTGTAGCTGCAACTGATACAGGGTTCTTCAAACCTCTGTAGAATACATTACAAGCTGTAGCTGATATTGCAACTGATTTTTGTGCCATGTCGTATGCAGCTTTGAAAGGCATCCATTTGGTTTCGGTACCAACGCCTCTGGTAAGAGTTACTTCGATAACACCACCATAGTTCTTTTCGCTTGGGTTAGCCTTTGTCTCATAGATACCACGACCTTGGTCGTCGAGAGGAAGCTCTTTGTACTCTTTGCCTTCTACTTTCTTGTATGTAACAGTACCATCTGCGTTTACTGTTGAATCATAGAAAGGAGCACTAGTGGTTAACCATACTTTTGGTCTCATGGTAGTATCGCGTGCTCCGACAAATACTAATGACTTGTAGTCGTCGCCTGGCATAAGGATAGTATTTTCTGTACTTACCAAACCAGTAAGTTCCGAAATTCTTATATCCAATGCGTCTGCGTTTCCTATCATTCCATTCAATACTTCTGCTTCTATATTTCTAATGTCCGACTGAACTTTAGAGAGCAAAGCAATTGTACCGATGAGAGGCATGTGTCTTACAAGACCTAAGTTCCATGGAAGTTCAGCTCCGTCGTCAACTTTGCCTATCATTTTGTATTCGCCACTGCTTTGGAATTTTACAGAATCAAGGCCTAAGGATGTGAACGTTCTCTTGAAGAAAGCGCTGTTTTTGTCGATTTCGCTGTTCGGGTCAAAAGGATCTTTCTTGAAAACACTCATGTTTAGAACGAATTTGCTAAAATTCTCCATCATCTTTTCAAGTTCTTCACCCATCGTTCCTCCTGCCTCTGGATCCATTACAGCCGGAGCCGCATTGATATCGTCCATCTTCTTAATGGTACAAGTATCGTTTTCAAGGTTAGAGTCGTCAATAGTTTCGTCACTTGCTTTCAAACATTTTACTTTAATAAGTCTGATGTAATTGAACAAGGTGTCACATTCGTGTTGGAATTTATGAGCTTCTTCTGCAAGTTTCTGATACTTTGCAGGATTTTCTGCTGCTTGTGCATCAATTTTAGCGTACAATTCTCTTGTTTTGATAGAGAAATTTTCCGTGGTCTGTTGAATACCTGCGTTTACCGCAATGAACGCATTTAACACCTCATTCGAGACGTTCAATGCCATAAGCGCGGTGTAGAACAGGTACATCATACCGATCATTTTCTGTCTCGGGGTCTCCGGACAATTTCCACCTGACATATAACTTTAGTTTTTATTGTTAAACAATCAGTTAATAATTCTCTATGCGGAAATTAATTCTGCTTGAAATTCATTGCAGCCAACATATTTCCATAAATAGTGTTCATTGCTGCCAAGTTCGAACTCAATTTTCCTATTTCGTCTCTGTAACGCTTTGTATCTTCTGCCGACTGCTTCATGTTTGCCATGATTTCGTCCAAACCAGTTGACAGTTTCTTTGCTGCTTCGAATTGCTTGTTTGTGCCTTCGAGTTGCATTTCGTAAACTGAGTTGAGAGCCATGAGGTTCTTGTTCATGATGTTCAACTGTTCGTTGTACGATTTGCCGCTGCCAGCCGAAGTTTCGAGTTCCTTGTTCATCGAAGCGATGAGCTTGGTGTATGTTGCTGAAAGTTCGTCGCCTGAGTTTCCAACAGTCTTTGCCGATCTTTCGTATGCACTTGCCAAGTTTTCTGCCTGAACATTGAGCTTCTGAGCCGATGCACCGTATGCTTCTGCAAACGAGTTAACCTTCTGTGAAGCCAATTCGAAGTTTGCTACATAGTTATTGGTAGCTGCAGTTGCATCTGATACGTCTTTCAACTTTTCGGTAGTAGTGTTCAAGTTCTTCAAACCGTGACCCAACTTTTCGAACAATTCTGGGGTGATTTCTGCATTTTCAATCATAGCGTCGAATTTCTCCAAAGCAGACTTCTTTGACTTAACAGCAGCCTTCTTGTCTTCAACGTTGATAGTTGCGTCCATATCCTTGTCGATACCTGCAAGTTCTGGATAAACCAAACTCCAGTCAACTTGTTCGTGAGGTGGTTCGAATGCTGAAAGGAAGAAGATTACAGCTTCCGTCATAAGACCTACGATAAGCATGACACTAGCACCAGGATAGTGCTGGATTTTGAACAATGCACCAATCATAACTACGGTTGCACCCCAACCGTAAACGTAACCCATAAATACTTTGTACCCTTTCGTTTGGGTCAATTCACCAATACTCATACTTTTACTTTTTTTGGTTTTTAATAATTACTTAACTTAAATATACAATTTTCTGATTAATAAACTTGTGAATAAGAAGTTCCATCACCTCTATGACGGCCTAAGTATTCTCTTACACATCTGAATCCGATGTAGCACTTTGCCGAATCCTGATATTCGTAAGTGCGAGTACCGTTCTGCATGTAGTAAGAAACGTCCTTCCACGAACCGCCTCTAACGACTTTCCTCTTGAGAGCAGGCATGTCATCTGGATGAGCATAGTACTGATAGTCAGGATTTAAGTCGTGCGTATAGATGTATGCAGCTTCATCGAAAGCGTTGCTTGTCCATTCTGCAACGTTTCCTGCCATGTCGTACAGACCGAATTCGTTAGGATCGAATGTACCAACCATAAGAGTGTGAACACCACCATCGTCGTAGTATTTACCTCTCATAGGCTTGAAGTTGGCTACGTGGCAACCGCTGTAGTTACGAGTGTACAATCCGCCCCACGGATACATCATAAGATCGAGACCTCCGCGAGCTGCGTATTCCCATTCCGATTCGGTTGGAAGTCTGTAGTCTTGCAATGCAGCTTCGCCTGCTGAAGCCTGAGCCGCATTTTTCATCATGGTTCTCCATACGCAGAATGCTGATGCCTGTTTCCATGTAACGCCTACTACAGGATAATAGTCGTATGCTGGATGCCAGAAATAAGCTTTAGTCATAGGTTCGTTGTACGAATATGTGAAGTCGCTTATCCAGCAGAGTGTGTCGGGATAGATATGTACCTTTTCGTGCATAATGTAGCTGAATCTACCTCCATGTCTACCTTCATCATTATCACCGTTATAGTTCTTGATTTCCCTGTCGGCGAAATCTTCCCATTCAGCACCTTCTTTCATCTTTTCACGATCCTTTATAGTACCTTCGTACTTGCAAGTTTCGGGATTAAAATGTCTTCCAATTCTAAGTCCATGGTCTCCTTCACGTTCGAAGCTGCGAGCCAATTCCTGATCTTGAATTACACCATCACCAGCCGGCTTGAACGTATGTTTCTGTGCGGCCTGTCTGAGATCAGTCCAGAAGTATTCGTAATACAAAGCATCTGTATTCAATACTATCTGTCTGTTGAATCTGTATAATTCAGCTGGAGGCAGAAGGAACAACGTCTGATGGAAATTTGTCTGATTGAAATCTACAGGTATTTCGCTCTTTACCAGCAAACCTTTTAATTCCAAGTCGGAATAATCCAGAGGACCATTCCAATCCAAGAAATTGCTGTTGTCATAATCGTCGAAATCGAATTCTTGATTTGTATACATGTTGACCATGAATTCGTTTTCTTCTTCAGTTACTTCGGTTTCGTCAACAATGAAATCTTGCGGAGTATATCCTCTCTTTGGGTTGATATCTCCAAAATCAAAGTTTGCAGTTTTCGTTTCTTTACCGAGGGTTGTTAAAGCTAATGAGTCTCTTACCCAATAGACGAACTGTCTGTATTCGGAGTTTGTTATTTCCGTTTCGTCCATCCAGAAACCTTGAATGGTAACTGTTTTAGACTGAGCAGTCATTGCGTAGGGAACATCTTGGTCGCTCGGTCCCATTTGGTATGATCCTGGGGGAATGAACAACATTCCGTAAGGTTCAGGAGTGTACCACGTCTTACGTTCTACTCCTGTCAATTCACCGTTGCCCGAGTAGCTGCAACCGCTAGCGAGGGCGATGATGAATATAGCCAAAATGACAAGTAACTTTCTCATAATATATAATATTTAGTAAGTTTCTATTATTTGTCTTTTCTAAGTTAATCCTTTATAATCTTCTAACGCTTCTGTATCTACCCATATTGTTGTTTTTCGATACGTTGAAGCAGTATCTAACCATAATTTCGTGTGAACCAGTATTGTATTTGTACGAGTTTCCTCCGAGAGGAATATCGTAACTATATCCAATACTCATGCCAAAAGCGAGGTGGATACCAAGCATAGGAACGATAGCATCGCTGAACCTATATGATAATCCTGCCCAGAATTTCTTTTCAAACAAATATTTAGCATTGATTTGGAATTCGAATGTAGAAGCGTAAACAGCCATTGCCGAGAACAATAGGTCGCTTGATGGGTTTGGCATGTTCCAGTTGTAACCACCAGCCAGATAGTAGTGGCGTGCGAGGTAAGTTGATTCTGTACCGCTGAATTTCAGCGTCGGTCGTGTGATGTGGCTTACCGAAAGTCCAGCCCAAAAGTCTTTGCCATAGAGAGTTGCACCCAAATGCATATCGAAAACAGCTTTGCTATCCTTATGAGGAATAGTAGGGTCGATATATACGGGGTTTCCCGTGAGAGAGTTTGGAGTTTTCCATTCTCCGTCAATATTTCTGTTAAGAATTCCGAGACCTACACCAGCACCAAGTATTCCGAAAGAAAATTCGTGTCTGTAGGCACCATTTACCATAAAGCTTACATCTTTCTGACTACCAATAGTTTCCTGCATGATGGAAGCTCCAATGCCGATGAAATCCTTAATAGGCATATCAAAAGTGAAAATAGTAGTCTGAGGACGGCCAGTTTCAAATCCTACCCATTGCTGCCTGTGCATACTGGTAACGCATATTGCGTTGTTTGCTCCAGCTGCACCCGGATTATATAGGTTCTGGGAGTATTCAAACAAGCTGAAATGTGAGTCGTTCTGAGCAAACGACAAGCATGTTGAAAGCAATATAAATAGGCCCGATAGTATTAACCCTTTTCTCATACCGTTTCCGTTATTTTCGTTTTACAATCATATCAGTTAATAGACTATAGTCTATCTCCAAATTTCAAGTTGGTAAATTAAATGCTTTTTTTTTACGCAGCCAAATTTTATTAACTTTTTTTTGTTTGTTTATTTGTTGTGAGCTAATTTGTTGTATAATAGTAAATTGTGTTTAAAAATTAAATATTATTTTTTTGTTATAAATAGGAGATGTCGCAAATTTTTCTTTGCCACATCTCCAAAACAAGTCAAGTTTTTAACAAAATACTAACCAGATAGTAATTTTTTGTTTATTTTTTCTTCTTCACTTGTGCGGTCTCAATGATGTTTTTGCATTGTTCCAAAGTGATGTCTTCTGGTGAAATATTCTTAGGTATTTTGTAGTTGGTTTTCTGGTATGAAATGTATGGTCCGAACTTGCCTTTTAGGATTTGCATGTCTGGCATTTCGTCGAAGGTCTTGCAGATGGCATTTTTGATTTTTTCCTTTTTTTCTTCAATAAGTTCGATAGCGCGTTCGAGGTTGATTGAATACGGGTCGTCGGTTTTTGTGAGGGCGTAGAACTTTCCGTTGTTTTTGATGTATGGTCCGAACTTGCCAAGTGCTACTGTAACTGAATCATTTTCGTATTCGCCTAGTTCGCGTGGAAGTTTGAAGAGGTCGAGAACTTCTTCGAGTGTTATGCTTTCGATGTTTTGGTTTTTGCGCAGGCTTGCATAAACCGGCTTGTCGCCAGTTTCAATTGATGCGTACGGACCGAACTTGCCAATCTTTATTAATATAGGTGCACCAGTCTTGGGGTCTGTTCCAATGTTTCGTTCCCATTTGGATGTTTCTTTTTCCTTCAGCGAAGTGTCAACTTCTTTGTCGAATGACGAGTAGAACGATTTCAGCATGTCGTTCCATACAAGTTTGCCCATTGCAATGTCGTCGAACTTTTCTTCGATCTGTGCTGTGAAGTTATAGTCGAGGATGTCATTGAAGTGTGTGGTCAGATAGTCGGTTACGACAATACCGATCGAAGTAGGGAACAGCTTGTTGCTTTCTGCACCGTAGTTTTCGTTTGTGGTTGATTCTTTGATTTTCCCCTTGGAAAGAGAAATTACCTTAATTGTTCTTTTCTTTGCTGGCTTGCTTTCCTTGACAACATATTCGCGCTGCTGTATAGTAGAAATTGTAGGTGCGTATGTTGATGGACGTCCGATGCCAAGTTCCTCCATTTTCTTAACGAGGCTGGCTTCGGTGTACCTTGAAGGAGGCATGTCGTATTTTTCAATGGCTTCGATTTTGTTCACTTCGGCTTTTGTACCTATTTTAATATTAGGAAGCGTCGAGGTCGTTTCTTCTGCATTGTCGTCGTCTGTTGATTCGATGTAAAGTTTCAGGAAGCCGTCGAAGATAATGGTTTCGCCAGTAGCAATGAAAGAATATGAATCTGTGGAATCGCTTATGATAATGTTGGTCTTTTCGGTTTTGGCGTCGGCCATTTGCGATGCGATAGCTCTTTTGCGGATGAGGTCGTAAAGGCGCTGTTCCTGTTTAGTAGCTTCGATGGTTTCGTTGTCAACAAATGTCGGCCTTATTGCTTCGTGAGCTTCTTGCGCGCCTTTAACTTTGGTCTGATATTTTCTAATGTTAAGATATTCGTTGCCAAAGTTCTTGATAATGTTGCCCTTTATGGTTCCGATAGCGAGCGTAGAAAGATTCAGGGAGTCTGTTCTCATGTAGGTGATGAAACCGTTTTCGTAAAGGTTTTGTGCATACCTCATTGTCTGTGATACAGAGTACCCTAGTTTACGACCTGCTTCCTGTTGCAATGTAGAAGTAGTGAATGGCGGTGCTGGAGATTTTTTGCCGGGCTTCTTTGTTACTTCTTTTACATGGAAATCCTTGTTGGCACATGATTCTACGAATTTCTTAGCTTCTTCGTAGGTCTTGAATTTTTTATTTAGTTCGGCTTTTACAATATTTCCGTCGATACTGAAAGCGCCAACAATCTTGTATTCTGATTTAGTATTGAATTCGGTAATTTCCCTTTCCCGTTCAACGATAAGCTTTACGGCTACAGATTGAACTCGTCCTGCCGAAAGGGCTGGTTTAATTTTTTTCCACAAAAGTGGAGACAGCTTGAAGCCTACGAGCCTGTCGAGAACTCTACGCGCCTGCTGGGCATTTACCAGATTCTGGTCGATGTCGCGGGGATTTGCGATTGCATTTTTGATGGCTTCTTTTGTGATTTCGTGGAAAACAATACGTTTAGTATTCTCTTTCTTAAGCTTTAGCACTTCGCTAAGATGCCATGAAATGGCTTCTCCTTCGCGGTCTTCATCGGAAGCGAGCCATACAACTTTCACCTTTCCAGCAGCATCTTTAAGTTCCGTTACAATCTTTTTCTTGTCGTCAGGAATTACATAGTCGGGAGAGAACCCATGGTCGATGTCAATTCCTAAATTCTTCTTTTCTATATCCCTGATGTGCCCGTAACTTGATTTTACAATATAGTCATCACCAAGAAACTTCTTTATAGTCTTTGCTTTCGCAGGAGACTCTACTATTACCAAGTTATTTTCCATGCGATTCTTATTTTGGGTGCAAAAGTAAAAAAATTAAAAGATACAATTTATATTTTTTTTAATTTTACGGCTTAAATTTTTAAATGTATGGCAAAGGCTAAAGCAGAGAAAATATCATATTCCAAGAAGACTAAGTTGTGGATATTCATAGTTTTATGGAGTTTGAACGTGCTTTTTGTATTGGCAATAGTGGTATATTTTGTGCTGCTTTCCAACGGTAAATTCGGAGATATGCCGGATTATAAGCAGCTGGAAAATCCCAAAGAGAACCTTGCAACGAGGGTTTATTCGAGCGACGGAGAACTCATAGGAACATTTTTTAGGGAGAATCGTTCCAATGTCGTATACGATTCTATTTCTCCAAATGTAATTGAAGCTTTGATTGCTACAGAGGATTTCAGGTTCTATGACCATTATGGTATAGATTTCAAGTCGTTGCCACGTGTTTTCAAAGGTATACTTACCGGCAATAGCGCCAAGGGTGGCGGAAGTACGATTTCGCAGCAGTTGGCAAAGATGTTGTTCCCGCGCGAAGAAAACATGGGCAAGACGGAATTTATCAACCGCAAGTTTAAGGAGTGGGTCATTGCAACGAGGATAGAAAGCCAATACACCAAGGAAGAGATTATCACAATGTACCTCAACAAGTTCGATTTCCTTAACCTTGCAGTAGGCATAGAGTCGGCATCACGAATATATTTTGATACTATTCCTATGGGATTGACCAAAACTCAGGCTGCAATGCTTGTCGGTATGGCGCAAAATCCATCCATATACAATCCGATAAGGTTTCCAGAAAAAGCGCTGGCAAGAAGAAATGTGGTGCTAGGGCAAATGCTTAAGTACGACAAGATAACTCAGGCAGAATATGATTCGTTGGTAAAAGAACCATTGGGTATAAAATTCAAGAGGGTTGACCATAACATAGGTACTGCAACTTATTTCCGTGAGTTCTTGAGAAGGTGGCTTACTGCCGAAGAACCAATTAGGGAAAATTACACTGATGTCAGGGAGTACATCGAGGATTCGATAAACTGGGCTATAGATCCATCGTATGGTTGGTGCAACAAGAACAAGAAACGTGACGGAAGCTATTATGATATTTATTCCGACGGATTGAAATTGTACACAACCATTGATACCAAGATGCAGCAGTATGCAGAGGAGGCTGTGGAGGAACATCTGGGAACATATTTGCAGCCGGAGTTTTATAAGAGCATGAAGAATAACAAGAATGCTCCGTATTACTCTTCTATGAAGGTTTCGGAACGCGAGGAGCGTATAAAGAGTGCTATGCGCAGGACCGAAAGATGGAGAGAAATGAAAAGTGCTGGTGTCAGTGAAGCTGAAATAATTGAGTCGTTTAGCAAGGAGGTTCCCATGACGGTGTTTTCATGGAAAGGCGACATCGATACTGTTATGACTCCATTGGATTCGATGGTGTACTACAAGAGTTTCATCCAAACTTGCTTTATGTCGATGGAGCCTCAGACAGGACATGTGAAAGCATACGTGGGAGGTATCAACTACAAGCATTTCAAGTACGACAATATTTCGCAATCGCGTAGGCAAGTAGGTTCTACCTTCAAACCATTTATCTATTGCTTGCTAATGCAGAATGGATTTACACCATGCACAAAAGTCCTGAATATAGAGCAGACTTTCATGTTGCCAACTGGTCAACCATACACTCCAAGGTATTCGAAGTCGAAGAATGATGGAAAGGAGATAACTTTGAAGCAGGGTCTTGCCGGTTCGCTGAACCAGATTTCGGCATGGGCATTGAAACAAACCTCACCCGAGGCTGTAATCGCATTGGCAAAGAAGATGGGTGTAAATAGCCAGATAGATCCATATCCATCAATATGTGTGGGAATTCCTCAGGTATTGCTGTGCGAGATGGTGGGTGCTTATTGTACATATCCAAACAAGGGCATATATACTCGACCTGTTTACATAACAAGGATAGAGGATAAGGACGGCAATGTATTGGCTACATTCCAGCCAATACAGTCGGTTGCCATAAGCGAAGAAACTGCAGGCCTTATGATTGAGATGCTGAAGGGCGTTGTTGACATGGGTACAGGTCAGAGATTGAGATCAAAATACAACCTTAAGGGCGAGATGGGTGGCAAGACCGGAACAACCAACAATAACTCCGATGCATGGTTTATGGGTGTTACCCCTAACTTAGTCAACGGAGCATGGGTTGGTGGTGAGGAGCCAACTATCCGATTTGCTTCTACGGCTCTTGGACAGGGTGCTGCAGCTGCACTTCCTATATGGGCTTTGTATATGCAGAAAATATATGCCGATCCAAATCTGAGCAAGAAGTATAGTCCTAACGACAAGTTCCCTTCTGTCCCAAGCATAAAGAATTTGCTGGATTGCCATGAATATGACAGGGATGAAGATTTCGACTTCGACGAGAACTAGGCTGCGGATATTTTAGAACACATACATTATGTGGCTTTTGCGGTTAATAGTGCCACTACGACTATGGGGCAATAGTGATATTTGCTCCAAGTTGTTTAAGTGTGTCGAAAAAGTTGGGGTAGGATTTGTTCACACATTCGCAGCCGTTGAGTACAATAGCATCCGATGACAGTCCTAAAATGGCAAGCATCATTGCAATGCGGTGGTCGTTGTGGGAATCGACAGTTGACGAGGTGATTTTTGTGCATGGTTGTATTGTCAGGCAATTGTCGGTACACGTTATATTTGCTCCAAGTTTGCCAAGTTCTGTGACTATTGCTTCTAGTCTGTTGCTTTCTTTGCCGATGAGCCTGTTGGTTCCAAAAATCTTGCTTTTGCTGTTTGCATGAAGTGCTATTGCACAGAGGGGAGGAATAAGGTCGGGATAATTGCTGGCATCAAATTCGAAACCTTGTATGTCGGACTTGTGAATAATTAGATTGTCATTTGCCCATTCAAATTTTGCATTGCACAAGTACAATGCTTCAATAATAGCCCTGTCGGGTTGAAGGGATTCGGATTTAAGTCCCGAAATTTTGATGTCGTCGGTTCTCATACCTGCTGCGATAACGAAGGCTGCATTGCTCCAGTCGCCTTCTACATTTAGTTCAGTCTTGAGATACGAATCATTGCCATTGATTTTTATTTCCAGTGTGTTGCTGTTTTGCAGAACATTTATTTTTGCACCAGCATCGTTGGCCATGGCGGCGGTCATCAATATGTATCCGGTGCTCGAAGGGTTAACTACGCGTATGGTGCTGTTGTCGTTAAATGCCGACAGTGCAAGCATAAGTCCGGTTGTGACCTGTGATGTGCGGCTGCCGTCGATCTGAAAGTGGCCGGGAGTTATCTTTGCATTGCCGATGTCAATAGGTAATCCGTTGCCAGAAATTTCCCATCCGAAGTTTTTCTCGTAGAATTCGAGGTCGGTTCTTATGTTTCTATTCATAAGGCTGCCATGTCCGTCGATTGTGAAATTATCGGTGTGGAGGGCTATTATTGGTGGGAACATCCGTGCGCATAATGCCGATTCTCCGCAGTCGAATACGTTGTCGGGTCTATGTGTGTTTTTGATTTTGTCGGCAATTCTTTTGCTTGCGCATGCATCTGATGAACTACCTGTGCCATTTATTGATATTTCCATTCTTGGCAAGGTTGACATTGCCCAGGCTCTCTGTTCGTAGCTTTTCGACGGGCATATTTCAACAATGCCGTTAAGTTCCGACTTGCGTATCGTTGCAATCATCCTACTAGGTCAACTATTTGTTTTATTGGCATTTCCTTGACTACTGGCTTTCCTATGCCTTCGAGCAGGACAAATTTGATGTTGGATTTGTCTTTTTTCTTGTCGTGGCATAGTATTTCTATGTGTTTTTCGCTTAGATTGTAGGTTATGTCGTAGCCGAATCCAGTGAGCATATTCTTTATTTTTGAGGCTGCATCACTATTTAGCAATCCGAGTTTCTGCGAAATGTCAACAGCAGCGTTCATGCCTTTTACAACTGCAATTCCGTGTGGTATCTTTTCCTGTATTTCTATGCTGTGTCCTATAGTGTGACCGAAGTTCAGGATGTGTCTTATTGAAGTGTCAAGTGGGTCGTTTTCTACAATTCTAGTTTTTGTCAGGATGGATTCTTCGACAAGGCTGTTGACGGTTTGCATGTCGCGCTTGAGCACTTTGTTTGTGTCGTTTTGCAGGAGGTTTAGTATTTGGGAGTTTCCAATGAGTGCATATTTTATGATTTCCCCCAATCCGCTTAGGTATTGGTTTTCGGGTAGGGTCTGTACAAAGTTGCTGTCTGCTATGATGAAGTCCGGGTTGTCGAAGCTGCCTATCATGTTTTTGTTTTCGTTGAAGTTAACTCCATTTTTTCCGCCAATTGCAGCATCTGTCATTGCCAGCAGGGTAGTGGGGACTAGTCCGAACCTGACACCGCGCATGAAAATGTGGGACACGAAACCGGTTATATCGCAGACTATGCCTCCGCCTATACCTATAATATATGAATGTCTGTCGATTCCGAATTGCAGAAGCTGTGATACGATTTCTTCTATTGTCGCAAGGTTTTTACGGCTTTCCTTATCGTCGATTATTATTAGATTTTCTGTTTCTTTAATTTCTGGGAAAGCCTCAACGATGTTTTTGCAGCTTATTAATGCGAACCGCCTGTTTGCTGTCAGTTCCTTATATAGTTCGTATCCGGTGTCTAAATATATTGTAGTGTCGCTATGTTTGTTTGTTGAGTAAACTGTCGTTTGCATGACTGTATTAATAAAAAAATCCCATAGTGGTTGACTATGGGATATAAAAGATGAAATAACTTACTTTACACTAATAACCTTGAATTCGACGCGTCTGTTTCTCTGACGGCCTTCCTCGGTGTCGTTGGTGTCGATAGGCTGCTGGTAAGCATATCCCTTATACGACAGGCGTTCTTTTTCTACACCGTGTGAAATCAGGTAGTCGACAACGGCTTTTGCTCTGTTTGCCGAAAGTCTGGTGTTGGATTCAAGCGATCCGACATTATCGGTATGACCACCGATTTCGATTACCATCTTCGGATAGTCAACAGTAAGAAGTCTTACAAGGTTGTCGAGTTCTGCCTTTGATATGTCTCGCAGGGTAAACTTGTTGAAGTCGAAGAAAATGTTTGACAGGACTATTGTAGCACCAACGTTAATGGATTTCAACTTTATGTCCTTTATTATTTCCTGATAAGAAGTAGATGCTGGTACATTAACATTTTCGCTGTGGAACAGGTAGCCTTCGGTTCTTGCTGTGATACCATAATTTTTTCCAGAAGGCAAGCTGATGAGGTATTTTCCTGTAGAAGCATTTGACGACAGTGTTGCATATACCTCGTCCTTTTCGAGGTCAACTATTTCTATCGACGATTCGAGAGGTTCGTTGGTCTCTGCATCCGTAATGGTACCCTTCATGATTGTAAGCCTTACCTTCTTTATTTCAACGGTTTCCTGCTTTACAATAGTTTGTATCGAAGCGTTTGAACATGCTATCAGGTTGTCTTCTGTTCCTACAACCATTGGCTTTTCCTGACCAAGGAAGGTTATTCTCCATACGTCTTGCATTCCTATGCCGCCTTCCCTGTCGCTCGATATATAGGCGTAACGTCCGTTACCTGTTACAATAAAGAATACGTCGTCTTCTGGTGTGTTGATTGGAATACCCATGTTTACAGGTTCGCTCCATTCGCCGTTTTCGTCCAGTTCGCTGTAGAAAATGTCGTATCCACCCATTGAGCTTTCGCGTTTCGAACTAAAATACATTGTTCTGTTGTCGGGATGTATGAAAACGCCTTCTTCGTCGTATTCGGTATTGATTGGAGTACCTAAGTTTCTTGCAGGTCCCCATTCGCCTTTGCTGTTGCGTTCGCTTACGAATATGTCTTTTCCGCCTTGCGATGGTGTTCCGAATTCGTCCTTGGGGCGTTCGCTTACAAAATACAGGAGCTTACCGTCTGACGATATTGAGATGGAAGTTTCATGGTATTTTGTGTTGATAGTCTTGCCGAGAGCCTTTGGTTTGCTCCAGCTGTCGCCTTTCAGCTTACTTTCGTAAAGGTTGCCGTCGGGGGTTCCGTTGAATGTGTATAGTACTGAACCATCTGGCGACAGCCCAACCGATGCGTCGTGCTCGTTTGTGTTGATGGTTTTCATGTTCATTGGGGGAGACCATCTGTTGTCGCCTTCGTTGTACGAAATGTACAGGTCTTCGAAATATTGGTTGTCGTAGTCAAGTTCTCCACCTGTTGAACCTTCGCGGCGCGATGTGAATATAAGCATTGACTCATCGGTCGAGATTACTGGTCCGTAGTCTGAGTACTTCGAATTGATGTTTCCACCAAGGTTGTCAATGAAAACTCTTGCTTCATTTTCCATGAGTTTTTTTGCATTTTTGCATTCCCTTATCCTTGCATCAACGTCGAAGTCTTTTGAGTTAAGTTTATATTTCTTGAGCTGGGCTTCGTAATCGGAATTCTTAAAAGCGGTGAAATTCTTTATTGCTTCGTCAAACAGGTAGTTTACCTGATAGGCGCGTCCTATTTCGTATTTGATGTCGAATATGGCATTTGGATCCAGTTTGTAAGACTTTTCAAGATATGTTATAGCTTTTTTCTTTTCCGATGAAGAAAGGTAGCACACGCCAATCTTGTAGTTTAGTATGGCGTTTTCGCTGTTGTACGAGTTTGCCGCCAGATATTCAGCCAAAGCGTTCTGGTATCCACCCACCGAATGGCTTGCAAAGTACTCGTCGCCAATGCTTATTGCGTTCAAGGCTTCCTTGTATCCTGACTTTTCAGCGGTCTTGAAATCCTTTTTATCTATATATATGTTTATTTGCGAATACGAAATTGTTGGCATTATAATGAGTGCCGCTATCGCTAGTATATATGCTTTAAAAAACTTGTTCATTTCCTTTTGTTTTTGTCAGGTTAATTTTCATTCGTTGCAATATGATACGTAATTGTCGAGGTTGATGCCTAACGATTTTGCCATTTCCCAGTCGCTGCATGCACCATCACTGTCGCGTGTCATTTCTTTGGCGGTGCCTCTGCTTACGTAAGCTTCTCCGTATTGAGGATTTATTGCTATTGCCTTTGTGAAAGCTTCAATTGCCAGAGTGTAGTCCTTTTGTCTGTAGTAGCAAAGTCCAAGGTTGTTGTATGCGAATGCATAGTCTCTCTTTTGCTTCAGGCATTCGTTTAACGCCTCAATAGCTTGGTCGTACTCCCTCATTTCGTAGAGGGTAGCGCCTTTGTTGTTAAGAACTATGTAGTTGTCTGGATATTTCTTCAATATTTCGTTGTATATTTCCAATGCGTTCTCATAATCCTTGTTTATCCTGTACACGCTTCCAAGATTTGACCTGAAGATGTCCATGTTGGGATTTAGCTGAATGGCTTTTTTGTAGTCGCTTATTGCCTTGTCGTATTTTTCCTGCATCCTGTACGATGAACCTCTGTCGTTGTACGAGAATGCATGTGTATCATCAATCTCGATAGCTTTTGTGTAGTAGTTTATTGCTTCGTCGTAATTTGCTTTGTTAAAGTTTATTACGCCCAAATGATAAAACAAGTCGGCTTTGTTGCATCCCTTTTCTATTGCATCCTGAAAATAATATGTTGCATTTGGAATATCTGAAATGTGGAAATAGCAATATCCGATGAGGTATGACGCATAGTTGTCTTCTTTGCGTTGTATGTATTGCTTCAAATCATTTATTGCCTCATTGTATTTCTTTTGCTGAATGTAGCATGTTCCACGTCCGTAGTATGCCTGTATTATATTCGGATTCATTTCAAGCGCTTTACCAAAGGCATTTATAGCATCGTCGTAATTGCCTTCGTTGCACCATGCTACACCATTGTTGTAAATGATGCTTGCTTCCTGTCCTTCGGCGTTTACAAGTGTGTTGAGCGTGTCTCCGTCGGTAGGGGATGTTATGATTTGCGTGGGAACGATAATCTGATCCATTCCAGAATCGTATTGGCTGCTGTCTTTGTTTTCCTGCGAATAGGATAATCCTATGCTGATGACGAAAAACAGGCTTAAAACTAATAATTTCTTCATTTCTAAATTACCTTTTTGCAAATAATTTTTATAATATAAGTGCACATAATATGCAATTTGCAAAAGTACAATTTTTTTAGAATGATTCAGCATCTTTTTTTTAAATTTGCATAAAATTATTGTATATGAAACGAATTGCTTTGCTTTTGATACTCATGGCATTGTCTTTTGCGATGCTTGCAAATGGCGGTTCTGATGGTTTGAATCTTGGTTCCAAGCACGAATTTTCCGTCGAAAATGTATCTATGTCGGGACTTGAAATTAGGCTTTCCTACGACAAGTTGTATTTGTCAAGTACTGGCGATTTCATGTCGGTTTCGCTTGACGGGACTTATCCGTCGGGAAAAATCGGTTCTCCATCCCTGCCAGTGATGCGTAAGCCTGTGGCTATTCCGCAATGCGGCAACTATAAGGTTGTTGTAAAGAAGTTCACGCTTCGCGAATTCGACTTGTCGCAGTATGGCAAGAAGATAGTTCCGCAGCAACATTCAGTCAGCAAGTCGGAACGGAATCCGCAGTTCGACTACAATGCAAAAGCCTACGAAACCGATGCTTTCATCGGTGGTGAAGACGGTTTGGCTTGGATTTCTCTAGTTGGAACAATGCGCGGAGTGCAATTAGGCGAACTCTGCGTTTCTCCGCTGTCGTACAATCCGGTGACGAATATCCTCTATGTTTACAACGATATTGAATTGGAAGTCGTATTCGAGGCGGTTGACTATGCCAAGACCGACAGGGAAATCCGCAACGGATATTCTCCGTTCTTTGCTTCCACATATTCTTCGCTGGTCAACAAGGATATTTTCGATTCCTATTCCGACCTGTACCACACGCCAGTGAAGATGCTGGTAGTTGCGCACGAAGATTTTGCAGAGCAGTTGCAGCCATGGCTCGAGTGGAAGACCCAGAAAGGATTTTATTTGGATGTGAATTATGTGAATTCATCTTCGGCAACAGCCGCCAACATAAAGTCGTGGGTTCAGTCGCACTATTCGATGGGAGAGGATGCTGGCAACGCACCGGTTTTCCTTGTGCTTGTCGGAGATGTAGATAGGATTCCTGCAAGTGCTGTTGGCGACGAGAGCGAACAGCAGACCGACCTTTACTATGCTTCGGTCGAAGGCGATTATTTCCCCGATATGTACTGTAGCCGTATGTCGGTGGCAACGCCAGACGAACTTTCGGTGGTTGTGGGCAAGACTTTGCAATACGAAAAATACACCATGCCCGATCCATCGTATCTTGGAAATGCTCTGCTCATTGCAGGACAGGACAACGACTGGAATCCGTATATTGCTCAGCCAACGATAAACTATGCTACGCAGAACTATTTCAATGCTGCGCATGGATATAATAATGTTTACGCCTACCTCGATTCGTACGATGGTTGCTACAACAATCTCAGCACTGGGGTCGGCTATGCCCATTATACAGCCCACGGAGGAGAAACCGAGTGGTGCGGACCGCATTTCACAAACGACGATGTTGACGGTCTGTCCAATACTGACAAGTATTTTCTTGCAATCGGCAACTGCTGCCTTAGCGGAAAGTTCGGCTATTCGGTTCCTTGCTATGGCGAGAAGATGATTCGCACGGCAAAGAAAGGTGCTTTCGCCTACATAGGTTCGTCTCCTGTTACATATTGGTACGAGGACTATTATTGGGCGTTGGGAGCAACAAGCGTATTCGGGCAGACTCCGCGATTGTCGGAAACGGAAACCGGTGCGTTCGATATGATGTTTGACGACGAGCAGTTCAATACGGTTTCATCAATAATGTATGTCGGAAATATTGCCGTTACAGGTGCTTCAGATATGGGTAAATATTACTGGGAAGCCTACAATGTGCTTGGCGACGGTTCTGTTATGCCTTATAATTCTGTTCCGGCCACCAATGATGTTTCGCATGATGCACAGTTTGTAAATGGCGGTGGATATTTTGCGGTTGCTGCTGATGCGGGTTCGTATGTGGCGCTTACCGATGGCAATATTATATTAGGTACTGCCCTTGTCGGTGCTAGCGGTTCGGTAAGTGTTCCGCTTGTTGCAGCTGCTACTTCCGATAGCGTTCTGCTTGTAGTTACACGCCAGCAACGCATTCCTCATATCGAGTACATTCCAGTGGTTGCTCCCGAAAGTGCGTATATTTCGCTGGTCGGATATTCACCCGATGAGGTTCCGTATGCTCTCGAGGATATGATGTCTCCTGGCTATTCGTTTACATTGCAGCTGAAAAATGTCGGACAGGGCAATTCCGACGCTTGGTTGCCTATGACTTTGACTTGTGCCGACCCGAATGTGGAAATAATTGAAAATTCGGCTTCCTGTTCACCGATTGTGGCTGGCGAAACCGTCGAGATGGAATATGCATTCTCGTTTTTGCCATCGCGAACCATCGCCGACGGCTATATCCTCAATTTTACCCTTTCTGTTGACGATACAGTAAACAATGCGACATACACATCGTCGTTTGATGTCCGTGTAATAAGGTCGTTGATGCAGATGTACAGCTATTCTGTTGTTGGTGACGCTATGCCCGGCGAAAGTTTTGCCCTCGAGGTTTCTGTTACCAATGTAGGTTCGCTTGCCGAAACGGTGCAGGTTGTACTTGAAAGCCTTGACGAGCGTTTGCATTTCGATGAAGGAGATTTTGTGCGTGCTTATGGTGCTATTGCGCGCGATTCGATAGTTTCTCGTCAGTTCCCTATGCGTGCCGATGCAACTGTGCAGGATGGTGAAGAGCTGGCTGTGAAGGTTTCTATTCAGACGATTAATTCAACGGTTTTCGATACTGCCCATATAGTTTTTGCTCCTTGCAATGTGTCTGTTAGGGATTTCCCATACGTCTTGGATTTTGCCGACGGAACGATTCCAGAGTGCTGGTTGCAGGTTCCGAACATAGATACTGCCGAATTATGGAATGTTGTAACATCCGACCCATACGATTATATTTCGCAGAACGGTGATAAGTTTTTATTTATAAAGAATTACTCGTGGACTGAAATGTCTAATATGCTGGAGTCGTCCAAATTTGCTTTTGAAGAAGGAGTTTCGGCAACCTTGTCGTTCCGCCATGTGCAGAAGGAGTGGGAAGGCGATTTCGATATTTTGTCGGTGTACTATAAGAATACCGATGCAGGCGAGTGGCAGTTGCTTACCCAGTACAATAGGGCATACGAATCGTGGACGGCTGATGAAATAGAGCTTCCAAACTTGTCGCAAAACTACTATATTGCCTTCTTTGCCGACTTGAATTATGGTTTTGGAATAGGTATTGATGACATTAGAATTGATGTCAGCGGATGTGTAGTTCCGCAAATTTCGTTCGTAGGTATTGGCTCCGAATCCCCATATTTGACATGGACAGGAAATGCAGAAAGTTACAGTTTGTATAAAAACGATGAACTCCTTGCTGAGCTAACCGATAACACATTTGCCCTCGATTATGACAATTATGACGAGGATGATTGTTTTACGGTTGAAGCCCACTGTGCAGGAGGCGAGGTGAGTGTCGGGGTTGTATGCCTAACTGGTGTTGCCGAAGCGGTTCTGCCTGAGTTAGATGTATATCCTAATCCCGCATCGGATAGGGTGGAGGTTGTGTGTGCAGGCATGAAATCGGTTGCATTGTACGATGTGCTTGGCCGGAAGGTTCTGGAGATGAATGCCGATTCTGACAGTGTTTCGTTGCCGTTGGATAATATGCCGTCAGGTATTTATATGGTAGCCGTTGATTGCACGAAGGGAAGGCTAATGGGCAAATTGACAATATACAATTAACAATTTCCATAATCTAGTGCCCTAAAGGGCAGAAATTACACAAATATGGTTCAAATTAAACAAATAGATTTGAGGGATTTGTTTGGATTTGTAAAATTTCTCGCGAAGCGACTAAAAATGCTAAAATACAAAGGATTTAACAATGACCAATTTGTGGAGTCGCGGTGTGCCACGACGACCTCCACAATTGTTTCATTGATAAAATTGGCAATTTAGAACTAGTGAATGTTACCCAAAATGTCACCCAAAACAATCTTTTAAACATTTGAATATCAATATTTTCATTGATAAATAAAGACTATTTATTCAAATCCTTGAACTTTAAACTTTGAACATTGCTCCTCGGCGCAAAGCATTGCACCGCTACATTGTACAATCGTGCCATGGCGCGATTCTCTTGAACCAGAAACCAAACCTTAAACCATGAACATTAATCCTCGGCGCAAAGCATTGCACCGCTACATTGTACAATCGTGCCATGGCGCGATTCTCTTGAACCAGAAACGAGAAACCAGAAACTGTCAATGCCTGAAATAGGTTGACCGTTTTTATTCACTAAAAACAGTAAAATAAAAAGAGGTCAACAATGGAAAAATTAACAGTAGAAGAAAGGCAAAGAAGAAGCTTCAGCGAGAGCTTCAAGCG
>Ga0265299_10001568_pt1 | contig 25647 bp, 37 predicted proteins | sample AusTroGonzalo_MG_4_FD_193485 | JGI IMG/M metagenome (GOLD analysis project Ga0265299, IMG submission 193485) | Bovine rumen microbial communities from tropical cattle in Woodstock, Queensland, Australia - Gonzalo_02 | ecosystem: Host-associated > Mammals > Digestive system > Stomach > Rumen ... | reverse complement strand
ATGCAAGTGGTATTGACCAAGTAGATTTCACTAACTTATATAGTGCAGATAGTACTTTTGGGACTATTGGGGGGGTTGTGAGATTACCTTTGTATGCTACTACTAATTCTTATGGTGTTGCGACTGCAACCTATACTTGCAGTGGTGCAGGAAAATTGACTGTGCAGGCATTGTGTGGTAGTGTGGTTTCTCAACCATACGAAGTATTGGATTGCACGTATATTGATGACACCGAACAAACAAGTGGAAAAACATATAATGTTGATATTGGTTCTACTGGCTTTGCATTGGAATTTGACATCAATTTATCTGCTACTAACAGTCAAGGGTATTTCAGAGTAGGTACAGACAATAACAATTGTTTAGTTATTGGTGCAATTTACAGTACACAACAAGGAATAAGAGTTATGAAAAGTGGGTCAGATGTAGACCATATTTACTGTTCTACAAGGATTCCAGTTGAAGAAGATACTCACATTAAATTCACCTACAATAATGGAGTAATGACCTATAACGATGGAGATGAAACCATAACAATCACTAATACAGAAACAACTGTATCTAAACTGTTGAATATGGGTCAAATAACTTCGACTATTTCTAATGTGAGATTGTATCCAATTTAAGTGTAATCCGAAAGAAGCGATTTGCATCGTTTCTTCGTATCTTATGGTTACTACACAGCAGAAACAATACCCGACATCATAGAAGAACTGGCAAATACTACTGAAGAAATAGTGCCAACATTCTATCTTTTCAGACAAAAAACCAAAAAGAAATATTATACTTTCTGCACACCAGAAGCAGCCAATGCAATTGTTGAATGGTTACAATTAAAGCTTAAAATCAATGAAGAAAACGATAATGAATTAAGTATGGAAGATAGCTTATGGGATTTATCCCAAAGACAAATAACTTACCATCTTGCAAACATCAACGATGAACTAGAATTCGGTTTCAAAGGACCTTATAGATTCCTAAGACCACACTCCATCAGAAAATTCCATGCTTCTAATATTGGTTTATCTGAACATAAAATTGACTTACTACAAGGTAGAAGCAGAGACAAAATTCATGAAACTTACATTAAAACCAACCCTGATGAATTAAAGCAAATGTATATTAATGTTATGGATAATGTAACTCTTGGAAACATAAACAAAAAAGAAATACATCACGATGAATACAATATTAACATTAATGTCATGCTAATGGGTTCAGATAGTTCAATAACTATCTAAAAAATTTTTTTATTTTTTTATTTTTTTATATTTTTCTACTTTTTTTAAACAATTTTTTTATAATTTTTTTTAGATCTAAAAATTTTTTTTTACATAAAACACATTTTTGAGGTGAAATATTTTGGCTAGTCAAACAAAATACCCTGGAACAATAGCTCAATCTACAAATTCGGCTCATGTTAAATTTAACAATACAAACAACCTAAAAAATGAAAATAATACCTATGCAAAAACCGCAAAAGTAGGGAATAAAAGTAGTAGTAAAAAAACACCATGTACACTTACACTAACTAACTTTAATTTTAATATTCCTACTGGAGCAAAAGTAACATCCATTGTTATTGAATATGCCCATCAAAGGTTAGATTATCAGCAAGGGAAATATCCTTCATTTCCTGCACCTACAATTAAATTAAAAAACAGTGGAATTGACCTTGTATATGTTACTAAAACTGGTGCGGTTCCTTCAACAAGTTTAAAAGCACATACTCTTTATTTTAAAGGAGATTTTACTGCTACAACTGGAACTGGAAGTAATAATTATGCTGATGGGAGTCAAACAGTAACCATAAAAGCATATGACTTACCAAGTCCTAAAACAATTAATAGTAGTAATTTTGGGGTTACTTTCCAATTTGGAGCTAACACTAGTGCAAATGAAGGGTATCTTCAATTTAAATACATTAGAATCAAGGTTTGGTATAAAGAATCTAATTATAGTGTTAAAGTTAGCAGATTAAGTACTGAAGAAATGGAAGTATGGTCAAAATACCCATTTGAAGTGACTGTTTCTAATTTGAATTTAACGGATTATAAACCGTCGGTGAATATTCAATTACCTTCTGATGCAACAATCAGTGACGTTACAGGTGACGGAATTTTCAGTAATGTAGGAACTAGTATCAATTGGAATATTCCTTTTGATAGTGAGAAAGGGTCAGCGACATTAAGATTTAACCTGTTATTCAATACCGCAGGTACTAAATCAATCACTGCCGTAGAATCTTTAACCGAAGTTAGTTATAGCTTAACTGGTTTGATTGTTAATGCTTTAACTGTAGTTACCGCAGATGAGATTGTTGCTGAAGAGCAAATTATCTATGCAAGACAAAATACTGATTTTACAGTACCTATCCGTATTAGTGATGAGTTAAGTCTTGAAGGATTAACAAACATTTACCTACTTACAGATAAAGCTTTGAAAATCAAAAATGGTTCAAGTTACACTGATTTAGCAGCAAATACATACCTTACAATTCCATTAAGTAGTTTTGATAGAGGATTATATGAAGTAACTGCAAAATCTGCTGCAAGTGGCGAAATTGCTTTGTCTATTTTAACACAGCCAAACACTCCATCTGTTCCTGCTTTTCAAGTAAGAGTGCTGCCATCTGGTTTAACTTATCCAGATATGGTAGTGTTACCATTAACAGAAGAGGAAATGAACCGTCTTGGAGATGGTAAAACATACACTGCAATTACAAACATCCAATTGATAACAGGAAGTGCTTCTTATTATCATGATTATTACCGTAATTGTAGAATTGGTGTTGTTAACAACACTGAAAGTACAACTCCTACTGAAATCTTTGAATCTTGCCGTAACTGGAGTGATAGTTTAACCCAAATTAATGAATGGGAGTCACATTCAACAGAGTTTACTTATGATAAAGATTATCCTGTTTACATTATTGTTACAGGAAGCTTCCTGGAGGACACTTATTATGAAGAGTGTAACTTCAAATTTACTGATGTTAATCTTGTTGAATCTGATGAAGATTACATTGAAAATTACTGTCAATTCCCTACTCCAATTATAAATATCCTTGATGAAAATGATGTTGCAGGGGAAAATATCCCATTACATAAAGAAGGTAACACTTTAAAACTATATGACTTGCCTTTTGATGATGATTTCGGTACTGGAGATGACTATGCTGTCAGAGGTATTGAATTTCATCTGAATTGTGAAGTTTCCAATCCAATAACTGCAAATGTTATACTGAGAGACCCACACGGAAAAATAGGTCAAGAAAGTTTAACATTAACACCAGGAATTGAAGATTATACTTTCGGAGGAGAGTATAACCTATGGGGATTCCAAATTGGGGAAATGGAACAATTAAACCAATGGGAAATTCATGTTGTATTAAGTAACATCTTTGAAAATCCAGATGATTCCGTTGAAGTAAACATTGTTAGTGCTTCCTGCTCTATTCATTATGAAGTTCTTAAAGGCTCACAGGCCAACAAGTTTTATGTTGAAGGAGACAATCTTGAATGGTACGGAGCATTCATAACCGATTATGATATGTCAACAGGATTAACTACAGATACAAAATACTTGAACATCGAAGGAACAGACACCAATCACCCATATAGAATGAATATTAGAGGCAAAGAGATGACTATTGAATTCTTTGTCGATGGTGGATGCAGCTTAACTGAAGCTACTTCATTGTTAAATGAAATAACCAAACTGTTAACCAATAAACGTGATGAGTTAGATCAACCAATACCTAAAAAAATCGAAGCAAGTTTCTTGCCTAATGACTATTTCTTATATGTTTTAGAGAAAGGTGTTGACGCTACTGTTGAAATGACTGGTTATAAATGTAAAGCTAAGTTAACAATTTACGATGGTACTAGTTTTAAAAAGCAAGAAACAGTTACTAACGCTAATGGTATTGTAACTGGTTTGGCAAAAGTTAGTCCGTATATTGTTGTTATTCCTTCCGATAATTTGATTAGTATTGATGAGGAAGTGACAGGTCAGAAGTTCACTGCAACTAATGATAATTGGATTGGTAAATATGTTGAACTTGATTGTGAAGACCGCATTCTTTGGTTAAGGGATACTGAAGATTCCGAACCAGTTAATATTACTGGCAGTGTTGATATTAACTGTGATTGGTTTACTTTAGATGATGTTTACAGGTTCAATGGTAGTAATTGTATTATCAATTCAGTAACATTCACCGAAAGAGGATGATACTTATGAACATTGTTGTAATGGATAACAAAGAAAAATTCCTGTCTTTTGTGAATCCTAAGTATATTGATGTTGTGGAAACCTTTGAAAATGGTTTGAGAAGGGTTAAGGTTGAATATAATATTCAGAATCTTTTAGAAGCTCAAACTTATTTTAAATTAGGTAACAAAATATGGATAAGTGGTAATGGTAACTTAACTCCTTGTTTGTATGTGATTAATACATCTGTAAAACAAGATTTATTTAAAGAGAACACATTCACTTTTGATGCTGAAGAGGTTTTAGTGGAGCTTAATTATGCTCCATACTTCAGCCAATCTGAATTGACCAGTGATAATGGTTTTACTGTTACTAATAATAATGGTGAAAAACTCACTACCATTAATTATAATGCTTTGAAATATTTATTCGGAGATTATCTTAACATTGGGGTTATTCAAGATTGTATTAGTGCTTATACTGCCAAAATAAGCATTAATGGTATTCAAAACAGAATGAGCCTACTTCGATATATTGAAGAGGAAACAGGAAATATCTTTGTTACTAGATATGAAAAAGACATTAATACTAATGTAATTCATCGTTATTTGGATTTCTTAAACCCTATAAGTCAAAATAAGAACTGGGAATGTAATTTTGAGTATGATTTCTTAACTGGTGATGACATTGCAGAAATGTATGATTCAAATGGAAATCCAACTGAGGTTACTGAATATGAGGAAGAGCCTGTTGTTTTCATTGATGCAGATACAATAACCAATTTAACTCCTGCTAATACTCAATTCAGAATTACCAATACTAATGGTGAGGTAATTAGTTATGTTGAAGATGGAACTACCAAATATTTAAGGTGGTCTGCGGTAGATTGTGGGTTATCTGTAGAGAATAAGCATGTTGTAATAAGATTAACCAATAAATCTGGTGTTTTAGGTATAAAAGTTCATAATAAAACATATAAGGTGTTAACTGATGTTGAAACTGGAAGCCGTGAGATAAATTTCAGAGCAACTGATGATGATCCAACTCAAGTTCACAATGCCTTACTACCTAATGGATCTTATTTTGAATTTTATGATACTTCAACAAATAAGGTAGTGTATCGTAGGAATATTAATCCAATTTTGAATGAAGCTCATAGTGAGATTTTAGACCTTGGATTTAATGTTGAAAATGTAGAGTTTGATACAGATGAATCAGATACTTTTAGTGCAATTACTCCAGTACTTTCATTAACTAATAATACTGGTGCAAGTAATGAATTATCTTTCAGTGATATGGGTAAAATAGCAAAGGCTTGGAGAGATTTAACAATAACAAAAGGTCAAGTCATACCAATGATTGTTCAGAAACTTGCGATTACAGGTACTGACAACAACCCATGTACTCAAAGAACAGGAACTGCCACCAGTCCTAACAGGTCTGCCGAACAAATTTTAGGTGCATATAACTTAAGCAGCAATTATTATTCCAGACCTTACAAACCATCTGATACAACAGACCAAACCAACAAATCCTACGAATACTGGGTGGGAACTGCTTATTGGAAAGCACCATTCACAAAAAATGCAGGTGAACTGCACGTTGAAGTAGAATCAAACAATAGTCTTGATTATCCCGATATAAGATGTAGGCCAGATAGCCGTGAAAGCAGAGGTGTAGCAAATACTCCGAAGATGGGTAGTGTTGAAACTTCAGAGGAAAATGTGTATGCTATCTACAATGCGGTAGCAATGAAACTAAAAGAGAAAAAAGACCCTCAATTTGATGTTACTGTGGATGTTGCTAATTTCAGAGACCATAAATTCAATAATTATGGTATTCATGATAAAGTTTACATTAAATTACCTAGTATTGAAACTTTGGTGACTGCTGTTGTAACAAAAACTGAAAAATATTTGCATGATATTGCGAAAAATAAGGTGACTCTTGGAAATTATAGTATAAACACTAAAGAAATTACTAAAGAGACCCATATAGAAGCTTCTAATATTAACTTCAAATATCCGAACAGTAAGAAACTGACAGTAAAACTCAAGGATTCAACCGATGATAATGCTAAACTAAGCGGAAAATTACTGTCATTCACATTATATAAGGTGGATAATGGAAGTGCCACATTAACTAAAAAACATTATACTGCTAAAACAAACAGCAATGGACAGGCAAGTATCAACTGTAAATATAACCCTGGGGATTATGAAATTGACATTCAATTCAGCGGAGATGCCGAATACAGTGAATGTGCTACAACAGTAGAAGTCAGTGTCGGAGGGGTAAAAAAAGTAAAAACCAACACTAAAGACAACAAATCAACTTCCAAATACAAAACTGTCAATGAATACTATGACAAATATGGCAGAAGCCCAGACAAAAAAACAGTTATGGCAATAGGGTTACCTTCAAGATCATCTGAAGTCAACAAGTATGGTTACAGGTTCATGAAAACAGTGTTCAAAAACAAATGTCCTGGATGTGGACAACAAAGTTTATACTGGGGTTGGAACTTCGGAACATACTTCAGAGGCAGAAGAGAAGGGGGGAGTGTTGAAGGGCATTTATTCTGTGATAATCCAAGGTGTGACATGGATTTCAGCGGTATCAATGGTGAAAACCACAATGGCAGCGGAAGACCTAAAGTTCAAAGGGTAAAAGCACCTGTGAAATCCAGTAAAGCGGAAGCTAAAAAACTGATTAATGGAAAAATGCTTTACGGTACTAAACAAGTCAAGATTAAACAAAAAGATAATGTTGACAAGAAAAGCCGTAGAATGAAAGGTAGTGTTAACAGTTATGTTAAAAACAAAGCATTAAGCATTGTTGGAAATTCAACAAGTTACACTGCTATGAAAAAAATAGCTTCCTGGATGGATAAAAACATTCATTATGCGGGTTATGGAAACTTCCAACGTTCCGCAAAAACTTGTCTTCAAAGAGGCAGTGCTAACTGCTGCGATGGTACAAGACTATTTTTTGAATTATGTGACGCAGCAGGAATAACCGAATGGTATAAATTTGAATATATTCATGTTTACGGTCATGTTTATGCTAAAGTTACAAATAAAGATAATGGGCATTATTGGTGGGTTGACAGTGCTAGTGATGTTCATGGAATGTGGAGTTACATCTGCATTGATTACAGAGGCCGTGGAATCATACATCAAACAGAATATCCAAGGTTACCATTCTAAAGATGATAAAAAAAGTTGATGTGCATAAAGGATGTCCGAATCGACATCACTGCATTAAAGATGAGAGTAAATGTTGTTATTTACTCTCTAATCGTCAATGCTATCTTGATACTAAAGATAGTGAGGTGTTTTTATGAATATTGACAATCGACGTTTGAGAGAAATTCAACGTGAAATACAAATGTATAAAAACCGAATTAAAGAAGAAAAATCGGATTATACTAAACAATTGTATGAAAGTAAAGTTGAAATGTTAGAACGAGAAGAAAAACAGATTTTAAAACGTTATGACGTGATAGTATGAGTGAATATACATATAAACAAATTCTTGCGAAAGCAAAAGAAGTAAAGCAAAAAGCTGAAAAAGAATATACCAAAAATGGTGGAGTTTGGGGATATTACTTTGCTAAACAAGTAATTAAACCTAAAACATCCGTTAAAAAAATTAGCATTAAAGGTGCTGAAAAATCATCTGGTAATGATTTTGGTAGACAAATCAAACAATCTGAATATAAGGATATGGCTAAAAGATTTGTTACTTTTGTTGAAAAGAAAGGTCAATTACCAAACAATATTGCTATTGGCAATAAAGTAATGAGAGTTTCAGATTATACATTAATGTTTGCAAACATCGTTGTTAGTTATGATAAGAACAAAGAATTACCAGAAAAAATTAATGTTAACAGTAAAGTCTATGTTAAACCAACAGAAAACAAAAATACTGTTTTTACTGCATGGGTTAAGAAATTCAACTTCACTCCGAAATATTTGGATGATGTTTGTGATTACATCCTAAAACATTTTGATTACCAATTCTATTATGATGATCAGAAAAGTAACGCTGAAGTTATCAACAGTAAAGCAGGTAACTGCACTGACCTGCTGCAAATGTTAATTAATATGGCCGAAGCTTTAGGCTACGAATGGAAAGTTATCCATACTCAATGCAAACAATCCAAAGTAGGCCATGTTTATGGGTTGTTCCGTAAGAAAGGAATCAATGGGGGTAACTGGTTTGTGAGAGATATTGCATGTATTGCTGATGAAAGCAGGTATTGTGTTTGGTGTGAAGTGCCATCTGGGGGTAACAAACTTGCAGAGAATCCTTCATGGTTTTTAGCGAACTTACGCAGGTGATTACTTTGAATACTGTTGAAAATAAAGTGTTTTTACAGACAAAGTTACGTAATTTGAAACGTAAGCATGCTAAATTAGCAAATCATGCGGATTTAACTGATGATTACTTTGAGATAGGCAAGGAAATCAATGATATTGAAGACCAGTTAAAACTCATGTAAATGATTATCTTTTTTTTTACGATGATGTGGATTTAAACCATCTTTTGAGTAGCAGAGAATGTGAAAAAAGGATGTAAAACTTTATTTCAAATGTTTATTAATTAAATTTAAAACTACACAATGATTTCTACGTTTATTATAAATTTGAGAGAGTATCTCTCTTTCACCTATTTTAAATCTGCGGAGTAAATACTTAGGTAATTCACTTTTCCCCAATTGGCTACAATTTTTGTAGTCGATTGGGGATTATTTTTTTTTACGATTCCACTAATACGAGAATCGTTTTCAATATTATTGAAATCGTTTATTTATAGTAATAATTCTAAATATAATAATTATGATAATTGACGCTGCAACTTTAAAGGACCTCCTGGAAAAAACACCTGGTGAATATGAAATATATTATCATAACAATCCCATCTCAGATAAGGTGGAAATTGACCTTTCTGGTAAACGGATCATCTTGAAAAATGACTGAAAAAATAGTTCATTAGTATATCGTCAAACATTTTTTTTAATGGGGTTTCCCTTTATTTTCAAAGTACCCCGAAACTAATTTCTAATGTACGTTTGAGAAAATCCATTTACACACCAAAAGTAATTTTTTAATCGTACATTAGTAAAAAAATATAAATACTGCCGTCAAACAATATAATATATAGGTGATTCTAATATGAAAAACTATGCCATCACAGAAGACAAGCTATTTCAAAATTTCATAAAAAGCAGACCCAGTTTATCAGAAGCAACAAAAAACAACTACAAATTCGTATTCACCAAATTATATTACGCAACAAACATCCCCTTACATACAATAATTGAAAACTGCAAAGAAGAACAAAACAAAGTAATTGAAAAAATCAAAACAACATCCACCGACAATGAAGGAAACACAATAATCGAAAAAACAGTAACCAAATTCGACGTAAACAAACCAGATTCATATATTAACATCTGCTTAGATAAATTCATTGAATACTGCACAGAAAAAGGCAACTCCAATACCACCATTAACAACCAAATTGAAACCATCGCAGTACTTATGAAATATTACAATGTAGAACTACCCGAAATAAACAGATTACCTAATGATTCTGAAAAATGGAATTTATTAAGCAAAGAAGATTTTAAATTCATAATGCAAGACTCCACATTAACCCACCAAAGTCTAATAAGTTTCCTAAAAGACAGTGGAGTACGATTAAAAGATGCATTAAGCTTTAAAATTGGAGATTTTATGAACTGGACTTTAGACCAGCATGATTTCGTAGATGTAGAAGAATTTATAGATAACGCTCCATCTGATATGATAGGGATAATTCAATTCCAGCCACATAAAACCAGAAGGTATGAGTTAGAATGTGTCACTGGAGTTAGCCCAGAAACTACAAATCTAATGTTGCAAAATCTACGTAGGATTAAAAACGAATATATGCCTAGAGTCAATAAATTATATGGATTAAATCTAAAATTATCAAAAGATGATGCGTTATTTGGGAATCAAAGAGAATATTTCAAAGGTCATATTAGTACTCATAATATTTCTGATATTTTTAATAAGAAAAATAAAAAGTTAAGAGATCATCACATACAGATAATTGATGAAAAAATAGCAAATGGTGAATTATCTGTTGAAGATAGGGATGTTGCAATAAGTAATATTCCAAAGTTTCATGCTCATGCTTGCCGTAAATTCTTTCAATCCACAATTGCTATGGCCTGTGGGAACATAAGGATATGTGCATTAATGGAAGGGCATAGTACACCATTACGGACAGATGGAAGTTATATTAAAATTGATATTGAAGAGGTTAAAGAGGTTTATATGTCTGTAATTGATGATTTAAGCCTTGAAAATACCGAAGTAAGGGTATATACTAGTGAAATCCGTAAAGAGATGGAGTCAAAAATGAGAGAGTTAGAAGAGAAAAATCAAAAATTGGAAGCTGAAGTGTCAGAAATTGGGGATATTTGGAAGGAATTAGAGGATATGAAACGCAGACAAGACATTTGGGAAGAAATTAAACGAGGTAAATAAGTATGAAAGACAGATATTTAAGAGAAAGATGTCCAGTTTGTCAATTAGGAGCGTTAGAAATCACTAATTACACTGCTAATGGAGATGGAAGCGGTTATTGGACTGCTAAATGTACTAATTGTGGTGTTGTTTTTGATAAATTGGATGCTAAAGAGTGGCATGAGGATAAAACATGGATTCTTGAAAAAACAGATGAGGGCATATGGATTTTAATTAATCAAGATTTAGATGTAAGCTATGATTTAAGTGATTTTCATGATACTGTCCGTTTAACTATGGATTTAAATGAGATTATGGAGGCTTTGAAAGAGTTAATCAGTAAAAAATACAGTTTAGATGTGTTGAATTCTGCGATATGGGAAGATATTCTCAATAGACCTATTTTTGGAGAGAAAAACGATGAATCAGAATAAACGGTTTAAGCAAATTCATGAATTTTTAGAAAAAAAGAGCGATTATGGATATTATTATGATGATAGATATGTTTCCCCTTTGAAACATAGGTCCTTGAATTGTAGTGATGAAATTGTTCCTGGAAGCAAGAAACGAACATCAAGAATTCAACAATTAATGCATAAAAAAATTGAAATCAAACCAGGTGCATTCCAAGAAGTGAGTAAAATTGTATCTGAAATGCATAATTTGATGAAAGAAGAACATATGGCATTAGTAGATTGCAATGAGTATGAAGCAGCCCATTTTTTAGATGCTTTTGTTGATTTTAATCATTTTAAGTATCATAAATCTGTTGATGGAAAACAGTATTTGTCAGTAGATCCAATAATTGGAAATAAATATGAGGAGTAAAAACAATGGTCGAAGATATAACAGAAAAAAGCCTTGCTGAAATAAACGAAACAAACCGTAAGTTTTTAGATAGATACAAATTAATTAAATTAAATAAAATTGATTGGCATTGGTTAACTAAATGTGAACATTGTGGGGATAGAGATTTTAAAATAATTGGGCTTCATAGAAGACCATTGAATAGATTTATAGCAGACTGTAAATGTAAAAAATGTAGCCATACCTCTAAACTGGAATTATACGGAGATAAATTAAAAGAAATTATTGAGGAGATTCAAGAGATGGAAGATAGGGTTATTTTTGAAAGAGAGGAATTTGTTGTTAAAGAAAATGAATCTGAATATTTCATTGAATTTAAAACACTTGAAGGAGCAATTGTAAAAGATATTCACACTCCTTATATTTTAGGTGCAGAGATACCTAAATCAAAATATAAGGGGGTTTAAAAATGCCGTTGTATTGTTATATTGTTGAAACTGGAATGTATGAAGATGTTGAAGCACATATTTTAGGACATCCAAAGAAGTATTCACAGGAAGAGTTTGATAATATCTGCATTGAAATTATGGAAAAATACGGAGATGTTGAAGAACATGAGTATTACAGCAGTTACGATAACTGTGATGTTGAAGAAATCAGATATGTGATTGATTCATATAGATTAATTAAATTGTTAATAAAGGATTATGGATTTATTGAATTAGATGTGCCTATACAGGATGGTCATTATAGAAAAGAAGTTTCAAGAACACCAGTTCCAAAAGAGAATTTAAGAAAAGTAACTTTCAAACCTACGGTTTCATGTCCTGCTGCGGAAGGCCATATCTTTTGCACTGACAATGACCTTGACTTCGGCCATCCCAATGCAAGATGCAACCCATTTATTAAAAAAGAAGATTCAGTAGATTAAATATCTACTGACTATTTACTATTTTCCAAACACCATTCATCCATTTCCTTTAACATACTACCTTTCCATTCTTTAGAATCGATAGTTACTATATAGGTTTTACCATTTTTACCGAAACTATAATACATTCCGTCATTAGTAAGGTATTCGTAAACCTCATCGGGGTTATCTACAGAGGTTACCTCATCAACGCTGTTTTTAGTAACATGTTTAATGATTGCACTGTCATCTGTTGATAATATTTTTTCCTGTATGCAATCGCTGTTGTTGTATTCATCGACTGTTGCGACTATTTTTCCGTCAATCCATATTTCCCCGAAGTCTTCAGCTACGGGTTGTGTGTCTGTTAATGGGTAGTTTTTTTCTGCTGCCATGCATCCACCTATCATTAATGTTAGTACTGCTAGTGCAGTTAGTATTTTTAGTATTTTCATATTTTCACCAGGTATTTTTTAGAGCCTTTATGAGGCCTTTGATAGTATTATGTGTGTAAGTGAAATTTTATACATTTTACTATTTTTTGAGTTGAAATTTACGTGTTTACCCCATATGTTTTTGCAAATTTCAATGTACAGTTAAACAATAAATATTGGATTTTAGTGAATATTATTCAAAAAAAAGAAAGGAAAAGGTTTATATATTCAATCGAACATAGTATATTTACTGATAGATGCCATGACCCAACACCAGGAAGATCATCATGAAAAATCTATTGTAAAATAAACTATTAAATATTTGAAAAAATAGAAATTATAAATGTAAGATTCGTAAAGGAAGTTTGCTCAAACGGTGCGGCAACACCGTGTCCATAAGGACTTGCAAACTAACCTTTACATGTCACTTAATCCAAATTAACCGTGAAGGTATAATATGAATATAGGCAACAATAATAAATATGTATTGAAATGCTATTTAAAGTTTTTTAAAATAGTTCCAGTCGAAATGGAAAGTTATCTATCTTTTATTGGGTTAGCGAATGCTTTAAATTGTATTTTTAATCTTGCTTGTTTTCATTTACATAACTTTGAATAAAGTCAGTTAATATCTCAGTAGCAGTAGTATCCTGCTGCTTAGCTATTACTTGAAAATCTGTACGCAATTGTTTATCGATTCTAATCGTTAAGTGTACAATATCCATCTTAAATTACTCCTTTTCAGTTAATTTGTTATTAATATATATGTAATTAATGTATTATATACTTATGTAGGTATATACCGATATACTTATATACTACAAAAAACAATCTTTAATTAGAATTGCATTCAGTACGGCAATACTGAATACTAATTCCAAAATCCGTGAAGGTGAAAATATATGCAAAATATTGAAAATAATGCAAATATTGCAAAAATAGAAATAACAGGTTTCCAAGACCTCTGTCGCAGGTATGGACAACTTGAACAGGAAAACAAACAACTCAAAGCCAACAACAAAATCATGGCAGATGAGTTAACTTATTTTAAAGAACACTGTGCCGACCTCGAAGATCAAGTCGCAGAATTAAAAAAACAATACGATGACTTCTACGAAAAAGAATACATGAAACGTATTGACGAATGCAACAAACTTTGGGGCGAATTATTCGACATCAAACACATGTCAGTATGGGAATTCGCTAACAAATATTGCAATGAAAAGCAACTTGAAGAAGCAGGCCATGAATTCGCAAGAAGTTTACTTGGAGGCAAATAACTATGTCCTCCAACACTATTTTTTTAAAACCTGGTCAAATCGTAAACGTCGACGGTGTAGAGTTCACAAGGGAAGACATCATAAACAACAAAATCGATTCCTACATACTCCACAAACACCAAAAAGAAGCTCAATCTTCACAATAATGGTGGTTTAAATGGTATTAAAAGAAGTAGGCCAACTAGCCACAGAACAGGAATACGAAATCATAACACGTCACTTCCAAGACCTCAAACAACACATATCAGATTGCATTGAATTTGAGGACTTTGAAGTATTATCCAGTTATGATATTAATAAAATCAAAGAATTGTACTTCCAAAAATCAGCGTTATTCTGGAAAATGAAAGTAGAAAAAGTACAAGAAAGAATGGATGAAATCAAAAGAGCCAACAAATTCAATTACCAACATGATAAAGAATTCTGCGAATTATGTGTTAAAAAATTCACTTATTATGGTGAGCAAAAACAAGCGGAATTAAAAGCGAAAGGCGATTTATATTCCTATAATCTCCATCATAAACCAGTAATTGAAAATAAAATCCTTGAATGGAAATTAAGGCTTGAAAATAGTAGGGCAATGAGAAATGAACCTACAAAACATGAACCAGTTAAGGTGATACCATGAGTTGTGGTCAATGCAAACCTGAAGAATGCATAGCTCCCGAAGGATGGTTATGCAAAGCCAGTGGTAATTTTTACACCACTGGCGAATATGCCCGTACTATTGATTTTTTCGATATTCACGGGGTATCATTCAATCAGAAAGTAGATAGTGTTAAACATCAACTTGATTACAACACTATCCAAATTTTAAAAGTTTTATTACAAGATACTGAACATCCTTTCTCAGATTATCATGCATTAGAAGTGATATATGTATTGGACATTATTCAATCAAGGTTATCAAGTGATAACAATAACTCAGATGCTATGAGTTTCAATAATTCCTTCCAAACTGGTGGTGATGAACAATGAAATCTATTCACATCCTCGTCACCACCATCCTATCCCTTTTATTAGGACCAAATACAGCTGCTAAAAACAGCCTCTACAAAAAACCAACCAAAGAGGACTATCGTAGAAGCTTAAACTGTTGGATTTACAGGAACTTTTATATTATTGCATTAGTCATTTTAGTAGCCGTATTTGTGACTTTTATAATCTCATGCTTCTATATTTGCGGATTATCCGCAACAGAAAGTGGTATGATGAGAAATTTTGTAAATGGAGGTGTAATCTGAATGAATTACTTATGTAATGGTTTGAGTGAATCCATGAAAAGAGACCCAAACATGAAAGCCATACCTTACAGCTTAAGTGAATCGGAATTTATTGATCTGATTCATAATGCAAGGTTCAAGTCATGTATTGGGCATGAAAGTTTAGCACGTTGCCTCTCCAAATTGACAGGCAAAGAGATTTTATACAACCGTGCCAGTATTCAAGTAAATTATGATGATGTAATCCTATTGGTCAGTCTAAATGGTAGATTACCAGAACGTCCTAATTACGTGGAATACAAAGGCAGATTAAACTTCAGTTTAATCAGATTTGAAAAACAAACTCAATTAGATATTGAAAATAGTTTAAATAAAATTCAAGAAATTAAAATGGAGGCGTTATAAATGGCGTTAAAAGAAGTAGAAAAAGGTCCATCTGAAGACAGATACTGGAGGCCTGTAGAAAAAGGAGATTATACAGAAGGGTATTTATACGGATTTGAAGATGGAACATACGGTAAACAAATAGTACTTTACAAAGGCTATGATGAAGAAAACGGCGAATACATCCTTCAAACCTTACCTTCACATGCAGACCTTAAAAGAACTTACCCTAATCTCGTTGAAGATGTTTTCACCAGGGTTGAAGTTGTTGACATTGAAGAACCTAAAACCAGAGGCAGCAATCCTAAATTCATCTACAAAGTCTTACAAGATGTAGAAGATAAAATGGATTTCCCAAATAAGGATACTCCTACTGTTGCTGATGACTACTATGAAGACTAGGTGGTAATTATGGATGGTGAATTAGTAGCTGTGGAACAATCCACAGCACATAATTCTTTAGATTTAATCAAAAATGAAGAAACTCTAAAGAAAGAGAATACTCAAGCAGAATTAGTTGTAAAACAAGTTTTACATCACAAACCAAATCCTGTTATAATCACTAACAAAAAAGGTGAAAGTAAAAGACATTTAGAGTATGAAGATTGGATTGCTTTAGGTAATGCTTATGGTGTTACTGTTAAAACACGTGCAGAACCGCAAGAAGTTTTTGAAGCTAAAGGATTCAAAGGTTATGCTACTGTTATCCGTGTATTTGATGGTGTTGAAATTGGAGGTGCTGAAGCTTACTGTTTAGATAATGAGTTAAACTGGGAGAATAGGGATTACTTCCAAATGGCTAGTATGGCACAGACAAGAGCAGGAAGTAAAGCATTATCTAATGCATTAAGAGGAGTTGTCGCATTAGACAAATCTTTAAGTGGAACTCCTGGTGAGGAGATGGTAGGTATTCATGATAAACCTAAAGCTCCTGCACCTAAACAAGCAGCTCCTAAACAATCTGCTCCAAAACCTAAAACTGGTAAAGCTACATCTACATTAGGCAACAAACCGAAAGCACCAAAAGCACCGAAACCACCTGCTGTAGATGAGGAAGCTATCGAAGTAGAAGCCAAAGAAGTTGAAGTTCATGACATGTCTGGAGACAAACCATCAATGAGCTTGAAAGAAATCATTGACAGTAACCCAAAAATCAGAATGGCGGTTGATGAAATACAGGCTCAAGGAGGAACTCCAAACAGAGATAACATCAAAGCTAAACTTCTTGACTTAAACGAAATGGGCAAAGTAACTATCGAAGAGTATAAAGAATGCAAAGCATTGTTGGAGTAGAATAATGAGTAATGAAGCAAGTAATGAATCTTACAGGAGTTTAAAACAAGAGCGTATTGACAAGATAGTCAACGCTCTGAAAGAACTCCCATATACTGAAAAAGAGTTAGAAAAGGCAATCTTGCCTTACGTAGCTCAATGGCTCTATGATAACTATGTAAACATAGAGTCTACTTGCGTCATTATCAGTACAGTGACCAATATTAACAGACTCCAGGAACAAATTGAAAATATCTATGATGGATTTATCACCCTACCTGCAAAAAGCAAACTCCAAGATTTCCTAAGAAAAGATGAATATGCTATAATTGAAAGTGTAATTGAACCTAGGAAACTTGAAGGAGTCATCATAAAAGAATTAAACGATGATACAAACATCAAAGTAAACTTCAAAACTAAACGTATCTATCAAGAAAAAGTTATCCAAACCAAAAAAGGAATGGACACTAAAGACACTCCAGTAGTTGAAGCTGTACCTCATGAACTTATTGTTTATGACCCATTACTTTTAGATCAACCACGTACTTTTAAAATCAAATGGACAACTCACTTATCTGACAAGATGTTTACAACTGAAGGTGAGGGAACAGGAGCAACAATTAAAGAAATTGAAAATTATATTGTTGATGCGGGATTTAGTCATTCACCTAGACTTGTTGGAGGTGCTGTTGCATGTACCATCAATGCAATGATTGAGGAGAAATTAGCAATAATCAAACAGGACATTGATAACCCTGGTTTTTATTATAATTTTGATGAGAATAAAATCAGTGTTGTTAAAACCAATATCACTGCTCCAACACATAGGGAGTTACTGGCTGCTACTGCTGAACTTGAAAAACTTACTCGGTATTTCAAAGAGAATATGGAAGTGTTAGCTACTGTGATTAAATGGGGTTGTTTAAGTAAGTTTAGTTATGCTATGAAACAATCTGGCCGTTGGCTTCCATGGTTATACTTAAAAGGTACTGCGGGAAGTGGTAAAACTACTGTTGCACAGATACCTTTGTTTATTTGGGGTATTGCTGGAGTAGATAATAATATTGGTGGAAGTAGTGTTGATAGTAAAGCTCGTTTAGGTGCTAAGATTAGTCAAACATGTGACCCTATTATTGTTAATGAGCCTGCACCTGTTTTTAATAATAAAGGTGTGGTGGATATGATTAAATCAAGTGTTGAATCAACAACTGCAAGGAGTAAATACAACAATGGCCGTTATAGGAATTATCCTGCTTTTAGTCCTATGTTGTTTACTGCAAATATGTATCTTCCAGAGGATGATGCATTGTTAAGGCGTTTTTATGTGTTAAGTTTCACTTATAGTTTACGTAAAACTGATGCTGAGAAGAAACGTTTTGAGGATGAGTTTCATATTTCTACTCCGAAGATTTCAAGTTTGAATCGGCTTGAAGCTATTGGAAGGTATGTTGCAGGTGAGATTATTCATGATCCTGATTTACTTTCTAAGGATTGGAAGGTGATAATTGATGAGATTCTTGAAAAGTTATATTCTGATATAGGGTTATCTGTTCCAGAATGGTTAACTAAATGGGCGGTTTCAGAATCTCTTGAGGACTTTGATAATAATCAAAGGGAAATGATTAGGAGCTTCTTTAATAAGGCTTTCAATCAAGCACGTAAGACTTCAAAGATTGTTGATGAATGGGGTAATAGACAATCTGATACTCTTGACATTCATGGTACTAGTGAAGGTGCTGACTTTGCAGGTATCAATTGGGATATGGTTAATAATCGTATGTTTGAATGGGCATTTCCGAAGATTGGAAGGGCGGGTACTAAGTATATTTGCTTTAATCAAAGTTTAAGGAATGCTTTAGCTTCAGAGATTGATTTTTGTGATAATCTTAAGAGTATTGGTGAGTTGATGGGTTGGAAAACTACGTCAGTTCGTATTGGTAAGGGTACTAAACCTATGCAATTGTTAAAAGTTCCTTTTAAGGAATTTATGGAATTTCTTTATCCTAATTTGGATATGGAGGTTGATGAGTAATGTAATTTTTTTGTAATTTTTGTAATTTTTTGATGAAATTACAAAATGGGGCATTTTAAGATGGTTAAATCAATGTTTTAACGCTTCTTTGAGGTTCTTCATTTTTGTAATTTTACCTCGTAGGTATATGCCTATATCTTTTGAAAAATTACAATTTTCATCAAATTACAAAATTACAAAATTACAATCTTACTCAAAACACCAAATTACAAAATTACAAAATTACAATGGAGATGGAAACCAATGAGGATTAACTACAACACATGTTACTACAGTCCAGGAGCAGACCAACATTCCTGCTGCACACATCCTCACTACTGTATATTCAACCCAAACAGAATACGTCTAGAAACTGACATAACCTCATTAGAAAACGAACTCCACCAAAGAATCAAAGACCTAAAATTCATAAAAAATGAAGGAACAAAAAACTGTGCTGACTATGAAGCAACAACAAATCGAATAAGAATATTAAATGAAGATTTAGACCATTTAAGGAAATTCAGAAATAAAATAATAGAAAATAAGGAGGTTCAAGGATATGGATTCAACTAATTGGAAATACTCTCACATGTGGAGCTTAAAACAATATCCACCTAGAACTGAACAACAAAATATCATAAATGAAATAATCGAAGCCATCAGTATGGGATTTAAGAATATCATTGTTGAAGCAGGAACAGGTACTGGAAAATCTGCAATAGCAACAACAATCGCAAACTATGTTGGAGATGCCTATATTCTCACTATGACAAAACAACTTCAAAACCAATACTTAGATGATTTTGAATATATGTTGGCAGAAATAAAAGGAACATCCAACTATCACTGCTCTAGAAGACCAACAGATTGTGATGACTGCATGCAATTAGATAACAACAGAGGCAGACATTCAAATTGCCCATATAAAATGGCATTAGAAAGAGCAAAAGAACATCCATGCGTCATAACCAATTATGACTACCTTTTCTATGCAGGCAACTATGCCCAAGTCTTTGAAAAAAGAGAATTACTGATTCTAGATGAATCACATAACTTGGAAAAGAAAATCATGCATTTAATAGGTAAAACATTGAATAGGCAAAATATCTACAATCATTATAATTTTGACATATTCTACACTGTTACTAAAGGAGCAACCTTAAAAAGCATTGACAATGTTGATTATTGGGTAAATACATTACAGAAACTCTCTTCAATGGCTAAACAAAATAAAGCAAAATCATTTGCTAGAAAAACACGTGAACTATACAGTAAAGATTTAAAAAAATTTGAATACCTAATAACCCAATTAGAAGATGAGGAATCAAGATTTATCATTGAATTGCCATCTAAAAAAGAAATCCTTAAAGACAAACTGATTAAAGGCAAATTTGAAAACCATCTTAAAGCAGAATTCAAACCTTTAACCATCAGTGATTACAGTGACCAGCTACTCCAATTTGGAAACATCAAACTATTCATGACAGGAACATTAGGTAATAAAAATAAATTCTGCAAATGGATTGGAATAGATCCAACTGAAACATATTACATCTACGTGAAATCCCCGTTTCCTGTAGAAAACAGACCAATATACAAATCATATGTTGGCAGCATGAGTAACAACAGATGGACCAATCCTGCTGCAATCAGTAAAATACAAGAGATTATCAATAAACATCAAGGCCAGAAAGGAGTAATTCACACCGCTAGTAATCAACAGGCATGGCATATTAAAAAGGCATTGGACAGTAATCTTGTTTGGGTAGCCTATGGTAAAACAAGAGAAGACACTATCCGCAGATTTGAAGCAAGCCGTAAACCAGTAATATTAGTGGGTGCGGGAATCAAGGATGGTGTTGACTTCAAAGGTGACAAATGCAGATTCCAGATAATCTTCAAAATACCATACCCAAGCTTGGCAGGTAAACAAGTGAATATCCGTATGCATTATGATGAGTCCTGGTATAACTATCAAACAATCATGCCATTAATGCAAGCATACGGCAGAGGCATACGGGATAATACTGATTATTGTAATTGCTATGTATTGGATAATGATTTTGAGAAACTATTAAACAAATTCAGATATTTATTTAATGATTATTTCTTGGAAGCTATTCAGACTCCAATGAAACCAAAGCGTGTTAAACCAACACCAGTTAAAGGAGGCAAATAAAAAATGGTAGACATTAAATTCAAAAACAAATACTTCCAATCCATTTTAGACGGCAGTAAAACTCAAACAATGAGAATGCCACATAAAAGGATTGAAGTGAAAGAAGGAGACCTTGCTATTGCAATATTCCCAACAAAACCTAGTCTTCAGCTGAAGATTACTAAAGTTGGATATAAATATTTCAAAAGCATTAACGATGCAGACGCAAAACGTGAAGGTTTTGAATCTGCTGATGAATTAAAAGAAGAGTTAAAAAGTATCTATAATATTTTCAAAATATTTGATACTTCCAGATTCTATTATTACAGGTTTGAAGTAATAGGTGATGACTTATGATTTCATTTGAACATGGAAACTTAAAATTAGAGAATGTAGGGAAATTTTATTTCCTAAAAAATATTGCTATGATACATAATGATCTACTGGAATTATTTCAGAACATCCAGAATTTCCGTGTAATTTCAGCAAGGATTGGAGGATTATCTCATAATCACAATGTCCTTGAAAAGGATAAGAAATTATACGGAAAAGGGGTAAAAGACTGTTTACATGAAATAACAGTCTTTGCTAATCAAAATAATATTCCTGTGGATGAGTTAGATGTTGTAAATTTACAGATATTGTGGTATGATGAGGTAGTAGAATGAAATCAATAAGTTTTAAAGGATATGCTAATGTTGAAGAACATGAAGTAGACGCAGTAAAAGGTGCAATTGTCGAAGCATTATTTGATTTACCTTTTCTAATTGATATTGAATATACTAATGAAGAGGAGATATGAATGAGCGTTTATGAACCTGAAGATATAGCTGAATGGGAGGACAAACAAATGAACAAAGGATTATTCCAAATAGAAGAAATTGAAATAATTGAATTTGACGATGAAAATAATGAGAAAACATCCAATTGGTGGGCAGTAACTAGCATATTAGATAATGTAAATAATTGCTATGAATGTAGAAACAAAGAAGTTGCTGAAGAGTTATGCAGACACATGAACTTATTAACACAGGATTTAATGTTAGAACAAAAATTACCAAAACCATTAACTCTTGAAAATGTCATTGATGACTTTAAACCATTAGCAGAATTGTTAAATGATAAGGCCACTAAACTGGAAGAGCTACGTCAAGCCATTAATCATGAATTAGTATGTGAATTAGATTATCTTCATGAATCTAATCAGATAAAGTTAGACCCTAATAAGATTAAAGAGGATTTAGAATTATCTAAAATGCCTACTGAAAAACAAATCAACGCTTACGCTGAAGAAAATCTAACTCATGAATATGATTTATGGAAAATCGCAAAAGCCAATACCTCATTAATCAAACAACAATTAGATTTAATTAATGACCGCATTAGCTTTGAAAAATATGTTTTGAGGTTAAAAGAATGAGCGACATCCACACTTTCAGAGATTGCAAATACAACACCAGTAAATCCGCTCACTTCGATGGTTACTGCGACCTACCAAAATACACTACTCGACGTGGCCGTCAATTAGTAAAATGCAGCAAATTCCCATGTGACGATTTTGAATTAGGAGAGGATTCTGATGAGTGAATCTTGCTTTAACTGCGACCATTGTTACAATGATTACGTTTGTGTGTTGTTGGATGATTTGATAATTGGATGGTGTTTCATGTGGAAACCTAGAGGTAGAAGAAAATGAATAATTTCTTCAACTTCATGTATGGCATATGTGGATTATGTCTCATCATAATCTACATCCATTATTTTATTACAGAAAGGTGATTGAAAAATGACACTTAACAAAATTGATGAAAAATACTACATCAATGTTGCAAGTATTATGAGGTTGAAAACTCCACGGTGCAGACTACCCCGACCAAAAATAAAACCAACCGTAATAGTAAACCACGGGGAATGGTTACCCATAATAACAATAGAGGCTGAAACATGAACGAAGTAAACACTACACTAAGAGAAATCAACGTCACAATCGCATTCTATAAAAGAAAAATAACAGCATGCGAAAACGCAATAAAAGAACTTGAAAAAGAAAAACACGAAATCATGGATAAATACAATATCCCATACACTACTGATAAAAAATGAAAATAGATCCAACACTACAATACTGCACATGTGGCCACACATGGAAACCAAAGACCATGCATAAAATACTCATGCTACTCTTTGGAAGTTACACCTGGACCTGTCCACAATGCCACACACAAATAAAATTTAAATTAATAAACCATGTAGTAAAAATCGAAACAAAAGTGATAAAAAACAAAGAAAAGATGTGGAAAAATGGTTGAACCAGAATATTATGCAAAAGATGGATTAAGCCCATTACAAGCAATGAAACAAGGATTAATCAGTAAAGATGAATACATCGGTTTCATCAAAGGAAATGTAATTAAGTATACTGTAAGAGCAGGGAAAAAAGATGATGCAATAAAAGACATCGACAAAGCAATTGACTATTTAGAACATTTAAAGGAAGCATTGGTATGAGATACAACTACAGTAAAGACTACACCAACGATTGCATAACCGTTTGCGATAAAAAAGAAGAACTTAAAACAAGCTTTGATAGTGATATCACATTAGCACCAATGGAAGACGCAATCACAGTAATTAATGAATTAAATAAGAAAGAATGCATTAACCATGAATTAAAACAGACTTTAAAGGATAATTACTTCACTGAAGAAGATATCGATTACATCATATCATCTGCTTTAGACAACTATGAGGAGAATCAAGAATGACTGAAAGATTCAAAAAAATATTTGAAGACGAAGTATTCTACATAACAGACACCAAAGGACTAAAAACACTAGATGACTTCATAAAAGAAATAACAGCTGATTACATCCAAGAGGAATACAGCCATGACATTATCAAAGAAGTAGCACAGGAAGAATACAATGAATACTTATATGAACATAGCATGACTGCTGAAGAGATCACTACCAAACTAAACAAATACTACAACAATTGCAAAAGAGCAAAAACACTTCGAGAAATAGCATACCGTAACTGGGATAATGTAATTAAAATAATCAAAGAAGAAATCGAGAGAACAGACAATCCAGAAATCAAACAATTCTTAACAGAATTATTAAATAAGGAGTTACCAAAATGATAAAATTTATTCAAATTGAAAACGGACTGGCATTAATCAAATGGCAGGACTTAGATGACAGTGTGGAACTAAAAAAATTCATGGATAACTGCGGAGTTACACTGCACTACAGAAACTTAAGCAATCCCTTTAACATAGAAAAGGAGGTAGAAGAATGACCTATCATTGCCCAGTATGTGAAACACCGTTAATAAGAATAGCAGAATACACTTTTTATTGTGTTAATTGTCAAAAAAAAGTAGGAGCATTAGCAAATGAGAATAAAGGTGATGTGGAATGAAATATGTTTGTAATTATTATGGTTTGAAATGTCTACAATGTGATAAATGGAATAGTTATTCAAGATATTGTACATTGTACTCAATATATTCATCAACAACAAATAAAAAAGGTGATGTGGAATGACTACTCAAATGAAGATGGTTGATGATAGGGTTGATTATCATAAATGTGCTTGGTATCATGGTTATCGAGAACAACGAGTTTGTGGTTATTATGGTTATGATGAATGTAATGAAATACAAGCACAAAATTGTAGCGAGTTCATTGAATTAAAAAGGAAAAGGTGATGTGTGAATGAAATGCTTAAACAACTGTATTTTTATGTATTATGTTACTTTCGGAGGTTTTATTTGTGCGATTTCAAAGAAAAACCCGCCGTGGGGTAAAACTTGTCCTTATGAAAATAAAACTGTTACAGAGTTGAATATGGAAGCAAATTATGATGGTGATGTGGAATGAAGTATAAACATTTTTTAGGAAAATTAACCTGCACCGATGCAGTATTGGATACAGTAGAAAACAAAGAAGATGTTGAGGTTAGTTGTAACAAAGTTGGAAATGTGCCGGTCTTATTTTTTAAAGATGGTGATGAGGTAATTGATTGTATTGTATTGAAAGGTGATACAGAATGAGGGAACATTATTTTTTAAAATGCAAAGAATTGGAGAAAGAAAATAAACAATTAAAAGAAAGGATAACTGCCCAATCTGCTGATAGAGAACAACTCTGCAAAAGGATTGATGAAGTACGAAAAGAGAATGAACAGTTAAAAAAGGAGATTAAAGAATTGCGAGATTTTCAAGAAACAGTATACAAAGTAAGTTTTGGGAGAGATGATGTAGATGACTGAAAAAACAAAAGATATTGAAGTATGTGCAAAAATCAGTACAAAAAGAATGTACATAATACTACTGAAAGCACAAGAAATGATATTAGAAAATAATCCTCAATACAAGAAAAGAGAGATTGTGAGTTTATTATCAAGTGTTGAACACGATATACTAA
>Ga0265299_10001565_pt1 | contig 25662 bp, 21 predicted proteins | sample AusTroGonzalo_MG_4_FD_193485 | JGI IMG/M metagenome (GOLD analysis project Ga0265299, IMG submission 193485) | Bovine rumen microbial communities from tropical cattle in Woodstock, Queensland, Australia - Gonzalo_02 | ecosystem: Host-associated > Mammals > Digestive system > Stomach > Rumen ... | reverse complement strand
TTGCGCCCGTCGGGAAGGACGAAAAGACAATAATGATAGAGCACCTCTTCACCTTCATCTATACCTATTGCCGTTTCGTGTACCTCAAGATTGTAGTGCGTGTCTAAATTGTCTAGAAATTCGATGAGATGTTCATACTCATCGTCTATTGACTCGATGTAATAATCTCTTTTATCCGCTTCTATAGATCCAGGCCTGATTTTAAAAAACTGATCAACATCGTTGGGCGAGGGGAACAGATTCTTCATCTTAATCAACAAGTGATGATCTTTTAAACCGCCCATCGCACCCACATATAATGTCTCCAACTCCGCAAGGGTCACATCCTGTCCGGCATTGTGTTTGGCATCCAAAGCCTGGAATTTAGGCATGTACTCGTCGTAAACCGCATCCCAGTCCGTCTCATCCACGTCCCAGAACACATAGCCCGAGCTGATGCACTTCCATAAGTACTCGAATTGGGTGGAGTAGCTGTCGTAGGCCAAATCACTGGTCTCGCCAATATAGGGAAAATAGTCGGCATCTTTGCGGCAGCCGCTGAAAGCCAAAATCACCAATGCCAAAATGATGATATATCTTTTCATATTGCTGTTTTTTTCATTTGTAACACACGTCCAACAGTGTCATTGATATTCCGCATCGCCACCTCCTTACGCATCGCCTCTTCCAGCGTGATGCCAGCAGGATTGATGCACTCCATGTAAGCGAAACCCGCCTTCAGCAGCTGTTCGCGGTCACTGATGCGCCCTGCGATCAGACAGACAGGCGTATTGCCCGATTGCTCCAAAATGCCCACAGGGAGCTTTCCCATCAGCGTTTGATGGTCGGAGGAGCCCTCTCCTGTGATGACAAGGGCAGCATCCTTCACTATCTCATCGAAATGGATGGTTTCAAGCAACAGTTGAATGCCAGACTTGCACTCGGCATTCAAATATTGCAGAAACGCATAGCCCAGTCCGCCGGCAGCACCCGCACCCTCTATATTGGAGCAATCGTAGCCGAAATGCTTGGCAGAAGCTTCGGCAAACCGCTTGGCTCGGTTGTCCAACATGAGCACATCTTCCGGAGCGGCACCTTTCTGCGGACCGAACACGTGGGCCGCGCCATTCTCGCCATACAACGGATTTTTCACATCGGAAGCTATCGTAAAACGGACATGTTTTAGTTCCGTGATGTCGTCCCACATACCATTTTTCGTGAAAGCATCCACTAAAGCACGAATCATCCCGATGCCGGCATCGCTGGTGGCGCTACCGCCAAGTCCCACGATGATGTGTTCCGCGCCTTTGCGGACAGCATCCACAACTAACTCGCCTGTACCGTAGCTGGTGGCTATCAATGGGTTACGCTCCTCTTTCTTCAGCAGAGTCAGTCCGCTGGCCTGAGCCATTTCGATAACGGCGGTGGAATCTTTCAGCAGGTAGTGTGCCACAACGGGGCGCATCAGCGGATCATTCACCGTAAGTTCTTGAATATCACCGCCAATGGCAGAATGGAAAGCCTCCACGAAGCCCTCGCCACCATCACTGACGGGCACTTGCACAATCTCGGCATCGGCATAGATGCTTCCAATCCCTTCCGCCGCCGCCTGATTGGCCTCCCGAGAGGTCAGGCAACCTTTGAAAGAGTCTATTGCCGCAACAAATTTGCGCTTTGTCATAAAGCCAATATTTTACGCGGCAAAGGTACATAAATTATTATTTGCGGGATTCTATTATCTCCGCTTAAACACCACTAACTCAGCATCCACACCGTCTTTGCCGTATTCGCTCACGAGGATGTGGTGCTCGTCGCAGGCAATGCCGTAACAATGTCCGTTTGCACCCTGCTTTTCGACCTGATTGCCCCAGTAGGTGGCGTTGTCGTCGAGGAGTTTCACCTTGTTGCCGTTGATGGTGTACTCCATGTTGACGAACGAACCTTGCAACACGAAAAGGTTGTCGATGCGAGGCATATCCTTGATACCTAATGCATTAACCTCGTCAATAAGTTGCTGTTTGATGGGCGAAGTGGCATGCGGCAGCTGGTCAGCAGGCAGTTGCCAACGTTTCAAGTTGGGGTAATACTGGCGAAGCACGCCCTTGTACTCTTCTCGGGTGAGGTTTTGACCCGTGTTTTTGTTGTACTCCTCCACGAACTGCGCACAAAACTCCACCATCTCTTCCATGGTGAAGTCGCCGGTGAATGCACCGTCTTTGTAGCAGTAGATGCAGTATTCTTGGTTTTTGCTTCCGTCGGCGTTGGTGCCGAGGATCTCATCGGTGAGCGGCATTCCGCAGCTCTGACAAAATTTCGTTTCTTTTTCCATATTGATTCGTTTATTGTTCTTTTCTTCTGCCCCACACTGCGGCTTCGCCTTATGTGGGGGTCGCAGAGACGCAAAATTTTGCGTCTCTACAATGGGATAATCTCAATCGGGTGCGCGTCGGTGACGAGAATCACCCCGTCATAAAGCTGGGCGGGGGAAACCCAATCGCGGTAAGCCATCGGGAAAATGACCATCATGGGGTTGTAGCCTTCGCCCACATCGCCCATCCAAGTGTATTCCGAAACTCGATGAAACAAACTGATGTCTTCTGGAATCGTGTTGAAATCGAGCCAGCAAGTCTCAAATCCGCATTTTTTGGCGGTTTCGGCTAACGGGTCGTGGGAGAAGAATGTGTGGTTGCGCCGTTTCATTTTGTCGGTGCCTTTCGGCAGACTGACTCTCGCCTTGTAAAAATCGGTGCCGATGGCGTAATAAGCATCGCCGAGCTCGTTTGCTAACATCGCACCCATGGCCTTGCCATCCTTGCCGTAGTCGTGGACTTTCTGAATGTGGCCGTTATGCCCTGAGATGAAGATGCATTCGTTGCCACGGGCTTCCTCTTGCGCCATAATCCATAGGGTGTTCACAAACATCAGAGAGTCGCGCAGCACATTCCCTTTCGACATGTCGTTGATCACCTTCCCCAAGGCGATATTTTGGAGCAGAACATCCGCGAAATGCACCGCCTGTGCCGTCGTTGAGTCGTTTAACTGCAACAAATCCTGCTTCACCGCCTCAATGACTTTCGCTTTTTGGTCGGCCGTGAAGGAAGCGGAATACCCGTCCTTCCTGTTGTCCCACAACTTTTCCAAATCAGTTGTTTGAACAGCGTATGTCTTGGCAGACTCCAGCAGATACTTATAGCTATTTTCGTGGAGTTGCATGTCGAAGCCGTAGAAGCGCAAATCTTCGCCCGTTGCGGCAGTCGCGTTATACTTCCGCATCCATTCGATGAGGTCCGCCATCTCCTTGGTCCGGTAGATGGGGAACCCGATGGCCGCAGCGGCCTCTTCTGCAGTGCCTTTTCCACCATGGATGTATCGGTTCACCACTTCGCAGCAGCCATAGTCGCCCTCCAATGCGAACGCCCGCACACCGTATTTCTCGACCAGAATCTTGAAGACGTCTAATTTGAGCTGTTGGAATTCGGCGTTTCCGTGTGTGGCCTCGCCTAACGCAACAATGCGCATACCTTCACGAACGGTAAGGTCAGAAACGGGTTTGGGATATTTTGCAAATTCTTCAGTGTCAATGGGTTTGATCTTTTTAAAACCTCCGAAATAAGAGTAGAGGCCTCCGCAAACGAGTGCCACCACAAGCAGAGCCAGCAGGATCCAACGGACAGGATGTTTTTTTGTACTCTTGTTCTTCATATCGACATTTTTTCATGCGGTAAAAGTACACAAAACGTGGAGATGTGCTTATAATTTTATCTCTGCGTATCACGCGAATCTTCACGTATATCAAACAAGATCAACGATAATCTCAGTTAATTATACGCGCAGATACGAGTGATACGCGGAGATTTAATCACAACACCAGCCGCAGCACCCGAATGGGTCTGTCTGCTCCTTGATACTGCGTCTCGTCGATGCAGGTTTCGCCGGTGGGCACGAAGCCGCACTTCTCCATCACGCGGCCTGAGGCAGGGTTGTCGATGAAGTGGCCGCTGACGAGGGATTTGATCTCCGTGGTCTTGCGGATGTGGTCGAGCATCAGCCGCAGTGCTTCCGTGCAAATGCCTTGGTTCCAGTAGGGTTTGGCCACCCAGTAGCCGCAGATAGGCTCGTTCTCGCGGGCGGGAAGTTTGCAGTCGCAGGAAGGACCGTAGCCCATCGCGCCGATGGCCTCTCCAGTGGCTTTCAGCTCAATGGCCCATGTGTTCAGCACATCGTTGAACACGGTGCGGATAATCTCCAAGCTCTCATCCACACTTTGGTGCGGTGCCCAGCCCGCACGGGGACCCACTTCCGGGTCAGAAGCGTATTTGTAAAGCGTCTCGGCATCACTCTCGCGCCACGGACGCAGCAGTATTTTTTCGGTTTCCATCATTTAAGAATTTTGAGGCGGCAAAAATACAATGTTTTGCGGGATGGGGTTTATATTTGGCGGAAAAATACTAAAGCATTTGCCACAGGCCCTCATCTCATCAAATCACAATCATCTTCGAAGGAAGAATGCGATCCAAAACAACTGTGTCATCCTCAATATGAAAAACATAATTCCATCGTCGGTTGTGGGAAAGCATCCGGCGAGCTTGCGGGTGTATTCTCCTAAGCGTAATGGAACGACTTGGCTGATATAATCCAGCAAAGATGGATAACGACTGTATCTCTTGGCGCATGGTTTCTGTGTATCTCCACGCACCTTCGATGGACATTATTGTAACAAGGAAATCAGACAAACGATCTATGTCCATTTTGGCAGTATATGCCACTTCAACTTTGTAACTTTTCATATTTTGCTTCCACGACTTTCCATAGTTCATTAAAATACTCATCCACGCTCATGCGACCTTCTGGCATGGCAGTGCCACTTTCAATGCCATCAATAGTGGGCATTTCGGGGCATGGTCTTGCGGTATTGTAAGTCATTCTTGGCTCACAAACCTTTGACACTCTGTTCTCTTGGTCTTTTTTTCTTTTCATTTTATTCTATTTTACAATGCGGCAAAGATACAAAAAATTTTCATATCTATAATAATGATTTTAAATTTTTTTCTCATTTAACCTCGAATGAGAACCCTTTCAAGGGGAAAAACAAACCAACCCCACCGAGGTTGATGTTCAGGATTTATACTTCGTACCCTAATTGTCCCGGCAACCGCAATTTCTCCTTATACGGAAACGTCGCCTCGTAGGCTTCGAAATCCTCAGAGTGCTCATCTGCCACAAAATAACCGTTGGGAGGACAATAAGTTCCCTCGCGGTCGCCCCAGTAGCCGGGAATGAGTTCTTGCGCAAGGAAGTACGGCACTTCCGACTCCCGCGGTTCCGCATGATAATGGATGCGGAGTTTATAAGCGAAATCGAAGCCGGCATGTTTGTAGAAGTCGATGTTACCCTCCATCTGGAGCAGACCGATGCCCATCGCTTTGGCTTTTTCCAGCGCGTATTGCAGCAGTTGCAGTCCGTAGCCTTTGCGCTTGTAGTCGGGGTGGATGCTGATGGGACCGAATGTCCAGGAAGGAAAGGCCGTGCCGTCATCAAGGGTGATTTCAGCCTTCGAAAACATCACATGCCCGATGATATGACTGTTTTCTTCCATCACGAAATCCAGTTCCGGAATAAAATCGGGGTTGTTTCTATATTGATTGAGCACATAATGCTCTGTGCATCCCGGACGATAGACGTTCCAGAACGCCTCGCGCGTGAGGTTTTCCACTTCGCGGTAGTCTTGTGGTTGTTCTAATCTGATATTCATTGTTCTGACACAGGGTTTGAGGCGGCAAAAATACAATAAAACCATCTAAAACAAAAAAATAAAAAAACGTATGGTTTGTTAGTTTTTTTTCTATCTTTGCCGCTTTCCTGAATACAAAAATATGAGAGTAAGAGCCATTACGTCACTGGATACAGAAAGCCGTCCCCGAAGACCGTGAAACGTATTCAGGCTGGCGTAACCAAATTTGCCGAAACTATGCGGAATGCTGTACTGGTGTAGTTGGAAACCATTATGTGTAAGGAGCAGCGGACTTCGTTACATGCCTCTAAACCGCACATACCCCTCCCACACGCCTAACACATCCTCCGCATGATGCCCTTCGCGGAAAAACTCCACTTGAAAATCCTTTTTGAACGGAGCCCAGTTGCCGCAGATGAGGCCGTCGTGGGCGATGATGGGCTGGAAAATGCCCCGGTTGTTATGTGCATGGTGCCGATGCTCCGGCGGTAGCACGATGTCGCGACTCTTGTAACCGATCAGGTACTCGTCATAGGGCGGGATCAGCAGGTATTGCCCTTTGCGGAAGCCTCGCGTGCGACAGTCGTCCGTCAAATAGAATTCCCTGCGCGGTAGAGACGTTGCGTGCAACGTCTCTACGTGTAAATAATTGCCCAACAATTCGATTCCCCTTCGGCAGTCGCTGATGTTCAGCCCCGACCACCACACGAAATCCTCCAACGTGGCGGGTTGCCGGCTCTGGAAATACTTTCGGGTGAAGCGCATCAGGGCTTCGTCGCGGTCGAGGGTTTCAGTGCGCTTCACCTTTTCGGAAGCGAGCGCGTAGGTCGCCCTCATGGGCTGTAGATTGCCGCTGCAGAGCGTTCCCGTCAGTTCGCCCATGCGGATGTGGTACGACAGCCGGTGGTCGTCCATCGTGATGTCTTTTTCCGCCAGCGCATTCACGAAATCCTCTTTCGTCACGCTCCCTTTGTCGGCGGCTGTCTGCGCCAGTATCTCTCTGATTTTCAAGTATTCCTCTTCGGGAATGTCGATTTTGTTGCTATGCATCCACCCATTGGTGACGGAGATGGCCTTGGGCGCGCAGAGTTCGAGCATCCACCAGTAGTCCTCGGTGGCCACCAACTGCCATGTGCCGCGCATGAGGTGCATACGAATGATACGGCCGTCGTCGAATGCCTTCGTGAATGCCGACAACGACGGTTTTCGGGTGCGCATCGCCACCGCCCACCGCATCAGCCGGTATTCCTGCGCCTGCATCGCGCCCAAGTGGTTCACCACCTCAGCCGGATCGCTGAACTGCGGTGCCACAAGTTGCTGGTTGAGAAGTCGTAACGTTACGGGGTTCATCGCTTGGGGATAATCGGTTTCGATTTTTCTACGTTATAAAAAACAGCGGCAAAAATACAATGTTTTTTAGATTAAAAGTAAAATTATTATCTGTTCAATTAATGAAGTTTTTTTGTACTTTTGCCGTTTTTCTAAAGATAAAATAATGCTTAGATATGAAAAAGAACGGAAAATGGTGGCGTTCGCTACACACCCGCAGTAATTTGGCTATGCTCATCATCGCTGCGGTGATGATACAAGTGAGCGGCGCGGTGCAGTTCTTCTTCGCCCGCAACGGAATCCGCAAGGAAGTGGATGTCCGCGCCCAGTCGGAGATGAAGATGAAAAGCTTGGAGATACAACAGATCCTGTCGGGCGTGGAGATTGCCGTGGACAACATCAACTCGATTCTGATGCGGACGATAGAGCATCCCGAAAACATCTACCCCGTTTTGGAGGAATTCGTCAAGTGCAACCCCAACATCCAAGGCTGTGCTCTCGCTTTCGAGCCAAACTTCTTCCCCGACAAAGGGTACTGGTATGAGCCCTACGTTCTGCGCGGTGCCGACGGCACCTTCAACCACATGCAGATTGCCGACTCCTCACACGACTACCACAACATGAGCTGGTACAAAGAGGGGTTGGTGTCCGAATCGGGTCGATGGACAGAACCCTATATCGACAATGAAGGGGCGCAAGGCGTTATCTGCACTTACACCTTTCCTGTCAAGAATTCGGAAGGTGAGGTGGTGGCCGTCTTCGGCGCCGACCTGTCACTCAACTGGCTGACCGACGAGTTTGCCTCGGATGAAGACACCAAGTCGTATTCCTTCATTGTCAGTCGCGAAGGACGTATTATAGCTTGTCCAGACAAGTCCATGATCATGAACTACACTTTGGACGATGCCAGTGCCGAATATCAAGACACCACGATAAATGCAGTGAACAGGGCCTTGCTTGCCGGTGATAGTGGCAAAGCCGAAGTGAAAGACAACAACGGCGAATTGGCATACATGTACTATTCCCCAGTAGAGGGGCAATCCGGCTGGTCGATGGCCATCCTGTTCCCCGACCGCGAGATTTACAAAGGACTGCGCACCGTTGCTCTCAGACTCGTTATCCTGATGCTCCTCGGTCTTGCCCTCATGGTATACATCATGTGGCGCACCGTCAATGGATTCAAGCGTTTGGAGGTTGTCAGTGCCGAAAAAGAGCGCATCGGCAGCGAGCTGCGCATTGCCAGCGAAATCCAGATGAGCATGGTGCCTCGCCTGTTCCCGGCATTCCCCCACCGCAATGACATCGACCTCCATGCCTCCATATCTCCCGCCAAGGAGGTGGGCGGCGACCTTTATGATTACTTCATTCAGAATGATGTGCTTTACTTCTGTGTTGGTGATGTCTCCGGCAAGGGGGTTCCCGCCAGTCTCTTCATGGCCGTCACGCGAAACCTCTTCCGCATTGTGGCGCAACAGGGGCTTTCACCGGTGGAAATCGCCACTCAGATCAACAAGATTCTCTCCAAGGACAATGACCAGGGCATGTTCGTCACGATGTTCATTGGCAAGGTGGATCTTAACACTGGACACCTTGACTACTGCAACTGCGGCCACAACGCCCCGATTATCGACGGGCAGTTCCTCAAGATGCAGTACTACAACCAGCCGCTCGGACTTTGGGAGGACGACCCATTTGATGGCGAAAGCATTGACAACATCAAGGGCAAACAGCTGCTGCTTTATACCGACGGCCTGAACGAATCGGAAAATCCGAATAAGGAACAACTTGGAAATGAACGTTTGATTGAACTGATGCAAAATGCACAAGATATGGACGCTCATCAAGTGATTGACATGCTTGCGACCACCGTCGAGAAACACAGAGCCGGCGCGGATCCGAATGACGACATGACGTTGTTGTGTTTGAGGATTATAAGCTAGAAAGTTCTTGTAAATTAATTGATTATCATACATTGTAGCTGAGATTTTTGCACATTTGTAGCATGCATATAGTCTTTCAGCTGCAATTATGATGGGCAAAGTGGCATATTTTGATGACAACCAGCACTGTCATCATTCTCTTATTTCATTCTTCAAATGCAATCTTGTGCTGTTCAATAGCGCTTCCCGTAGTTTACCCGTTGGTCATCTACCTTTTTTTCTGCATACCTTCCTTCACCGCTGCGACCGTCGCCACCACGCAAACCCCCGCCGCACTATATTTCACATCGATGACAGACAACGTCAACGGAAGGAGAAACAGCAGTGCGCCGGTGACCTTGTTCAGGATGCTGTGGTCGGCTAAGAACTGCTTGCGGACAGCATAACCATATATGATGTTGAAAACCTTGATGCAGGCGATGATACCGATCCAAACGTATATCCAAATGGGGAGGTGTAGGATTGGCAGCAATTTGACCAGACAAACCACAACGAAAATGATGTCCGCAATGGTGTCTAATTTCGAGCCGAACTCGCTGACTGTGTTCGTCTTGCGCGCGACCCACCCGTCAACCATATCGGAAACGCCGGCGGTGATGTAGAGCGTGTAAAACCACGGGGAGAGCGCCGCGCAAAACAAGAGGACGATGCTGCAGAAGAAGCGGATGGTAGTGATGAAGTTAGCCATGATGTTTGCTTTTGGCGATAGGACGTGTGCGGCACTTCCCTACTTATTGCCTATTACCTGTTGCCTTTTGCCTCAAACAAACCACGGCCGCCACGGCCTCCACCAGTCCGAGCACGAAATAGAGGTTGCTGATGGCGTTGAAGCCCCAGACCCACCATTCGATGACGATCCAGAGCATCAGGATAATGCCGCAGATGAGAACGGCGTGAGGTGCAAGACGGTGCTTCTTAAAGAGCAGGAATGCCGCCACCAACTGGGGGATGCCGTTCAAAAACAGCAGCACGAAGCCCGATGGGACGAAATTCTTGAAGAAAACGTCCGGCCAGGGCATCTTCGCCCGCAGCAACTCTAACAGTGGTTCGCCGCCCCACGAAACGCCCGTCGGGTCAATCCACATCATAATTGCACCGCCCACCGCGCCAATGCCAATGAAAAGGGTTAGGATTTTTTGGAGTAATTTCATTTTTCTAAGATATCAAAGATTCAATAAGTTTTCATATTGAACAAAAAAAACGTGGCAAAACTACACAATTTTAAGAAGTGTTTTGTCTTTTGTCAAAAAAATCGCGCCTTGACAAAATAATCCTTTCTCCGTTCGCGTTACATCTGAGTAAAATAACCGCCTTATGTCCAAGAATATCCCCATCCTCCTTGCTTTTCAGTTTCTCGCTATGGCCAGTTTTCCGGCCTTCGGACAAGCCCCTCGCACAATCAAGGGCGGGTTCGACTATGACAAGGCTCGTCAAACGATAACTCAAATCAACAGGATGCGCAACAACCGAGGGTTGAAGCCTCTGAAAATGGATGCCGCCCTTACAGAAGCCGCCATGCTTCGGGCCGCCGAAATAGCCTTTCGCGCCGAAGAGGACGAAAACGACGAAATTCCCTTCGAACACGCAAAGCGGCCAAACGGGGAGGGCAATCTCAAGTTGATCGGCGAGCAACGTCACTTGTCTCAGCCGAAAGTGGATTATTACTATCTGCGTCTGTCGGGCAATCATTTTTCCAAGATTAGTTTGGTTGTCAGTGCCTTGGAAGAGAAAAGTAGAGGGAAAGAAGCCTTCTACAGCACTTCCATGCGCTTCATCGGGTGCGGTTCCTTCATCTCCGCCCAAGGCTTACACTATTGGGTTCTGTTTCTGATGCCCGACAACGGCTCGGAAGGGGAAATTCCTAAAGGTCAATGTACCGTTGAGGTCGGTATAGCCACAAATAAAGGAGAACAGACCAGGGTTCTGTCCCGAACGGTTTCGGAGACCGACCTGACACCCACCAGTTTCGAGGTCTCTGGTCGTTTCAACTACAGCAAAGCGATTGAGGTGGTGGAAATCACCAATAAGGAACGTAAGGCAAAGGGGCTCAAACCCTACATCATGGATTCGACCCTGATGGAGTTGGCCATGATCCGTGCCGCCGAAATGAAAAGCATCAACAAAATGACGCATACACGCCCAAACGGTGAAAGCGGACTGGATATTATTGAGGAAACATGGACTCTTACCATAAGTTCAGGGGAAAACATCGCCTACGGACAAAGCAGCGCTCAACAGGTCATGTCGCAGTGGATGAACTCCCCCGGACATCGCAGCAATATCATGAATGCTTATCTCAACCGTATGGGTGCCGGAGAGTGTGACGGTTACTGGGTACAGCTGTTTGCAAAGAGCAGTTTGAACACACCGGTTTTATCGAAATCCGCCGGTCGCATTGATGAAGTTACCGTGGAGGTGACTCTTGTGGAAGGAAAGGCAAGCAAAGTGGTGAAGAGGAAACGGGGAAGTAGGCAATAGGGAAGTAGGCAATAGGCAATAGGAAGCCACCTTGTGGACGGATAGCTAAACCCTTGTTCCGTAATATGATTACTCAACACCTGCCCGTTTTTCCACGAAATTTGCCATCTCTTGTCTGCACGCTTGTACCTGCTGGAAATATCGCAGCTGGTTGCGCGTGCGGATGAGGTTGTGGTCCGGATAGTGGATTTTGTAGTAGGTGTCGCCGTTGAGGTAGTCAGTGAGGAAGCGCACGGCCTGCATCATGGGGAACAGCGCAACGGCAAAGGGCAGATGCTCCCGCTCGATGGGCGTGAGAAAGGAAGATGTTGACTCCAAGTATCCATGAGTGAATGCTTCGAAGATGTCCCATCGGAACTCTATACGGTCCAATTCGGGAGAGTCTTCTGATTGGCTGTTAGCCGCTGTGCGCAGGAAATCGCCGTAGTCGGAGAAGACGAAGGCCGTCATCACGGTATCCAAATCAATGATGCAGAGCACATTACCGTCTTTGTCAAAGAGCATGTTGTTCACCTTCGTGTCGCAGTGACAAATGCGTTTGGGCAGTAGTCCCTGTCGGTGCAGTTGCTCGGCTAAGCACATCTCATCGGCGTGAGCCTCAATAAGTTCCAGTTCCTTACGCACCTTATTCACGCGACTCGCAATATCGTTGGATACTGCCTGTCGCAACTGACTGAGGCGCAACTCCATGTTGTGGAAGTCGGGAATCGTTTCGCCCAACGGCTCTTTAAGGTCGATGAGCTGCTGCTGAAAATGCCCGAAGGCACGTCCGCAGTCGTAGCTGCTCTTCGGGGTCACCTCGTCAATGGTATGCGAATCCGCAATGTAAACGCTGATTCTCCAGTAGTTTTGACCATCGAAATGGTAGGTTTTTCCGTCGAACGTGGGAATGAACCGCAGCACCCGACGGTCCACGTCGGCAACTCCTTCTCTCAGTAATTTTCCGCGCAGATGGTTGGTGACAGCCTCAATATTATGCTGTAACAGCTCCACATCGGTGAAGATATGATGGTTGATGCGCTGCAACACATAATCGGACTTGTCGGACTCCAACGTTTTCACCAAAAACGTGTCGTTAATGAGCCCATTCCCCAATGGTTCCACAGCTCTCACCGTTCCCTCAATGCGGAAATGCGATATTATCTCTACCAAATGCTCATTATTCATTAATGCTTCTGTATTATAAAAATCCTGCCCTACCGAGCTCTTGCCCCTGCGGGGCTGCTTAAGGAATAATCAATCTTTGAAGGCATATTTGAATCCTTTGACGCGGCTCCACGCACCGCGCGTGAAGTCGGGAATCTCCACGGGGGCGGAACCGTTCTCCAATGAGATGCGGGTCAGCGGGCCCAAGCAGCACCACTCGGCCATGTCATAGACATCCATGTCGAGCGGCAAACCGTTCCGCAGGCAATAAACCAGCCGGTAGTCCATGATGAAATCCATGCCGCCGTGTCCGCCCACTTGACGCGCTTTTTCCTCTAACTCTTGCACAAACGGGGGCAGGTACTTTTGCAGCATGGCCTGGCAAAGGCTGTCGGGCATGGCGGAATGGGCGTTCAGATTCTGATAATCAGCTGGTTCGGTATTGTCAAGCATTCCTTTGCGGAACAGTAGTTGGCGCACAGGGTATTTACTGGCATAGCCATCGGAACCAACCACCTGATACATTCGGCTGTAGGGACGCGGCGTCAACACGTCGTGTTGGATGAGCATGGTCTTGCCGTTGACCGTGCGGATGAGCGTCGAGGTCTGGTCTCCGTTCTGGAAGTCGGGACAATCCTGATTCATCAGCTTTTTCACCACCTTGGGACCATTGTAAGGCTTCGTGTCCATCGCCACTAAGTACTCCATGCGGTCGCCGCGGTGAATGTTCAGCACCTGGCAGTCGGGACCGATGCCGTGGGTGGGGTAGATGTCGCCGCGATGTTTCATGTTGTAGTCAAGCCGCCAGTTGTTCCAATATTCCGGCCAGAAGTCGTCAAGGTTATGCAGATAGGAGCCCTCCACGTGCAGCACCTCGCCGAAAAGTCCCTGTTGGGCCATGTTCAGCGTGGCGATTTCGAAGAAGTCGTAAACGCAGTTCTCCAGCATCATGCAGTGCTTGCGGGTGCGCTCGCTGGTGTTGATGAGCAGCCAGATTTCGTCTAATGTCATAGCCGCGGGCACCTCGATGGCCACGTGTTTGCCGTGTTCCATCGCATAGACGGCTAGCGGCACATGGTGAATCCAGTCGGTGCAGATATAGATCAGGTCGATGTCATCGCGGTCGCACATCGCCTTATATGCCTTGGTGCTACCGCTATAAGCTGCAGCCTTCGGCCGTCCGTGTTTTTCCAGCAACTTTTGGCAAGCTTCCACCCGGTCGGCTTCCACATCGCAAAGTCCTTTGATATCGGTACCCTCAATTTGCGAGAAACGTTCCACAGCGTCGGGACCGCGCATCCCCAATCCGATGAAACCCACTCGCACCGTCTCCATCGGAGGAGCGGTCATAAGAAGCGCATCTTGTTGTCCAGCAGGACGTTTTGGGACTTTCGTCTTAATCGTTTTGCCTTGCTGCGCGCTCGCCCCCAAAGGCAGCAACATACAGGCCAATATCAAAAAATAAAGGATTCTTTTCATACTCAACGTCATTTAATGATTAATCAAGTGGCAAAGATACACAAAATCTCCATAAACCCATTACTGTTAAATTTGTACTTTTGCACCCAAATTAATGTACAATATGAAACACTTTTCGAAACCATTGACATTCATGCTCGCGGCGGCGATTATCATTTTGGCTGCTTGCGGCAACAAAAAACAACAAGCACCTCGGGTGGAGGGGCACTACACTTACGAGCATGCGTTTAACTACGATCTGCATGGCGACCATCTTGATGTGCATGAGACCGGCACGATGGACTTCCACTCCGACGGAAGTGCTCTCGACTCCGCACGCCAAGTCTATGTGGCGACTTTTCAGGAGGGTGGCCAGGCAACATACGTGTTCAACTATGTCAGCCCCAGCCGATGGAGCTTAGACAGCGTGGATTTCCGATTCTCCGGCATCAAGGATGAATTTCGCATGGATGTAATGGAGACTACCGTCGAGGGTTGCGATTCGGCTCGTGTCGCTGAGTTGGCGCAAGAGATCATTAAAGTCGTGAGCGGCAGCATCGACTACGAGTACACATTCCACCTCGACTCACTGACAGATAAAAAGATGCAGTGGAGTTTCACCTACCGCGACGGTCATTCAGATACTTGGGAGTTTTACCGGGGTGACATACTCAATGATCCACCGCGACACGAGTAATTAGGGAATGATGCCCATCATCTCAAGGTCGTGCGCCAGTTGCGTGGTGAAAAGCGTGGCTCCAGTCCGATTCAGATGCATGGCATTGTAGAAGTAGGTGGTGTCGTAGCATATAGAGTCGTTGGTGTAGTCTAAAAGCGGGATGTCGTGCTTCTGGGCAATGGAGTCAAACATGCGGTGCATACCCTCAAGATCGTGAATTTTACGGGTGGCCCCAATGTAATAAGGTGCCATGACAAACACAACCTGAATTTCCTCATGGTTACAATCATCCAAAAAATGTTCTAACTCTTTGGCTATTTTTGGATTTCGACTGTAGTTGATGGTCCTGATCTTTTGAAATGCAGAACCGTCCCAGGCCTTGTCGAACCCAAAGAATCCTTTGTAGAGGGTTCGGTTGGGACGGGAGTAGAAGGAGGTTCCTTTGATGATTTTCGACACGTCTTTTTTGAAGTTCAGGTAACGCCAGCAAGGCAAAAACCCGTCTGCAATGGAGAATTTTTCCATATTTTGGGTTAGTTGCCATAGATAAGGGTCATGCAGATAGGGCAGGTACTGTATTTTTTCGTATTGGTTGCTGGAATCAATAGACTTTGGTGATAGCTCCAAGAGGATGAGGCGGGGTTTTGTCTGTTGATGCTGGCGATATATTTTGTATTTAATTATTTGAGCATCAATATGTTGTCCATTGCAGCCCAAGTTGTAACTGTTAACATGTAGTATGGTGTCGAGGATTCGCGGATCGAATTGCACGTATGCGCGCGAACTGCCCATGACAAGCACGTCGCTGCCTGTCTCTCGGTTGTAGATGTCGTTCCAGTTGGCAAAAGGGGAGGATGACAGCTTTTTGAACGGACGGGTGATCAGGATGTCGGCCACCCATGCCAAAACAAACAAGATGACGGAAAATAACAATATGTGGCGTAGGAATTGTCTCATGTCGTCTCAGAATTGGAAATAGATGAAGTTTTCAGAACTGTTATATGCCAGAATCATAAGGATAATCAAGGCATAATAAATGGTGTATTTAATCAGATGAGATTGGATACCGCTCAAGTCAAGGGCGTGATCCTTGTCACGTTGAATCCATTCTATCACTAACATGATGGCAATATATACTATGGTGATTAAAACGTTGTGTGTAAATGGGTTATTCCAATGGGTGAAGATGCGGCGTGTGTAGTCGAAGGCGTTTGTGATGTTTTCTGAACGGGACATGATCCTGCCAACGGTCACGAGAACAAAAGTTGTCAGCATCTGCCCGAGCTCTTTCCATGTTGGGAGGATTCGGCCTTCTGCAATGAGGTTCGTGTATTTCCGGTTCTTGCCGAGTAGAATCAATGGCAAAAAAAGCATGGCATGATAGGCTCCCCATGCTATGTATGTCCAATTCGCACCGTGCCAGAAGCCTGAAACCAGGAAAATGACGAACGTGTTGCGGACAATCTTGGCTTTGCTGACGCGGCTACCCCCGAGAGGGATGTACACATAGTCGCGGAACCAAGTGGTCAGTGAAATGTGCCATTTTCTCCAGAATTCTGCGATGTCGCGACTGAAATAAGGATTGTTGAAATTGCGCATCAGTCTGATACCGAATAGTTTGGCAGTGCCAATGGCGATGTCGCTGTATCCGGAGAAGTCGCCGTAAATCTGGATGGAGAAGAGGGCGACAGCCAGGACAAGAGTGCTTCCAGACTGGTTGGTGTATGTGCTGAATACCTGATCGACGTAAAGGGCGCAGGCATCGGCAATGGCGATTTTCTTGAACAGCCCCCAGAGGATTTGCCGCATTCCGTCCACAGCCTGCTCATAGTTGAACTCCCGTTTGCTGAGGAACTGAGGCAAAAGGTTGGTAGCACGCTCGATCGGGCCGGCAACCAATTGCGGGAAAAAACTGATGAAGGCAAAGAAGGCGATGATGTCTTTGGTGGGCTCGATTTTACCGCGGTAGATATCAATGGAGTAGGAGAGTGCCTGAAAGGTGTAGAAGGATATGCCCACGGGAAGGATGACTTTGAGCAGCAAGCCATCGGTGGAAAGATGCAGGAGCTTGCAAAATTCAGTGACAAAGAAATCGTAATATTTGAAAATCCCGAGAATGAGAAGGTTGACAACGATGTTGAGGGTCATCCAGATTTTTGCTTTCTTTTCGCTTTTGTCGGATGAGGGTTCACGGCTCCGCTGTATCAGCAATCCGCTTCCCCAAGAACAGAAGGAGGTGAAGGCAATCAGAACAAGGAATCGCCAATTCCACCAACCGTAAAACACGTAGCTGGCGACCAATATAAAGGCATTCTGCCATCTCAGCTGGTGGCGACAGCCTCGAAGGGCATAGTCGAACACGAACCAGTAGAGGAGGAATACGACTGGCAGAAATAGTGCAAAATGGAAACTGTTGAATAACATTAATGAGGGTCTGAGGGTGTTTGTTTGCTGATTCGGTATTCGCTGGGCGACATTCCGTATTTCCTGCGGAAGGCTGTGCAGAAATGGCTTTGGTAGTCGTAGCCGAGAAGGAAGCCGACTTCGGCGATAGGAAGCTGTGAATCAAGGAGATATTGCGAAGCCAGCTCCATGCGGTGGTCGAAGAGACATTGGAAAACGGTGGTGCCGAACTCCTGTTTGAAGGCTGATTTCAGCGTGCATTCGTTGGTTCCCACCATCGTGGCCAATTCGTGCAGTGACGGCGGGTTCTGGTACTGGGTCGTCATGATATCGTGGGCTTCGTGTACCTTGTCGGAGAGGACCAAATTGACCGGAGAGAGCACCTCGTCGGAGCCGTTCGTTCCGTTGATCATCATAGAGAGGCAGTCGAGGATGTTCGCCTCGATGTACTTTTCGGCGTAGTTGCCCATCTCGTTGCAAGCTTCAATGGCGTGGAAAGTGTTTAGCAGTTTGCGGCTCGCCTGTGTGTTGGGTTTAGTGTAGTAGAACACCTTATCTCGCCCGAAATCCGCACAGTAGCGGTTCATCTCATCGGGATGACGCTCAGCGAGTTGTCGCACAATCGGCTCGGCAATCACGATGTTGAACATCTCGAATGTCATGTCTTTTTTGCAGTGGTTCACCACGACATCCTCTTGCGGGAACAGGGATAGGCACACATCGCCCGTGCGCCAATAGCGGTCTTCCTGGCGACTTCGGATCATGTCACTGTCTTTGGCCAGGGTCATCATCATCACGGGTTCACCCGTGCGGTGCACCTCAAAATCGCAATCCACGAAACATTTAGCGCGCTGATTCAGCAGCATGTAGCGTCCCACGGGGTTCTCCGTGAGTCGGCTGCTCAGGTACTCGTTGTTGCAGTAGGTGGTGCAAACGCCGTCCTCCGCCACCTCCCGCAATGTCGCCGCCTCGGGAAACTCGCTGAAATCGATGACGTTATCTCCGACTATCAGTTTGCTCTGGATCATCCGTTTAGAACTTCGACATGAATTTCGCGCTCTCCACGACGAACCTTTCGTGGATGCCTTCGCCGACGAGGGCTTCGCCTTCAAAGCACTTCACTTCGAACACCAAGCGGCGGCGGTCCACTTCGGTGAGTACAGCCTCGCAGCGGATAGTGGCACCTACAGGACTGGCTTTCAGGTGCTTGATGTTGACCGCGATGCCGACGGTGGTGTTGCCTTCGCCGATTTTGTCGCAAACGCCCATCAGACAGGTCTTTTCCATGAGGGCAATCATGGCGGGGGTGGCGAACACCTCCAACGCACCGGAACCATAGACCGCAGCGGTATCCTTATGCTCCACCACCAATTCTTCGCTGTGGCGGAGCCCTTTCAGGTTGTCAAATTCCATCATATTTGCTGGTTTAGAATAAGCGGCAAAGGTACGAAATTTTGAATGTTTTTCCGTTTTCTTAAAACGTTTTCCAAAATCTCTTGTATTTTTGCCGCTGAATTTAAAATTGTAAAATGATGAAAAAACTGATTATCATAGTATTGGCATTTGTGATGGTGGGGATGTTCCCGGAAATGTCTCTACAGGCGCAAGATTTGGCGCATTACAAAAAGATTGTTAAAGAACTAAGTTCCGCTAAATACAAAGGGCGTGGCTATTATTACGGTGGCGCGAACAAGGCTGGAAACTATCTCCTGAAGGAGTATCAAAAGGCGGGGGTGGATGAAGTCATTTGCCAGCCGTTCACCATCAACATCAATACCTTCCCCGGAAAAATGGAGATGTCGGTGGATGGTCGTTCGCTGATCCCGGGTGTTGATTTTTCCATGCGCGAGTACTCGCCGGGCGTGCGCGGTACCTACAAACTCTACTATGTGGACACGAACAACTACAACGCCGAAAAAATGTTCGCCGACCTGGCGAAACCCGAGTACAAGGACTGCTTCGTAGTCTGTGACTTCTGGTTCTCCTACCGCCATTATGCCGACTTCCAGAAGATTTGGGGCAAAGAAGGTTGCACTAACGCCGGCATGGTCCAGACCTGGGAACCGCATCTCAAGTTCTATAAGGCTTATGGGGAGAAAATCATGGGCAAGCCTGTTATCTGGAGCACCTCCAACTTCCCCAAGGACGCGCAGAGCATCACCGTCAATATTGAGAACAAGTTTCTGGAGGACTACAAGCTTTTCAACGTCATCGCCAAGGTGGAGGGCAAGCGGCACGACAGTTGTTTTGTCTTCACGGCGCACTACGACCATTTGGGCAATTTGGGAAAGAAAGTATTTTATGCAGGTGCCAACGACAATGCATCCGGTACGGCCGCTATCGTCACGTTGGCAGCCTATTACGCGCAAAACAAACCCGAATTCGACATGTATTTCATCGCCTTTTCCGGCGAAGATGCCAACTTGCGCGGTTCGGAGTGGTTTGTCGCACATCCGACTTTTCCGTTAGAGAAAATCAAGTTCCTGTTCAATATCGACATGATTGGTGACAACAACCCTGTGCAGTATGTGGAGACTAACTCCGACCGCGGTTTCGCGACATTCGACAAAATTAATGGACAGAAACAGTATTTCAAAAGCTTGAACCGCGGTGAGTTAGCCGGTAACAGTGACCATTATCCCTTTACCGAAAAGGGGGTTCCGAGCATCCTTTTCGAGAACGAGAGCGGCGACGCATTCCCGTTTTATCACACCCCATTCGACAATTACAAAAACGCCATTTTTGTTTCATACGAGCCTATATTCAAGCTGGTTAGAGATTTTGTAGAAACTTATTAAGGCTGACTTGTGTTTACAACACGTAGCAAAAAGAATCGAGGCTGAATTCACCACTGAAATTCAGCCTCGATTTGTTTATAGAGTTCGCAGGAAGCGATCGGAATGCTTATTTTCGAATCACCGGCATCGTGGTGATGCCTTGGTCGGTGAACACTTTCACGAAGTATGTGCCCGTGGCAAGTGATTCGATGGGAAGATCTGTGCGGTTGCTGTTCACCTCCACAGAACGCAGCAACTGGCCGTAAACCGTGTACAGTTCCACCTTTTCGATGTTCAGGTTACCATCTTTCGCACTGATGGTCACGTTGTTGACGGCAGGATTCGGATAGATGCTGAGGTTGTCGCGCAACTCGAAGGAGGAGACACCGTTCGGGTCGTAGTCGTAAACGGCAACGGCACTGTTCACCATGCCCTCTTTCATGGCGATGGCTTTCAGGACATAATGCTCGAGGTTCAACGGAGCGTCCGTGGTGAAGAGAGTGGAGTTCTCGTTGGGGTCAGTGCCGTCGAACGTATAGTAAATGGAGGCACCGTCGGTGGCGCAAGTGAGGTTCAAGAAGTAGAACTCACCGGAACGATAGACGTAGAAGACGGGCGTGGCCACCGTGTCCATCACCACCACAGGGTGGATGTCGATGTCGTCGTTGCCACGCGGGTAGATTTGATAGCCATAGTTGGTCGAATAGCTGACAAAGCCGGTCACATCGGCCACATCACCGGCAGAAATCTCTGCGGTGACCGTGTTGAAACGGTTGTAAATGGCCATCGTGTCGCCGTTCTGCACGAATTGGGTGGCACTGATGAATTCCACATCGTTCAGTTGCACCAGTCGGGCTTCGTAAACGTCCTCATATTGAGTTTTGATGTTGGTGATGGTAGTTGTGGTCGGGGTTACCGTGACGGGCGTGCCGGTGGCGGCATTGGCGTTGTGTGTGGGCAACATTTCCACCATGCCTTGGTAGAGGGTGTATTTGCCGAAAATACCGCCTTCAATGACATCGCCTTCGTTGTATTGGGTGGTGATTACCGGGTTGTTGTAGTCGTAGATGAGCAGTGCGGCGGTGTTGTCTTCCACATACATGAAGCGTCCGCTGCGGAACACGAAGGTCACATCGCTCATGATCTGTTTCTCCACATTGGTGGCAGCGGCAGCCTTGAAAGCGGCGATGTTGGCGACCTGTTCCGGGAAGCTGATAGTGACGGTGGCCATCTCGCTCGGGATCATGTTGGTCTTCCATGCTTTGGCCGTGATGGTCGTGGTAGCGCTCACCGTGAAGGGTTGGGTGTATTCGGTGGAGGCTTCGGTCGGGACAGAGCCGTCGAGGGTGTAGCGGATCACCGCGTCAGCATCGGTGCAGGTGATGGTCACGGTCTGCGGCTCGTAGTAAGTGTCGGTGGCGGGCGTGATGACCGGCACGTTCACGGTGTCAGGTGCAGGCGGCTCATTGACGGTGTAGGTACCCGTAGTCACGGTGCTGTTCTCCCAACCTGTCTTCACGGCCATGGCTTTCACAGTATAGTTGCCGGGCGTGCTGAAAACGATAGGTGTGGAATAGAGCGTTGAGGTTGCCGTCGGTTCAGATCCATCGGTGGTGTAGTGCAACTCGGTGCCCGTTACAGTGTTGGTGATGGTCACCGTGATGGGGTTTTCGCTGGTCTCGGTGGCCGGGGTCAGCACCGGTGCGGGCAGTTGTGCCGTGGCGGTCAACGCGACTTGCGCACTCAACGTGTCGGACGTGAGGGTGATCGTGCCTGTGGTGGGTTCGGAGCCGTCGAATGTGACGGTAACCACCGTGTTGCTGTTCGGGCTGGTGATGGTGGCCGGTGTCAGGGTGAAATGCGTGTTGCTGCAGGTCATCGTGACAGGGCTGTCCAAATGCGCGCCGCTCACCGTGAAAGTCTGTGTCAGCTGGTTGCTGGTGAAGCTCAAAGTGGTGGCATCAACGGTCAGGATAGGATCATACACGACGGTATAGGTTGCCGTGGCCGTTTCGCTGGCGAACCAGTCTGTCTTGAAGGCTTTCGCTTTCACCGTGGTCGTGGTGGTCAGGGTGATGGGAGAGCTGTACAACGTGGAAGTCGCCGTGGGCTCGGTGCCGTCGGTGGTATAGCGAATGACAGCACCATCCGTTGTGCAGGCGATGCTGAAGGTCACACTGTCGGCGTAGGTGCCGGTTCCTGGGGTGAAGGTAGGCGTCTCCACCGTGGGAGCAGTGATGGTCACGTTCAACGTGGCGACATCGCTGCTTTGCCAGTTGGCTTTCACGGCGATGGCCTTGACGGTCGTGGTGGCCGTGACCTGGAACGGGGCGGTGTAGAGCGTGGAGGCCTCCGTCGGGGTGGAACCGTCGGTGGTATAGCGGATGGCCGCATCGTTGGCGGCGGTCATGTTGACAGTAGCATTGAAATAGAAGGTGTTCTCTGCGCCGGCATCGCTACCCGTGGCGGTGATGACAGGGGCGGTAAGCTGCGGCATGGTGACCGTGAAAGTGGTGGTGGCACTCACAGCGGGCGTGAGGGCAGCTTGGCTCATATCTACGAGCGAGCAGGTGATAGTGTGCGTGCCAGCGGGCAGCGGGGACAAAACCGTCTGAAGCAGCGTGTTGAGACCGGTCTGGTCGAGATAGACAGGGTTCGTTTGCCCGATGGTGGTCAGCAGGGGCGTTTCGACTTTAAGGTATCCGTCGGTGCCGAGCATGAAGTTCTGGATGGAAATACCGAGGGGTAGGGTGTCGAGCGTGCTGAAATTGCTGCCGTTCGCAGGAACGGTGATGGAGAGGGTGGGGGTGAGCACAGGAGCCTCGCCAGGAAGCACCATGATATTGTCGATTTCCCAACCAGCGGCGGAAGAAGCCTCGCTCGTATAGATCCATGCGAAATAAATGGGTGACGCTCCGGCTACTTCCACATCGCCGGAATTCGTCCAGGTCCAAGAGCCTGAACTTAGCGTACAATCCGAGGTGACATCCGTCCACGTGGCGGTGCTGGGATTGCCCGTGCCGCTATAGTTGGTGGAGTATTTCACTTGGATGTCGGGACCTGTGTAGTTTTTGGCGGAGGAAAAACTCAGCACTACCCCGCCGGCATTTATCGGGGTGATGGCCGGCGTGATCAACCAAGACTCGGTTGCCCCTAGGTTGTAGGCATTGGCGTTGGCATACGTGTTGTTGTTGTATGTGCCCGAGCCCCAGGCGTATGTGCCCGAAACGTTCTCAACCGACATTTGGTTCAAGCCATTGGCTTCGAAATTCTCGAAGAAGAGCGGATATTGATCCAGAATCGTGATGGCTTTCGTTAAAACGGTGCTGGTATTGCCGTTCAACTCCGCAATGGCTTTCAGCGTAGTGGTTTGCGTAAGGGTAATAGGGGAACTGTAGAGAGTGGAATTGTCGGTAGGTGTGCTTCCGTCTAACGTGTAATAGATGGATGCGCCTTGGGTGATGGTGCTAAGGGTTACCGTAGCGGAAGCGAAGTAAGTGTCTGTGGAGAAGACATTCCCCGCGATTGTCGCGGTGGGTTCTGCCACAAAATCCTGATTGACTATTGCTGTGACGGTCACATCGTCGATAATCAGATTATCGTCATCGTCATTGGTGTTCTTAACCCCCACGATGAATTCAGCCGCCGACGCGGAGATGCCCACAGTGATGGTGTCCTCAATATACTCGTATTGGGTGTTGTTGATGATATGGGAATTTTTATAGTCATAGTAGTTGTCCGTGTTGGTGTACAATCCCACGCGGATGTCTCCGTGGCCCTTCACCCAAAGGGAGACTACGTATTGCTCACCGTTGCTTACGGATACGGGTTGCATCGTGAGGCGTTTGAGACTGGTGGTCGTGTTAATCAGCTGGCAGGCGTTGTTGCCAGTATGGGCACCTGATGTCACGAGTACAACATTGGAAGCGTTGATGTTGGTTTTGCTCCCGTGCCAGCCGTCAGGCCATGTGCCGGACCAACTTTCAAATCCGCCGTTGGTGTTGATTTGGGCGAAACCAGCCACGGCAAACAGCATCATGCACAACGTTACGATGCTGTAAAGAATAGAATTTTTTTTCATACGTTTGATATTTAATTATTTGAAATTCCGATAATTATAATAATTCAAGAGGAATAATCCCAAAACGGCAAATTTACAAAAATAGAAATACACACATACGGATAAAAAAAATAGAGACACAAAATTTTGCGTCTCTACGGTTAGGTTGGATTATTGCTTTACCTTTTTGAGGTCTCGGACTCGCCATTCCAAATATTTCGGTTCGATGCGCGGGTCATAATAGGTTTCGTCTATCTGCATTTTGACGTTCGGGATGGCCATGCTGTCGATGAATTGGTCGATGAGATCGAACTCTTGGTTGAAGATACCCGCCACTTGGTGCCCAAGTCCGACATAGCGGCGGATATGATACCCGTAGCCGTTTTTCTTGAATTGCTTGACGATGGCGTTGGACCCGAACAGCCCGAGATTGGCGAGCTGGGTCTTGTTGTAAACCACTAATTTGTCGAGCGTTCCATGGCAGAACAGCGTGGGAGCAGGTTCGTGGTTTTTGTATTTCGGCACTCCGTGGTTGGAGAAAATCGCGCCAGAGAAGGAAATGACCCCCGCCAGTCGGAAGTCCGTCGGCAGAATGTCGCTGTTGAGGTAGCCGTTGCAGAGAGCATAGTCGGTTTGCAGCACGGTGATGGCTCCCGCACTGCTGCCCATCACGAGGATGTTCTTCGGGTTGATGGTATATTTTTGGGTGTGAAGCAAGTTCTTCAGGGTGTAGTCGATGGCCGAAATCAGGTCCTCCGAAGCCATCTCGATGGCTCTTTTGAACTGTTTCACTGCCAGCAACGCCGAATAGTTCTTCTGTCCTCGCATCCCTAACCGATAGTCAATGCCGATCACCACAAACCCTTTGTCCGTATAGTATTTCTTCAGCTGTTGTATTTGGTAGTCATCGCGCTTCCCGTTGATGAAACTTCCGCCGAAGACGAATATCAGACAGGCCTGCTGCTCGTTTTGGACTTGCGGTACGTATACATCCATATATAGCTTGCACGTGTCCTTTTCAGCATAAAGATAGGTCTCCTTCTCTTGGGCGGAAAGCCTTAAAAAGGTGAATGTCAGTAAGATGAAAACAATGACAGCTCTTCTCATGGTAAAGGTTTTTGGTGTTGGATAGAATGAATTCGCAGCATAAACAACGGAATCATGACGGCGAAGAAGTCCACCCCTGCCCGCCGGTCGAACATGCACTCCACCATGTTGTTGAGGGTCATGATGAAGAAAAGGGAAAGCAGGAAGATGTCTTTGTGCTTGATGGATAGCCCTAAAGGGGTGTAGAAATAGAGCAGGAGGATAATCAAACCGGGGATTCCGTTGGTGAGCAGGGCGAAGAGGAACTGGTTATGTGCATTGTAGGGATGATTGCGGTTCAGCCAGTATCCGTTGGCGTGGTATTGTTCCATAACCACTTGGTTCCCGTCACCAGTGCCCACACCCCAGGGAAGATTGTCCTTGGCGGCATCCCAGGCCGCTTCCCAGATGATCAGTCGGGCATCCGTTTTGCGCTTGTCCTTGTCGGAATTTTCGAAAGATAGACGGGATTCGGTGAAACGATTTTGCGGAGAGGTGAAAATCAATGCGGCAAACAATCCGATAACCAGCACGAAGAGTGCCCCAACGGCTTTCCAACGGGAGGGCTTTTGTAATATGGCATAGGTGCACCAAAC
>Ga0265299_10001564_pt1 | contig 25670 bp, 25 predicted proteins | sample AusTroGonzalo_MG_4_FD_193485 | JGI IMG/M metagenome (GOLD analysis project Ga0265299, IMG submission 193485) | Bovine rumen microbial communities from tropical cattle in Woodstock, Queensland, Australia - Gonzalo_02 | ecosystem: Host-associated > Mammals > Digestive system > Stomach > Rumen ... | reverse complement strand
GTGGGACTAGGATGTACATCCCTCGGTGCCTATGTATTCCCAACCAACGTAGTTCGCCTTTCGGCAAACTTAGGCTAGTCACCCAAGGCTTTCACAAGCCTTCGCCTTCAGGCGAGGGTGGTTGACCGGTGTCTTTCCAAAAAACAAAAAAGCCTTGATGAAACGCGAGAAGCGGTCTGCCCTCTCGACAAAACCGCTTCCTGCCTGGCGCGAAACCGCTAAAAACCTTCCTACTGGAACGGATCTTTCAGCAGAATGGTCTGGCTGCGATCAGGTCCGGTGGACACCAGAGCGATCGGGCATCCGGCAACTTCCGATAGACACTTCAGGTAGCTCTGGGCGCTCTTGGGCAGCTGCTCCCAGCGCGTCATGCCGAAAGTGCTGGCCTGCCAGCCTTCGAATTCCTCATAAATCGGCACGCACTTGGCCGCGGCATCTGCTCCGCAGGGCATCACATCCACGCGCTTGCCGTCAACAGTGTAACCGACGGCAAGCTTGACCTTCTCCATGCCGTCAAAGACGTCGAGCTTCATCACGGCAAGGCCGTTCAGACCGTTGATCTGAACCGCGCGGCGCAAGGCGGCGCCATCGAACCAGCCGCAGCGGCGGGGACGTCCGGTCACAGCACCGAACTCGTTGCCCTTGCGGCGGAGTTCTTCGCCCACAGCGTCATTGAGCTCGGTCGGGAACGGACCCGAGCCGACGCGCGTGCAGTAGGCCTTGGTGATGCCGAGCACAAAGCTGATCTTGTCAGGACCGACACCGGCACCTGCTGTGGCCGATCCGGCGACCGTGTTCGAACTCGTCACAAACGGATAGGTGCCGTGGTCGATGTCAAGCATCGAGCCCTGGGCGCCCTCAAAGAGGAACTGCCGGCCGTCAGCCATCATGTTGTTGAGCGTTTCGGAAACATCCATCACCATCGGCGCGAGACGGTCGGCATAGGCGAGCGTCTTATCGATGACTGCCTGCGGGTCAAGCGTGTCCGCATGCAGGTAATTCTTGAGGATGAAGTTGTGCAGATCCATCACGGAGCGCACGCGCTCGGCAAAGAAGTCCGGCTTGAAGAGGTCTGCTACGCGAACCGTGCGGCGTGCGACCTTGTCCTCGTAGGCCGGGCCGATGCCGCGGCCGGTCGTGCCGATCTTGTTTGCGCCTAGAGCGGCCTCCCGGGCGTGATCGAGCGCGATGTGATACGGCATGATGAGCGGGCAGTTGCCCGAAACATGCAGGCGGGACTCGCAGTCCACGCCATGGCTCTTCAACTCGTCAACCTCGGCGAAAAACGCCTCTGGGGAAAGGACAACGCCATTGCCAAGGTAGCAGTGCTTGTCAGGATGGAGAATGCCCGAGGGAATCAGGCGCAGAATCGTCTTTGCCCCGTTGACAACGAGCGTATGGCCGGCATTGTGCCCGCCATTGAAGCGCACGACACCGTCGGCCTTCTCGGAGAGCCAGTCGACGATCTTGCCCTTGCCTTCGTCGCCCCACTGGGCGCCCACAACCACGACATTCCTAGCCATCGTTTTAACTCCTCAAAGATCAGAAAGTTTCAGCGAGCCATCAGCTCAAAACCTTGCTCCGTCCGCACGATTTCGTGCGTCACGATGAAATGTTCGGCCACATTCTCAAGCCGCTCTCCGGGCAGAAGGCGCACGACAATCCGACCGTCTGCGCGAAGTCTCTCGACCAGCGCATCCAGCACGGGATCAGCGTCACCCGGGGCAACCACAGCCTCGTGCTGGGGCGCCTCGAAATCTGCAATGCCTGCCAGGGCTCTCAGGTATACGGTAAAGCCGCAGGCCGGGCGAGACCGCCCGAAGGCAAGCCCAACGTCATCATACCGCCCGCCGCGCAAAACCGCCTGAGTATATTGCGGTACATGTACGGAAAAAGTCACGCCAGTGAGGTATTGGTATCCGTGGACATCGCAAAAGTCAAAGCTCACCTCATCGGCGCCGCACTTTTCCGAAATGACACGAACCTCCTCAAGCGCCGACTTGATTGGATCAATCTGCGGCAGACTTTCGCCAAGCGCATCAAGCACCTCGATGCCGCCAAAATGCACGCGCAGCGTCTCGAATGCACGGGCGATCTCAGGCGCAAGCCCCTCCGTTGCCTGAGCGAGCGCCACCGGATCCTTCTGCCTGAGCGCCCTCAGAATGGCGTGGAGCGCTTCGCCCTGCACAGAGCTTGAAGCCAGAAGCGCCCGCACGATTCCAACATGTCCGATGTCCACGTGCACCGAACTGACGCCCAGTTTCCGAAGCGTCTTCACCGCAAGTGTCAGCATCTCGACATCGGCTTCGATTCCGGCCGAGCCAAAGAGCTCGCAACCGGTCACCTCGGGTTCACGGGAGGCAAGCGGGTGCATGGGCCGCGCGTGCAGACAACTGCCTGCATAGCAGAGACGCGTGACGTACTTCCGATTCAGGATATGCGCGTCAATGCGGGCGATCTGAGGAGTCATGTCCGCACGAATCCCAAGGACACGGCCGTTGGTCTGATCCATGAAACGGAACGTGCTGTTGGTCAAGTCGCGGCCGTTTCCGGTGAGAAGCGAATCGGCGTATTCGATGAGCGGCGGCTTGACGAGCTCAAACCCATGCACTTCGAACAGATCCAGACAGGTTCTGCGCATGCGCTCCATCGTGCGCGCCTGGCGCGGCAGCATGTCCGCGATATTGTCAGGCAACAACCAGACAGTCATAGCATCTCCATGACCAGCCAGACGACCACCAGCCCAAAGCAGATCATCGCCATAGCCACTTTTCTAACAAGATCAGGGGATTCCGCGGAGAGCTGCTTCAAGAGCATCTGCCACTTCTCGGGGGCCGCCATCGGCATCAGCCCCTCAAAAACCAGCATGAATCCCAGGGCAAGCAGAACGACTTTCATTGCTCGGACTTCTTCAGATAGGAGAAGAACTCGCTGCTCGAATCCACGACCATCATGTCCGAGGGCTTGCCAAAGCTCTCGCGGTACTTCTCAAGGCTCCTGTAGAAGCGGGCAAACTCGGGAGAAGCGCCGAAGGACTTGGCATAGAGGGCCGTCGCCTCAGCATCGCCCTCACCCTTGATCTTCTGCGCATCGCGATAAGCCTCGGCAAGGATCACCTCGCTCTGCCTGTCGGCGCTTGCGCGAATCTTCTCAGCCTCGGCGGCACCCGTGCTGCGCTCCTCGCTTGCGACGCGCTTGCGCTCGGCCTCCATGCGGCGGTATACGGATTCGGAAATCTGCGGCGTGAAATCAACGCGCTTCAGACGCACGTCAACGATCTGGATGCCCACATCCTTCACGCGCTCCTGGAGCGAGGTGCGAATCTCAAGCATCGCCTTGTCGCGCTCGCGCGAGGTGATGGCGTTCACGGTCCTGCGGTTCACGGTCTGGTTGAGCGCGTCGCGCAGCAGCGCCGACAGACGGTCCTCTGCGGCGCGCTCGGAGCCCTGGAAGGACACCCAGTAGCGTCTTGCATCCTCGATGCGCCACTTCACGAACGTGTCAATGAGCAGATTCTTCTTCTCGCTCGTCTGCACGAGGTCGGCCTCGGGCGTGTCCATGGTGAGGATCCGCTTGTCAAGGTACACCACGTTCTGCAGCGGAGCCGGCAGCTTGATGCGAAGACCGGGTTTTGACACAACCTCGGTGAGTTCGCCCAGCATGAACACAAGCGCATACTCGCGTTCGCCCACGGTATAAAGGCACAACTTTGCGAGTCCGACCACGACAAGGGCAAGGACCATCAATGCATTCATCTTTCTCATGTTGATCTCTCCCCTTGCCTAGCGTGCGCGGTTGCGAAGAAGTTCACGCGGATCAATCGATTCAACGCGCGGGCTCGTACTCTTCGTGGCGCTCGCTGCAGTCCCGGAGACCGCAGCCTCCGCCGCGGACTCCTTCACGGCAGCCGCGGCATCCGCAGCCGTTCCCGACACCAGCTTGTCAAGCGGCAGGTACAGCAGATTGCTACCGCTGCCGGAATCAACAAAGATCTTCCGGGTGTTGGAAAGGATCTCTCCCATGGCATCGATGTACATGCGGTCGCGCGTTACGCGCGGGGCCTGCTCGTACTGGGCAAGAACCCGCGAGAAGCGCTCGGCGTCGCCCTTGGCGGTCTCGACAACCCTTGCCTTGTAGCCCTCAGCCTCCTGCTTCAGGCGTGACGCCTTGCCCTTGGCGATCGGCACCACGGCATTCTGGTAGGCCTGGCCTTCGTTAATCTGGCGCTCGCGGTCCTGACCGGCCTTGACGGCGTCGTTGAATGCTGCCTGAACCTGCTCGGGCGGCTGGGCGTTCTGGATGGCAACGCTCATCACGTCGATGCCGGTCTGGTAGCGGTCGAGCATGTTCTGCATGATCTGCCGCACATCCCGGGCAATCTCCTGCTTGCTCTCAAAGAGCACCGAGTCCATCGCCTTGCGGCCCACTACTTCTCGCATGGCGCTTTCGGCTGCCTGCCGCACGGACTCGTCCGGGGCGCGCGTTCTGAAGAGGTAATCCTTGGCAAATCCCGGCTTGATTCGATACTGCACGTTGAACTGGACATCGACGATGTTCTCGTCGTCCGTCAGCATCAGCGCCTCCTTCAGGCGCTGCGCACCGCCATAAATGCCGATCTCGGCCTTACGAACGCTCGAGATGTCGACGATCTCGGCATCCTGAATCGGCCAGGGCATGCGCCAGCTAAAGCCCGCTGCGGCATCCCGGGTATATTTCCCGAACGTCGTGACCACGCCGATCTGGCCTTCGGGAACGATGTAAAAGCCGCTCGCCCCCCAGGCAAGAATGCCGAGCACGACGGCGCCAATGATTCCCTTCACGGGAGAGCCGCCGAGCGGCAACGGATAGCCGCGGCGCTCCTCCGGACCCTGTCCGGCAGGCGGCTCAGAGCCGCCGCTCTGATCGGTCCACTCTTCAGGCCGATCGGCCTCGCGCGGTTCCTGCCGCTCAAAGCTCTGTCGTTCGCGTGCTCCGTTCTGCTGGCCGGGCCGGCTGCCATTCAGAAGCCCCTGAATGGTCTTGTTGAATTCATTCCAAAGCTCATCAAGATCCGAGCCTTTCGGATCGGGGCGCCGCTCGCCGCGGTTGTCGTTTTCCGGCTGCTCGGTGTTCTGCGGCGGCTGTGCGCTGTCGTTTGGCGCCTGCTCTTCCCGCTCGGACTCCTTTGAATCCTGAGTCGGGCCGCGTCCCCAATGCGGGTCATTCAGAGGCATGTGTCTGTCTCCAATGTGTTTCAAATGATCTGTATGTTCCTGCACCCTGCCGGCTTTCGTCCCGGCGGGGCAAATGTTCTGCGAGTGTACCAAGAGAAAGGGCCGCGTGCGGCTCATTCTCCAGCGCCTCAGAGCATGGCTTCGAGCTCTCGAAGCGCCTGCTCGTCACTCAACGTCTCGCGCTCTGTTTCCAGCTCCCATTGCTCGAGTTCCCTGGGCACCCGCGCCTTTTGCTCAGCAATGATGTCGGCCGCCTCGTCAAGAGCCGCTCTCAGTGCATCCAGCCCCTCCCCGGTCACGGCACTCACTGAGACGGATTTCACCCGTCCGTCGGGATGCCGCAGCGTCTGCTGCGGCAGACCCGAGGCATCAATCTTGTTGAGCACCATGATGACGGGAATGTCATCGGCGTTGATCTGCTCCAGGACCGCGTTGACCGATGCGATCTGCTCGTCCCTGGCCGAAGAACTCGAATCCACGACATGCAAGAGGACGTCCGCATGGACAGTTTCATCGAGCGTGGACTTGAAGGCTTCGACAAGCTGCGTCGGAAGACCTCGAATGAAGCCCACCGTATCCGAAAGCACAACTGTCCGGCCGTCGCGCACCCAGCACTTGCGCGCTGTCGTGTCAAGCGTTGCAAAGAGCTGGTCAGCAGCGTAGATCTCGGAGCGCGTAAGCGCATTAAACAGCGTGCTCTTGCCGGCATTGGTATAGCCCACCAGGGACACCGTAACCGCCTCGCCCGCCTCTCTTGCCTTTCTCTGAGTGTTCCGCTGCCTCTGCAGTTTCTTTAACTGCTCGCGCAGCATCTTGACTCGCTTGCCGATCATGCGCCGGTCAAGCTCGATCTGCTTTTCTCCGGGGCCGCCGGTTTTTCCTAGACCGCCTCTCTGACGCTCAAGGTGCGTCCAGCCGCGCACAAGCCGTGTCGCAAGATGCTCGAGCCGGGCAAGTTCAACCTGCAGCCGGCCCTCGCGGCTCTTAGCACGGCGCTGGAAGATCTGCAGGATGAGTTCCGTGCGATCCATCACAGCCAGTTCGCTTGCCTGGGCGATATTGCGCTCCTGCGCAGCCGACAGTGCCGCATCAAACACGATGACATCGGCGCCCGCGGCCTTTGCAAGCCCCGCGATTTCCTCGATCTTTCCGCTTCCGAGGTAAGTGGCCGGATCGGGCTTGTCCCTTCTCGCGCTCATCAGCCCAACGGGTTCCATGTTGTCGGAGCGGACAAGTTCGCTTAATTCCTCACCCGCGTCAAAGAACTGGGCGCGCCCCATTGAGACCGTGACAAGAAATGCGCGGGTGGGCTCCGCCTCCCGCGCACTGTCAAACTGAAACTTGGTCAAATCCTATTCGTCCTGATCAACAAGATTCGAAAGATTGACAGCCCGGGTCGGGACAACCGTGCTGATGGCGTGCTTGTACACCATCTGCGTCACCGTGTTCCTGAGCAAAACTACATACTGGTCGAATGATTCAACCTGCCCCTGCAGCTTGATTCCATTCACCAAATAGATGGAAACGGGAATGTGATCCTTGCGCAGTGCGTTCAGAAACGGATCTTGTAACATCTGTCCTTTGTTCATGCCTGCCATTTTTTATTATTCTCCAAGTCACTTGCGGCCCGATTCACGAAGTCGTGAACTCAAGACCTCTCTTTTTCAATCAGCGTGTCAATTTATTGAAAAATCAATCGACACCACCCCGCCGGCCTCACGACCGGCGCACCTATCATAAAGCAATTTCTCGCGCCGACAGTACGGAGAACCGCTCAATTTCAGCGCTTGTCCTCACCCTCTGCGTACGGATTCTTGTTCGTGCGGAATTCAACCCGCAGAGGCGTGCCGGCAAGATTGAACGCATCGCGGAACACGCCCTCTAGGTAGCGCTTGTAACTGTCCGAGACCGCCTGCAGGCTGTTGCCGTGAATCACGATCACCGGCGGGTTCATGCCGCCCTGGTGCGCATAGCGAAGCTTCGGGCGAAGCCGGCCGCTTCTTGCCGGCTGCTGCTGCTCGACCGCAGCCATCATGGCACGCGTGAGCTTAGGCGTGGAAAGCTTGGCAAAGCTTGCCGCATGGGCGTCTCTCACGGCCTGCATCAGATGATTGAGGCCGTTCCTCTTGAGCGCCGAAATGTGGATGAACCGCGCCCACTTGAGGAAGTGGAACTTGGTCTCCAGATCATTGTCAACAAGCTTTCTCTTGTAGCTGTCCACGCCATCCCATTTGTTGATCGCAACCACGAGGGCTCGCCCGGCCTCTAGGGCAAACCCGGCGATATGCGCATCGTGCGTGCTGATGCCGTCAACTGCATCGAGAACAAGGATCACGACATTGCTCTGCTCGATCGCCTGGAGCGTCTTGATGACTGAGAACTTCTCGATCGCCTCAAAGACCTTTCCCTTCTTGCGAAGGCCTGCCGTGTCGATCAGCCGGAAGGGCTGGCCATCCACATCAAAATCCACCTTGATGGCATCGCGCGTCGTGCCGGGCATGTCGAATGCAATGACCCGGTCCTCGCCGATGAGCGCATTGATGAGCGTGCTCTTGCCGACATTGGGGCGGCCGGCCACGGCCACCTTGATCCGCTGCGGAGCTCCTTCTTGGGCTTCCTCGGATTCATCCTCATCGGCTTCGGGAGCAGGCAGTTCGCCCAGCACCAGATCCATGAGCGCGGAAACACCCTGGCCGTGTGCGGCCGACACGCGAATCGGCTCCCCCATTCCGAGCTCATGGAACTCGGCCACATGCACATCGGAGAGCCCTTCACACTTGTTGATCACGAGATAGCAGGGGCGGCCGACCACACGAAGGTGCCGGGCGATGCGCTCGTCCTGCGGCGTCAAGCCTGAACGGGCGTCGCAGATGAACAGCACGACATCAGCCTCGGCGATCGCCGCCTCAGCCTGTCCGGCCATTTCATGAACGATCCCCTCGCTCTTGATCGGCTCAAAGCCGCCGGTGTCCACGACAATGTAGGGACGAGGACCGACTCGGCCCTCTCCGTACTGGCGGTCACGCGTCAGGCCGGGGAAATCCGCCACAAGCGCATCCCGACTTCTTGTCAGCCGGTTGAAAAGCGTTGACTTGCCGACATTCGGGCGGCCAACGAGTGCGATGACAGGAAGCATTCCTCTGGAACCTCTACTCGAATTTATCGAACGGCGCGGATGAGCACCAGCTCACCGTCCTTGGTCTGGAACAGCGCGCCATCACGCATCGGGATCGGCGCTGCAAGCACCTGATCGGAAATGCTTTTGCGGCCGATGATCTCGCCTGTGCTGGTATCCAGCACGTGAACCTCTCCGTCATAGTCGGCAACAGCAATCAGCCCGACTCCGACCACGACCGGAGCACTCGGAGAGCGCCAGCGCAAGTCTTCATTCGTCCACACGGGCTTGCCCGTCGTATAGTCAAACGCCCTGATATTGCCGTTTGCAGTCGAGACAAACATCGTCACGCCGTCTGAAACCGGACCGGAGACGGCATCAGCGGGCTGATGCCAGATCGTGCGCCCGTTCTGACTGCTCATGCACAGGACATTGCCCTGGAAGGCAGCCGCGCACATCATGTTCTGATCAACGTAGGGCGCGCCCACCACGTCGCACAGACGCTCCACCTCGGTAATGCCATGCGCCTGGGCAATCACCGCATCAAACACTTGACGGCCATCCGGCCCAAGTGCGAGCAGCTTGCCATTGGACTGGCCGATCAGCACGCCTGCAGGAGAAAAGCGCATCTGCGAGGCAACGCGCACCGTCAAAGCCGGAACCTGGGACTGGTAGCGCCAGCGCCGCTCTCCGCTTGCCGCGTCATAGGCGCTGATCCGGGTGTCGTCCGTACGGACGATGATGAAGCCAGACCCCACCAGCGGAGGCACCGTCGCAGCACTGGAAAGCCTCGTGCGCCAGAGCTCCTTGCCCTGTGCATCAAATACTTCGAGCTCTCCGTGCGCATTGACGATCGCAACATAGTTCCCGTCACTGCCAACGCCGGCGCTCACTTCAGCCTGAGCCTTAGCGCTCCAGAGCTTTTCACCCGTGGCCGGATCGATCTTGAACACCTCATCGTCGCCTGCAGCGAAAATTCCCGCCTCCGTCACAACCGGGGTGAGCATTCCGTTGATGCTCTCGCCAAGGCTCGTTGACCAGACGCTCTCAACGCGAACCAGCTCGTTGATCTTCTTGAGATCCACCGGTTCACGAGTCGTGGAGCTGCACCCGGCCAGAATCAGCGTGGCGGCAGCCGCTGCTGCCAGGACAATGCGCTCAAATGTTTTCATAGTTCATTTTCCAGTGAGAATTGTTCAGGACATTACTTCGCCGCTTCAGGCAGAGAGGCCAGCTTCAGGCTCACCAGAGCACTGATCGCCTGAACGTTTCCATCGGCACGAAGGGCTGCGTTCCAGGCTTCACGCGCCTTGGCCTGGTCGCCGAGCGCGAAGTAAACATCACCCAACCGGTCCTGATACGAGGCCTGCTGACCGGGCAGAACCTTGGCGGCCTGCAGCACGGAAAGAGCCTTTTTTGCATCCTTGGCGTCAAGCTCAACACCGGCCAGACGGATTCTCGCAATCGTTGCGTACTCCTCGTGACCACCCTTTTCGAGCACCCAGGTGAGCGCGGCGCGCGCATCCTCGAGCTTGCCGTCCTTCTGTGCCTCGGAAGCCTTGAGCATGGCGGCAAGCGAGGCGAACACATGCCGCGGATACTCGTTCATGAGCCCTTCGGCAAGCGACTTCATGTTCTTCTGGTCGCCCTGGGCGTAGGCGTTCTGAAGCTGGACGTAGGCGGCGGTCGCCTTGGCGCCCTGATTGCGCTTGTACCAGTTCCAGCCATTCCAGCCCGCAAAGGCAAGGCACCCGCAGGTAATCACGGTCATCGTGAGATTGCCCCACTTGTCCCACCAGGCTTTCAGTTGTTCCAGTGATTCTTGTTCTTCAAGATCGTATGCCATCTTTGTTCTTTCTTCCTAAGTTGGTCATCAGGCGCAAAGGGTTTTCTCTACCGCGTCCAGGGCTACCAGAGTCTGCTCCTCAAAAAGCTGCTCGCCCGCGGCGCCCCTCAGATGCTTCACCGTCACCTGCCCGGCGGCAAGCTCGCTTTCTCCTGCAATCAGACACCACTTGGCGCCCGAAGCGTCAGCCCGCTTCATCTGGTTCTTCATCGAGAGCGACCCGGCGTGCAGAATCACGTCGAGACCGGCGTCACGAAGCTGCTCGGACAGCGTGCGAGCCTTGAGCTCGGTCTCTCCGCCGAAATGCGCAATGTACACGTCGCAGTCCGGGCGCGTCACCTCGCCGCTCGTCTCCCGGATGAGCTCGATCACGCGCTCGGCCCCCATGGCAAATCCCACTCCGGGGGTCGGCCTGCCGCCCAGCATCTCGATCAGCGGATCATAACGACCGCCGCCGCAGATCGTGCCCTGGGCGCCCAGCTTGTCCGTGATCCACTCGAACACGGTGTTGTTGTAGTAGTCGAGACCGCGCACAAGCCTCGGGTTGATCGTGTAGTCGATTCCGAGCGCGCTCACGCCCTGCTCCAGCCGGCGCAGAAACTCAAGGGACTTCTCACCAAGATAGTCGAGCAGCCTGGGAGCGGCATTGACCATCTGCTGCATGTCCGGATTCTTCGTGTCCAGAATGCGCAGCGGATTCGTATGAAGCCGTCTCTTGGCCTCTTCATCGAGCACGTCCATGTTGCTCTCAAAATAAGCGATGAGCGCCTCGCGGTGCTTGACACGCTCCTCGAGCAGTCCAAGGCTGTTCAGCTCAAGCCTTGCCGTGATGCCCAGCTCCTTCCAGAGCCTTGCGAGCATGCCGAGCATGTCAATGTCAATGTCAGGCCCTGCAAAGCCGAGCGCTTCGCACCCGAACTGGTAGAACTGGCGATAGCGCCCCCTCTGCGGACGCTCGTGGCGGAACATGGGGCCGAAATACCAGAGACGCTGCGGCGCGTTGTAAGTGAGATTGTGTTCTATCGCCGCGCGGACAACGGCACTCGTGTTTTCGGGACGAAGCGTGAGCTTCTCGCCGTTCATGCTGTCCTCAAAGGAATACATCTCCTTTTCGACGATGTCCGTGACTTCACCGATGCCGCGGCAGAACAGCGCCGTAGACTCCACGATCGGAGTCCTGATCTGCCTGAAGCCATAGCGCGTTGCCACCTGCCTGGCGGCATCCTCAAATTTCTCCCACATCGCGCTCTGCTCGGGCAGCATGTCGTTCATGCCCTTGATCGCGAGGATCTTGTTCTTAGCCATACCTAGTTTTCTTCCGTTTTCCTCTGCCAGCGCTCACGCACATAGGACTCAATCATGGACTGGAACTGTCCGCTCATTGATTCGCCCTTCAGTGAGGCTGCTTTCTTTCCATTGATGAACACCGGTGCAACGGGGGACTCCCCGCGCCCGGGCAAACTGATTCCGATATCGGCCGCGGAGCTCTCCCCGGGACCGTTCACAACACACCCCATCACAGCGACCTTCATTGCTTCGCACCCGGGGCACTGCTCTCGCCACTCGGGCATCCGGGCACGCAGGAACTCCTGCGTCTGCTGCGCAAGACGCTGGAAAAAGTCGCTACTGGTTCTGCCGCAGCCGGGGCACGACACAACCACTGGAGCAAACGCCCTGAGCCCCATGGTCTGGAGGAGCTCCTGAGCGACGATCACCTCGGCCTGCCGGCTTTTTCCCGGCTCCGGGGTGATGGAAATTCGAATCGTGTCGCCGATGCCCTCGGCAAGCAGTACGGCAAGCGCGGCAGAACTTGCCACGATCCCCTTGCTGCCGATTCCTGCCTCGGTCAGTCCGAGATGCAGAGCCCAGTCGCCGCTTTGTGCCAGCTGCCGGTAAACACTGACCAGCTCCTGCACGTCGCTCACCTTGGCCGAGAGCACGATTCTGTCGGCGGCAAGCCCAAGCTGCTCGGCCTGCAGAGCGCTCTGCACTGCACTCTGGACAATCGCCTCGAGAAGCACATCCCTTGGCTCCTTCGGACTGCCGCTGTCGCGGTTGCGATCCATCATCGCGGCGAGCAGCTCCTTGTCCAGGCTGCCGCCGTTCACGCCGATCCGCACCGGCTTGTCAAGCCGCGCGGCGATTTCGATCATCGTCGCGAAATTGTTCTCATGCGAGGCGCCCTTGCCGACATTGCCGGGATTGATGCGGAATTTGGACAGCGCTTCCGCGCACGCAGGCTCGTCAACCAGAAGCTTGTGTCCGTTGTAGTGAAAGTCGCCTACCAGGGGGACAAAGCACCCTGCCGCATCGAGTTTTTCGCGGATGCGGGGCACCGCCCTGGCTGCCGCCGGCGTGTTGACCGTCAGCCGCACAAGTTCGCTTCCGGCGCGGGCGAGTTCAAGCACCTGGGAGACCGTCACATCGATCTCCTCAGTGGCCGTATTTGTCATCGACTGAACGACAACGGGGGCCCCGCCCCCGATGCTCACCCGGCAGCATTCGTGCTGAACCACGACCTGCCGGGAAACGCGACGAGCCTTGAAAACGGACATGTTTGCGCTTGCTCCTGATCAGTACATCCTGAAGCGCACGGTCTTGTCGCGCGGAGAGATGAAGCGCTTGTAGTCAAACAGCACATCGTTGAGCTCCACCTCCACGTCCTCGGAATTGCCGATAATCACGCGCAGCGGCTTGGTGCTACGAATTGAGCGCGTGGCGCCCGCGGGAACTTCCTGCTCGAACACAGTGCTGTCATCACCGACACGGGAGATGCGCACCCAGCATTCCTGCTTGACGCTCAGGCGGATTCTCACCTCCTTGCGATCACTCTGAGGCGCGGCATCCGTGCTGTCATCGGCCTGAAGCACAATGCCCGGGACATTTTCCTGAGCCTTGATAACAGGGGGTTCAGGCTTGGGCGGAGGCACCGGAGCAGGCGCCGGGGCAGGCTGCACACTCTGGCGCTGGGCTGCCGGCTGGGGTTTGGGAGCAACGGCCTGCTTAACCGGCTCTCTTCTAACCTCCTCATTCTGAACGGCCGGCCTGGGCGGAACCGGCTCATTGTCCGTAAATCCCTTGAGCATGTCCTGGCTGACAATCGCCCAAATGCCTGCGGCAATGGCACTCACCAAGATCAGCAGTCCAACCAGGCGCCACCAGGGCGAGGGGTTCTTGTCCTGGAAGACCTGCTCGGAGGAATAGGCCACTTCGGGAATCTGGTGTGAGCCGATGGAAAAAGAATCGCCGTATCGCCTGTTGAAATCCTCAACGAGCGGCTTGTGGTCGATCCCAAGCGACTTTGCGTAGGAGCGGATGAAACCCCGGACGTACACGGGTTCGGGCAGATCTTCAAGCTTTTCTGATTCCAGAGCTCTCAGCTGCCGCACTGATATGTGGATGCGCCCCACCATGTCGCCCACGGAGAACCCCTGCTGCTCTCGTGCCGCAAGCAGTTGTGCACCAAACCCCTTCAGCGGCGGCTGCGGGGGCTGGTACGGCGGCTGCGGAGGCTGGTACGGCGGCTCCAGAGGCTGCGGCTGTTCCTGCTCGGCAACATCCTGTTCGTTCTTATTCATGGAAATCTCCTCTTGCGCACGATTCACCCTTCCCGGCAAAGACATCTCTGGCCTGCTCCTTCTGAAGAACCAGCCGCTGTGCCCGGCGAGTCCTGTCCTTGACCTCTCCGGCAAGCTGTCCGCATGCGGCATCAATATCATCGCCTCGGGTCTTGCGCACGGTTGTCACAATGCCCGCCTCGTTGAGGATCCTCGCAAAGTCAAGAACACGCTGCCGTTCTGGCTTAGACAGACCGGAATCAGGGAACGGATTAAACGGAATCAAATTGAATTTGCAGGGAACGTCACGAACGAGCCGGATCAATTCCCTGGCCTGCTCCGGGTCGTCGTTGACGCCGCCAAGAAGCAGATACTCAAAGGTAATGAAGTCGCGCGGAGCGACCTTGAGATAACGCCTGCAGGCCGCCATCAGCTGTCCGAGCGGATGCTTGCGGTTGACCGGCATCAGCTTGTCGCGAAGCGCGTCATCGGGCGCATGCAAGCTCACTGCCAGCGCGACCGGCGCAGCCTCTCCAAGCTTGTCCATCTGATTGACAAGACCTGACGTGGACACCGTCACACGGCGGCGAGACAGTCCGTATCCGTTGTCATCGAGAAACAGCTTCAGAGCCGGGATCACGTTGTCCAGATTCTGCAGGGGCTCTCCCATGCCCATCAGCACGACGTTGCTGATGATCCGGTCATTGGGATCTGTGATCCCCGCCTCCTGCCGCAGCTCCCTTTCGGCATACCATAGCTGTCCGACGATCTCGCTGGTTGCAAGATTCCTGTTGAAGCCCTGCTTGCCCGTTGAACAGAACAGGCACCCCATGGGACAGCCGGCCTGCGTTGAGATGCACAGCGTCCCCCGATCATCCTCGGGAATGAACACCGACTCAACGGCATTGCCATTACCTACATCAAAGAGCCATTTGCGCGTGCCATCAGCGCTTTTCTTTTCCGTGATCGGCGATGGCGCTTTGATGTAGGCCAAGTCTTTCAGCTTGGCCCTGAAACTCTTTGCCAGATTGGTCATCTGATCAAAGTCGTCCACAAGGAACCTGTGCATCCAGCGCGCGAGCTGAATCGCGCGGAAAGGCTTCTCTCCGTGCTGCGCACACCAGCTCTTGATCTTCTCGACATCCATGTCGAGAAGATTGATGCGCACATCCTGATCCAGCTGCTCGCTCATTGAAGATTCTCCGTATGGCAAAGAGTATTCACCATGCCCGATTAACGGCTGCAGATGGCCAGCGTCGGGAAGAAGTAGGCGATTTCAACAGCAGCCGTTTCCGGAGCATCGGAACCGTGCACGGCGTTGGCATCAATCGAGGAAGCGAAGTCGGCGCGAATCGTGCCCGGCTCGGCCTTCTTCGGGTCGGTTGCGCCCATCAGCTTGCGGTTCTTGGCAATCGCCTCTTCACCCTCAAGCACCTGGATCATCACGGGGCCGGAGGTCATGAACTTGACGAGATCCTTGAAGAAGGGGCGCTCCTTGTGCACAGCATAGAAGCCCTCGGCCTCAGCCTGGGAAAGATGACGCATCTGGGCGGCAACAATCTTCAGACCGTTGGTCTCAAAGCGCGAGTAAATCTGACCGATCACGTTCTTGGCAACGGCATCGGGCTTGATGATGGAAAGAGTACGCTGAATAGCCATTTTTTTCTCTTCTTTCAAAGTTAAAGCCCACTCCTGCATTCTGGGAGCAGACGGGAAAACACCGGCTCAGAGGGCTCGTACCCCGCTCGGATTCCCGGAACGGATGCAAAGGGCACACGAAAGCCTGAGCCGAAAAAAACTCAATCGGCAATTTTAGCAGAGCCACCCGGCTCTCCTGACAACTTTTTGCCTGCTTTTGGGCAGTGCCGAAAATCAGGCAGGCTCGTCACCTGGCTGATCCTGATCCCCGACCGGCGGCTCCGTCTCCGCCTGGGGCTTCTGCGGCCTCGGCCCCGGCTCCAAGACGGCCATGCTTTCGACATGTCCAGTGTGCGGGAACATGTTCATGACGCCGGCCTGGCGCACGCGCCAGCCTCCTTCATGGAACAGAATTGCGCAGTCCCTGGCGAGGGTAGCCGGATTGCAGGACACATAGACAACCCGCTTGGGGCGCCTGTCAGTCTTGGCAAGGGTCTGGGCAAGCGCCTGGGCTCCCTCTCTCGGTGGATCGATGAGCACGCGTTCGATCCCGCCCATCTTCTCCCACAGAGCATCCCAGTCCTCGGCCTGCCATGTGAAGAGATTGCGGGCGACAAACTCCGTCTTGTCCGAGAGGCCATTGTCCGCGGCGCCCATCTTTGCACGCTCGACCAGGCCTTCGCTGCCCTCAATGCCGATCACACGACGAGCGCGCGTTGCAAGCGGCAGCGTAAAGTTGCCAAGGCCGCAAAAAAAATCCGCCACGCTCTCTTGCGGCTCAACCCCGAGAAGCCGAACGGCGCGGGAGACCATCGTTTCGTTGAGCTGATGATTAACCTGGGTGAAGTCTGTCGGCTTGAACACAATCCGCACGCCGAACTCGTTCAGGGCGAGCCCGAGCTTCTGCTCATCGCCGGCGATCATCGGGAAAACCGAGTCCGGCCCCTTGGGCTGAAGCCAGATGGCGCAGTCGTGGTCGCGCCCGAAGGCAAGAAGCGTCTCACGATCCTCGTCACTCAGCGACTCCAATATCCGGAACACCAGCGCAGTATGCCCGTCCCCGCCAACCGCCACTTCGATCTGAGGCATGCGTTCGCGAATGGATAGATCAGCCACAAGCTCCCGCATTGCAGGGAGCATGTCAGAAATCTTCCGAGGCAGAATGTGGCACTCCGTCATGTCGGCCACATAACTTGAACTTTTCTCATGAAAACCCACGAGCACGCCGCCTTTCTTTGCCACATTGCGCACGGTGAGGCGAGCTCTGTGCCGATAGTGCCAGTACGGACCGTGTATCGGTGGCAGCAGTCCCTCAGGCTTGACCTTTCCGATATGCCAGAGCGCATCGAGAAGCACCTGCTGCTTGAATGCAACCTGGGCACGCGGCTCAAGATGCTGCATGGCGCATCCGCCGCAGCTGCCCGGTCCGATTCCGAAATTCGGGCATCGGGGGGCGACGCGCAGCGAACACGGCTTTTCAATCGCCACCGCCGAGCCGATTTCAAAATTCTGCTTGTTGCGGATGCGCTCGTAACAGACGCGCTCTCCGGGCAGGGCCCCCTCAATAAAGACAACCTTGCCATCATGATGCGCAACGCCGCGCCCCTCTCCGTCCAGTCTTTCCACATCGACGGAGAATCTCTCCCTTTGCTTGATTTTGCCCCGGGTCATAACGTTCGGAATGGTTAGAAAGGCCCGGACAACTCATCCGGGCCAAAAAGAATTTCCTATCCTGGAAAAGCCTATTTTTCCAGGTAGACGAGCGGATCCTGCGGCTTGCCCTGCCGCACCTCGAAGCGCAGCTTCACGCGATCGGAATCTGTCTTGCCCATCTTGGCAATCGTCTGCCCCTTGCGGACGCTCTCGTTGATCGACACGAGAATCTGGCTGCAGTTGCCGTACACGGTGACAAGCGGCGTCGGGCTCTTTCCCGGCAGACGGACATTGTGACGAATGATCACAAAGTTCCCGTAGCCCTTGGTGTTGTTTCCAACGTACTGAACCGTTCCGTCAAGAACGGCCTTGACCGGAGTGCCCTCCGTGCCCGCGATGTCAATGCCCATGTGGTTTTCGCTGAAGGATGAAATCACGGTGCCCCGAACCGGCCAGGGCATCACAAAGGCCGTGTTGCTGGATGAAGCGCTTTCCTCCATCGCCTTCTTTGCAGCTTCCTGCTGCCTGCGGGCCTCGACCGCGCCGATGGGTCTCTGAACCGTCTCTATCTTGGCGGCAGACTCGGCTTCAGGGGCTGCCGGGCTCTCGGAGATCTTGGACTCGGGAAGCCGCAGGACCTGCCCGAGCGAAAGCCCCGAGGGATCACTGATGCCGTTCAAGCGCTGCAATTCCGTCGGATTGACGCCATAACGCACGCCGATGTTGTACAGGGTGTCCCCAGCGGCAACGGTGTGCGTGCGGCCGCTGTCGGATACTGCCTCCTGCACGGCGTAGTACTTGCCTGCCTGGCTATCCTGCACAGGCTGCGTTACCGCAATCGGCTCCGTGCTGACAATCGGCGACTGAATGGTGTCGATGGTTCCGGAGCGGTCATCGATCGGAGCAAGGCTCACGCTCGTGCATCCGGCAAGAAGTGCTGCACAGACAGATGCAGCCACAAGGGCAATTTTTTTCGTTTTCATATTATTCGCTCAAAAAAACATTTTAATTCAATTTTTTGAACCGGCGTCTGCAACCCACGCAGCCGTCTGCCGCACAAGCCTGTGTTCGGTCAGGTCAATCTGCAGGGGTGTCACGGAGGTGTACCCGTTGGCGGTCGCCCAGAAGTCCGTTCCCTCGCCTGCATCCTTTGGAGAGCCTGCCGCCCCCAGCCAGTACATGGGCATCCCCCGGGGATTGATTTCATGGATCAGGCTCTCGGCATTGTGCCGGCGGCCCAGACGCGTCGCCTGAATCCCGGCCATGCGCTCAAAGGGCATGTTAGGCATGTTGACGTTCAGCAGCACCGCCTCTTCGGAATCCTTTCGCTCGAGAAATCTCTCGACGATCACGCCTGCCATCCGGGCCGCAGAATCCAGTTCGCCCCAGCCTCTGTCGATCTGGCTGAAGGCAAATGAATCAATGCCAAAGATATAGCCTTCAATGGCCGCTGCCACGGTTCCCGAGTACATCGTGTCATCGCCCATGTTGGCTCCGCAGTTGATTCCGGAAACCACGAGATCGGGTCGCTCATCCAGCAGACCCGTCAGGGCCAGGTGAACGCAGTCCGAGGGCGTACCGCTCACGATAAAAAAATCCTGATCAGTTTTTGTCACGGTCAGGGGACGGTTCAGGGTGAGCGAATTGCTCGCACCACTGTGGTTGTGCTCAGGCGCAACAACGGTCACATGGCCGAAACGGGCCATTTCCCTGGCCAGAGCCTTGATGCCCTGGGCCATATAACCGTCATCATTGCTTACGAGAATCCGCATCGGCTTGATCCAAAAACTGCTGCCCGGGGCATTGTAAACGAGTCTGGCGGTGCTCCCGCTGCTCTACCCCTTCACAGGGCATTTCCTACATAGGCGCGCCCACCAGAACGCCCTGCCAGAAGGAGACAAAATCACGGATCCTCGGGGCGTACTCCATCTCCTGGTAGTTCCGCCCTGCTGCCGGCATCTCCTTGATCAACTCGTAAAGCCCTCTTAAAAACCGGTATGCAACCCAGGCCACAACCTCGCTGTCGCTTCTCGGCGCATGCCTGCCGGCCTTAAGCAGATCCCCGGAAAACATCTCACGAATGTAGTCTGCGAGGCCGCTCGGATTCCACCCTTCAGCGCTCGCAAAGTGCTTGTTTCGTCCGCAGAACGTCTCGGTGAGCCAGTTCACCAGCCGCTCGTCGGCCTGTGCCGCCTCTTCAAGGCTCATGTCGCCGTCGGAAACATTCTGCATGCGGCGAAGCGTATTGCGCACCGCCTGCTCAACAATCCCCCCGACCACATCAATGGAAGCAAGGTTGGGCTTTCCCGGCTCCCGGCTAGAAAAATCCTTCGCGCATCGTCCGCAATATCCGCAGCTGGGCATGTTGCTTCCCCGTATCAGGCCTTTGCCGGAAGGGCGGCAAGAGAAAAGCGCCCGGCCAGATCATCGATAGCCGCCTGCACACTCTGCTGCGTGGCGCCGGGCTTCTGAACCTCCTGGGAGATGAGCTCGCACACCTTGCGCGTAAAGGCGCTCGTTGCGGCAACCATGACAAAGCGCGGATTACTGAGATCGGCATGCTCCTCAGCATCCTTGATTCGGGCAAACATCTCAGGCTCGACGGCGGCGATGCTGAGCGCGCAGGGCATGCCGCTCCACTCTGGAACGCCCCGGAACTGCGGATTCTCCCCCATCAGCGCCCTGGCCAGATGCCGCGCCAGCGCGTCATCCATGTCCCGGGCCTTGTCAGCCTTCATGACCTGCCTGGCAACCTGTACGACACGGAAGAGGATTTCCGTGCCAGCCATGGAAAAAAGCTCGCGCACAACGGCGGGGTCGGAGAGATCGTGCACCGCTTCGACCCTTTCCTGTCCGTGATCAGTCTGGTTCATCAAACCACCAATGGAAATTTTTGATCCGTGAAGATTTCAGACCACTTGACACACAGGTCATGCACCTGCCGGGCATCTCCCTCGGTGTTCTCATCTGCGTGCCAGCGAAGTGCCTCAAGCGTCTGATGGACGTCCGACAGAAACTGCAGGCAGGCGAACAAGGCCGCGTAACCGGGGCCATTGAAATGCCGTGCGTCTTCTGCCGAAAGCGCCGCGAGCTCGCGCGCGAACCGAAGCCTCAGCCGGGCGTCGGTCTGCGCGGACGTGCTCTTCGTGCGAACCGCTACCTTCGGGTTGTCTCCGCACATCGTCGCACAGAACCAGGAAACCATCTGCGTGTCGCTTGCCGCGGCCGCCTCGGGACTGAGCTTGCGCTCGACAACCTGGGCCTGCTCCTCGACGATGTGCTCGACGAACATGAAGCAGAGCCGATACATCGCCCTGATGTCGTCAAGGTCGATGGGGGTCTGCTCCTGGGGCTCTTTATCCATGACGCGGACCTTTCACTTATTTGACGGCGGCAGTCGGCTTGGGCAGAGCGGTCTTGCCGTCGGTCGCCTTCATGATGGTCATCGCAGAAGTGATCAGCGAGGTCATGTCACCCAGATTGGCGGGCACAACCAGCGTGTTCCCCTGCTTGGCGATCTGGGAGAACGCTTCGACATACTTTTCGGCAACCTTCAGGTTCACTGCATTCATGCCGCCTTCATCCATCGTTGCCTGGGCCACGCGCTTGATAGCTTCGGCGGTAGCCGTTGCAATGGCAAGGGTTGCCGCTGCCTGGCCTTCGGCCTTGTTGATCTCGGCCTGCTTTTCGCCCTCAGACTTGGCGATGGCCGCTTCGCGGGCACCGGTAGCCAGGTTGATCTGTTCAAGCTTGCGGCCTTCGGAGGCAGCCACGACGGCACGCTTTTCGCGTTCAGCGGTGATCTGCTGCTGCATGGCCTGAAGAATCACGGCCGGCGGAGTGAGATCCTTGATTTCATAGCGAAGAACCTTCACGCCCCAGTTGAGCGCCGCCTCGTCAATGGCGGACACCACGGACTTGTTGATGAGATCGCGCTCCTCGAACGTCTTGTCAAGCTCCATTTTGCCGATCACGCTACGCAGCGTCGTCTGGGCAAGCTGCGTGATGGCGATGATGTAATTGCTCGTTCCATAGCTCGCCCTCTGGGGATCAGTCACCTGGAAAAAGAGCACGCCGTCCACCGTGAGCTGCGTGTTGTCCTTTGTGATGCAGACCTGGCTGGGTGTATCCAGAGGAACTTCCTTCAGACTGTGCTTGTATGCAACCCGGTCAATCAGCGGAATGATGACATTCAGGCCCGGACTCAGAACGCTGTGGAACTTGCCGAGACGCTCGACAACCCAAGCCGTCTGTTGCGGGACAACCTTGATGCACTGGCTCACGAAGATAACCGCAATCACCAGCAGAACGATCGAAAAGATCAGGAAGTTGGATATCATTTTTTCATCCCTCTCAAGAACAAAATCAGTTATTCGTCAGCACCAGTCTGGATCCCTCGACACGGGCGATGCGATAGACGCCGGGAACGGTCTGCTGACCGTTTTCTGCAACAGCCGTCCACTGAGTGCCCCGATACTGAACCAGAGCCGTGCCGTCCTCAAGCCACTCCTGCACGCGCACGCTGTGACCGACATCCAGATTCTGGATCGCGTCAGATTCGTCATTTTGCTGTCCTCTGAGGTGCCGAACAACAAGTCCGCCGATCACGGCGACAACCGCAAAGGCAAGACACTGCCAGCCGACCACCAGTCCGAGCCATGCGCACCCTGCTGCCGCAAGGCAGGCTGCTCCGAGAACAAGCAGATAGAACGTGCCGACCAGCATCTCCGCGCCGCACAGGACAAGGCCTGCGATCAGCCACATCCACTGAGGTGTCAAAAGCATTTTCAAACCTCAAAACAAGCCAAGACGACAACGCCGTCGCCATCTTCAAGTCTAACGATTTTTTCTCTGGACAAATGGGAATTTCAGGCTGCGCTTGCCGGGGATGCGCCGGTAGCTGCCTGCCCCGGAAGAAGATCCTCTCCATACAGCACGAGATCATCGGGCAAAAGCTCCAGGTACAGAGCTTTTTCCGGAGCGCGCGAGGTTCTCACGGCAATGCGCACAGCGGGATTCACATTCTGAAGACTGGTAATGATCTCCCTGCCTTTTTCGAAAGGAACCCCAGAGAGAAAGGCCAGGGTCGTCGCCTCAATCTTCGCCTGCTCTATCTTGTCCCGATCGGTTGCTTTTCCTTCGATCAGGCAAACCGTCTTCTGATCGAGTTTTTCGGAAAACTCATGGTTCTCGGTCAGACATGTCACCGGCATGCCGGCATGGGAAAGACTCAGCGCAAACTCCAGGGCTACATTGTCATCGCCAACAACCAGAACCCGGCTCGGGGAGGCCTCCTTGATCGCATCCAGGTTTTGATCGGCGGCGTGCCGATTCGCACTGCTCCTGGCCCAGGAGGATCGCTCCAGCAAAAACCGATAAGCCGGCTTGACAGCCGCAAACATCAGAGGATTCAAAGCAATGGAGAAGATGGATGCTGCAACAATCAGGCTTAAGACGTCTGAATCCACCATTTTCAATGCAATGCCCTGCCCGACCAGAATGTAGGAGAACTCGCCGATCTGCGAAAGGCAGGCTCCGATCGTCATGCTCGTTTTAAGGGGATACTTCAGAACCAGCACGATGATGCCAGCAATCAGAGCGTTGCCTATCATGATGATGGCCAGTATGCTGAGCACGTTCAGGGGCTGCTCGATCAGTATGTGCCAGTCGAGCATCATTCCAACGCTTACAAAAAAGAGCACTGAAAAGGCGTCCCGCATGGACAGAGAATCATTTGTGGCTCTTCGAGCAAACCTTGTCTCCTGAACGACGACGCCGGCGAAAAAGGCGCCCAGGGCATAACTGACGTCAAACACCGCTGCCGCCACGAAGGCGATGCAGATTGCACATGCCAGGATTGCAACCGTAAAGAGCTCCCGGGACTTGGTATCCACAACCCACTGCAAACAGATCGGAATCAGCTTTCGGCCGATAATCAGCATGAGCGCGATAAACGAGAACACCCGGTAAAACGTCTCCCAAATTTTCCACGCGATGTCCTCTGCGCTCATGGGAGCGCCGGACTGCAGTCCGAGGATTTCGGAAATCGGCAGCATCATGACCAGAATCAACACGGTCGCAATGTCCTGAACAACCAGCCAGCCCACAGCAATCTGGCCTTCCGGAGAGTTGAGCTTGCCTCTGAGCTCAAGCGCTTTCAAAAGGACAACCGTCGAGGCGCAGGACAGGCAAAGCCCGAGGACCAGAGAGCTTGCGACCGACCACTTCCAGACGAAATACGCAAAGCAACCCCATATCGTCACAGCCGCAGTCATCTGCATCAGCGCCCCGGGCACGGCAATTGCCTTGACCCGTATCAGATCCCGAAAGGAGAAATGCAGCCCGACGCCAAACATCAGCAGCATGACGCCGATTTCGGCGAGCTGGCTTGCCAGCCACAGGTCGGCCTGAACGAGCGTCGTATAGGGACCGGCCATTATGCCTGCAATCAAGTAGCCGACCAACGGAGGACTATTGAGTTTTTCGGCAAGAAATCCGAACAACAAAGCAAGCCCGAAGGCAAGCGAGAATGTGGAGATGAGGGGCAGTGATGCGTGCATGGTTCGTCGGGTCTGAAATCGGGTTCTTCTCTTGATGCTCTCTTTATTCCTCTGGCTCCGCGGTCGGCAGATACTGCTGCCGAATCACATTGGCAATCTGTTCGGCTACCAGCTGATAATCCATCAGAACAATGTTTGCCGACGTCTCCTCGGCAAAATGCTTTCTGTCCACTTCATTGTCCGCACGCACAATGATGTAGGCGTTTGGGTTGAGCTCGCGAATTTTCTTGATCGCATCGTCCCCCTCAATGAAGTGCAGTCCGGAAAGCAGCACTACGCGGGCATTGTCAAGACGAGCGCTGACGAGCGTTCCTCGGTCGCTCATCCGGCCTTCCACGGCGGTGAACGACGCCGCGCGCAGGCGCTCGGCCTGCGGCTGATCCGGCGCAATGCAGACCACAGGGATTCCGGCCTTGGCAAAATGTCCCGCCAGACTCTCGGAGACCTCGTCCGAGCACTGCAGGACAAGCTGGCTGAGCGGATCCGGCTTCTTCGGCCTGCGCTTTTCATGCGGATCCGCACGCAGCGCCGCCTTGCGCGCCCAGGAGAACATCTTCTGCAAGGTTCTGCTGAATGGAGCGATTGCCGCAAACATGCAGGGATTGAGTGCAATCGAAAGAATGGAGGCCGCCACAATCAGGCTCATCATCTCCGAGCCGACCATCTTCAGGGAGATGCCCTGCGCGGCAAGAATGTACGAGAACTCGCCGATCTGAGCCAGAGAAGCTCCGATCGTCAGGCTCGAATGCAGCGGGTAGTTGAGAAAGTTCACCAGGGCAACGGCCACGACAGACTTGCCCACCATGATGATGAACAGAACGCACAGCACGGTAAAAGGCCGATCAATCAGGACGTGCCAGTCAAGCATCATTCCCACGCCCACAAAGAACAGAACAGCAAACGCATCCTGCAGCGAGAGCGAATCGGCCGCTGCCCGCTTGGCAAACTTGCTCTCCTGCATCACAACACCGGCGAAGAAGGCGCCAAGAGCAAAGCTCACCTCAAAGATGGCTGAAGCAATAAAGGCAATTCCGATTGCACATGCGAGGATCGACAGCGTGAAGAGTTCCCGGGAGCCGGTCTTGATCACAAGCTGCAGCCCCAGGGGGATCAGCTTGCGTCCCGCAAGCAGCATGAGCGCGATGAACGCCACCACGCGAAGCAGCGTTTCGCCAATCTTGAGCAGAATGGCCTGCCAGCCGAGCGGCTCGGCGCCTCCGATGCCAAGAATCTCGGCAACCGGGGGCAGCATCACGAGAATCACGACTGTTGCAATGTCTTCAACCACAAGCCAGCCCACTGCGATCTGGCCGTCGGGGGAATTGAGCTTTCCGCGCAGCTCCAGCGCCTTGAGCAGCACCACCGTGGATGCGCACGACAGACTCAGCCCGAACACCAGGGCGCTTGCAATCGACCAGTTCCAGACATAGAACGCAAACACGAAACCCAGAACCGTGGCAATCGCCATCTGAAGAACGGCTCCGGGAATGGCCACCCCCTTCACGCGCAGCAGGTCACGGACGGAGAAGTGCAGACCGACGCCGAACATGAGAAGCATGACGCCGATTTCAGAGAGCTGGCTTGCGAGCCACAGATCCGCAACCGGCCCCCATGTGTAGGGTCCCACAACGATGCCCGCTAGCAGATACCCGACAAGAGGGGGACTCTTCAGGCGCTCTGCGGCATAACCAAAAACAAGTGCCAGGCCGAACGCAAGAGCAAAGGTTGTAATCAGAGGAAGGGACGCGTGCATACTGGCGACTGACGACGGAGCTCAAGTATCAATCCGCCTTATTCGCGGACAAAAGTACATTTAAGCGAGAGTTCACAACAAATACGAGCAAAAAGGAGCAAACAAAAGACCGACCGTTCGCCCCTTTCGCTCGTTTTGCCACAAATTATGCTCGATGGGCAGGGGTTTTCCTAGAGGATCAATTCAAAATTTGTCCCCGAAACACCCCTCTACCGGTTCGGCCATGCCTCATCTGGCAGCAGGATTCCAGGATTCATGATTCCCTTGGGATCCAGAGCCTTTTTGATCGCCACCATCACGGCCAGTTCCGCGGGATTCTTCAGCTTGAGGAAATG
>Ga0265299_10001563_pt1 | contig 25685 bp, 19 predicted proteins | sample AusTroGonzalo_MG_4_FD_193485 | JGI IMG/M metagenome (GOLD analysis project Ga0265299, IMG submission 193485) | Bovine rumen microbial communities from tropical cattle in Woodstock, Queensland, Australia - Gonzalo_02 | ecosystem: Host-associated > Mammals > Digestive system > Stomach > Rumen ... | reverse complement strand
ATTATAGCGGAAATCGGAAAAGTCTCCCCGCCTTTTCCGCCCTCCCGAAAATTTATTTCCCCTTGATTTTATTGGCTCTGGCGGATATCTGGGATAATTTATCCCGGATTTTCCGGGATAAGGGTGGTTAAAGTGACCCCTTGCGCATGGGGCGGGGGTTTGGTATAATATCAACTCACTTTCGAACAGGAGAAGAAAAATGAGCCAGCATCGCAGCCTCAAAGGTTCCAGCAAGATAACGTCAAAGCGCAACGTCCTAAAGCGCTTCGAGCGGGTCGACCTGCTCAAGAAGCGCGGCCAGTGGGTCGAGGGAGAGACCCGCGGCCTGGGTCTGCGCAAGACCAAGCCGGAGGCCTGAGCCTCCGCGCATTCACTCCGCAGCACCCCTCGTCCATTATGGCGAGGGGTTTTGCATATAATAGGGTTCAACCTTTCAACCTTTCAACCTTCCAACCTTTCAACTTTTCATGAAGCAGACAGTCACAGCCAAGATTCTTTCAGCCCACCTCGTGGAGGGGGATCCGTCAAAGGACGCGGAGATCGGCATACGCATAGACCAGACCCTCACGCAGGATGCGACGGGCACGATGGCCTATCTGCAGTTCGAGAGCATGGGCGTGCCGCATGTGCGCAACGAGCTGGCGGTGTCCTATGTGGACCACAACACGGTTCAGATCGGCTATGAGAACGCAGACGATCATGACTTTCTGCAGTCTGTGGCGAAGAAGTACGGCATAGTCTACTCCAAGTGCGGCAACGGCATCTGCCACCAGCTGCATCTGGAGCGCTTCGGCAAGCCGGGTAAGACGCTTCTCGGCAGCGACAGCCACACTCCCACCGGCGGCGGACTTGGCATGATCGCCATCGGCGCGGGCGGAATCGACATCGCCGTGGCCATGGCCGGCGGCGCGTTCCACATCCCGTCGCCGAAGGTACGCGGCATACGCCTTGTGGGCCGCCTTCCTAGGGGATGCAGTGCCAAGGACGTGATACTCAAGGTGCTGGAGAGGTTCGGCACCAAGGGCAACGTGGGCTGGATATTCGAATATTTCGGGCCGGGCGTGAAGACGCTCGACGTGCCGAGCCGCGCCACAATCACGAACATGGGCGCCGAGCTTGGGGTGACGACTAGCGTGTTCCCGTCTGACTCCGTCACGCGCCAGTTCCTGGCCGCGCAGGGACGCGCCGGCGACTGGAAGGAGATCGTGGCCGACCGCGGAGCTGTCTACGACGACGTGTTCGAGGTGGACCTCTCGAAGATCGAGCCTCTCATGGCAGCGCCCCACTCGCCGGGAAACATTGTTACGGTGAGATCGATGAAGGGTACGAAGGTCAACCAGATAATGATCGGCTCGTGCACCAACTCATCATACCGCGACATCCGCACGGTGGCGCTCTACCTCAAGGGGAAGCACGTGGCGGACGACGTTGAGGTGGGCATCGCGTGCGGTTCGCGCCAGGTGGTCAATATGCTCGCAAAGGACGGTTCGCTCGCGATTCTCCATGCGGCCGGATGCCGCATGCTTGAGAACGCCTGCGGATTCTGCATCGGCGCGCACATGAGCCCGCGTACGGGGGCGGTGTCGCTCAGGACGAACAACCGCAATTTCGAGGGCCGCAGCGGCACGAAGAGCGCGCAGGTGTACCTCGTGTCGCCCGAGACGGCCGCGGCGGCGGCGCTCGTCGGCAAGGTGGTGGATCCGCGCAAGACCGCTCCGGCCGCAGTGCCCGCGCCGAAGAAGTTCCCCGTGGACGACGCGATGTTCCTCTACCGCTCGACGGCGAGGCGCGGCGTGAAGGGCGCCGAGATAGTGCGCGGGCCGAATATCGCGACGGTTCCGAAGGGCGAGCCGCTCTCGGAGTCGCTCAAGGCCGTGTGCGCCATCAAGGTTGGCGACAAGATCACCACGGACCACATCATGCCGGCCGGCGCGCGCCTCAAGTTCCGTTCGAACGTGCCAGAGTACTCGAAGTTCGTGTTCGAGCCGTGCGACCCCGCGTTCCACGACTCCTGCCTCGCCAACAAGGCCGCCGGTCTTGCGAACGTTATCGTCGCGGGAGAGTCCTACGGGCAGGGCTCCTCGCGCGAACACGCCGCCCTCTGCCCGATGTATCTGGGCGTGAAGGCCGTGGTGGCCAAGTCCATAGAGCGCATCCACCGCGCGAACCTCATCAACTTCGGAATCGTCCCGCTCGTCTTCGACGACCCGTCGGCATACGATGCGGTTAAGCCCGGCGACAGGCTGGAGATGAATGATCTCAGGAAGGCCGTCGCAGGCGACGGCCGCGTGACGGTGAAGACGCCGCGCGGCTCTTTCACGGCCACCGCCGCGCTATCGGCGCGCGAGAAGGCCCTCATACTCGCGGGCGGTCTGCTCGCATCGATCAAGTGAACATCCGCCTCTGAAGCGAAAGGACCGCGCCATGGCCGACGCAACGATCCCTCCCCCCCGCCGCTCCGCTTGGGTGAAATGGCTGAAAAGACTGGTAGTCGTCGCCGTCCTCGCCGCCGGCGCCTGGTACGGCTGGCGGCGTTTCGGACAGACTCGCGCCGAGGCGGTGGAGGTGCGCTACCGCACGGCGAAGGTGGTCCGCATGGACGTCATGCGCAACGTGGAGGCCACAGGAACAGTGCAGCCCATTAAGGAGGTGGAGGTGGGCGCGCAGGTGAATGGGCGCATCGTCAAGCTGCTCGTCGACTACAATTCGGTCGTCACCAACGGACAGGTGGTGGCGCTCATAGATCCGCAGGTCTACGAGGCAAACTACAAGAGCGCCCTTGGCGAGCTGCACTCGAACGAGGCCAACGTGAAGAAGTTCGAGGCGCAGCTCGTCCTGGCGGAGAAGACGCTCGCGCGCAAGCGCAATCTGGCGAAGAAGGACATGGCGCCGATCGCCGACCTCGACGCCGCGCAGGAGGCCCGCGACACTGCTTCCGCCTCCCTTGACTCCGCCCGCGCAGGCGTGGAGAAGAGCCAGGCGGCGGTGAGCCAGGCCAAGGCCAACCTCGACTACTGCACCATCGTCTCGCCGGTTAACGGGATAGTGATAGACCGCAGCGTGGACGAGGGGCAGACGGTCGTGTCGTCTATGAACGCGGTCCCTCTCCTGAAGCTCGCCACCGATCTCAAGCGCATTCAGGTTGAGGCCACGGTGCCGGAGGCCGACATCGGCGGTGTCAAGGTCGGCCAGCATGTCACGTTCACGGTGGACGCCTATCCCGGCGTGAAGTTCTCCGGCGAGGTGACGCAGGTGCGCATGGCCTCCACCACCACCAGTTCGGTGGTGACTTATCCGGTGATCATCCAGGCCGACAATCCGGGGGACCGGCTCTATCCAGGCATGACGGCCAACATAGCAGTGCACATCGCAGAGGCGAAAGGAGTCGCGGCCGTGACGGCGGCGGCGTTCCGCTTTCGTCCGCCCGAACCACCGCCGGAAGGAGGGATGCCGGCGGCCGGCGCGAAGAAGGAGACTGCCGTCTATGTTCTCGAAGGCGGCAGACCGGTCCGCACAGTCGTCAAGACGGGACTTTCCGACGGCGCGTTCACGGAGATCAAGTCGCCGGATGGTATGGACGGCAAGGAGGTTGTCCTTGGTGTTGTGAACGCCATGGCGCCCACGTCCGAGGGTCCGTCCAATCCGTTCATGCCCAAGTTCGGCAACAGAAGGAAGCCGAGCGGTCCGCCGCCGCGCTGACGGGGGGTGGCGCTCCGGGCGCGGATGTGGTATAATTGCGGACATGAAAACAAAAGCAATGTCTGTGTTGGCGGCGGGATTAGTCCTTGCCGGAGTCTCGGTCCTCTCCATCGGCTGCTGCTCGTCCTGTGGCGACGGCGCCTGCGCCGGCAAGCCGGCATCCTGCGGCTGCGTGGCCGCGCCCGCGTCGTGCGCCTGCACTGTATGCGGCTGCGCCAACTGCTCGTGCCCCTGGGGCAACTGGGCGCTCTACCTCCCCTACGACTTCATGAACGCCGGGCATCTGATTCTTGCGAAGGGCCCAGACGGAAAGCCGTGTGCCAAGCTCCTGTGGCGCTGGGGAAGCCCTACGGCGGAGCAGAATGTGAAGGTGGACGGAAAGACGTTCTTTGTGCAGCGCGGCTACACCAAGCCGAAGGGGAAGGAGAACGACAAATCCGCCTGGCGTGCGCTGCGTGTGACGGGGACGGTGAATGGCGGCACTGCAGACTGCGAGACGATGACAGTGGACGGTAACGGAAAGCCCGTCGACAAGGTTCTTTCCTTCAAGGCGAAGCGCAATCCTCCCGTAGGCCCTGCGCCTGACCTCTCCAAAGTTAAGTTCGGTAAGCCCGTCAATCTGCTCGCCGGCTCCATGGCAGACTTCGAGCTGATGGGCGGCGACCACTCCGGTAAGATCAACGGCTGGACGCTGAAGGATGGAGTTCTTTCCAACCGTATCTCGCGCGACAAAGACGGCAAGTCACTCCACAAGAACGGCAATCTCCGCACGAAGCGGGCCGACTTCTTCGATTTCAACCTCAAGTACGAAGTGCGAGTCCTGCCCGGATGCAACTCCGGCGTGTATCTGCGCGGCATCTACGAGATACAGGTGCTTGACTCCTTCGGGAAGGACGTCGACTGCCACAACATGGCGGCGTTCTACGGACGCATCACGCCGTCCGTGGTGGCCGAGAAGCCCGCTGGCGAGTGGCAGACGGTTGACGTGACGCTTGTGGACCGCCACGTGACGGTGGTGCTGAACGGCAAGAAGATCATCGACAACAAGCCTGTGGAGGGAGTCACCGGCGGAGCTATGACGGCCGACGAGTTCGTTCCCGGCCCGATCTATCTCCAGGGTGACCATTCCGACGCCGACTTCAGGAACATGGTCTTGACGCCTGTCGTCAAGTGATCTTCTGAGGCATGGTTGAATCAGAGACCATCGCAGCCGTCGCCACGCCTCCCGGGCGTGGCGGCGTTGCTGTGGTGCGCGTGAGCGGGCTTGATGCATTTCGCGTCGCGTCGAGAGTGTCCGGACGGAATGTCGAATCTTCGGATGCTGGTCGTTTTTCCCATGTGACGTTCCGATCTGCCGCCGGCGAGCCGCTTGACGACGGGCTTCTTCTTGTCTTCGCCGCGCCGCGCTCGTACACGGGCGAGGACGTGGTTGAGCTGCAATGCCATGGCGGCACAGTGGCCCCGCGCCGCATTCTGGAGTCCGTGCTGGCCGCAGGCGCCCGCCTCGCCCGACGGGGGGAGTTCACGCTGCGCGCGTTCCTCAACGGACGCCTCGACCTGTCGTCGGCAGAGGCGGTGATCGATCTCGTGGACGCCAAGACGGAGCGCGCCGCGTCGGACGCCTTCAGCCGACTCTCCGGCAGGCTCTCCGCGGAGTTCGAGGCGTTCTATTCCGCCGCTCTCGACCTCTCCGCCAGAGTTGAGCACGCGCTGGACTTCAGCGAGGACGAGCTGCCGCCGGATTTTGCGTCGTCGCTCGCCGCTTCTATCGACGATCTCCGCCTTTCGATTCTCCGCCATGTCTCCACGGCCCGCGAGGGCAAGCTCCTCCGCGACGGCGCGCTGGTGGTCCTGGCAGGGCCGCCGAACGCCGGGAAGAGCTCGCTCTTGAACGCGCTTCTCGGCGAGAGCCGCGCGATAGTGTCGCCAATGGCCGGTACCACGCGTGACGCGATTGAGGAGTGGATGGAGATCGACGGATGGCCGGTGCGCCTGGCCGACACGGCGGGCATCCGCCCATCCTCCGACCCGGTGGAGGCCGAAGGTGTGGCGCGCGCCCGTTCGCTCGCCGCGCACGCAGACGTCGTACTGGCCTTGGACTGCGACATCCCCGGCGCGATGCGTCTGCACGCCAAATGCGATCTTGGCCCGGGGGAGGGACTTGCCGTCTCCGCCAAGACAGGTGAGGGTCTGCCGGCGCTCAGGGCCGCAATATCCAAGCGTCTTTCCGAGCTTTCCGCGAAGGCGGGTGATTCGCCGGGGGCGGACGTCACCACGCGCCAGAAGGAGCTTCTCGACGCCGCCTCTTCTGCCCTCTCCAGGGGCCATGCGGCGCTCGCAGCCCCCGAGTGGGTCCTTGCCGCCGGTGAATTGCGCACTGCCGCCGAGTCGCTCGGCCGACTCACCGGCAAGGTATATTCATCGGACATTCTGGATGCGCTTTTCTCTCGCTTCTGCATCGGCAAATGACATTTCTCGAATAACGACAATGCACGAACGGTGGGATTATGATATAATCTGAACCGGTCTTTCCAAGGAGAACATGATGATTGAAACGGATGTCCTGATCATCGGAGCCGGGCCTGCCGGCCTGGCTGCGGCGATAAAGCTGAAGCGGGAAAACGCCAACATGAAGGTGCTTGTGCTCGATAAGGGGCGCAATCCCGGCTCGCATGTCCTGTCCGGCGCCATAATCGACCCGAAGGGGTTCGAGGACCTGCTTACGCAGGAGGAGCTGGAGAAGCTGCCGTGCGAGGCGAAGGTGGTGAAGGAGTCCTTCAGGTGCATTCTCTCCGAGGGGTGGTCCGTCAAGATACCCTGGGTGCCGCCGCTCATGAGCTCGAAGGGCTTTCCCGTTTGTTCGCTCACAAAGGTCGCGGCGTATCTGTGCGACATCGCTCGGAGGCTCGGCGCCGAGGTGCACACCGGCTACGCCGTGACCTCGCTCGTCGAGGAGGATGGACGCGTGGTGGGGGCGAGGACCGGCGAGAAGGGGCTCGCCAAAGACGGTGCCAGGAAGAGCAACCACCTGCCCGCGGAGGAGATCCGCGCGAAGACGGTGGTGCTGGCCGAGGGCGGTAGCGGGATACTCACGGAGAGGCTTGTGGCCGAGAAGGGGCTGGGCGGGGTGCGTCCGCAGACCTACGCGCTCGGCATCAAGGAGCTAATAGAGGTGCCGGCCGGGACTCAGACCGCCGGCGAGACGATGCACACCTTCGGACATCCGTCTGACTTCTGGACCTACGGCGGAGGATTCGTGTACCACGTCTCCGAGACGCAGGTGATGGTGGGCTACGCCTATGCGCTGGACTACTCCCGCGCGGAGATCGACCCGTTTCTTCTGTTCCAGCGCTTCAAGGCGTCGAAGGCCGTGCGGCGGCACATCGAGGGCGGCAAGACGGTCGCCTACGGCGCGAAGGTGATTCCCGAGGGCGGCTACTACTCGGTGCCGACGCCGCAGTGCCCGGGGTGCCTGATCGTCGGCGACGGCGCGGGACTGCTCGATTCGCTGCGCATAAAGGGCGTGCACATAGCGCTGCAGTCTGGAGTGTGCGCGGCCGAGGCCATACTGGCAGGGGACGAGGCGTCCTATTTCGACAGGCTCAAGAAGACCAGGGGCTGGGCTGAGATGAAGCGTGTGAGGAACGTGCGAGCGTCCTTCTCCTACGGAATGCCGTGGGGCGTGGCGGCGGCCGCGCTGGCGTGGGCCACGAACGGACTTTTGCCGTGCTTCCGCGTGCCGGGGTGCGACGAGGGGGACGCGGCGGCGCTTAAGCCGCTTGACCGTGCGAAGCTCGCGCGCGAGGTTTCCTCGCGCCCGGCGGGAGGCCCGGCGATGCCAGACAGGCTCACGGACGTCTTCATGTCCGGCGTCATACACGAGGAGGACCAGCCGTGCCACCTAAAGATCGGCACGCCGTCCCTCTGCACCGCATGCGAGGCGGAGTTCGGCTCGCCCTGCACGCGATTCTGCCCGGCGGAGGTCTACAGGCGCGAGCCCGACTCGCCGGACGGCGCGCCCACCATCGACTTCTCCAACTGCCTCCACTGCAAGACATGCCGAGTGAAATGCCCCAAGGGCAACATCGAATGGACGTTCCCGCAGGGCGGCGACGGTCCCCGCTACACGCGGATGTGAGCCGGTGTCTCGCATGGAAGTGTTCAACCCAGAGAGTTTCAACCTGGACGGCGTCGATGGACTCGTCTTCGACTTCGGTGGCGTGATCTCCGTCTCTCCGCGCGATCCTGTGACCGGCGACTGGGCCCTCTACGGCTACTGCGAGAAGCTGGGCGTGGGGCGGGCCGTGCTGGAGGAAGGCTGGCGCAAGATGCGCCATCTCTGGGACGGCGGGTTCATCTCGTTCGAGGAGATGTACAGGCGCATCTTCTCCGCCGCAGGGGCGGAGCTCTCCTCCGCCGTCCTCGACGATCTCTGGGAAATCGACGCCGTGGGCTGGATCCGCGATCTGCGGGCCGATACGCTGGAGTTGATGCGCTCCGTGAAGACGTCGGGGAAGAAGGTGGGGATACTCTCCAACATGTCCCCTGATTTCCACGAGCGGCTTTTCGCGCCGCGCGCCGCCGCGTATCGGGCGTTCGCGGACGCGGAGGTGATCTCCGGCTTCGAGCGCCTCTACAAGCCGGAACGCCCAATATACGATCTAATGGAGCGGCGCCTCGCGATTCCCGCCGCACGGCTTCTCTTCCTCGACGACACGCCATCCAACGTCTCCGCCGCGCTTTCCTACGGCTGGCAGGCGATGATCTATCCACCCCCAAGGAGCGCAGCCCGGGACGGCGCGAAAGTCTGACGCCATGCACGCCACAATAGCAGATGTGATAGCGGACACCGCCCAGAACTCCATCGAGGCCGGCGCGCGGAACATCGCCCTCTCGCTCCGGGAGGACGGCGAGACAATTTCCGTCTCCATCAAGGACGACGGCAAGGGCATGGACGCCGACACTCTCGGAAGGGCGTTCAACCCATTCTACTCCGAGCCCGGAAAGCACGACAAGCGCCGCGTCGGACTGGGTCTGCCGATTCTCAAGCAGCTGTGCGAATCCACCGACGGCGCCGTTTCGCTCTCGTCCGAGAAGGGACGCGGAACAACGCTTGAGTATTCGTTCAGCGCGCGCCACATAGACCTTCCGCCGATGGGCGATCTTGTGGAGATGGCGCTTATGCTCTTCAACTATCCAGGAGACTTCGAGCTCGTGTTCTCCCATGAGCGGGGAGGCGACTCCTATGAGATATCGCGTTCTGAGCTGTCCGACGCCGTTGGCGGACTCGAGAGCGTGGAGGGGCTGACACTTGCGAAGGAGTTCCTCCAGTCGCAGGAGGACGCCTTGCCGCCGGCGTCTGGCGTAGCCGGCATTTCGCAGGAAAAGCATGCGGAAGGGTCTGACGCCCCCGGAGGGGAGGTCGCGTAATGAAGCTTGTCGAATTCGTTCCGCCTGTGGAGCATCCTCTTTGGAGGCTATGCCTTCAGATGGGGATAGAGGACGTGATAGTGAAGGTGAATCCGTCCCTCACCGGACTCTCCGACCCGTGGCGCTTCGAGACGCTCTCTTCGATCACGTCGCGTCTCGCGTCGGCCGGTCTGCGCGTCGTGGGGTTGGAGGGCGATCCGTTTGACATGGCGCCCATAAAGAATTTCGGCGAACGGGAAGATGGAAGCGGGAATGAAGGAAGAGTGACGAGGGACGAGGCGCTGGCGCATTACTGCGAGCTTCTGGAGAGCATGGGCAGGCTTGGCATTCATCTTCTCTGCTACAACTTCATGGTGGGCACGGGCTGGGCGCGCACGGGTGTGCGCACAGGCCGCGGAGGGTCGAAGGCCACTTACTTCTCGCTTGAGGAGACGAGGCGCAAGATGCCGGATGCGGAATGTCGAATGTCGGAGACGGGCGAACTTAAGCTTTCCGCCGAGCAGGTGTGGACGAACTACGAGCATTTCATAAAAGTCGTGATGCCGACGGCTGAAAGGTGCGGCGTGCGCATGGGGCTCCATCCCGACGATCCCTGCCTTCCTTCGCTCGGCGGCTATGCGCGCATCTTCGGCAGCGTGGAGGCATACGACCGCGCCTATGCCCTCTATCCTTCGCCTAGCAATGCCGTGACCTTCTGCCAGGCCAACTTCAAATTGATGATGGGGGCCGGGGAACGGGAGAAGGGGAACGGACTGGAGGAGATGGCCAGGCATTTTGGGAGGCGGATCGCCTTCATCCATGTTCGCGACGTGGAGGGCGACAGGACCGACTTCACGGAGCTCTTCCACGACCAGGGCGACACCGACCAGTTCGCGCTCATGCGCCTATACCGTTCGCTCGGCCTCGACGTTCCAGTGCGCGGCGACCATGTGCCGGAGATGGAGGGCGACCGCGCGCTCGACGCCGACTGCATCCCCGGATATTTCACCATGGGCCGTCTCTTCGCGAACGGCTACCTGAAGGCGCTTTTGAAGGGAACAGAGACATGACCAACCATCTGAAAAAGGAGTCGATATGAGCTGTTATCAAGGGAAAGTCGCCGTAGTCACCGGCGCGGGCGGCACGCTGTGCAGTGCCATTGCCAAGGATATGGCCGCGAAGGGCGCCAGGGTGGTGCTGATCGGGCGGACGCGCGAGAAGCTGGAGAAGACGGCGTCGGCGATCGAAGCCGCCGGCGGCGTCTGCCGAATCGAACCTGGCGATGTGACGGACGAGAATACGATGCGTGACATCGCCGACCGCGTCGTCGCCGAGTGGGGACCGTGCCGCTATCTCATCAACGGAGCGGGCGGCAACAACGTGAAGGCGATGCCCACGCGCCTGAGATACTCGGAGGCCGACCTAGCCCCCACTTCCGACTTCGCGAAGGACCGCGGTTTCTGGGACATCGACATGGAGGCGTTCAAGAGCGTCCTGGAGATCAACACGATCGGCACTGTGATACCCAGCCGCGTCTTCGGCATGCAGATGGCGAAGGCGGGAGGAGGGGCGATCCTCAACTTCGCGTCGATGAACACGTACCGTCCCCTCACGCGCGTTGCGCCGTACGCGATGAGCAAGGCGGCGATCGCGAACTGGACGATGTTCTTCGCGCAGTACATGGCGCCCGCCAAGGTTCGTGTGAACGCCGTCGCGCCCGGGTTCTTCGTGAACGAGCGCTCGAAGCAGTATCTCATGACGCCTGATGGCGGTTTCTCGCCGCGCGGACAGCAGGTGATCAACCACACTCCGGCGGGACGTTTCGGCGAGGCGGAGGAGCTACTTGGCTGCGTCGAGTGGCTGCTCGACGACGAGAAGGCCGGCTTCGTGACCGGCATCACCGTTCCGGTGGATGGTGGCTTCCTCGCGTCGGCGGGGGTGTGAAGCGTCTGGAGGTTGACGCCATGAGGAAGAACATCTGTGCTTTGCTGTTTGCGGCGACGGTGCTGGTGTGTGGTGCTGCGGAGCCGTTCAGGATATCGCGCGATGCCATGCCGAGGATCGTCGTGGGCGAGGGGATGCGTCCGTTCGTCTCTCGCGCGGCGGCGGATGTGGCTGGGGACATGGCGAAGGCGTTCGGTGTACGGCCGCAGGTAGTCACCGGCTCCGTGGCTGCGGCGAACGCGATCGTGTTGGCGAAGGGCGGCGACGGCTGGGAGAACTATTCGATCGAGTCGGAAGCCGGCAACGTGCTCAGGATCACCGGCTCCGACGATCGCGGCGTGATGTTCGGCCTCTACCGTTTCGCATCCGAATGCCTGGGCGTCGATCCGTTCTACCGCTGGAGCGGACGCGAGCCGGAGAAGACTTCCGAAAGGACATGGAAGGGGATCTCGATCCGGCAAGGCGACCCGTCATTCCGCTTTCGCGCCTGGTTCATCAACGACGAGGACTTCCTGAACGGATTCCGTCCGGAGGAGAACGGGAAGCGCGCGATAGATTATCCGCGCTACCACGTCTGTTTCGGGCCGAAGCTGGCGGACGAAATATACGAGACCGCTGTGCGCGCCGGATTCAACGCCATCATCTGCGCGAGCTACGTGGACATCCTCAATCCCGACGAGAAGCGTCTTGTGGACGTCGCCTCCGCGCGCGGCCTCTACATCACCACGCACCACCAGGAGCCGGTGGGGGCGGGCGCTCTCCAGCTCGACCTTCACTTCCCGGAGATGAAGGGTACCACCTACGCCTCCCATCCCGACCTCTGGCGCAAGGCGTGGAAGCGCTACGTCGGCGAGTGGGCGAAGGTTCCCGACGTCATCTGGCAGCTGGGGCTGCGCGGGCGGCGCGACAAGCCGTTCTGGATGAAGAACGAGGAGTGGAAGTCGCCAGACGTGCCGGAGGAGGAGGATCGCCGCAGGGCGGGGCTGATATCGTCCGCGATGGCCGAGCAGCTGGCGATGATCGAGGAGGCGCTGGGGCGGCGTCCCGAGCATTTTGCCACGCAGCTCTGGATGGAGGGCGCGGAATACTATCGGCGAGGGCTCCTCTCCATTCCCGATGGAGCGACCATCATCTTCTCAGACAACTGTCCGGGGTTGAAGTTCCAGAGCGACATCGGCGGCGTAGAGTCGCTCGACCGGTCAAAGCGCTTCGGCCTCTACTACCATCTGGCGCTCGTGCACGGGAACCACCGCTGCGAGCTGGTGCCGCCGCTCCGCACCCATCAGGTGCTGGGCGATGCCTGGCGGAAAGGTGCGCGCGAACTGGTGTTGTTCAACGTCTCGAACGTGCGCCCGTTCCTCTACACGCTGGCGGCGGCTGGGAAGATGTCGGCGGATCTGGGCGGCTTCGACGCGGCGAAGTTCCGTGATGCCTGGGCGGCGGAGCGCTTCGGAGAACGTGCTCCGGCGGTGGCGCGCGCCATCGACCTCTACTTCGGCGCGTACGAGACGGTGTTATCCCGTGACGGCAAGTCCTCCTACGGCTCGCCGCGCGAGCGTGCGCCGCTTGCGATTCTGAACGATGGAATGCTCTGCAGCGACGTTTCCATGATGATCCGGCAGCTTGCCGCCCCGAAGCGTCCGTCTGTGCCGGCCATCGTCTCGCAGTACGTGGAGGACCCCGACCGTCTGACCGTGATTCCGGCGGACCTGCACAGGCGCGTGAACCAGGACATGTTCCCGATCTTCCAGGACAATGCTCGGGCCGGATTGCGAGCGCGCACGCAGTCGGCGGCATTCGCGCGCTGCATGGAGCAGATCGAACGTGCCTCCAAGGGCATGAGCGAGACGCAGCAGCGGCAGCTCTTCGAGAGGTTCGGGTATCCGGCCGAGTTTCTGAGGATGTCGTCCGACATCTACGCGGAGCTTTCTGCGGCACGGGAGGCGAAGGGGTCGGAGGATGCGGCGGCGTGCCGTCGGCACCTGCAGGCCGCCCTCGGACACGCCGAGGCGCGCGACGCGCTCGACCGGCGCTATAACGAGGGCCGATGGAAGCGGTGGTACGACCGTGATCTCATCTATCCCTGCGCCACGGTGTCCGCTGACATCCGCAGACTGCTTGTGGCGTATGATCCGCCTGTGCTGCGAATGCCGGACGGCACGCGCATTTCCAGCGCGCAGGACTGGCAGAGGAAGGCGCGTGCGCAGATCATCGACTTCTTCGACAGGAATATCTACGGTCACCTCCCTCCGAAGCCCGCGAAGTTGGCGTTCGAGCTTCTGGAGAAGGGCGAGGCGTTCGGCGGGGTTGCGGAGCGCCGCCAGTACGCGGTGCGCAGCGCGGACGCCTGCGGCGAGCATGTCTTCGACGTGTTGGTGTATTTGCCGAAGGGCACGTCCGCGCCGCTGCCTGCGTTCGTCTATCCGAACTTCAGCGGCAACCATTCGCTCGTGGACGATCCGGCAGTGCGCCTCTTCAACGGACATCCTTACGGCGGCAAAGTGCGGAGTCGCGGCGAGCGCAAGGACCGCGCGCCCGTCGAGGAGATCGTGAAGGGCGGCTTTGCGTTCGTCACCTTTTGCTACGGAGCCATATATCCCGACTACGCGCCGTCCAAGCGCGATGCTGCGCCGGAGTCGGTGTGGACGATCTTTCCAAAAGAACGCTGGCCGGAGGAGGTTCTCGCCCATCCTACGTGGTCGTGGGGTTCCATGCGCGTTCGCGATCTTCTCGAGACGCTGCCGGAGATAGACCAGCGCAAAGTCGCGATCGCGGGGCAGAGCCGCATGGGGAAGAACGCGATCGAGACGGGTGTCCACGACGAACGCTTCTCGCTCGTGTGCGCCAACTGCGGCGGCACGAAGTCCCTCAAGTTCCTGCCGAACCTCATCTTCCCGCACTGGTTCTCGCGGAATCTCCAGAAGTATGTTATGATCAACAAGACTGGCCAGACCTTGGAGGCTCTGAAGGCGGCGGCGGCGAAGCGGCCTGATCCGCCGTTCGACCAGAGCGCGTTCATCGGATGCATAGCGCCGAGGGCGATGGTGGTCTCCACGGCCACGGAGGACACGACGTCGCGTCCTGAGGCGAGCCAGGAGCTTTTGCGCGAGGCGGAGCCGGTCTTTGCGCTTTTCGGAAAGAAGATAGGCTGGCATCTTAAGAAGGGGGCCCATTCAATCACACACGAAGACTGGCGCTGGTTCATGGACTACGCCCGCCGGGAGCTGAAATGGTAGCCCAGTCGCCCATGTCCGCATCAACCACAATCAACCAACGAACAACCAACAACCGAGGAAGAAAATGAACAGAATAGCAATATTCACATCCGCCGCCCTGGTGCTCGCCGCCGAGGCAGGCGTGTACGGCGTGAAGCTCGACGCTTCGGCAGACCGCGTGGAGTCTCCGCTCGTCGTGAACATGAAGCGCATCGGCACGTTGCGCCCGCGTTCCGCAGGCGAGATAGCCGCGTCCAACTGGACGCTCGGCTGCGAGGTGCTCGACCGCGACTTCGCCAACTTCGAGGAATACAAGGAGTTCATCACTCCCCTCGGCATCAAGACGATACGCCTGCAGAGCGGGTGGGCGAAGTGCGAGAAGGAGAAGGGGAAATACGCCTTCGCCTGGCTGGACAAGATCGTGGACTACGCGCGCTCGCAGGGGCTGAACATCCTGCTCGAGACCGACTACGGCAACACGATCTACGAAGGCGGCGGCGGATGGGATCTCGCCGGAGGGTTCCCCACGTCCGACGAGGCTCTTGCGGCGTGGGACGCGTGGGTGGACGCCCTCACCAGGCATTTCAAGGGCCGCGTCCGCGACTGGGCCATGTGGAACGAGCCGGACATCGGCAAGCCGGCCAAGACGCCCGAGGCCATCGCGGCCTTCAACGTGCGCACGGCGCGCATTGTGAAGCGCAACATCCCGGACGCCCGCATAGCAGGGCTCTCGCTCGCGCGCAACAGCCCCGAGTTCCTCGACGACTGCCTGAGCCGGATGGGCGAGGACGTGAAGCTTTTCGACTGGATAATCTACCATGGCTACGCCGAAGCCCCCGAATCATCGTACGCGAACGTGGAGGCCCAGAAGAAGGTGCTGGCTAAATACAGCTCCACTACGAAGATGCGCCAGGGGGAGAACGGCTGTCCCAGCGAGATGGCCACGCGCTTCGCCCTCAGCCGCGTTCCGTGGAGCGAGTATTCGCAGGCGAAGTGGGACTTGCGGCGCATGCTGGGCGATCTGGGCCACGACGTGGAGTCGAGCGTGTTCACGATCTGCGACTTCAACCACACCGGCCGCGAGATAAACCTCAAGGGCCTTCTGCGCGCCAACGAAAACAAGGAGGTGATCGCAGTGAAGCGCGCCTATTACGCCGTGCAGAACGTGGCGGGACTCTTCGACTCGTCCCTGGAGCGGGTGAAGGATTCCGCATTCGGAACGAAGGACGAGACGATTGCCACGTATGAATACCGCAAGGCCGACGGCCGCCGCGTGTTCGTGTTCTGGACGCATTCCGACGAGGTCGCGCGGACGAAGAAAGTCAAGGGCGTGCTGGGCGAGGGCGAGTTCTCCGTGAAGTATCTCCGCCCCGGCGACTCCTTCGCCACTCGTCCCGCGATGTTCAAATACCGCGAGGCCGCGTTCAAGGATCCGGTGTGGGTCGACCTCCTCACCGGGCGCGTCTACGAGTTCCCGAAGAAGGACATGCTTGTCCACTCCTGCGGCGTCACCTTCGTGAACGTGCCGGTCTACGATTCTCCGTGCCTGCTCACCGAACGCTCCGTGACGGGTCTGTAGTTCCGTATGCCGTCTGCCCGTCGCCCAAACCGCCAACTAAGCAAGTTGCCTTTCGGCGCGGCAAATGGTAAAATCTACGCAATGAATCTTTTGGCAATAGACCGTTCCACGGACACGCAGAGCGTGGCGCTCGCCGTGGACGGCAAGGTTACAGCCTCGCGCGTGTTCGCCGGCAGCGACGCGCGCTCGGGCGATTGGCCTGTGAAGGTGCGCGGATTCCTGTCCGCCCACGGCCTCGCGCCCGCCGACCTCGACGAGATCGTAGTCGGCCAGGGGCCGGGCTCCTTCGCGGGTATCCGTGCAGCGCTTGCGTTCGCGCAGGGCCTTGCCATTCCGGGGGAGGGGGGGAGGCGTGTGCGCGGTCTGCCGTCCACGCTGGCTCTCACGCGCGACGGAGCGCGCACTGCGGTGGTCGGCGACGCCCGCAGAGGTCTCTTCTGGGTGGTGGTCTACGACGGTGTGGAGCGGGTGAAGGACTTCACGCTGGTTCCGAAGGAGGGCCTTGGCAACGCCGTGCCGGAGCATTTCGCGGTGGTGACGCCGGACGGAGCGCGCATAGAGCCGCTTCTGCAGTCCGTGTTCGGGCACCACTACAAGGGCTCGATGACGCCGCTCGCCGCCCGCCTCGCCGAGGTGGCGGTCTCGCGGAGCGATCTTCTCGTCGACGAGCCGCTTCCAATCTATCTACAACCACCAGTAAAATGAAACGGAGAGAATGATGTCCTACAATTGGAGATATTTCAAGACCGGCCGCGTGGTGCAGGTCAAGATCGAGAACGGCGAGGACCTCGTCCATCTCAAGGAACTGGACCGCAAGATGTGGACGGCGCTTTCGGCGCCGGTGAACGGTCTTCGTTTCGACGCCAGGACGCTTGAGCTCATGGACACCGACCATGACGGCGTGGTGCGCGCCCCAGAGGTGCTCGCCGCCGTGGAGTGGGCGCTTGTGCATGTCTCGTCCCCCGACGACCTCTTCTCCGCCGGCGACGCCGACCGTGACGCCCTCGACAAGGTGATGGCGCAGCAGGCCGACCTTGACGCCGCGCCGATGTCCGACGCCGACAAGGCCGCCCTCAAGGCGTGGGAGGACGCCCCGGCGTCAGATCCCGCCATCCTTCCGCTCGGCCCCAAGACGGCCGACGCCGACGCCGCGCTCGCGGCCGTGGAGGCCGTGATCGACGGCTATTTCGCCGTTCCGGAAGATCTTCCGCTCGTGACCGAGGAGGCAGACAAGGCTCTTCCCGTCTCCGGCAACCTCAACCCCAAGTGGGCGGACTCCGTGACGCATTTCGCCGAGGCCTGCGCCGTGCCTGCCTTGGGCGCCGCGGCTCCGCTCGCCGAGATCACGCGCCGCCAGTGGGCCGCCGTCAAGGCAAAGTTCGCCCCGTACCGCGCGTGGCTCGCCGCAAAGCCGGTGGCCGCCGCCGAGGCGAAGGCCAGGCTCGTGGAGGACGAGCGTCTTCTCCGCTACAAACTGAACCTCGTGCAGTTCCTGCGCAACTACGTGAACCAGGCCGACCTCTACGCCAAGGACGCGCTCGCCGTCTATCAGACAGGCACGCTGTACATCGACGGACGCTCCTTCGAGCTGTGCTTCCACGTGGACGACGAGGGGGCGCACTCCGCGCTCGCAGGCAGGTCCAACTGTTGCCTCATCTACGCGAAGCTCACGCGCAAGGCGACGGGCGAGACGCGCAGTGTCTGCGCCGTGGTCACCGCCGGGCGCACGGTGCCGCTCTATGTAGGGCGCAACGGACTCTTCGTGGACCGCGACGGTAACGACTGGAATGCGGTGATCACGAAGATGGTCGAGGCGCAGGTGTCCCTCAAGGAGGCGTTCTGGGCGCCGTGGGCGAAACTGTTCAACACCGTGGCCGAGCAGGTCAAGAAGTTCCTGGGAGCCAAGCAGGACGCCGCCGCCGCGCAGGTGGGGAAGGTTACCGCCGCGCCGCCCACCAAGGAGAACTCCGGCGCGAACGGCGCCGCCATCGCGTCCTCCGTGGCCGCGCTTGGCGTGGGAATCGGCATGCTGGGCGCTGCGTGCGCCGGGCTGATCGGCGTCGTCGCTGGGCTGCCCGCGTGGAAGGTCGCCGCCGGACTGGTGGCGATAGTGCTTCTCGTGTCGCTGCCGAGCGTGGTGCTCACGTGGTTCAAGCTGCGCACGCGCGATCTGGGGGCCGTGCTTAACGCTGGCGGCTGGGCGGTGAACCGTCCGCTTTACTTCTCAATGTCTCTGGCGCGCACCTTCACGCGCATGCCGCCGTGCCGCTGCGTGTGGGGATGGATGCTGCTTCTGGCGATAGTCGCCGTCGTGGTGACAGGAGTTCTTCTGTTCCTGAAGTTCCGCTGCTGCTGTGCGGGGACGTGCGCATGAATTCTCCAGTCAATGCCGACTGCGATTCCCTGAACAGGAACTTGGTTCGCCGGGAAGGATAGTGTTCCGCCCGTCGCGCCACGGCTCGCCGATAGCCGTCCTCGCCAACCAGTACGGTTCGGCGGAGGTGGCGCTTCTCGGTGCGCAGACGATCTCCTATCGTCCCACCGGCAACCCTCCCGTCCTTTGGATGCCGCGCGCATACGACGAGCATCCGGCAGGCGCCGAGATACACGGCGGCATTCCGGTGTGTTGGCCGTGGTTCGCGCGCTGCGGCGAGCCGGGCTCGAAGATGCACGGCATCGCGCGCTACGCCGTGTGGCGCGTGAAGGGGAGCGAATACTCCGAGGACGTCACCGAGGTCGTCTTCGCGCTGGAGTCCTCAGAGGAGACTCGCAGACTGTGGCCGCACGACTTCGCGCTCGAGCTGAAGGTGTCAGTCTCGATGAAGCTCACCCTCACGCTCACCGTGCGCAACACGGGCAAGGAGCCGTTCCGCGCGACGGAGGGATTCCATCCGTATCTGCTCGTGCGCGAGCGCGACGACACGGAGGTGATAGGCGTCGACGGACTGCCGCTGGTCAACACCGCGAACCCTGTAGAGAAGTCGGTCTGGACCGGCAACCTGCGGGTGCGCGAAGGCGGCAGCAAGGTGTTCGACGCCGAGAAGTTCCAGTACGTTCTCATGGACCACGGCCTGGACCGCGCGATAGCTGTGGTCTCGCGCGGCAACAGGCGGCTCGTAGTGTGGAACCCGGGTGTTGAGCGCGCCGACGACGTCGCCGCGTTCGGCGCCGAGGGCTGGCGGCATTTCGTCTGCGTCGAGCCCTGCTCCACGCCGAGGGACGTGGAATACGAGTTGAAGCCGGGCGAGACGCATGCGCTCATGATGGCCGTGCAGTCCACCCCGAACGACGGTTCCGTCCACGCAGGCGGGAGAAGCCTCGTGAAATGACGTCAATTTACCATCTACCAACCATCAACTAAAGACAGGACAGACAAATGAAAATCACAATGGCTGCAATTGCGGCGGCGCTCGTTCTTTCGGGCGCGGCGGCTGACAAGAAGGTGGGCGTGATCGGGCTCGACACGTCGCACGCTCTGGCGTTCACCGAGCTGATGAACGTGAAGAAGGACCCTGCGTGCGCGGGTTTCACCGTGACCGCAGCCTATCAGTGGGGCAGCAGGGACATTGTCTCCTCCACAAACCGCTACGCAACGTACATTCCGAAGATGAAGGCGATGGGCGTGGAGATAGTATCGTCGATAGCGGAGCTTCTAGACAAGACCGACTGCATACTTCTCGAGACGAACGACGGACGCGTCCATTACGAGCAGGCGAAGCAGGTGTTCGACTCCGGCAAGCTTGTGTTCATCGACAAGCCGATCGCCCACAATCTCGCCGACGCCATCAAGATATACGAGGCCGGGCGCAAATGCGGGGCGAAGTACTTCTCGTCCTCCGCTCTCCGCTACTCGGACGTCGCGATCGCCGCGCGCGCCGGAGAATACGGTAAGATCAAGGGCGCTGCCCTCATCGCGCCGTCCCCCGAGGAGGAGCAGGGCACGCACAACTACTACACGTGGTACGGCATCCACGGCTTCGAGCCGCTGGTGGCTATCATGGGTACGGGTGTCGAGAAGGTGTCGTGCTTCCGCAACGACGAGACTGACGTTATAAACGCCGTGTGGAAGGACGGTCGCATGGGCGAGCTGCGTCTCCAGCGGAAAAGTTGGATATACTCGGGCTACGTGCTTCCCGAGAAGAAGCCGAAGGGCGCGAAGGACCCTGTGATCATCTACGACGGTTACAAGGGCTACCAGCCGCTCTTGAAGGAGATCGTCAATTTCTTCCGCACGGGGGTGCCGCCGGTATCTCCCGAGGAGACGCTCGAGATCTTCGCGTTCATGGAGGCGGCCGAGATGTCCGCCAAGCGCGGCGGTTCGCCGGTGACTCTCGCCGAGGCGATGGCCGTCTGCCGCGGCAAGTGACAACATCTCCAGCCCGAAAGTCTCGGGCTGGAGAATGTGCAAGTGGAATAGACGGCGCGGACACGATCTGCGCCGTCTTTGCGTTTACTTCACGTACATGCTGCCGCCGGCGGTGGCGTAGAGGCGCAGATCGGCGTACTTTCCGCCGCCCAGATGGTCCTGGCACCATTGCACGCGGTAGGCACGGATACCGTGCTTCAGCTTCTTCAGGCCCCATCCGCCGAACTTGCGGCGGACTATGCCGCCGAATTTTGTTTCAGTCTGCCAGCTGTTGGCGTCGATGATCACTTCGTAGACGTCCTTGTAGCTGTCGGCCTGCGTCTTGATCGTCTCCAGCGCCGCCTTGGCGAACTGGTCGTGAAGCGGTCCCTTCTTCGGCATCGGAGCGAATTCTATCTTGTCGGGCGAGTTGTTCGCAAGCGCCTTTTTGATGTAGTCGAACATCGCGCGAGCCGCCGCTGAGTTTTTGCGGTATGTGGTGTTGTCCTTGTCCTTCAGGAAGAAGTCGACGTAGTAGAAGCGCCGCTGGGCCTCTTTGACCGCGTCGATGTCTTCGCCCTCGACGTAGCCGCGCGCGCCGTTCATCTCGTAGAAGTAGAGCTTCTTGTCGTCTCGGCATGTGCGCACATAGACGCTGCTGTTGTGCGTGCGGACGCGCAGCTCCTTGAAGTTAAGGATGTGTTTGTCCAGATCGATGTTGCCCTCGAAGTATCCGACGAGAGTCTGGTGGCCAAGCTGGTCGAGGAACAGCTCGTAGCGGTCAAGTTCTTCTTTCGCCGCGTCGGACTCGTCTCCTTTTGCCTCGACGATTTTGCGATCCTCCTCCGCACGGGCCTCGAGCGCCTTCTTGAGATCCTCCACCTGTTTGCTGTCGGTCATCTTTCCGAGCTCGTTGATGTACTTCGTGATTGCGTCGCGGTCTGTCTTCTGCATCACCCAGGGCAACTCCGCCTTGTGGGCGAGCGCAGCCTTCTTCGCCGCCTGTGCCTCGGCAGCCGCCTTCTTTTCGGCGGCAAGTTTCTCCTCCTTGGCCTTCTGCGCGTCGGCCCGTTCCTTCGCATCCGCCTTGAATGGGTCCTCCAGCACTTTGAGCCGCCCGTCGAGCACGACCACCGCCGGATCGTCGGACGAAGTCTTCATTAGCTCGTCCACGCGCTCCCGGGCCTCCCTCACGCTTGTCTTCACCATGGTGCCGGTTTTGTATCTCGCGGCTTTCTCCTCTGCGGTCTTGACGAGCATTTCGGCCATCTTGAGCCTCATCTTGTTCGCAGGCGCAGCCTCGATTTTTGCCGCCACCATCGCCGCGAAGGCCACCGCCATCATCCATTTAGTCATGTAGAACGGGAATTTGCGCCTTGGCGTCACCGCCGAAAGGGATTTATTCTGGTCAGACTGTGCATGCAGTCGCCCATTGAGCGTTTCTTTGATCATTGATTTGTCCTTTCTTGGATTATTTTGCGCTTATTATACGAATAATCCCCACTCCGTGTCAATACCTTGTCCGTGGATTAGACGACAATTCCTGATATCTCAGGTTGTAGGGCAACGCCGAACTTGAACTGGACTGCGCGGGCCATGAGTCGCGCGAGGGCGAGGACGTCCGACGACGTTGCGTCCTCTTCCGTTTTTATCACGTTCGCGTGCTCTTCCCACACTCGTGCGCCACCCACGGCAAGAGTCTTTGCCCCTGCGGCGTCGAGAAGCTCTCCGGCTGTTTTGCCGCACGGAGGATTCTTGAAAACAGAGCCGCATGTGCGCGGAGGGAAGCGTTTGCGGCGTGCGAGGTAGTCCGCCGCCGCGCCCTCGTCCTCCACAGGCGGCGGCTTGAGCTTTACGTCCACTATCGTGCCGGGAATCGACGACGTACGGTAGCCGAAGCCGCATGCGGCGGCGGGGATCGTTTCGCGCGAGCCGTCGTCGCGTTCCACAGTGACTGACTCTATCCGTTCGGAGATCGAGTGTCCGAACGCGCCGGCGTTCATCTTCGCCCAGCCGCCTATTGTGCCGGGGATGCCCGCCATCCAGGGGATTCCGAACGACGAACCGGAAGGCAACGGCGGACGGACAATCTCGCAGTCGTCCGCGCAGTCGGAGAACCATGTGTTCGACCCCTGTCCGACGACGATGCGGCGTCCGCCGCCGCATGTCGCGCCGCCGGTGCGGAAGAACGAGAGGGGGGCGAGAGGCGTGAATCGGCGCGGTTCAGCCGGGAGAGGGGCTGCGCAGTCTTCGCGCACTTTTGGGAGAATGCCCACGATGTCTCCTGCGCCGGCGAGCAGCACAAGATCTCCCGGGCGGACGGTTAGATGCACATGGCGCCACGCTTCAAGCGGAGAGCGCGCGAGGATGAGACCTTCCGGCCAGAGGCCCGATTCCATCTGTCGGCGGCGGAATGCCGCGTAGAGGTCGGCGATGTCGCCACCGGGGATCGGCTTCTCGAACGCCGAGTACACGGGCAGGAGCACGACCTCGTCCGCAGCTGCGAAGGCGGAAGGGAACTCATTGAGAAGGGCGCTGGTGCGCGAGTGTCGGTGGGGTTGGAACAGTACGCGCAGGCGGCGCGGGCCGAGATCGCGGGCCATTGACATGGCGCAGGAGAGCTCTGCGGGATGGTGGGCGTAGTCGGTGACGACGGCGAAGGCGTCGGCGAAGTCGGCGGAGCGCGGAGAGGCGGAAGGGGGGTGGACCATCTCGAAGCGTCTGTCCGGGAGTTCGGATAGCGCATATGGAAGGGCGGATGCGATCTCTTCGCGCGTGTGGCCGCGTCGGAGCGCGACCTCTATGGCGGCGCGGGCGTTGACCACGTTGTGGCGGCCTACGACGAGCTTGTCGAGCTCCGGCCAGTCGGACGGGTCGAGCTCCCAGGATTTCACCACGTCACCTGCGGCGGCGATCGCCGCATCGTAGCAGGCGCGGTATTCGGCGGCGCCTTTGAAGTGCTCGGGGTGGTCGAAGTCGATGGATGTCACCACGAGCGTGCGGGCGGCGTAGCGCGCGAGAGTTCCGTCCGATTCGTCTGCCTCCACTACGAATGGACCGGTGCCGTCGCCTGCCACCGGCATTGATCCAGTTTCTCCGCCGATGCACCATGAGGGGTTGTCGCCCAGCGCGCGCAGAAGCTTGGCTGTGAACGTTGCGGTCGTGGTCTTGCCGTGGGTGCCGCACACTGCCACGCCGTCTGAGGAGTTCACGAGCTCGGCGAGTAGGTTGCCGCGCCAGCGCACTGCGCCTGCGGCGGCGAACTCGGGCTCGTCGCGCGGGACTGCGGGAGTGGCCACAACGGCGTCGACTCCGGCGAGGTGGTCCGGCGAATGTCCGATCGCCACGGGGATGCCTTCGTCTTCTAGCCAGCGTGTGCGGGCGGACGCGTACTTGTCGCATCCCGTCACGATGTGGCCTTTTCGCTTTAACAGGAACGCGAGGCCGGCCATGCCAACGCCGCCGACACCGATGAAATGCACCTTTTCTGGAAGGGAATCGGTCATAGCATGGCGCGGTATTCGGAGCGGATCACCTCGTCGGCCTTGGAGAGCACGTCGTTGATTGTGCCGGTCTTGACGCGGTGCCACAACTTGAGGTCGTCCAGATCGGCCACGGTCACGCCGTGGCCGTAGTCGTCGAAGAAGGTGTCGATGTTGCGTGGCACGCCGAGATCGACGAATAGGACATTGCGGTCCGCCACGGCGTCGCGCATGGAGGGTGTGATGACGGGCTTGGAGGAGTCGACCGCGGAGAGTGCAATGTCCGCCGCCGCGAGGCGCGCTGGGAGTTCGGAGAGCGGGGCGGGGAAGATGTTCGCGTCCTTTCCGAAGCGCGCCGTGTCCGGCACGCGCGAGTGGTATATCCAGTCGATGGCGACGCCTGTCTTCGCGAGCGCCTCGACTACGCCCGTGCCGACCATGCCGGTCCCTACGACCACGACGCGGACGGACGGATCGAGCCCGCCGTGCACGCTGAGGTACCGCACGGCCACCTGGTCGATCTCCGCGACGCGCAGCATTCCCTCGACGGCGTGGCGCACGGCCTTGGAGACGCGCAGAACCTCTGCGCCGGTGTAGCGGACGGCCGGTCCGCCCCAGTTGTTCGCCTCCGCCTCGTCTAGGGCGTCCTTCATCTGCGAGACGATGTGGAACTCTCCCATGAGAGACGATTCGAGCCCGCTCGCAACGCGTGTGAGGTGGCGGAACGCCTCGTATCCGGAGAAGATGAACTGCTCGTCCGGGGCGAGGTGGTCGAAGCCGGCGAGGCGTTTCACCACGTTCACTGCGTTCGGGCCTTTTTCGGCGACGATCGCGATCTCGACGCGGTTGCACGTGTTGAGGATGAAGAACTCCGCGAGGCCTTTGACGTGGCGTATCAGTTGCCCGAGGACGGCGCGTTCCTCGGCGGGGAGATGGTAGGGGGCGCGCTTGCGAGAGGGGAGGATGGCGTCGCTCGTGCCGATCACGAAGAGATCGAGGTTGCGGCGTGCGGCGAGCTGCCGGACGAAGTCGTCCTTGACCATGCGGGCCTCGCGGCAGCTCTGGCCGCCGGTGGAGACGGCAAGAGTGAGATCGCCCACGCGGGCGGTGGCGGGGGTGGTGAAGTCGCCGTCGGGCCAGTTCATGTCGGCGCAGCAGCACGGGACGTGCGCGAGGCGGGCGTCATCGAGGACGGCGCGGTTCACGTGCTTGTCGTCGGTACAGGCGAAGACGAGCAGGTGGCTGGCGGCGTCTCCAGGGCGCCATTCGCGGCGGGTCCAGGAGATGCGGCCTTCGCGGGCCAGCGCGGCCAGCTCCTCCACCGCGTCGGGGCAGACGATCTCCACGGCGGCGCCGGCGTCGAGCAGGAGGCGCGTCTTGCGCCATCCCACCTGTCCGCCGCCCACCACGAGCGCGGAGCGCTCGTCGAGGATCACGTTTATGGGGATCGTCTTCTTCGTTGGTCTGTCTGTGCGGTGCATGAGGCCTCCATTATACCATATTTTCCGCTGTCTCGCGTGGGGCGCATCTGCGTAATTCACAACGCACCATTCCCGATTAAGATAGAATCCAATTTCGGAGGTTTCAAAAAGCCTCCACCTAGACGCTTGCGTGAAATCATCATTGACGTCCATATGAGATTGTGCATGGAATTGGGAGTATGGTTGATTACGAGATTTCAATCCGAAGTGAATTCTCGTTTACATCCCGGCGGGGATTTGCTATACTTCCCGCCGCCATGGACAGGAAGATCAAGCGACATCTGGAGCGCAGGGGCGTGTACCGCACGCGTCTGCCGGAGGAGGACACGTTCACCGCTGAGGCGCCGGAGTTCTTCCGGTGGTTCCACGAGACGGTCATGGGGTTCGACTCCGAGGAGTACCGACGCGAGTTCTGGCGCGAGGCGAACAGGAGCGGCCACACGATAGGCGACATGCCGTATGGTCTGCGGGACTACATGAGACAACGTCCCGCCGGCTGGAGCGACCCGCTCGGGAATCTCCTCGTGTACT
>Ga0265299_10001562_pt1 | contig 25689 bp, 9 predicted proteins | sample AusTroGonzalo_MG_4_FD_193485 | JGI IMG/M metagenome (GOLD analysis project Ga0265299, IMG submission 193485) | Bovine rumen microbial communities from tropical cattle in Woodstock, Queensland, Australia - Gonzalo_02 | ecosystem: Host-associated > Mammals > Digestive system > Stomach > Rumen ... | reverse complement strand
GGGTACGGGCAACAACTTCACGGCTGACCTCAGTAACCTCACGCCCAACACCGAATACACGTTCAAGGCGTTCATCACCTTCGACGGACAGACTGTCGAGGGCGGCGAGATGACCTTCACCACGCTTCCCGAAGACACGCCAGAGCCTTGCGACGTCCCGACCGGCTTGCACACCACCGACATCCAGAACGAGAGCATCTCCATCGCTTGGGATGCCAACCCGAATGTGAACAGCTGGAACATCCAGTACCGTCCGGTGGGCGGACAGCTCTCATCTGCTTCCTCCAACACGAACAACTACACCATCACGGGTCTCACGATGAACACCGAATATGAGATTCAGGTGCAGGCTGTTTGTGCGAACGGCACCAGCGACTGGTGCACGGCCATCACGGCACAGACCACCAACGTGGGCATCGAGAGCTGGCTCAACAACAGCGTGAGCCTCTACCCGAACCCCGCCAAGGAGTATGTGGACGTCCGCGTTGACGGCAACGTGAACGTCAAGACCATGGAGGTTTACGACGTCTACGGCAAACTGATCAACACGGTGAACGTGATTGACAACCCGACCCGCATCAACGTCAGCAGCCTGGCCAACGGCATGTATTTCGTGCGCGTGACCACGGAGGAGGGCGTTGTGACGAAGACGTTTGTGAAGAAGTAATCTATCTCCACGTATCACGCGTATCTACGCGTATATGACCAAGGGGAATCCGGAAGGGTTCCCCTTCTTTGTAGGGTTGCCGCATTGCGACAACCCTACAATCGCATTGCGACAACCCTACAATCGCATTGCGGCAGCCCTACAGGCAACGGCCATTTTCTTTAACCCTTAACCGTTCAAAAAAAATGTATCTTTGCATTTTAATTTATGCATAATAATCACATAATCATTCATAAAATGAAAAAAGCACTACTACTTTTAACGATGGCTTTGAGCTTCGTCGGTTTGAATTTCACGCCGCTGTATTCACAGAACACGGGCTGCGACAACATTTCTGCGCCATACACGCAGGATTTCGAGGGCGTGACGGACTACACCCTACCCGCCTGTTGGGGGCAAATCAATCCTTTTGAAGAAGGCGGCTATCCCGTGGCGGCTCCAGCCAATCCGCATGGCGGAAGCAACTCGTTGATGTTCAGGACCTACAGCGTGCCGCAATTCGCATTGATGCCCCTGTTCACGAACAGCATCAACACCCTTCAGCTTACGTTCTGGACAAGAAGGCACTCCTCCTCTTCGGGCTCATTCAGTGTCGGCTACATCACGGACACCACCAACGAAGGGTCTTTCGTCTCGCTTTGGAGCTCCTCGGCCTCGCAGATGGGGAACAACAGCTACCAACTGGTCACCGTCAGTTTCGAAAACGTAAACGTAGATCCAACGTTGGATTATCACATTGCTTTCCGATACACGTCCGCGAGTGCCTACGCATTCTGGTACGTTGATGACATTTCCGTGAATGTGCTTCCCTCATGCACCACTCCTTACGGATTGACATCCAGTGAGATAACCAGCTCCTCGGCGTTACTGTCGTGGAGCAGCAACGCAAGCAGCTATATGATTTACTACAAAGCGGCCACCGACACGGAATGGAATGAAACGCCGTTTATGAGTTTGGATTCCACCGCATACTTGCTCGAGGGACTAAATCCTGCCACAACCTACCAATGGAGTGTGGTCGCCGATTGCGGGGACACGGTTCTTCAGAGTGCCACCACCGCCTCCTTCACTACGGAATGCGGTATCTTTCCGGCACCCTTTTCGGAGGACTTCAACGCAGCCGGCAGCGTGCCGATCTGTTGGAGTCTGAGAAATGGCAGGGCCAGCGACGCCTTTGCCGGGACAGCTCCCACCATCCAGAACGGCGGATGGAATTTCTACACTGGGCAGGTCTTCGGGAACTACCATCCGCGCCTCAACGTCTGGGGTTCTTCCGTCAACAGGTGGATTGTCTCCCCGCCCATTGACCTGACCACCTTAGAAGCCCCCGGCCTCACTTTCGACTTGGCCGTGACCCGTCCATCCTCCACCACTGCCATCACGCCCGGCAACCAACCCAACATCCGGTTTATGGTGCTGGTATCCACGGACTTGGGAGATTCGTGGAGTGCCGCCAACGCCACCGTCTGGAGCAACGACGGCAATGGCGACTTCGTCTATGACTCGATTTCCGCCACCGGACAATCCGTCACGATTCAACTGAGCCAATTCGCGAACGACACCGTGATGATTGCCTTTTACGGGGAATCGACTTTGGGCGGCGGAGACAACGACATCCACATCGACAACATACTTGTAGAGGAATTCTCCACCTGTTCCAAACCAACCCAGTTGACAAATATCGGCATGACAAGCACATCCGTCACGTTGGACTGGACAGAGACTGGCAATGCCACCGCATGGAACATCCAGTACGGTCTCTCTGGGTTTGTGCCTGATGGTGTCGGGGCCATGCCGCTCACCGCCAACGAACATCCTTTCACCGTGACAGGCCTGTCAACAGGGGACTCCTACGACATCTATGTCCAAGCGAACTGCGGGGATGCGACGAGCACCTGGCTCGGCCCCATCACCGTGCAGCCCGGACATTGGAACATGCACATCACCGGCACCGACACCGTGACCCTGTGCGCGGGTATGATTTACGACAACGGCGGTCCCAGCAACGATTACAGTACCGCCTGCAACAACACACTCATCCTCTACCCCGAAACAAACGGTGCATCCGTCTCGGTGCAAGGGGTTGTCAACATAGAACCGACCTACGATTCCCTGTGCATCTATGACGGCGCAGGCCTTGACGGCACGCTATTAGGCGTCTATAGTGGCCTTAATCTGACGGTGCCGACACTTGTCTCCTCCACCGGCCCCTTGACCCTCCATTTCAAGTCAGACTATGTGACCCAATATGCCGGTTTCGCCCTCGAAGTGAACTGTGTCACCTGTTTCCCGCCCTCCGGATTGGCTGTTTCCGATATCACGGAGAATTCCGCCACGATTTCATGGAGCGGCAACGGATATACACAGGATTGGCTTGTGGAATACTCCACGGACGGCGACTCCACTTGGATACAGCAGATCGTATCCGACACTTCCCTTACGCTTTCCAACCTTGAAGAGGCCACCTTCTATGAGGTGCGTGTGAGCACCGGCTGCGACGACGAGTACTCCATGCCCTCCACCCTGACCTTCGCCACTGGACAGACCCCAACACAATTGCCCTACAACACGGGCTTCGGTGTGAGTGAAGACCGTGTTTGGCTCTTGAACAACGGTTCGTGCACCAACCGCTGGACCATCGGCGATGCCGGAAGTGACGACGCCCTGTTCGTCACATCCAACGGAAGCACGCCGGGATACACCACCAACGGAGCGGTATCCAATATCACCGCCGAGAAAGTATTCCTAGTGGGTACCACTGAAGAGGTCGCCATCACTTTCGACGTGAACGTGGGCGGCGAGGAAAGCTACGACTACTTGAAAGCCTTCTTGGCGCCGGCGGACTTCGACTATCCCGCAAGTGAAAACTTTCCGGAATACGCCTTTGCAAGCTACGACTCCTTCGCCATCGACTTTTCGGCATACAATTCCCAATCCACAATGCCCTACACCTTCCAACTGACGGGCAATACGGTACACGTGGAGGTGACTATGCCCAACCCGAACGCAACCCCTTCCGACTCTTCCACGGCCAAGTTGGTTTTCGCATGGCGCAACGACAACAGCCAGGGCTCTCAACCTGCCGCCGTCATCTACAACGTCAATGTGGATGTTGTCTCCTGTCCGCAACCCGAGAACCTCACTGTGACAAATGTCTCCATCCAAGGAGTCACCCTGTCCTGGTCATCGTCGGCTTCCCTTTGGAACATCGAATACCGTGAGGTGGGTGCTACGGTCTGGCAGACGGTCACAGTCACCGACACCTTCCACCTCCTCACAGGTCTGACTCCCGGCACTTCCTACGAAGTGCGGGTGCAGTCCGAATGTGGCAACAACATTTCGTTGTGGGCCATCGGCGCCTTCACCACCGACTGCGAAACGGTCACAAGCCTGCCTTACACGCAAGGGTTCGAGACGGTGAACCAGATGCCGGATTGCTGGAGGCAGGAAATCATCTCCGGCGACGAAAGCTGGACTACCCACCCGGGAGCGGGAACGAGCAGCAGCAACGCCCACGGAGGAATGCTCAACGCCTACCTTTCCCACAACGGCTACGACATCAACGTCACCCGGCTCATCACCCCCGTTTTCGACCTCTCCACCCTGACGAACCCATATCTCTCGTTTTGGTATATGCAACCGGAATGGAACAACGACCAAGACGAGCTGACCGTCTATTACCGCACCGCTCCCAATGCCGATTGGCAGATGCTCATCCAGCACACCGCCAATGTGGAGGACTGGACTTTGGACTCCCTCGCGTTGCCCAATCCCTCGTCCACCTACCAGATCGCCTTCGAGGGTTTGGTTCATTACGGCTACGGCATTGCGATAGACGACATCACCATCGCGGACGCAATCCTTGCACCGACCAACTCGACCGTGACCACCAACGCTGTCTCCAACCTCGGACAGACTACCGCCACGCTGAACGCCACCGTCACGAACCCCGACAACGTGAACATCACAGCGAAGGGCTTCCAGTGGAAGGCCACGCAAGGCGGCACCTACACGACGGTGAACGGCACGGGTACGGGCAACAACTTCACGGCTGACCTCAGCAACCTCACGCCTAACACGGAATACACGTTCAAGGCGTTCATCACCTTCAACGGCCAGACCTTCGAGGGCGGCGAGATGACCTTCACCACGCATCCTGAAGACACACCCGAGCCTTGCGACGTCCCGACCGGCTTGCACACCACGGAGATTCAGAACGAGAGCATCGCTATCGCTTGGGATGCCAACCCGAATGTGACCAGCTGGAACATCCAGTACAGTCCAATTGGCGGACAACTCTCGACTGTTTCCTCCAACACGAACAACTTCACCATCACGGGTCTCACGATGAACACCGAATACGAGATCCAGGTACAGGCGGTTTGTGCGAACGGCACCAGCGACTGGAGCACGGCCATCACCGCGCAGACCACCAACGTGGGCATCGAGAACTGGCTCTCCAACAGCGTGAGCCTCTACCCGAACCCCGCCAAGGAGTATGTGGACATCCGCGTTGACGGCGAGGTAAACGTCAAGGGCATAGCGGTTTACGATGTCTATGGAAAGGTTATCCGAACCGTTGTAGGGGCAAATAATTATTCGCCCCTACCGACCCGCATCAACGTCTCCGGCCTGGCCAACGGCATGTATTTCGTGCGCGTGACCACGGAGGAAGGCGTTGTGACGAAGACGTTTGTGAAACGGTAATCTATCTCCGCGCATCACACGTATCTACGCGTATATGACCAAGGGGAACCCTTCCGGATTCCCCTATTTTGTAGGGTTGCCGCATTGCGACAACCCTACAATCGCATTGCGACAACCCTACAATCGCATTGCGACAGCCCTACAGGCAACGACCCGTTAACCATTGTTCATAAAATGTTCATATCTTTTCACCCCTAAAATGAATATAACAAAAACACATATTTTGTAGTTTTGCCGATTGGAAAATCATTTTTTGAATTTTACGTTAAAATTATATTATTCACTAAAATCTAAAATTATGAAAAAAGTGCTATTTTTTATCTTGACTGCGCTGATAGGGCTCGGTTCCTTGCAGCTGTCGGCGCAGCAGATTGTGGAAATCGGTACTGGAAGTACGACAACGAATAGTTATTTGCCTCTCTATTCGTTCTACAACAACACCCTTTCCGAGCAAATTTACACGGCAGCCGAAGTCGGGATGTCCGGTACCATTACCAGCATCGCCTTCTACAATGCAGGCTCCACCAAGACCCCCGACCTCAAAATTTACATGATCAACACGAACAAGACGGAATTTTCCAGCACGACTGACTGGTTCACCGTCACGGCCAGTGATCTTGTATATGACGGGACGAGTGTCTCCTTGACCGCAGGGCAATGGACCACCATTCAATTAGACAATCCTTTCGTCTATGACGGTGTCAGCAACCTCGGTCTCATTGTGGATGCGCACTTGAGCTACAGCAGCGGTCTCTCTTGCTATGTATTTTCAAGCACATCCAACTGCGCTATGTACGTCTATAGCGACGGCACCGACTACAATGCCGTCGGAGCCACCTACTCTGCCTCTTCCCGCTTGTCGGTGAAGAACCACATCAAGCTGGAGATTATTCCAGGCACGATTTCTTGCCATCATGTCGGCAATGTGAGTGCATCCGGCGTTACCGCCTACGATGCCACCATTACCTGGAACACGCCTGAAGACGCAGGCACCTACATGCTGCAATACAAGGAATCCACCGACGACTGGACCAGCAGCAATGTGGTGACCGTCTATCCGAACGACACCACGTATGACTTCTCCGGCACGCTTTCGCCCATAACGACCTACGATGTCCGTGTGGCCAATCTTTGCAGCAACGGAGACACCAGCATGTGGCGCAGCACTTCGTTCACGACGGCATGCGTTCCCTTGACTCAACTCCCATATACCCAAGACTTCGACAACTATGGTACGGGAACGGCCACGGCCTATCCTCCTTGTTGGACCAAATACAGCACCTACACGGCAAGCGCGAACTTGCCCTACATCAGCGCCACCCATTACGAAGGTACCGGATCCCTGTATCTCTATGTTGCCACATCCGGCACTTACAATACCGCCATTGCCCCGGAGTTTGACGCCTCCATTCCCATCAACACGTTGCAGGCATCATTCATGTATAGAGGCACGTACGCGACGGACCGTTTGATTGTGGGTGTGATGGACAGTCCCACCGACCCGACCTCGTTTGTACCTGTTGACACGGTTGTGCCGAGCTCAACCCCGTCCACATGGGTGGAACGCGAGGTCAACTTCAGCCAATACACGGGCTCAGGACAATATATTGCGTTCAAGAACCATTACACCACCACGAACTGCTATTCTTACGTGGATAATCTGACAATCGACCTGATTCCCAGCTGTCCAAGACCTCAGTATGTCACGCTCAGCAACTACACCACAGCGGGTTGTGATGTCACCTGGACGCCTGCGGGTACGGAATCCGCTTGGGAAGTGGTGGCCGTCCCAGCCGGCGTGGATCCGAGCACCGGCACGCCGGAATCTGCCTATTCAATTCCCTACACCCTCACGACCCTCAGCGACGACACGCAATACGACGTGTATGTGCGTGCCGACTGCGGCAATGACTACAGTTCATGGTCGTTCAAGGCCACCTTCACCACCGATCCGCTCTGCACTTCGCCGCAGAATGTATCTGTCAGTCAGTTGGCCGGTACCAGCGCGATGGTCACTTGGAATAATGCTCTCTTTGGTGCGTCCGGCTACACGGTGGGTTATTCCGAAGCCGGCCAAGGCAACTGGACCATAGTCCCGTCGGTGACCAGTACGTTCTATATGATTTCCGGCCTCACCCCCAACACTTCCTATGACGTGTTTGTGCTTTCCGAGTGCACCCAGGGTGATGCGGACACCGTCTTCGCCAATTTCATCACCCCTTGTTTGGCGGGCGGCGATCCTTTCACTGACGGCACCATTACCACGTACAATCTTCCTTTGAACAACTACTGGAACTATTCCTATACCCAGCAGATTTTCCTCGCCTCTGAGATCAACGGTGTCACCACCATCGACAGTGTCGCGTTCTACTACGGCTATAGCACGCCTTCCTCGGCGAAGTCAAGTGTGTCCATTTATATGGGCCATACCTCCCAGTCCACCTTCAGCAGCACTTCAAACTATATCCCGTCCACCAACCTGCAACAGGTCTATACTGGACCCATGAACTGCTCACAAGGATGGAACACTTTCGTGTTCACCACTCCGTTCCAGTATAACGGTACGGACAATTTAGTTCTGGTGGTTGATGACAACTCCGGCGACTACGATGGAAATTCATACGTGTTTCTCGCACACGATGCCGGCGCCACCCGGTCCGTGCATTATTATTCCGACGACGTAAATCCGGATCTTTCCGACCCCACTTCGGGAAGTCCGAATATGTACACCACTACCGAGCGGAGCAACGTGAAGTTCTTCATGCCTTGCGACAACACGATCACCTGTGTCACCCCCAACTTGTATGTCAGCGGAGCCACTGACGAGAGCATCACCATTGGCTGGGCGCCCGGCAACACGGAAACATCCTGGGAGGTGGAATACAGCGAAGACGCTAGCACTTGGACTTCGGAAGGGGTTGTAACCGCTTCGCCTTACACTATCAGCAACTTGACCTCCAACACGTTGTATTATGTTCGTTTGCGTGCCGTCTGCGGCGGCGGTAATAACAGCGGATGGGCTTCGGTGAATGTTCGCACCGCATGTTCCGATTTGGCTACATTGCCGTTCTTGGAGAATTTCGATTCCTACACCGGTGCCACCACCACCTCGGTGTCCACCAACAACCTGCCTTACTGCTGGAGCAACCTCAACGAAGGCACCAGCACCTCCTATTCCGGCTATCCCATCATCTACGCCAGCGCGACGTACGCGGCTTCCGGCAGCAACTCCTTGCGTTTCTACACCTACACCACTTCTGGAACTTATGACGATCAAATAGCCATACTGCCGTCCATCGACGTGGACCTGAACCCCATGAACACGCTGCAAGTCGCCTTGGACGTGCGGGACAACACCACCTCCTATCCCTTCCATTTGGATGTGGGTATCATGACGGATCCGACCGACCGCAACACGTTCGTCCTCATCCAGACCATCACCACCTCATCCACGACGTATGCGAACTACGAAATCCCCTTCAGCTCCTACACGGGAACGGGCAAATACATTGCGTTGAGAGCCAGCCAGCCGACCTCCGGCTACAACTATGGTTATGTGGATAACGTTCGGGTGGAACTCATCCCCGAATGTCCGAAACCTGTCAGTGTGACCTCCTCCGCTGTCACGACCAACAGCGTCACGCTGGGCTGGACTGAAACCGGTACCGCCACCTCCTGGGTGATCACCTACGGGCCCACCGGCTTCACGCCCGGAACCACGGTCGGCACAACAGAGACTGTTTACGACAATCCCTACACCATTACCGGTTTGAGCGCCTCCACGGGCTATGACTTCTATGTCCAGTCCGACTGCGGCGGCAGCTACAGCAACATGTCCAACGTTCATACCGTGTCCACCGAGTGCGACGTGATCTCCGCACTGCCGTTCATGGAGAACTTCGACAGCTACTCAGGTGCCACCAGCACGTCGGCGAACGTCAACAACCTGCCGTACTGCTGGTCCAACTACAACACCGGCACCAGCACCTCTTATCACGGTTATCCGATCATCTATTCCAGCGCAACGTATGCGGCTTCCGGCAACAATGCCATGCGTTTCTACATATACACCACGTCCGGCACCTACAGCGACCAGACCGCCATCCTGCCGGCCATTGACGTGAACACCTTCCCGATGAACACGCTGCAACTCTCGTTCGACGCCCGTCGGATGAGCTCCAGCTATACGTTCAACTTGGTGGTCGGTGTCATGACCGACCCGACGAATATCTCCACTTTCGTCCCGGTGCAGACCATCAGCGTTCCTTCCACCACCTACAGCAACTATGAAGTGCCGTTCACCTCATATACCGGCACGGGTTCGTATATCGCCATCAAGGCTCCGCAACCCTCTTCCAACTATAACGAGGGATACATTGACAACATCGTGGTGGACCTCACTCCGCTTTGCGACAAGCCCACGAACGTCATGGCCAGCAACATCACGGCCACCACGGCGGACATCAACTGGATGCCCGGCGGCAACGAGACGGACTGGGAGTTGGTGGTCGTTCCTTCCGGCATGAGCATCGCTGTCGGCACGGCTGAACCGGTCAGCACCCATCCTTACACCCTCACCAACTTGAGCGACAACACGGCATACGACGTGTATGTGCGTGCGGATTGCGGCACCGGCACCGACTTCAGCTCCTGGAGCCAGGCCTGCCACTTCACCACCACGCCTTGGTGCTCTGCTCCTACGAACGTGGAAATCAGCCAAATTAGCGGTACTTCCGCGCTGGTCACTTGGACGGAGGCCGTCTTCGGCGCCACGGGTTACACCATCGCCTACACGGAGACCGGCATGAACAACTGGGCCACCCAATCGGTCACAGGCTCTCCTTACATGATCACCGGCCTCACGCCTGAGACCGCCTACACCATGACCATCACATCGGATTGCGACCAAGGCACCGCGCCTGCCGTGACCAAGACGTTCAGCACCGGCTGCTTGTCTGGCGGTGACAATATCGTCGGCAACGGCACCACCGGAACCTACAACATTCCGCTGAACACGTTCTACAACTATTCCTACGTGCAGGAGCTCTATCTGGCCAGTGAAATCAACAACTCTGGTGACATCAATTCCATCGGATTCCAATATATCTACTCCACGTCCCAAACCAAGACCAACCAATCTATTTACCTTGCTGAGACAGATCTCACCAGCCTCAGCACCTGGATTCCGTTCGATTCCCTGACCTTGGTTTATAGTGGTTCCATCACCTACAACAACAGTGGTCCCGGCAACTGGGTGACCATTCCGTTAACCACCCCCTTCAACTATAGTGGCAACCGGAATCTGGTTGTGGTGGTCAAGAACGACCATGGCGATTATACCACCTCCAGCAACAACACGTTCAATGCCCATTCCGCCTCTGGCAAGGTGCTGCAATATTACAACGATGACGGTCCGTTCAGTTTCAGCAGTCCTGAGTCACCGAGCACCTACTCTTCCCGTAACAACATCAAGTTCGGTATGGAATGTGACTACACCGTCACCTGCATTGCCCCCAACGTATATGTTTCCAATGTTACCGAAAACAGCATCACGTTGAACTGGGCGGCCGGCAACTCGGAATCATCCTGGGAACTTGAGACCAGCATGGACAACACCACCTGGACTTCTGAAGGCACGATAACCACTGCTCCTTACACGCTCAGCAACCTGCCCCCCAATACCCTTTACTATATCCGCATGAGAAGTATCTGCGGCGGTGGCGAGTACAGCAACTGGGCAACCCTCAGCCAGCGTACGGGGTGCGCCCCGATAGCCACGTTGCCTTTCGTGGAAAACTTCGACTCGTATACCGGCAGCACCAGCACTTCTGTGGCTATTAACAACCTGCCCTATTGTTGGTCCTACTTCAACGAAGGCACCAGCTCCTCCTACTCAGGTTACCCGATCATCTACTCCAGTTCTGCATCTGCAGCTTCCGGCAATAACTCTGTGCGGTTCTACACCTACACCACCTCCGGCACCTACGATGACCAGACCGCTATACTTCCTGCCATCGATGTGAACACGCTGACGATGAACACGCTGCAGCTCACCTTCGACGCCAAAGCGTTGAGCACGAGCTACCCCTTCAATCTTGAAATCGGTGTGATGACGGATCCGACGGACATGGGTACCTTCATGCTCATCTCCACCGTCACTACTCAGTCCACCACGTACGCCAACTATGAGATTCCGTTGAACCAATACACCGGCACGGGTGCCTATATCGCCATCCGTGCTCCGCAACCGACCGCCAACTACAACTACGGTTACTTGGACAATGTCATGGTGGATTTGATTCCGGCATGTCCCAAGCCCACGCAAGTGCATGCCTTAAATGTCACCACCAACAGCGTTAATTTGGGTTGGACGGAAGTCGGTTCGGCCACTTCCTGGGTGATTGAGTACGGTCCCGCCGGATTCACTCCCGGCAACGGCACCACGGAGAATGCCTCCACCAACCCCTACACCATCACGAACTTGACCGCCTCCACCACGTATGACTTCTATGTCAAGTCAGACTGCGGCGGTGGAGACTTCAGCAACTTGTCCAACGTTTACTCGACCACAACCGCCTGCGACGCCATTTCCGCACTGCCTTACACGGAGAACTTCGACGCATACGGCACGGGCGAGACGGCTTACCCGAACTGCTGGGGCAAGATCAACACCTATTCGTCCAACAGACCTTACGTCAACTCCACGCACTTTGCCGGTGTGGGATCCCTCTACTTCTATGCAGGTACCAGCGGCACCTACAACATCGCCATCACCCCGCCGTTTGACCAGACCATTCCCGTCAACACGTTGCAGGCCACTTTCATGTACAGATCAACCTACACCACTGACATGATGATTGTGGGTGTGATGACCAATCCGAACGACGCCAACACCTTCGTGCCGGTGGACACGATCACCCCGGCATCTTCCGCCTCCACTTGGGTTGAGAAGGAAGTCCTCTTCAACAACTACACAGGCACCGGCCAATACATTGCCTTCAAGAACGCCTACACCAGCACATATAGCTATGGTTACATCGACAATCTGTTCATCGGTTTGATTCCGACCTGTCCGAAACCGACGCAAGTCCATGTGGTGAGCAGCAGCACCAGCAGCATCGAATTGGGATGGACGGAGAACGGTCCGGCCACGGAATGGGAGATCGAGTACGGTCCTGCCGGTTTCACGCAAGGTACCGGCACCGTAGAGCCTGCCCTGACCAACCCGTACACCATCAACAACCTGACTTCCTCCACCACGTACGACTTCTATGTAAGAGCCGTTTGTGGAGCCGGTGACACCAGCTACTACGCACCCGTGTTAACCACCTCCACCGAGTGTGATGCCATCACCCAACTGCCTTACACGGAAGGATTCGACACCTACGGTACTGGCGATCCCTCTTATCCGATTTGCTGGGGCAAGATCAACACCTATTCGGCCAACAGACCTTACGTCAACTCCACGCACTATGCCGGTGTGGGTTCGCTCTACTTCTATGCCACCTCCGGCACCTACAACATCGCTATCGCCCCGCAATTCGACGCTTCCATTCCGGTGAACACGCTGCAGGCTACCTTCATGTACAGAGCCTCAAGCAGCACGGACTACATGATCGTGGGTGTGATGACCAACCCGAACGACGCCAACACCTTCGTGCCGATTGACACGATTTACCCTGAATCCTCTGCCTCCACATGGGTCGAGAAAGAGGTTGTCTTCAGCGGCTATACGGGCACTGGCCATTACATCGCCTTCTATAACGGTAAGCCCACTACGACCTGTTACTCCTACATTGACGATTTGGTCATCGACCTGATTCCGGCTTGTCCGAAACCGCATAATTTGCATATCGTGAACGCCACCGTCAACAGCATCGAGTTGGGCTGGACGGAGGTCGGTTCCGCCACCTCTTGGGAGATTGTCTACGGCGCACCGGGCTTCGACCCGAACGGCACCACGGCCACCACGGTCACGGCGAGCACCAACCCGTTCACCATCAGCAACTTGAACAGTACCACTACGTACGAGTTCTACGTCCGCTCCAGCTGTGGCGGCAGCGATGTCAGCTACTGGAGCCAAGGTGTGCAAGGTTCCACTACCATGACGCCCGAAAGCTTGCCTTACACCGCCGACTTCAGTGCGAATGACGCTTGGGTGCTGAACAACGGAAGCTGTACCAACTACTGGATGAAGGGTACAGTCAGCGGCACCGCCGCCTTGTTCGTGACCGACAACGGCACCACGCCGAACTACACCATCTCCTCCACCTCTGTGGTCGCCGCCCAGAAACTGTTCACGATAGGCACTGCCGACTCTCTCACCATCACCTTCGACGTGCAGGTGCAGGGCGAGAGCAGCTACGACTACATGAAGCTGTTCGTAGCGCCCGCTTCCGCGCAGTTCCCGGCCTCCGCTTCTTCCCCGTCATCTGGAGACTACGGCTACAACACCTACTCCACCAACGCTTACAATTTCTATGCTCACAACTACGGCGGTGAGTCATCCTCCTATCCGCACATCCTGAACCAAGTGAGTGGAACGATTCACGTGGTGGCGAAGATGCCCAACCCGAATGTCAACCCGAACGCCAGCTCCACCGCTTTGATGGTCTTCGCTTGGAAGAACGACTCCAGTGTCGGCACGCAACCGCCTGCCACCATCACGAACCTGTCTGTGACCGCCAGCGGCTCCGCTCCTGTGATCACTAACCCGACCGTGGCCACCAACTCTGCCACCGCCATCACCACCACGGGTGCGACGCTGCACGCCACCATCACGAACCCCGACAACGTGACCATCACGGCCAAGGGATTCCAGTGGAAAGCCACGCAGGGCGGCACCTACACCTCTGTGAACGGCACGGGCACGGGCAACGGCTTCTCCGCCGACCTCTCCAACCTGACGCCCAGCACCAGCTACACGTACAAGGCATTCATCACCTACAACGGTCAGACGGTAACGGGCAATGAAATGACCTTCACCACGTCAGATCAAGGCAGTGAACCGTGCGATGTCCCGACGAACCTGCACACCACGGACATCCAGAACGAGAGCATCTCCATCGCTTGGGATGCCAATCCGAATGTGAACAGCTGGAACATCCAGTACCGTCCGGTGGGCGGACAGTTGTCTTCGGCGTCCTCCAACACGAACAGCTACACCATCACTGGCCTCATGGGTGACACCGACTACGAGGTGCAGGTGCAAGCCGTCTGTACGAACGGTACCAGCGACTGGACCAGCATTCTCGAAGTACACACCAACGACGTGGGCATCGAGAACCATCTGGCAAACAATGTTATGTTGTTCCCGAATCCTGCGAAGGAATACGTTGACATCCGCGTGGACGGCGACCTGAACGTCAAGACCTTGGAGGTTTACGACGTGTACGGCAAGCTGATCAATACGGTAGGCGTAATCGACAACCCGACCCGCATCGACGTCTCCACCCTCGCCAACGGCATGTATTTCGTGCGCGTGACGACGGAAGCAGGGGTTGTTACAAAATCCTTCGTTAAAAAGTAGGAGATTCCGCTGCCTCCTAACGTCGGCAGCGGAATGGAGCGACATTAGTCGTAACCATTTGTATAACCAAGGGGAACCCTTCCGGATTCCCCTTTTTTCGTTATCCGGCGGCCTCGCAGAGACGCAAAATTTTGCGTCTCTACGACCACCATTAACCTACTAACCTACTAACCTACTAACCTATTAACCTATTAACCCCTAAACTTTAACCATTAACCTTTAACCATTAACCTTTTTTTCGTATCTTTGCCACCGTTCGGAGAACAGCTCTTTCCGAACCAAATTATTGATTTACAGAAAGATATATGAGGTAACATTATGAAAAAAAGAATCGGATTTTGCTTGGTGTATCGTGACATGTGGCAGTCGTCGGGCAAGTACCAGCCCCGCGTGGACCAGCTGACGGAAATCGCCCCCGTGATTGTGAAAATGGGCTGCTTCGACCGTGTGGAGACCAACGGCGGCGCCTTTGAACAGGTGAACCTGATGTACGGCGAGAACCCCAACCACGCCGTGCGCGAGTGGACGAAGCCGCTGCGCGAGGCGGGCATCCAGTGCCAGATGCTGGAACGCGCCCTCAACGGCCTTCGCATGTACCCCGTGCCCGCCGACGTACGCCGGCTCATGTGCAAGGTCAAGAAGGCCCAGGGCGTGGATGTGGTACGCTCCTTCTGCGGTCTCAACGACCACCGCAACCTGGAGCTCTCCATCAAATACGCCAACGAATTCGGTCTCATCTCACAGGCCGCCCTCAGCATCTCGCACTCGCCCGTACACACGCTGGAGCACTACCTCGCCGTGGTCGATAAATACGTGGAGTACGGCGCAAAGGAGATCGGCCTTAAAGACATGGCTGGCATCGGACGCCCGGCAACGCTCGGCAAATTGGTGAAGGCCATCAAGGATAAATACCCGCATCTCGTGATCCAGTACCACGGCCACACCGGTCCCGGCCTCTCCATGGCCTCTGTCCTTGAAGTCTGCCGCAACGGCGCCGACATTGTTGACGTGGCCATGGAACCCCTCTCCTGGGGTATGGTTCACCCCGATGTCATCGCCGTGCAGGCCATGCTCCGCGACGACGGCTTCGAGGTCGCCGACATCGACATGAATGCCTACATGGAGGCCCGCTCGCTCACCCAGAAGTTCATGGACGACTTCCTCGGCTACTTCATCGAGCCGAAGAACAAGATATCCACGTCGCTGTTGCTCGGCTGCGGACTGCCCGGCGGCATGATGGGCTCCATGATGGCCGACATGAAGGGCATCCACCAATACCTCAACAAAACGCTGGAGAAATCCGGCAAAAAGACCCTAACAGAAGACGAATTGCTCGTCAAGCTGTTCAACGAGGTGGAGGCCGTTTGGCCGATGGTGGGCACGCCCGGCTTAGTGACCCCGTTCAGCCAATATGTCAAGAACATCGCGCTGATGAACGTCCGCGCCGAGGTGGAGGGCAAGCCACGCTTCACCTATATGGAACAGAAACAGTGGGACATGATCCTCGGCAAGTGCGGACAGCTGCCCGGAGCGCTCTCGCCCGAAATCGTCGAAATGGCCAAGGAGAAGGGCTTCACCTTCTTCGACGGCGTGCCGCAAGACAACTATCCTGATGAGCTGCCGAAGTACCGCAAGATGATGGAGGAGAAAGGCTGGGACGTCGGACCCGATGAGGAAGAACTTTTCGAACTGGCCATGCATGAGCAGCAGTATGTGGAATACAAAGAGGGCCGCGCGAAGCAGAATTTCAACCGCGAACTTGCCGCTGCCAAGGAAAAAGCCCAAAACGGAGGTCAAGTCCCCGCCCCCATCAAACCCGCATACGACCCTCAACAGGACGCTGCCATACGGATGAAGAACGACCCGAACCTTCGACCGGTGACCGCCCCTGCCAGCGGACAACTGATTTGGGAAGTTGCCGTCGATGGCGAGACGTCAAAGGCAAAGCCCATCGGGACACCGTTCAAGAAAGACGAGGTGATGTGCCACATCAGCACCTACTATGGTATGGAGCCAGTGCCCAGCTTCTTCGACGGACAGCTGGTGGAGGTGGTGGTCAGCCACGGACACAAGGTCAACCGAGGCGACATCATCGCGTTCCTGAAATAGGCTTTAGGCAACAGGCATTAGGCAATAGTAAAACGGCGGTTTGAGAGAGTTCCCAAACCGCCGTTTTTTTCGGTTCAATGTTGCTATGACATTGCTATTTCACTGCGTCCAACAGCAAATCCCCAAGTCCGATATGGTAGCCTTCGGAGACGAAGAGGATGTCACCCTCCTTGTCAAGAACCAGACATACGGGACGCTCACCGGTGGTGTGCGGCAGCGAGCCGTCGTGCACGGCGTTCTTCAAAGCCGCAGTCACGCTTTCGCCCACGTCATTCACCTTCTGGCTCAAAACTTCCAAATTAGCGGGCTGGTTCTTCTCCTTCTTCCAGTTGGCATTATTGGCCAGGAAAACCATCTTGCCACCCCAGGCCTCGTAATCAGCCTTCTTGGCCGCAATCTCCTTGGCCAGATGGTTGGTCGGTTCGGTGCCGGGCGCCACTAAGCAGAGAATCATCTTCTGCTTGCCGGATTCGACAAGTAACTCCGACAACGACTTGCCATTCAATTTGTTGGCATCCATATCCAGATGACCATACGTATTGTTGCGCGGCACCAGTTCGGGAATCTTGATCGTGTATTCATCCTTTTCCTTCAAGGTGAAGAAACGAAGCTCAGAAAGGACCTCGCCGTCGCTGTAACGGTTGCCGGTGGAGAGACAGTACTTTCCGGCGGGCAGCACAAGCTCGATGTCGCGGGGCTCCACGCGCGGGTCGTCCTCGAAGTCGTAGGAGACGTACTCGCCATTCTCAAAACGCTGCAACGTGTAATGGATGTAGTATTTGTAGCCTTTCGGATTGTGGAGGGTCAACACAGCCAACTGGTCGCGCGGGGTCACCTCCTCGCTTTCGAAGGCCACTTCCCGCCAGTCATTGTTCTCCCAGACGTAAATCTTGTTGGAGGCATTGTCCAGATAGCACGGGATATCGAGGCTGCGGCAGGCGGCCACGAAGAAGATGTCGCGGGAGTGCGCATCGGAGCGGCGGGTCTTCATCACGCCCATGGGACTGATCGGGCAGTTATAGTAGTTGCAGAGCGGATCGACCGTGATGTTCTGCTTCGTCCAGTTCAACAACTTGTCAGCGCTTATCACCATATTCGGCATGGCTTGTACCAGCGCCTCGCGCAACGGCAAACGCCAGTCGCGGATCAGCTCGTTGGAGATACGGGCTGGCAGAATACCTTTCACGAACGCCGAAATCGGATATTTACCATCCTTATAGGTCGTGAGTTGTTTCTCTAAAATCTCCGCTTTGGTATCTCTCAAATCCTTGTCTGCCAATGCCTTGACAAATTCTTTCAGATAGAGTCCCCCTACCCTTTTGGAATGGTTTTGCAGGAATCTCAAAATTTCGACATGATTTCCCTCACTGCGGTGAATCACATCATAAAACTCCTCCGGGGAGAAATAGTCGCTGTGGTATTTGTCGGTTTGCGTCTTGGTGGGGAAAGTCTTGCGGTAGGCCTCGCGCATCTTGTCCTCTTTCGCCATCCGCTTGTCGCACGCCAGCTGTGCCGTGGCGCTCACATTGTTGGCCAAGGGCCGGCCCACCGGCGGCACCATGTCTAACTGTTGAATGAGATTTCCAGCCGGTGACATCCACGGATTGGGGCCTTTGTCGCTCAAGATGAGCACCAGATGGTCCTGTTTGCGCAAATCGAGCTGTGCGTACGCATAATCATCGCCCTGTTTTGCCCAGATGAGCAGGTCACCAAGGCCAGTATTGAGTTTTGCGCGACCGTTCTCATCGGTCTTCACCTCCGCAAGGGTGTAATACTCCGCATAGTTGTAGAGTTTGAAGCAGACGGAGGCATTTTTGGCGGGCAGGTGGCGTTTGTCATACACCGTGACGTATGCCGTAGCCGTGTCGGCGTAATTAGAGAGCAGGTTGATGCAGGAATAATAGGGGGTTCGCTTGTTGACTTCCTCAGGGCCTTCGTAGCGGCCGAAGACGTTGGTGTGCACCATCATCGTGCGCGTGGAGACGTTCGCGAACCAGCCCATGTTGAGGGCAGGCGCGGGCTCGCAGGCACCGAGGAACCACCACTTGCCATCGACCCAGACCTCCACCCAGGCGTGGTTGTCGTCGCAATGTGCCCAGCGCGGAGTGTAGCACTGGCGGGCGGGGATGCCCACAGCGCGAAGGGCCGTCACCGTGAGGGTGCTCTCCTCGCCGCAACGCCCATGCGAGGTCTTCAGCGTCGCCAAAGGGGCGGATGTCCGCGCATCGGCAGGCTGATAGTCAACATATTCATGGCACCAGTGGTTCACCTCCAGAGCCGCATCGTACATGCTCATCTTTTGGATGCGGTTCTTCAACTGATGGAAGATGTAAGACCGTGCCGTGTCCAAATTCTCGTTGTTCACGCGATATACGACCACAAAATGGCGGAAAACATCTTCGGGGATGGTCTTACCCCAGGAGAAGGTGTTCCGGGCCTCCATCGCCACTTTCACCTGCTGTTCGAAGAAGGAGAAATCGTAGTCGGCAAGGTCGCTCTGCGGCATATAGGCGTAGAGGAACATGAGATATTGGTACATGCTACGACTTTGATCAGCGGATTTCAGGTTATACATTCCGATCTGTTCGCGTACCTCCTGCGGGATGTCGGTGCGGTTCTGGAAGTCATGCCGCACCGCCGCCCAATAGTCGTTCTGCGCAAAAGCCGCACCTATCGAACTTATATTCAACAAAATAAGCAAAAAGCATGCTATGAAAGCGGATGATTTCTTCTTCATAATGGGTATTTTAATGCACAAATTACCATTACTATCACAAAAATTAACCATAGGAGGTACATCCCTCGACTATTCATAATTCATAATTTATAATTCTGAATTCTGAATTCTGAATTAAGAATACAGTCCTCCGTTCACTTGCAGCACTTGTCCAGTGATGTAAGAGGCCTCAGGGGAAGCGAGGAAGGCTACGGCGGCGGCCACCTCATCGGGGGTGCCGAAACGTTGCGCCGGAATCATCTGACTCAAGGCGGCCTCATCCAGCGCAGCGGTCATATCGGTGGCAATAAAACCCGGAGCCACGGCATTTACCGTCACTTTGCGCTTGGCCACCTCCTGCGCCAAGGCTTTGGTCGCCCCGATGATGGCAGCCTTGGCGGCGCTGTAGTTGGTCTGACCGGGCACGCCCTTCAGGCCGGAGAGCGACGCCATGTTGATGATGCGGCCTTCGCGCTTGCGCAACATCGTCTTCACCACGCGACGGGTGATGTAGAAGAAGCCGTTCAGCGGGGCATCGATCACGCTGTGCCAGTCTTCGTCGCTCATCATGATCATCAGGTTGTCGCGGCGCGTGCCGGCATTGTTCACCAGCACGGAAATGAAGTCTTCGGGGTGTGCTTTCTCCCACCCGTCCAACGCCGCATCCACGGCTTGCTCGTTGGCGATGTCGAACTTCAGCAGCTCGCAGGTGCCGCCTTCCGTCTCGATCATCTGCTTCGTCTCCTCGGCGGCAGCATCGTTGCTCACATAATTCACAATCACAGGGAGTCCCTGCTTGGAGAGGCGCAGGGCCACGGCGCGCCCGATTCCACGGGATCCGCCAGTTACTAATGCGTATTTCATACTTGTTAAAGGTTAAGGGTTAAAGTTTAAGGGTTAGGGTTTAAGGGTTAGGGTTTAAGGTTTAGAGGTTTAGGGTTTAGGGTTTAGAGTTTAAGGTATTAGAGGTAATGTGTCAACTGCTAACTGCTAACTGTTAGTCGCCGTCTAGGTGTTTCCAGGCGCGGGTCAGAATCGTCAGGTCGTTGCGGACCTTGTAGTCGCGGGCGTAAAGTTCCTCGGTGCGGTGAATCATCTCCTCGGAGAAGGTGTAGTCGGGGTAGGCATCAGCGGGATAGAGGACGCCATCGGGAAGAGCCGCACTGCCGGAGTGCGGATCCGCATGGAGGCCAACCCACGTCTTGCGACCGCCCAACACGGCGAAAATATTGCGTACAAAAGCCCCTTTGTTCTTCACGAACCATATATCTATCGGGAGGAATAGCAGAAGGAACACAGCCGCTGCAATGTCGAAGGCGCGCTTCCGATGGCGGTTGTGCGGCTGGAAAACGGGCTGCAACGGGATGGTATAAAGGTCCTCGGCGGTGAAAATGGCATTGCTGCCGATGAGCGACAACGTATCTTCGGGCGCAATCTTGAACTCCAGCGGTCGGTCCTGAAGACGGTTCATCCAGCCGATAATCTGCTCGGCGGAGAGGTCTCGGGAACAGAATATCACCTCATTGATCTGGTAGATGGCAAGCAGTTCGGACAAGTCCTCCACATGCCCGATATGCAGATGGTTCTCTTTCCCAAGGGGTTGCGTCAACACCAGTCCGACGAACTCCCTCGGGGTGTTCATCGAGCCCACCATGTTCAGCACCCGCTCTGTTTCCTCGGGACCGCCCACGATGGCGATGCGCTGGCGCAGCCTACGGACGTCCACGTCGATGAATTTCCAGCGGGCGAGCAAGTAGCGCAACACATTCACGACCACTAACGCCCACACCGCGCCCATCACTACCACCGCACGGGAGAAGCGCATGGTTTCAGGCAACAGCGCGTATATCAACAAGATAACCACCACCCCGATGATAATGCCGCGGTTCAGCAACGCCCGGTTCACGGGTTTGCGGTAGCCACCGCTGAGCCACACCGCCAACTGCCACACAAGAGCATAGCCCGGAAGTACCGCATAAAAGTAGAAATCCGGGAAGGATGAGTTGCGCTGCATCAGCACCGTGTGATCCCAGTATTTCGAAAGCGCGAATAATCCCGCATAGATGAGCACAAAGTCCAACAGCGGCAGAATCACCTTGCCGAGCAAGCGTTTAAAAGCAGCCAGGGCGGCACGGAACCAGATGGCCGCATCGACCGCCACATTGAATATCTTGGCATTGTTGGCAGAAAAATGCTTCTTGGCGAAGATCTGCATCGCCTTGTAGAAGACATATACATAGTTGAGACTCCCCTTCTTCGTGCTCTCTCCCTTATAGTGGATGATACGCGTCTGCGGGAAATAGTAGTTCTTATATCCGCCTTTCAATATCCTGTAAGACAGGTCTATATCCTCACCGTACATGAAATAGTCCTCGTCTAAAAGCCCCACCTGGTCCAGCACCGACTTGCGCATCATCATGTACGCGCCCGCCAGCACCTCCACCTCGTGGGTTTCATCCTCCCCGATATACGTGGCATGGTAGGCTCCGAACTTCTTCGACTTGGGAAAAAGCTTCGAAAGGCCGAACAACTTGTAGAAGGATGCCGACGGATAGGGAATGCCCCGCTTGGATTCGGGCAGGAACCGTCCCTGTCCGTCCACCATCTTCACGCCGAGACCGCCACAGTCGGGGGTTCTGTCCATGAAATCAATACATTTTTCAAAGGTATCCTCCTCCACGAGCGTGTCGGGGTTGAGCAGCAGGACATATTCGCCCGACGAGACACGGACGGCCTGGTTGTTGGCTTTCGCGAAACCCACATTATCGTGGTTCTCGATGAGTTTCACCTGCGGAAACTTGGCCTTCACCATCGCCACGGAATTGTCAACAGAATGGTTGTCCACCACAAAGATTTCGCCGTCAATGCCGCGCAACGCCTTCACAGCCGACGATAGCGCCTGCTCCAAAAACGCCGAAACGTTGTAATTGACGATGATGACACTTAATTTCAAATGGTTATGGGTTAATGGGTTAATGGGTTAGGGGGAGGTTTATTAAATGATAATTCATAGGGGCGAAACATTTTTCGCCCCTACAACGCCATATTCATTCATAATTCATAATTCATAATTCTGAATTAAAAATACGCCAACACCGTCTTTTTCGACACTACTTTGTCGCCTTTTCGGACGGCGACGGAGACGTCTTTGGGCAGGAACACATCCACGCGGGAGCCGAACTTGATCATGCCGACCTCCTCGCCCTGCTGGACATGGTCGCCGACTTCGGGATAGCTGATAATGCGGCGCGCCACGAAGCCCGCAATCTGACGGAAGAGCACCTCGATGTCATCATTGCGCACCACGATGGTGTTGTGCTCGTTATCGACCGAGGATTTCGGCAGCTTGGCCAACGCGTACTTGCCGGGATGATAAGCCGTATAGGATATTTCGCCCGAAATGGGATAGCTGTTCACATGCACGTTGTTGATGGACATGAAAACGGAAATCTTCAGCCGCTCATCCTTGAAGTACTCGTGCTCGAATGCGGGCCCCACATAGACGATGGTGCCGTCGGCAGGGGAAAGCACCCCGTCATCCACTTCGTTGACCACGCGGGTCGGCACCCGGAAGAATCGAAGGATCAAACAGCCCAGCAAAAACATGATGGAGAAGAAGATCACATTCACCCACCATAGATGCGCCAGGAGCAACACGTAGAACAGAGATGTCAACGCGATGGTGACTAAACTGACCAGAATGATCAGCTTTCCCGCCTGATGGAACTTCATGCCAATCACCGCCGACTATTTCTTATATAAGATGTAAGTGTGGGTCGGGACGTTGTTTTCCGAAGAAACCGTCACGAACTGACGCGGATAATGCTTGTCGTTCATGTAATGCTCCCCAGTATAGCTGTAGGTGATGTCCACCACTTTAGACAAACTGCCGGCGACCACCGTTTCCACATGCTCCGTCAACGGGAGGTTGAGATAATAGCCCTTCATGTCGGCGTAGGCAAACGGCAGACCATAGAACGGGTTGTAGGACTCGATGTCGTAGGTATATGTATGGGTGACCACCGTCTGCGCGATGGGGAACTCCTCCACATATTGGGAGATATTCTCGTATTTTTCCTTCTTCCCCGGATCGTATGTGAAGCGCTTCACGGAATACATGATCAAGTCCTTGGATTCGGACTTGGCAGCGATCTCGGCGATTTCCTTATAATTGCCGAACACCTTGTCATAAAGGGGATGGGAGGCCGCGCTCTTCCAGAAATACTGGTCGTAGAATTCGCGGTCATACATCTCTTCGATGTACTCGATACGGCCGTACGCCTTGTCCTTCTTATTGTTATTCCTATGGAAGGTGTATTCCAGCCGAACGGCGCCATCGATAGTGTAGGTCATCTTGTCCGCCAGCTGGTTCGTCCACTGGAAGTCGATGGTTTCGGTGTAATCCTCACCCACATGCACAATCTTGTTCACCGTCTTGTCCTTGTTGTAGGAGAAATCGAAGGTATAGAGACTGTCCACCACAATCTGTTCGAGCTGCTGTCCCTTGCTGTCATAGAGATAGACTTCGTTGGGACTGCCCACATCGCTGCGGTACCAAATCTTGCTGATTTTGCAGGCTGGGTCATAGATTTCCTCATCGGGTTTGCATGACGAGAAACTCGCTGCCACCAGAACCATTACCAATAACGGGAATACATATTTCTTCATAGTACACAGTTTTTCTAAAATACGCGGCAAAGATACATTTTTTTCAATTCAGAATTAAGAATTCAGAATTAAGAATTTATGGCTGTTGGAAATTGGCGGCCGTAGGGGCGGGTGCGCACCACGTCTCTACTAATAAGCGAAAGCCTCAAAACCTTCGGCGCGAAGTTTCGCCACAATCGCATCCAAATAGGATTTATCGAATTTGTGGAGGTTCAGGGCTGGCGTTTCGCGGTCGAGGGAGTAGATGACGATGCGCTTGGGGCGGATGCGACGGATGCGCGACAACCATTGCGACCATTCAGGATCCACGGAGTTGTCGAACGCCCTGCCCTCCCGCTCGCCGCTGAAAAAGAGCGTCTGGATGATGACGTTGCCGTCGAATGTGCAGAGCTGCTCGGCAACCTGCTCGATATCCACCGGCACGATAGGCGCGTTCACGGTATCGAGCATCTCCTGAGTGCCCGCGTCCAGCTTCAACATCGGATTCTCGATGCGCTTCAACGCGGCGATGATCTCGGGTCTGTAAAGTTGCGTGGCGTTCGACAGGCAGGTGATCACCGCCTGTGGATAGTACCGGTCGCGCAAAACAAGCAACCGGTCGATGACCTGACCGAACCATGGATACAACGTCGGCTCCCCGTTGCCGGAGAAGGTGATGCTATCGACGGGCGTGTCGTGGGCGCAACAGTCTGACAACTTGTGTTCTATGGCCTCCATGACCGTCTCCAACGGATACGGTTCACGGGCGTTCAGGTTCTTCTCCAACGTCCACCCGCACTCGCAATAGAGGCAGTTGAACGTGCAGATTTTCTCGTCCACCGGCATGAGGTTGATGCCTAACGAGTGGCCCAGTCGTCTGCTGTGTATCGGGCCGAAAGCGATGCTTTCCCAGAGAAAGGTACTCATGGTTTGGATTATTCGGTTATTCGGTTATTCGGTTATTCGGTTATTCGGTTACCCCACACTGCGCTCCTTCGCCGCTTGTGTGGGGTTATTAAGCTCTACCGAGCACTTGTCCCTTCGGGACTGCTCAAGGAAAAAGGTTAATAATAACGGGGCATTTACGAACTGCATTCTTCTTTCTTCATTCTTCATTGTTTGTCGTATTTCACCACCTCTTCCGAGAAGAATTCAAGCTGCACGCCGGCCTGGCGGAACATTTCCTCGGACTCAGCGCCGGCGTGGTATTTGTTGGCGCAGACCACGCGGGTGATGCCGCAGTTGATGATCAGCATAGCGCAGGTGCGGCAGGGGGTCATGCGGCAGTAGAGGGTCGCGCCGTTGAGGGAGATG
>Ga0265299_10001559_pt1 | contig 25720 bp, 23 predicted proteins | sample AusTroGonzalo_MG_4_FD_193485 | JGI IMG/M metagenome (GOLD analysis project Ga0265299, IMG submission 193485) | Bovine rumen microbial communities from tropical cattle in Woodstock, Queensland, Australia - Gonzalo_02 | ecosystem: Host-associated > Mammals > Digestive system > Stomach > Rumen ... | reverse complement strand
CCTGTTTTTCTTCCTTTTTTTTTGTCCACTTTTTTGAATTGTTTTTTTTTTTTTGCTTTGATATTTTTTTTTTGGATGTTTGTATGGTTGGATGGTTTGGATAGTCTGAATGGTCTGTATCTGTTTTATTGGTTTGGAATTTCGATATAAGATTGATTGGTTTGGACATAGGTTGGTTGGTTTGAATGATTGTATATGGTTTGTTCGGTTTGATATTTTACCATTGGTTGTGAATGTGCATTTGGATTTTCGATATAGGATTGATTGGTGAATTGGTTTCCATTATATTCAAATATATTCAGATAAATTGGTGAAATGATATGACAGAAGAATGTTTGCATAGTTTGCCTGAAGAAAAGCAGAAGGCATTGTATCACGGGCGTAAAGGTGAAGACCTGTCCGTAAGGATAACAAGATGTCCGCATTGCGGTACTTTTATGACCGAACACACGCTTTTGGTTAAAGGTGGTCGGAACCATAACTGCCCGTATTGCGGTGAGCATATCGCCACGGGTTTTTGCGATTGCGACGATTAGACGGTTGCAACCTGCATATACAAGACTAAAAGCGATAATTCCAAAATGAAAAACGCAGGCGGTTTGCCTGCGTTTAATTTTCACCTTCTTGTTATCCTGACCGACATTCCGAACGAGTAAGTCCTTTTTGGTTTGGTGTTGAATGTTATGCGCCTGTCGAAAACGGATTGCGGGGTTGTTTTCAGTCCAATCGACTTGTCCTGTTTCAGACCGTTGCGTCTCTTCATATTGTCGGACTTGTCTATGAACGAATAGTCATATACAAGGGTGTCGGACGTGGTTTCCTTCACATAGAATGTGATTTCCTCCAACTTGTACAATGAAAGGAGGTTCTGCCTTATGTACGCCTCGATGTCGTCGTCGATGGTCGTCTTGTCCCCGTAGGAGTATTCGACCGCTATGTATTCGGCGAACACGCTTTCGAGGTGCTGCCTGAAATACATTATGAGGCGTTTCTCCACGAGGAGGTCGAACACGACGTTCCCGTTGCGTTCCTCGTGGATGCAGGTCGCGTTGTCGGTTTCGGTTTCAGACGGTACGAATGTTTCGAGTGTTATGGTGTCTGGCGTTTTCATAGAGGTCGTCGCGAGGAACGACTTGTGCTCCTTCATTGAAAGAGTCCCGTGCGATTCCACCTCGCTGATTTCCGAAAGCGTGGTCGTGTAGTGCCCCGCGTCCCAAGGCGAGTTGAACACGTTGAAAGACCTTGTTCCGATTGCGAACTTGTTGCTTACTGGGTAGAGCGGTCTGTCGCCCTCCTTCAGTCTGAACACATTGCTGTTTCTGTCGTTCGCCCTGTGGAACGCGAGTGCAAGCGTCGCGAACGATTTGTACGTTGAGGCGAAACAGGTGTTTTTGTGCCTTGATGACTCAAGCAGGTATTTCCTGTGCGGTGAAAGTTGACCTGTTATCCCTTCTATATAGGGGTCTTTGAACTTGAGTATTTCCGTCCTGTGCGGTGTGAAGTCCCATCCGTGCCTGAACATAGGGAATGCGGAGTTCGCAATTATCGCGTAGTCGATTGTCTGACCGTCGAACTTCATTGTCAGGTAGTTGTATTTTGCGTTGTCCTTCGGTTTGACAAACATAATTGCGTATGGGTACTCTGCGTTTTCACCTTCGCTTGTGTGCAGCACGCCGTCCTTGTCCACGAGTTCATACACCACGTTTTCCTTCTGCATCACGTTGATGTCGTGGAATATGGAACCGAACACACATCTGTTGAGCGCGCTTGCAAACTGTGCATAGTCGCAGTTGGCGACAAAGTATGCCGATGTGTCGAGTCTCGGTTCGTTTGCGTCCGTATTCGTGTAGAAGCAGACTACGTCTTGGTTCCACATAGGGATATGGAGGTTGAGAATCCTCCCGTATGCGGAGAACGGGTTTTGCGTGTCGCTGTCGAGCACCGCTGTCATTTGCGTGTCTGATATGACGTCCTGTATGACGAATGTGGAAAAGAACTTGGTCGGCGACTGTGAATGGTAGTTTCTCACAAGTACCAATTCCTTGTTGTATGGCACATCGTTTATTGTGTTGTGGTCTGTATACGGTATGAAATCGTTTGTGAAGTTCGTGTTCTCCCCGTATATGGTGTACAGTTGCCCGCTTTCCTTTATGATTGACGTTATCTTTCCTACGCCGAGCATAGTTATCGGCGTGGTGTTCTCCACGTTCAGGACATTGTCCTGCGGCGAATACAGCACATATCTGTTGATGGTGTCTATGGATATGCTGTGCTGTTCGGGTTCGTCCTCCGCGATGACGTCTATCGCGTCGTTGTATTGCCTTACCACATATACGACCAACACAACGAACTTGAACACGTCGTTGCGTATGACTTTGGTCTTTATGTCCCCTATGGCGGTTGCGTCCGTCACGGAAATCGGGACAAGCACCGCCGTGAACCTGTAACCGTTCATCTTGCCGCCATACAGTTTCTTTATGTTGGCGAGGTTGTTGGACACCTCCTCCGACCAATCGGATTTCTCTATGATTTCTATTTTTGTACCCATAAAGAATGTGGAACTGCTCACATTGTCGTTTCCTCCTGTGAAGTTAGTGTATTTCTTCACATAGTCGAGCGTGTCTGCGAACGTGTCGTCGTTCTCCCCGCCGTAAATCAGGTAGTCCCTTTTGAAATATGTGTCGAACCAATCTTGGTCGGTGCATTTCAGGTTGCGTTCGAGGTCGTTGTCGTATATGGTTCCGCCTTCGTCCTTTGTGACGCTTTCCCCGATGTAACTCCATATCCTGCTCACATCGTTGCCTTCTGCCATTCTTTCAGGCACCTTGTCGAATATGTACCCCCACTCCTGATTGAACAGGTTTGTGTCAGGCGAGAACGACCTGTGGTCAGGCGAGAACGACAGTTGCCCGAAAGCGGGACTTGTGTTCAGTCGGTAGGGGTTGCACCTGATGTCCGTGCCGTCGGTCGCCACCCATTTGCAAATCCAAGGTTGGGTCTTTGAGAGGAGCATAAGTTGGGACGCATAGTTCTCGTAGCACCTTGTGTATTCGTTGTCTATGTAAATTTCCTCGTTCTTGTTGAGCGATGTGGAAAGCGTTGCGAAGTTGAACCCTGTCTTTGTTATCTTGTTGTATTCGCTTTCGACCGAGCGCGTGTTCTCCACCGACATATCCAATGTCACCTCATAGGTGCTGTCGGCAGGGTCTCCGACCTGTTCGACCCTTACTGTGTAGGAGTCCTCTTCCCCGAAAGGGAGGATTGCGTCGTCTGTGTCCAACAGGACTTCAAGTGTGTAGTCCTCTATGCCGACCACCACTCTTTCGAGCGGTTCTATGTCGTCCATCGCGTTGTATTCGATTTCGGTTTCCGTTGTCAGGTTCTCGATGAGGGATTTCTCATATTCGAGTTCGCCCATCTCCCCCCAAACGCTCTTTCCGTATGTGGAATAGTTGAAGTCCTTTACAGGAAAGAACGAAAGTCTGCAAAACGAAGGAGTGAACTCCCTGAATGTCTCGACCGTGTTGTTCCTTGAAACCCCGCATACATCCTCGTCTGTCAGGACGTTGTATTTGATGCCGTCCGTGTATTTGAGAACGTGACCGTCTGTCTGCGCCTCCGTGTTGATTGCGACTGCTGTTATCCTTGCGTACCCGTTCCTTGACATAGACCTTACATAGTCGCCGATTGTGAATGAACCTATGCTGTCTTTTCCGACGACAAGGTGTCCGAATGTGCAGTCGCCTGTGAAAGCACCGTTCCCCATTGTCACGCATCCCATATCCGAGCAGTCGTCTATTGTGATTGAGTAGGATTCATAGGTCGACGACGGGTTGTCGGCGGAGAGTATGACGGTGCTCCCGTTCCTGTACGCTCTTATCCCTGTGTCGAATGTCGAGTTGAATGAGTTGCAAATCGCGTCTGCGATTTTTTCAGTCTCGCCGCGTCCGTAGAATTGGTCGTTGTCGAACCAACCCTGAATGTCCAACACGTTGTCGTTGTCGTCCGTGATGTATGACGATATGATTTGCCCGATGAGGTTTGTGTCTCCGCCTATGGTCTGCCACAATGATATTTTTGTGTATGTCGGGATGTCCCTGTTCACATTCATATACACCTGTGCGGAAACTGGTTTTGTGTCATAGGTGCAGGGAACTGCGCTTTCAAGCGGAATGAGTCCGTTCAACAAATTCAGTTTCAACTTCTTGTCTGTCAGTCGCATTGTGTTGTTTTGATATATCGTTGATATATCGTGCATAGAATTTTCTATGTCTTTTATGCAGAACACGCAGTCGAGGTTTTCTATGTCTTCCTGCAAAGGGTTCCTGTCAATGCTCCCGTGCGGTGTGTAGGGTATTACCACGCCGCGCGTGTTGTCGGCGGTAAGGTTGCGCTGACTGTACAGACTGAATTTGGACGGGTTCCCTTGGTATTCGTTGTCCATATATTTCAGGCGTTCGCAGTCGAGTGAGAACGGTGCGTCCTCTATGGCGTTGCAGTATAGACCGAAGTATCTGTTTATGGAGTATTCCTGCGCGTCGTTGTCGTCGAAAAGGAACTCTATGTTGATAAGGTTTGCGCACACTATGCCGTTCCGTTCAAATCCTTCCGTGATGTGTTTTTCGAGCGAGAGTATTGTGTCGTCGTGTTCATACAGAAGTTCGTGGCAATGTTCGACTGCGGATGTAAATTCCCCGTTCTTGTATGATATTCCGTTGTATGTCATAACGGTTTCGGGTTCCAACGACAGTGTGATTGGCGATTTCGGAAACCCCTTTTCGGCGGCATAGTTCCTTATGTACATTCCAATCGGTGAGTTTTCAGTCAGGTCGAACGTCCTGACTATCGTGCATTTTTCAAGTATGTCGCGTCTGAAGTCAAATTCAGATTGGTTTGACGGTCTTGATATTGAAGGTTCGTCGACTCTGAATATGACGAACATTTCAGGCATTTTGTCGGAAATCCAAAGCGGGGCGGACATCCCCATATCCTCGTCGTATTCGAGTGAGTCAATCCTTTCGCACCCAGCCCAATAGAAGGTCTCGTATTGGGCGGCATAGTTGTCCTTCACGCTTTCGCTGTCGTATTCCTCCATAACGGCGTATGCGGACGTCTTGTCGAGTCCGTTGTAGAAACTTACAAGGTCTTTCCTGTATGACGAGAGCGGGGACACCTTGACGGATTTGTACCTGCTGTCGGACAATGCCTTGTCTGCGCTGTAACTTTCCATCCACAAACCCTTTCCGTTCGTCATCAGTTTGACGTTGGTTGTGAGTTTCGGATTTGTGCGCAACAGCATTTCGGATGCGTTGTCAAGCATATCGTCTATGCCGCCAATCGGTGTCTGTGGAAACTGTGCCATAAAGGTGTGGTGTTATTTTTTCTTCAATGTGACAGGTGTTATGTCGATGATGTCTGTTGTTTTCGCAACTGTCTTGTCGGTGTTCTTTGAACCGTTCACGGCGTTTTTCATTGTGGACGCGTTGTACTTGACAAGTGTGTCTGGCGAAATGTTGGTCGTGGTGTCGCCATAGGTTGCGTAGATTTCGAGGTCGAAGGAAACCACTCCGTCCTTTGAGTTCCACACGTCTATACCGACCCTGTTCGACATACAGATGTTGTTGATGTTCGTCTTGTTCTGCGTGGACACGCTGCTGTCTCCGAGTATCCTGCCGTTGCCGCTTTCGCCGCTGCCCCAATAGTCGGTCATACGGTATTGGAATGTGATGGGTATCGACACCATAGCGCCTCCGCCGACGACCTTCGACGATGTTCTTGAGTCACCGTCCACCTGTATGGCGGCGTGGTTCTGCGGATTGAGGAACAGATAGGATGTGCAGGTGTCCTTTCCGAGAAGGTATTGGTCGTTCGGTTCGTATCCGAGTTTGTGCGTGATTCCTATCGGGATTGTCGTGACATTTTGGTCGGACGGGATGATTGTGCTTTCTATTCTGTTTTCTGTGAGTGGGATTTCCTCGCTCAAGTATTCATACGGAGTCTGTATGTTGATTGTGTTCTTCGATGTGACAGTTCTCTGTTTCTTCATCGTCACATCGTTTTTCCTGTTGTTTGTTATCGTGTACGGGAAGTTCTTCGCAAGTCTGAATATGAACCTGTTCATATATTCCGCATACGCGTCGGAAGCGTTGACGTTTGCATAGTAGTCGTTGCCACTGTCCTGTTCTCCGAGAGAGAACATTTCCTTTATCTTGTCATACCAAGTGTCCGCCGACGCGATGCTGGGGTGGTCTATATGCACCATAAACGACGGATTGCCGTGGTACGGCACCGATGTCGACGCGGCGACGGGTTCGTCGTCTGTGCCGAACCCCAATTCTGGGTTCCAAATGAACGACTCTGTTATGTATTCATTCGTGTTTGTCGTCATTATGAACTCGTTGCCGAAGAAACTGTCTTCTGTTATGGGTTCGGTGTCACCTATGTAGAAATCATTGCTTCTGGCAGTCAGTTCGCTTGGTTCCGTTTTTCTGTACAGACTGATGTCGCCGCTTATGTCCTTGAACCTCATATTGATGAATTGGTTTCTGCATTGCGCGGATTGGTATCCGTTCATTGAAACGACGATGCCGTCCGTTTCCGATGATTCTGCGGCATAGAGATTCACAGGCACGAGGTCGTATCTGTAGAATGTGTTGTAGGTGTTGTCCTGTGCGTCGTATGTTCCTATGTTGGGGTAACCTTCCCTCACCGTGACGGCGTTGTTTTGGTACAGGTTGCTCTCCTTCACCATAGCGCTTCTGCTTCCCGCGATGCTCGCGATGAGGCGGAGACCTGTCTGTGCAGTGTTGTGTATGTTTATGGAGTAGTTCTTCGTGATGATTGCGCCTTTCTTGACTGTGAGTTTGGACGACTCCGTGATGTATGCGCCTGCATAAATCTTCGTCACGGTGTCGGGTTTCACGTCGAACACGTTTCCGTTTTCGTCTGAAAGCGTCATTGACATAACACCTGTGGAGTTTCCTATGATTTCGACAAGTTGGTTTATGGTCTGCTGCATATCCGCGAGTTTCTGATACAGACTTATCGGTGTCTGTTCGTCTGTGACAAAACCTGAAGCGATGCTCATTGCCGTGTGCAGGAACGACGCCCCGTTTGCATTGAACGAGTCGGAAACGTGGGATGTCACCCCCCTTGAGTTCAACGTATTGTCCACTATTCTTTGACTTTCGTCCGCGGAGTTCGATTTCAGGATGCTGTCCACAGGACTGTCCGTGCTGAACTCTTCAGGAAATTCAACCACCATCGGTTCGCTCCATTCGCTTTCGAGCGGGTTCGACGGGAACCCTGCCTCTGAAACGGACTTGACTTGGATTTCAACCTTCTCCCCCTTTGTGATAGGGATGTCGAGTTGGTTGATGTTGATTTCGTCGGAGTCGGTCATATCAATCGGTTTCCAATAGAACACCCCGTTTGCGTCCTTCACTCTTTCACGGAGCACGCTTTCAATCACATTGTAGTTCGAGAATGTCCCGCTTGCCGTGTCGCCAATCTGTTCGACCGCGTTCGCCGCCCCGTCGGGGTTGAGGTATCTGTACCTTATCTTGAATTTTATGATTGCCTGTGCGCCTGTCGCAGGTGTGGATTTTTCCTGCGGCATTTCCCAAAAACCGCGCACTCTGAATTTCGGACTGACGGACGCCACCGAACTTGATTCCGACAGCGCGGATATTGCGCTTACTTTGGACGAGTAGGTGCTGACTGTCGACTCATAGTCCTTTATCTTGTTCTGCAATTCGGAAATGTCTGCGGTTCGCATTGTCGGCGACACATAGTTTGTCGTGTTTATTTTTGTTTTCAGGTCGTTTATCGCCATACCCTTTGCCGAAATTTGGTCGGACAGGTTTGCCTTTTCCGCATTCAGTTGCTTTATCTTGTTTATGTCGTCGGATTCAGTCACCTGTTTGTTTATCTGCACGACCTTGAAGTTTGTCGGTGAGAGCGTAGGCGCGTCAGGCGTCACACCTTCGCTTGAGGACGGGTACCAGTCGTTGGCGTAACTCAACAGGAAAGCGCCGAAGTCCACTACACTTTTCTGATAGTATTGCTGCAAGGTCATAATCTTTCCGTCCTGTGACGTGAACGTGAGGTTGTTGGTGACAAAACCCGTTCCTGGAGACCATTCCGTCGCCATAATGTTGGAATCCGAATCGACAGGTTTGACAAACACAACGCAATGCTCGTTGAACCCGACGGTCACGTCGAGGTTTATGGTTTCGGTTTTCTGTGATGAAATCTTGAAGAAATCCGAACCCATCCTGACGCTCCTGTAACCTTCAACGAGTTCGAGCACCACCGTGTTTGTGGAGGTGTCGATTTGCTTGATTATATATCTTGTGTCAACAGGGTTGGAGTTCACTTCAAGGGAGTCCCCCACCGCAAGTTGCATAGTGTTCGGATAACCAGAAAGCGTGTCGCTGTATGACAGTGTGTTCAGTTTGACAAGTTTCCTTGTCCTTGTTATGCTTACACCGTTGACGAGTTCGGTCACGGTGTCGTTGGTTATTTTTATGACCGAGAACTTCCCGTCGTATCGTTTTGAACGCGGCGGCAATGCCACAGTTTCCTCATCAAGGACATAACCGATTCCGTTGTCCACAATGGTCTGCAAGAATGTGTTGTAGTCTATGTCAGGTTTCTGTGCGAACTGCGATTGGAACAAAGTCTCCTTTTGGTCGGTGTCAGTGTCGAGGATGTATCTTCTTACAACCACGTTTTCCGTGGACTGCGGTATTTGACCCGTGAGGTCGACCGTCACACACAGCAGGGGGTTCATCATATTCTCAAAGAACCAGTTGCTTTTCACCTTGAATGTGTTGACGGAGTTCATCCGTGTGATTGTCGGTGCCTCCGACGGAAGTTTCGATGTAAGGACTTTCCTGTATGTTCCGTCGCTCAAACGCACGGTGCTTCCGCCCCCGTTTATGTTGGCGACAGCGTTCAGGTTGTTGTTCAGTCTTTCTATCGAGTTCTTCAGATAACCGAAACTCGGTATCGTGAACGTGTCGGTGCTGCCGTCAGGGTTCTCTATGTTTATCGTGACGGTTTCGGAGTCGGATGTCACTGCTTCGTTCACCTTGCTGAAACTCTCAACTGAATTTTTGTTGAGTGTCAGAAGTTTTGAAAGTAATTCGGACAAATTGTTCTGTGATGTCATAAATTGTTTGCAAACTAATTATCTATCTATATTTATATGCAGTGTGTTATAAATAACGCGTGGAAATATATTATGTACCATATAACTCATATTTCAAAATATGTATCATATAGTGCATAATTTGCATTTTTATTATATTCAATCGGAATTATCCCTTTTAGTCTTGTAAAAATGTGAGTGATATAAATATAGTACAGTATTTCAATCAGATGGAAAGAACGTACACATACAAGTTCAGGTTGTATCCGAACAATGAGCAAGAGATTTATCTTGCCAATGTATTTGGATGTTGCAGACTTGTGTACAACCATTTCCTCAATGAAAAGAAAAATCAATACGAAGAAACAAAGTCAAGTGATTCTTATAATGTTCAGTCAAGTAAATTAACTGAATTACGCAGGACTGGTGGATTTGAATTTCTGAAAGGTGTTCCTTTACAAGTTTTGCAGTGTAGTTTAAGAAATATGCACACTGCATACGAGAATTTTTATAAGCATAGAAGTTCCTATCCGAAGTTCAAGAACAGAAGGGACAGACAGTCGTTCAAACTACCACAGGAGCAATCCTTCAAAATAAAAGATAACAAACTTTACATCCCAAAACTAAAAAGCGGGATTGACATTGTAATGGAACGTGGGATTGTAGGCAAAATTTGCTTTGTAACCATCTCAAAAAACAAGGCAGGCAGATACCACATAGCAATTACTGTTAAACAGGATTACATACCTTATGGAAAGACCAATCGTTCAGTCGGTCTTGACCTCGGCATAAAGGATTTCGTCATCACAAGTGACGGAATGAAATACAAGAACCACAGGAGCATAATCAGGACATTAAAACGCAAACTAAAACATAACCAAAGGCATCTGTCAAGAAAGATACACGGAAGCAAGAGATACGAAAACCAAGTGTTGAAATGCAACCGAATCTATCAGAAGATAACAGATGTCAAGACCGATTACATACACAAAATCACTAATGAACTTGTCAGAAACTATGATGTGATAAAGGTTGAGGATTTGAACATCAAAGGAATGATGAAAAATCACAAATTAGCAGAAGCAATATCAGAGTGTAATTGGTATCAGTTCATTCAAACTCTTGAATACAAGTGCTTGTGGAATGAAAAAACCTTGATTAAGATAGACAGGTTTTATCCATCAAGTCAGATGTGTTCTGAATGCGGTTATGTTGAAAAACGTGTAAGAAATCTAAATGTGAGGGAATGGACTTGTTGCAACTGCGGTTGTCATCACGACAGGGATGTGAATGCAGCAATGAACATTTTGAAATATAATTCGGCAAGGAATGCCGAAAACAGTCGTGGAGTTGTATGTAAACCGAATGAAAAACCTAATTTGATTAGTGATTGTTCGGACAACTGTGAAGCGATTATTGAACTTGATAATTTACAAGATTAAAAGGGATAATTTCGTATTCAATTATGAAAAAATACATATTGGATTCAACGGAGTTCGTGAACGAGAAAATGGTTTACTGTGAACTTGATACATTTTCTTGGTATTCACTTGGAGACTTTTTCGATTACTGCGCCGAAAAATTCACTGGTTACAACAATGTCGTTTCCGAATTGGAAAAAAAATTCGGAACGTATTTCGAGTCAATCTACAAAATCGCCTATGGGGACTATTTTTCAAAAATGAAGTACTATGGGTTCGAGGATATGTTTGAGCAGACAAAACAGGGGGACAAGTTGATTTTGAAACTTGACGACAAACATTCGTTTGTCTTTTATCCGATGTGCGACTGTGAACACGGTTTGAACAAACCGAGATACAATAGCGAGGCAAACACCGTTTCAAATCCGAGATACGGTGTGCTTGTTGTATATGCCGTGGACGGAAACAACAGCGTGAAGTTTGAAAAGACATACAACCACTATCCTCTCGGAAATTCAAATTTCTCGGCACGCAACCTCCCGAAAGAGGCGAAGGAACTTTCGGACGATATGTATGTCTATGTCAAGAAATGGGGACTCGACAAGGTGTATGCCGAAAAGAACGAGGGGTTGGAAAAGGTGTTTGCCGACGCAATCGCGATACACGAGGAAAAGGAGAATGAGAAAAGACTCAAGAGAGAAAAGGAAGAACGCCAAAGAAACATACACAATCAGATAGTCAAGAACGGCGCGAAAATGAAAGTTCTTTACAAAGAAAATGAAGTTCATTCGCAGAAGGTTGATGAGGGTACTGTCGAGTCTGTCTGCAATATGAGGTATTTGTTCACGCTGAACGCCCTTCTTTCAATAAAGGATGCCGTTGAAAATGAAATACATCCCGACACAAGCGGTATGACGAACCTCGAAAATACTGGAATGAGGAAAGGCGTCTATACGAAGAGGAACCTTCCGATAGACCATTACACGCTTGAAACCTGTTACAGAACGCACAGCGGGGAAATCTGCCAACACTGCGGCAAAGACCCGATTGTGAACGTGATGGTGATAAAAAACCCGAAAGGGGAGATATTCCACGTTGGAAACGAGTGCGTCTCGCATCTGGTGGACATTCCGGAGGAGGAGTTTGAGGAAAATTGGAACGCCCCGTTCAAACTCGCAACCAACATAATCAGCAAAGTCAGGAACGACAAATCAAAGGACATTGACGGCAAGTGGTATGTGTATGGCGACAAGTGCTATTATGTGTCGTCGCAGAAACCGCTCTCCGATTTTGAATTGTTCAAGACGAATTATTTGAACGACAAGGGTATGTATGCCGCAAGAAGTTCATACATTGTCCGTGAAAAGGTATTGAAGCGTGATTTTTCCGTAAGGGAATATGATGCCGATTTCGTCAAGCGTATGCTTCCGAGATACTATGCCTCCGCATTCAAGGTTGATGTGAACCTGTCCGACATCGCGGAAATGCTTCACGACGGGAAACACATATCATTCACAAATTTTGTCTATGACGGGACGAAGTATGTCCTGCCGACATCGGACAACCAGCATTGGAGATATGAGTACCGCAGATTTTTCGTGAAACGCGAAGACCTTTCCATCGGGGAGTATTCGCAGAAATTTGAGGACATCGGGTATGAACTTATGAATGCCGAATACAAGTTCGGCAACGTGACGGTTGTGTATGAGTGGGATACCGAAGGCGTCGATGTGGACTGATATAAATAATGAAAATATAAATCATAAATTATGACCCACATAATGAAAATAGACGAAATGGCAAGCGGTATGAAAAAACTTCATATTACGAATACCGACTTGCTTAAACGTCTGTGTGAAATTTCTGTAAAAGAAGATGACAATATCGTCAAGCGGATAATGGGTTCTATTGGTGTGGTCGGTGACGACGTGGAAGATATTTATTTCACCTGTCCGAGTTTCGCTGATTCCGAAGACAACGTAATGATGTATTACAACGGCGTTCGTGGTTTTTATTATGACGCGGATGGGTTTAGGCATAATTTTCGTGGTCTTTCAAATGATGAACTCGTAGAAGGTTCAGGTCTTTTGGACGAGAACGACGCGTTGTTTTATTCCATTGCAAGAACGGATGATGAATTGAACACGTTTGTGGAGAATGAATTAAATGCCTTTATGCAAGGCACGGAAACTTCCGATATTGACATTGACAGTGTTGTTGATTATTTTTATCAAGAACTTGAATCATATAGGTTCAATGGTCGTGTGCGGTATCGTTTAAGCAGTGAAGACGGCGGAAAATACATTGAAGTAAGTTGCGACTATATGGCAGACCTCATAAACGGCACACGCGGTTCAAGTGTAGGGGACACAAACCGCGTTCTTAATCTAATCGCCGATGAATTGGCAAATGGTGTCGATGAATTTAAGAAATACATCATTCCTGCAATCAAAAGAAAATTCTTCGGGGGTGTCGCTTAAAAACAAAACCAAGACAAAAAAAAAAACGGAGGTTTATGTACCTCCGTTTTTCATTTGTGCCCAAATATCTTATTTTCCGAAAGTCGGGGCGAGAATCGGGAAGAGGAATGAAGGGTTCTTCCAAGTCTTGCCGCTTGCGTTGAGCATATAGATTTTGTCGACATAGAGTGAACGCATCTCGACCCTGTTGAACTGTGAAGGTGTGCTCGGTTTCGGGTTTGCCTTGCTCGGAGTCATATAGGGGACGATGTCCTCTCTCTCGCACTGCACGAGTTCGCCGCTGTCGTCAATCATATAGTACGCGCTCTTGTGTACTTTGGGGTTGATGACTGGCAGGTTGAGTTCACCCTTCTTGTTTTCGCGGACGAATTTGTATCCGTCGACTCCGAAGAAACCGCTTGAACGTCTGTTCTCCTGGTTCATAGGTGCATCGGGGTTGAGTTCGATTCCGGGGTTGGTGCGTTGAAGTTCCTCCATATAGGTCTTTCCGAATTGGAATTTATAGACGATGGTCTTGAAGAAACGTCCGAGCATCGGGTTCGGCATACGCTTGCCGTTGAATGTCTTTGCAAGGTCGCTGTCCATTGACTTTGCATAATAGACATAGGCGAGGGTGTTGGTTCTTGGGTCGAGCATCTCGAAGAAATCGTCGACTTCCTGTGCTGCTTTTTTCACTACTGCCATCTCGGTGAGATATTGGCAATACTCGTTTACTGAAAGGATTTTCATATTGTTTATATTATATTCTTCTGTATTGTTTTGCAATGTTATTCCGCGACGATGTTCAATGCGCCGTAGAACTCGTTTTCGTTGAGCATAACGCTGCCGTCTTTCATAACATAGAGACTTTCGTTGTATGCGTTGGTCACCATATCAATGACGTCTTCAAGCGAATAGTTTTTCTTGTTGAGCGCCTTTACGCCTTTCTTGATTACGGTGGCGGCGCCTGCGTCTTTGATGCTGATTAGTTTTTCACCTGCCGCCTGTGCGATTTCACCCGCTTTCTTTGCGATGTTGGCGGCGACGACTTTGATGTTGTTCGTCCATTCGGTAATCTTGTCGGTTATTTTGCCCCACACTTTCTTCACGTCGTCCTTGAGTGCGTTCCAAGACTCCTCGATTGTGTTTGCGACTTCCGATGCCTTTTCTTTCACATAGTTGGCAATCTCCGCGGTCTTGGAAGAAACCCAATTCTTCACGGTCATAACTGCGAGAACCGCTTTTTCCTTTGCTTGGTCGAAAATTCCGGCGACCCATTTTGCGAGGTCTTGTCCGAGTCCTTCGATTTTTTTGGCGGTGATGACGACCACTGCCGCCGACACTTTTGCGAAAAGGGAGATTTTGTCCTTCATTTGGTCAACGACCTGTCCGACTTTTTCGCCAGCCGCTTTCAGTTTGTCTGAAATCTCCGTGTAGAGTTTGGACATAAAATCGGCGATGTCCTTTCCGAGTGATGTGAGCGCGTTCTTTGCGGCGTCGATTCCTGACACGCCGAGTTTCACGAGATAGCACACACCGCAGAGGATTGCGTTCGGCAGTGCCGCCGCGTATTTCTTGACTGCGTCGTATTTTTCGCTGATTGCCGCTTTCACGGAATAAACGATGCCGTCCGCGAATTTCTTTGCGACTTCCGCGGAGTTCTTCACCTCCGCCCAAATGTCCTTCATTTTTTCGTTCATAAGGTCGATTGCCTTGTCGACTTCATATTTTGCCTTGTCCATATAGTATGCGGCATTGTCGAAGAAAACCTGACCGATTTCCTCCGGCGTATGTTCACGGATGTAGTCTGCTGTGACTGCAATCGCGGGTTTGGACGGTGAACCGATTCCGAAAAGACCCTCGTTCACCTTGAGTGCGTCGTAGTTGGCACTGATGCTTTCATCAACCACAACTTCCCTTTCAAATTCGTCAAATGAATATATTTTCATAGTCTGTGTTATATTTTTCTATATTTATATGTGCATTTTTAGTATTTGACAATGAGATATATTGCCGATATATCATTGAATGAGGGTTCGTCTTTGACCGACCTGTAGAACTCCTTTGCCATTTCGACCATCTTCTCGTTTTTTAGGAATTGGAACTTTTCCACCGAAGCGCATCTTTTGTAGGAACCGCTGTCTATTCCGACACCGACATTCGGTTTGTAGTTGTCAGGCAGAATGAACATTGTTATTTCGCTGTTCAATTCCTTTATGGTTTTTTCAGGGACGCTTGATACGGTCATAACAAATTCGCCGTCCCCTTTCTTTACCTCGACGTATTCATTGTCGTTTCTGTGGTCTCTCATAACTTCAAGGACGCCCTTCATCATATAGGGATAGACGTCGTTCTTTGTCAACGACTCGTTCACGAAGTCTTTGTACGTTGTTATTTTCATTGTCGTTTCTTATTGTTCGTTGTATGCTTTTGTCACAATATCAATGACCTTGTTGAGGTCGTATTGCCCTTTGTCGATTGACTTGACGGAGGTTTTAAGCGCGTCCACAGGGGATGCGTTTTCTATGTTCACGGTCTTTTGGTTTTTCGCCTTGTCCACTTCTGGGATTTTCTTTGTCACGTTTCCTGCATTGAGTTTGGCGTTGTCCAACCAATCTTGCAGTTGCTCCGCAACCTTGTCGTATGCGTCCCTGACATCCTGCTGTATGCCTTCCCAAGTTTTTTCTATGTTGCCGTCGAGTTCGGAGTCTTTGGAGGCGACGAGTTTTTGAATGTCGGAATCCTTCGACACTTTCCATCCGTTAATCATTCCTACGGACAGCACATAGTTCTCTTTTGCGGTTTTCACGATTTCGTCAATCCAAGACGAAAGGTCTCCGATGTCGAGTTTCTTCGCTGTCATCATAGCGACAGCAGCGTTGCAACGGATGTACATAGCGATTTTTTCCGCCTGCGACGATATTACGCTTGCGGTCTTGTCACCTGCGTTCTTGATTTTGTCCGCGAACTCGCCGTCTGTCTTTTTGAGATATTCGAGCATATCCTTGCACAGGGTGGCTGTCGCATTCTTTGCGTCTATGCCAGACGCGGTAAGTTTAAGCATATAGGATATTCCGAACACGATTGAGTTCGGGATTGACGCTGCGAACTTCTTTGTGTCGTCGAAGTTGAGACTGATTGCCGCTTTCACGGCATATACTATGCCGTCTATGTATTTCTTTGAAATCTCTTTGTCGTTGAGAATCGTGACCCAAGAGTCCTCAAGGTCTTTGTTCAGGTTGTCCACCGCAACGTCGATTTCGCCTTTTGCATTGTCGATGTAGTACAATGTGCTTTCGTGAAAGACTTTTGCGATTTCTTCAGGTTTGTGTTCCTTTATATAGTCTGCGGACAACTTTTCTTCCGATTCCTTGGGTGACATTCCGAACATACCTTCAAACACGCGTTTCGTATGTCTGTAAACCCTGTTGTCAAATTCGTTAAAAGAAAAAATTTTCATACTGTAAAAAATATAGTATTTTTTGTTATTTATAAGTGTGAAACATTTATATCATAATCAAAATTTGTATCATTAAAGAATTAAACTATGGCAAAACAATCAGGAGAATTTACTATCAATGATTTGAAGAAGGAACTTTCAAAAAATTCAAAATTCGGAGCATTGCTTTCCGAAGGCGGTGGCACGTCGAAAATCACGGAGTACATCCACACAGGGAACTATCTTTTGAACGCCTGCCTGACAGGAAGTCTGCTGAAAGGCATCCCGAACAACAGAAGCGTTTGCCTTTCAGGGGAATCTGGTGTCGGGAAAACCTTCCTTCTGCTCAATATGTGCCGCGAGGCGCAGAAGATGGGTTACTTCATCATCTATTATGACAGCGAGAACGCTGTTGACGCCGACCTTGCTGCAAATTTCGGCATTGACTTGGATATGTTCCGATATGAACCCGTGCAGACCGTTCAGGAGTTCAGGAGCAATGTGACCACCATCATTGACAGTCTTATTGAAAAGAAAGAGGCGGGTATGAAGATACCCAAAATCCTCATCGCACTTGACAGCGCGGGCAACCTCGCCACGCAGAAGGAGATTGATGATGCGAAGGCATATACCGACAAGGCGGATATGAGTCGTGCGAAGATGATGAAGTCCATTTTCAGGATTATGATGTCCAAACTCGGCATCATCGGCGGCACGTTCATTTTTTCAAACCATATCTACAAGACTCTTGATTTGTATTCGCAGGACGTTCAGGCCGGCGGGTCAGGTTTGGTTTACGGTGCTTCCATCATCCTGAATATGACGAAGGCGAAACTGAAAGAGGGAACCGAGCAGACGGGTATCGTGGTGACCGCCAAACCGCAGAAAAACCGTTTCTGTGTCCCGACCGTCGTGAAGTTCCACATTTCATATCAAAAGGGTATGAACCCCTATGTCGGACTTCAGGAGTATATGTCTTGGGACGCTTGTGGTGTCGGTCGGGGGAAGTTCATCACTGCGAAGGAATATGCCAAACTCAACGATAATGACAAGGCAGAGTGCCGTCAGCACCCTCTTGATGAGAACATCTATTTCCAACCGAGTGACAAGGGGCATTACATCTGCACAGACCACAGGGTAGAACCGTTCAAGTGGGCGGAGGTGTGCAGCAAGGGCGTTTGGACGGATGACGCGCTTCGCAGACTTGATGAGAATGTCATAAAGGGGATTTTCTCATACAGCGACCATACAAGCGACACTGAAATCAGCGATATGTTCTCCGAAGGCGAGGACGACGCCAATGACTATATCAAAACACAGTTGGATGATTAACATAGACAATCTGCCATTGAAATACCTCACAGGGTCATACAGGTTCGACAAGGATTATCCTTCCGAAACCGACTTCCTGTATGACCTTGTGCAAACAGGAAAGCGGTGTGTCCGACTCGACTCGATTGATTTTGTCGGGAAAGACACCGCCGTTTCTCTGTGCGAGTCGCTGTCAAACGAAGGCTTCGTTGATTTTGACGGCAGCAAGATAACAGTTCTAAAAACACCTTGGGATGAATGTAACGAATAACGAACAGATTATTTTCAAGTACATACTTGAGAACCCGATATATTACAAATATATCGAAAAAAAGTTCTTTGAGAACAATGACTTGAGTTCGCTCATACTCATAGCAAAGAGATTCTATGACGAATACAAGGAGGTGCCTTCCGATATGCAGATGCTCGCGCTTGTCAAGGACGCCGAACTTGACATCCCCGACGACTTCATTGCACAGGTGTATTCCGTGGACACCGCTATGTACGACCTGTCTTGGGTGAAGAGGGTTGCTGAAAGTTGGATTAAATACAAGCATCTCCGAAAGAACATCATAGACAGCAATGCAATTATGAAGATGACTGAAGTGACGGTCGACAATGTGGACACGATAGTACAGAAAATCGTTGACACCGTCGGTATGTCAAGCAGCGTGGACTTCAACTTCGACAAGGGACTTGACTTCTTCGACGCCGCGTCCCACTATCAGGACGTGTCGAAGAAAATAACGAGCGGGTATAAATACATAGACACCATCACAGGTGGTTATGATGAAAAGACGCTCGTGTGCTATGTCGGTCAGTCCAATGTCGGAAAGTGCGTGTGCGGGGAAAGCGTCATAGAAGTCAGAAACAAGAAAACGGGCGAGATTGTAAAAATGCCCATAAGTGAGTTTTATCAACTAATCAAGAGGTCAGAATGACAGACAAACGCATAGATGTAGGAAAACTTCGCGGAAGTTATTACAACAACGAACGGGAAAACTATGTAACGGATGTGTCCTATGCCGATGTGCAGAAATCGCTTGCCACGGACTACGATTCGTTGCAGGACAATATGGACGGCATAGACTTCGACGACATTGAGAACAGGATTGTGAAATACATACAGACAATGCCCATCTGCAATTACAACGACATTCTCAACAGCGACACAGGTGTTCTTGACGACATAGAGATACACACAAATCTCATAAAGGTCTATGCGGAGTTCCATACAATGACTTCCTTCTCCACAGTGTTCCTAATCTATTGCGACTATTTCAACCTGAAATACAATAAAGTCATAAAAGACCTTCCCAACGGGGCGAAGATACAACTTTACGGCGAGTTGAGGAATTTTACGAGAAACACCGAAAACCTCGATACGCTTTTCGGGTTCACCATAGACGAAAAGGCAAACAAACTTTTTTAACATAGACCAATGGCAAACATTTGGATTATTTCGGACACCCATTTCGGAGTAAAGAACAATTCTAAATCTTGGGAGGCAATGCTCAACGGTTGGATTGACGGGTTTATTGTCCCGTTTTTCAAGGAGAATGTTTCCGAAGGCGACGTGCTTGTGCACCTCGGCGACGTGTTTGACAACAGACAGTCCATCGGATTGTCGGCGATGAATATGGCGATTTCGTTCTTTGAGAAAATGTCTGCGTTGTTCTCACAGGTGTATGTGCTGTGCGGGAACCACGACGCATACAACGTGAACAGCAACGACATCAATTCGCTTGAGTGCATAAAATATATCCCGAAGGTCACCGTTTTCAAAGACCCGCAGAGGGTGAATGTCCTTGGTCGGACGGTGTCTATGATACCGTGGATTGATTCGGTTAAAACTGTGAAGTCACACATAGAGAACGCATTTGACTCCGACTTGGTTTTCTGCCACGCGGACTTCGGCGGTTGCACGATGAGCGCGTCAGGCACAAAGTCCCAATCCGCGCTTGAAGTTCCAGATATATCAAAGATATATTCGGGTCACATACACCATTTGCAGAGATACGGACGGGTGACCTATGTCGGTTCCCCGTACCATATTTCGCAGAACGACCGAAACAACAGGAAGGGTGTGTGGAGAATCGACGCGGAAACCCTTGAAGACGAGTTCTATGAAAATACATATTCCCCGCAGTTTGCAAGGTATGACTATCAAAAGATTGAAGACATCACGTTAGGGGAGTTCAAGAAAATGTGCAGAAACAAGTTCGTCGAAGTTTCGGTTGACGGAGACCTTTTGTCCCGTGTTTTTTTCAAACGCGTGTTGACATATATAAAGGATGACGACAACATAAAGGACTTGGTTTTTGTCCCGAACTCGGACGGTGTTTCGGACAGCAGGAAAAAAGTGACGATGATGGAGTGTGTGTCGCTTGAGGATATGCTTGACAAGTACATAGACAGTGTGCTTGTGTGCAGCGACGGAGTCAAGGCAAATGTACGGAAAATATCAAAAAAACTTATCAATGGGCAATAACAACAACGACAAACGCAAAAAACAGATTGCCGCTGTGGAGGAGGCATTGGGCGTGATTTCGCGATTTGGCAACGGACTTCTTGACGGGTGCGAGGCGACACAAAAAGTCGGTTGGTCTGAATTTGACGTCGGCGACGAGGTTTATTTCAAGACTTACAATGACATTGACGACGTGGTGATGGTCACAAAGGGGACAATCGTGGAAGTCATACGCCGTGACACCAAAGTCGAGAACAGACCTGACAGCAACATCACCGACTGCGGCTGGCATACGGAAACAAGCATTTCATACAAGGTGCAGTGGTATGGCGGCAAGAGTACAATCAACGCACGCTATGTGTATGGCGACAAACTGTACGCCACGCTTGCCGCAATCGCCGAAACGGTGCAGTCGTATTTCAGTGTTTAGCGAAGCAACGCGACCATACGGTTAAAAGTGGACAGTTCCTTTTGAGAACAGTCTGTTTTATTGTTTTTTCCATTATATTCAAATAGAAATAAATAATCATTTTTCAATCAAAAATCTAAAAAGTGAAGAGCAACAACAAGTACATCGTTTGGTTTGACCTTGAAACGACAGGTCTTGACAGAAACAACGACAGAATTATACAAATCGGTATGATTAAGACCGACCAAGACGGGAATGTCATCGACGCGGTTGAGTCAAACATCAACCCGTGCGGTGTAAAATCAAGCGCGGACGCGTTCGCAAAGCACCAAATCAAGGACGAAGACCTTTTGTCCTGCCCGACGTTCGCCGATGTTGCGGATAAAATCATCGAGTTCACGGATGGATGCGACATCGGCGGTCACAATGTAATCAAGTTCGACCTGCCGTTCCTTATGTGCGAGTTCAAGAAGTGCGGAAAGATGTTCTCAATCGAGAAGCGCGCGATATATGACACGAAGGTGATGTATCACCATTACAACCAAATGCACCTGAAGGACATCCACAACCTGTATTGCCCCGACAGCGAACTTGACTGCAATGCGCACGACGCAATCTGCGACACCAAGATGACACTTGAGGTGTTTTCCGCTATGAAGCGCAAGTACGGCATTGGAAAATCCGAACTTGATTCCGTGAACGGAAACGACACAAGAATTGATATGGACGGGTATTTCCTCTGTAACGAGAATGGGGAAATCATTGTCGGCAGGGGAAAAAACAAAGGCAAGAAGGTCGATGACGTTGACCCAAGTTTCTTCCTGTGGTTGTCGCACAGCGACGTTCTTCCAGAAACGCAGGCACTCGCCGCTCGGTGCTACAATTATCTTATGAAAAAACAACAGCAGTAATGTGTTTATTTATTACTATGAAATATGATAAATTTGACTTTTAGTGATATTAGTGAAAAAAATTTTTTATTATACAAGTATATAAGGGGGTCGCATTTATATGGGTTGAATACGGAGAATAGTGATGTTGACACAGGTGGTGTTTTTTATGCCCCAGTAGAACAACTAATCGGTATGGGTTATGATTATGTTGGTGAAATCAGTGATGAAAAACACGATAATGTTCTATATGAGTTGAAAAAGTATTTTACACTATTATGTTCTTCAAATCCAACGATGTTGGAATCATTGTTTGTTGATGATGCTCACGTTCTGTTTGAAACGGAAATTATGAAAAATATCAGAAGTCATAAAGAAATGTTTTTATCTAAAAAAATATTTATGCCTTTTGTTGGATATGCTGAATCGCAAATAAAAAAGGCAACTGGTTTGCACAAATTATGTCAGTGTCCTATCACAACAAGAAAAACACCTATGGATTTTTGCTTTACTTATTATAAGCAAGGTTCGACATCCATAGAACAATTTCTTGCAAGGCGTGGAATGCGGCAAGAATTTTGTGGATTGGTTAACATAAATAATATGCGTGACAGTTATGGTGTTTTTTATGATTGGGGTATGCAGTTTGAGAAAGACGCAATAACGTATTCGGATTTGATTGCTGCATATCGTCAAAAAGACGAAAACAATCCCATATACAATATGGTTGTTCTGATTATAAAAACATACGAATTGAAAGTAACAGAAAATGATACAACACAGTTGTCGGATTGGTATGAAAAATACAACAGGATGTTTTTTTACAGGGGAATACAAAAAGAAAATGGAAATGATATAAGATATTCTTCTGTAGTAAAGGATGAACCTACAATTTGTTATATGACATATAACCGTGATGGTTATGTAAGTCATTGCAAAAAATACAAAGAATATCAAGAATGGGTTAATAAGCGTAATGTTGTTAGATATGAGGAAAACAAGGAAAAAACGTGGGATTCTAAAAATGTTATGCACTGTATTCGTCTTTTGTCAATGGCAGAAGAGATATTAAATGGTGACGGGGTTATATTGAATAGAAAAATAGCAGGTGACTATGAATTTCTTATGAAAATTCGCAATCACGAATTTGAATATGATTTTATCATAGATTTTATGAATAAAAAACTCAATTCTGTGAAATCTGCATATACTTCTACAAAACTGAAAGATTCCATAGACACTTGTTTTATAAATGATTTGCTTATTGAAACAAGACGCAAATTATTATTTTAATTGTACCACTCGATATTACTTGTGTTTTTATTTGTATAAATAACGTGAAGTGCAATAAATATGATATGAAACGGCATACAAAGGATGAATTTATAAAATTATCAAATGAAAAACATAAAAATACATATAACTATGACAAAGTTGAATATAAAAATAATTCAACAAAAGTTTGTATAATTTGTCCGATACACGGTGATTTTTGGATGACACCAGCAAATCATTTATATGGTCAGGGTTGTCCAAAATGCGGAATTGAAAAACGTGCAACCGTCAGAAGAAAAACCATAGATGATTTTATAAAAGAAGCGACGGAAAAGTATGGGAACAGATATGATTATTCATCTGTAGTATATAAAGGTTGTGATAAGAAAGTTTGTATTATATGTAAAGAACACGGAGAATTTTACCAAACGCCTTATCATCATCTTAATGGTAAAGTTGGTTGTCCTAAATGTAGTGGTAATGTTAAACTATGTAATAGTGAATTTATAAAAAAAGCAAAATGCAAACACGGAGAAAAGTATGATTATTCAAAAGTTATGTATGAAAATGCCAATGATAAGGTGTGTATCGTTTGTCCAACACACGGTGAATTTTGGCAATTTCCATCATCACATTTGGCGGGTAGCGGTTGTCCGAAATGTGTTGGCAAACAAAAAAACACAGATGATTTTGTATCTGAATCCAAGTTAATATACGGTAATGTGTATGATTATACAAAAACAATTTATAATGGAGCATATACTAACATAATTGTAACTTGTCCAATACACGGGGATTTTACTACAATACCACATACTCATTTAAGAGGAAGTGGGTGCCCGAAATGTTCAACCAGTTCGTTGGAGCGTAAGTGTTTGGAATATTTTGAAAATAATAGCATACAATATGAATATCAAAAAACATTTGATTGGTTATATAATGAAAGTATTTTCAAAAATCGTAAATATCTATTGCGACTTGATTTTTATTTTGAAAAGTATAAGACTGCTATTGAATGTCAGGGTATTCAACATTTTGAAAAGAATCAATTTTTTGATAAAAGAATAAAATTGAAAGAACGCCAGAATATGGATATTAAAAAATACGAACTTTGTAAAGAAAATGGAATACGGATAGTATATTTTACAAATGATTATTTGTTAAAACATATATCGGACATATATATCTATAGAAATAATTTATTTTCAGATATTTCTATTATTATGAAATTGTGCTTAACACCAGGAAACCTTTTTTGAATAAACTATGAGAATATCGGAACGTGACGGACTTGTCGACTGCAATGAGCGCTTATACAGAGTGTATCGCAGCATTAACGGTTTTTGCATAAGCGATGTGGTGAAAAAATCACCGAATGGCGCTTTCATCAAAAAACTTCGGAACCTTGTTGAAAACCAAAGACCTGTCGCCTTGTATGTTTACCATACTTCGATTACATACGAATTTAGGGAATTGATAGACCCTGCGTCTTCTGTCTGCACAAAGGTTGTGTTGGAGGAAACGGAGGTATCGCTTGACGAGAAAAACGGCACGCTTTCCGTAAGCGGACGTATCCCTGACGGAGAGCGTGAGAAAATACTGATGATAGGGGACATCAACATTTATTCTGACATTGATGAGTTCAAGATAGACTGCATAGAAAGAAACAGCGGAAACATATTCCATTATGGACAAGGAAACGTTCAAGAAACAGATTGAAAAGTTCGTGTCGGAAACAGACCCTCTATGCAGGGTACACGAACGCGCCATCATCGCAAACGCGGTGAGATTGACTCTCGCATATCCCGAACTCGCAAGGGAGTATTTTGAAAACATACCCGCCGCAGTTCAGGAGAGCGGGGAAATCGAGTAACCATAAACAGGCAAGCAATGAGCAAACCAATGAATATAAAGCAACTTCCGAGACCTATCAACGACAAGGTTCTGATACGGGTTGTAAATCCTGACGATGAGGTCACGGAAGGTGGAATCATACTCCCGTCTGCTGTGAACAAGGACACGAGAATGGGAGTTGTGGTCGCTGTCGGAAAGGGCGGGGATGAGAGACCTATGTCCGTGAATGTCGGCGACCGTGTATATTATGGACGCTATGCTGCCACAAACGGCGTGGATATGGAAGTGAATGGTGTAAGGTTCATCATAATCTCGGAAGATGATGTCTATGCGGTTGTCTGAAAGGGACGGACTTGTCGGTATGCCTGAACATTCGGACATATTCGTCTGCACCGAGAACAACGGGACGCTTGAGTGCGTGGTCGAGGTGGAAAATGTGGACGAGTATTATTGGCGTATGCTTTCGTCTTTTATGTATGACTTGAAAGGAGACCTTTGTGAAATCCTTTTGGTTGTGGTTGAAGACGGAAATGAACGAGAAATCGGTTTCCAACTTACGTTCGCCGATTACATCCGCAACGAAAAACTCGTGAAACTGAAGTGTGTGAGAAAAACACCAAGCAACAATGACAAAAAGTCCCTCAAAAACCTGTGTACTTCAGATTTCCAGTTGAGGTTTGTCAGTACAGGTTATTTTGAGTCCACACTCGCCATTTGTTTATAAACTACAAAATTATGAAAAAAACCAAATTGAAAGGCGCTGCCGCGCAGAAGGCAATGGAATGGTTGAACGAGGAGGTGTTCAGAAACATAAACGATATGCTTGAGCGTGACGGCATATATGTTGAAATCCATCCTAAAAAATTTGGGTTCTCAAGCAAGACCGAGATGATATGTTGTCTTGATGGAAGAGACTGTCTTATAAACCGATTGTATGTCTATGAGGAGGGTGTTCAAAACCATCCGATGAGGTGGTACGGATGTACAGTTCTCTGCAAAAAGGGAAGCAGGAAAGTGCGTGCGTTAGACAGTGAATAC
>Ga0265299_10001558_pt1 | contig 25723 bp, 13 predicted proteins | sample AusTroGonzalo_MG_4_FD_193485 | JGI IMG/M metagenome (GOLD analysis project Ga0265299, IMG submission 193485) | Bovine rumen microbial communities from tropical cattle in Woodstock, Queensland, Australia - Gonzalo_02 | ecosystem: Host-associated > Mammals > Digestive system > Stomach > Rumen ... | reverse complement strand
TCGCGGATAATGGGGTTCTGTGCCTGAGTGGCAATGCCGGCCAACATCAGAGCGGCCAGGAGCGAAAATCTTGCTTTCATCTGTTGATTATAAAGAGGTTAATAATATACATATTTGGTAAGCGAGTATAAAGATACCCTCTTTTGGGCAAACCACATAACACACACAGTAAAAAAGTGATAAAAAGAGAATCGGCGGGGAGCCGTATGCTCTCCGCCGATTCATTATAGGTCAGTTATTACTTAATTACTTAAGCAGAACCTTGTCAAATGCAACCTTACCGTTAGCACCGGTGGTCTTGCGGATCAGGATCTGACCAGCCTTAGCACCGTCAACCTTCAGACCACCCAGAGTGTAGAACTCAACATTAGCCTTCTGAGCCTTGTTGAAGTCAACCAGAGTGATAACCTCGGCAACCTTAGCCTTAGCCTCGGCAGCTGCAGCAGCGTAGTCAAATGTAGCGCTCGGCTTGAATGTCAACTTAAAGTTATCAGCCTGAGCAGCACCGTTATTGGTTCTAAGATCAAGAGTGATTGCCATATTCTCTCCATCTCCAACCTTAACGTCAACTGATACAAAGACTGTGCTATCGCAATGATGACTATTTTCAATCGCTATAGTGTCAAATGTGCCAGGTACTGAATCAATCTCCTGGAGTGTGTAAGTAGCAGGATCAAGATAGTCAGTTGTAATAGAAACTGTAGCAGTATCACTTGCAGAAAGAGCAGTAAGTGAACCAGCACTAGTACCCTTGCCCTTGTTTTCATAAGAGTAGTCACTTCTGATATCAATACCAAGGTTGTACTCACCTGCAGGCAGACCTAATACAGTCTGTGTCAGTACAGCATTTGAACCCCAGTCCATAGAAACGGCACCATCAAATACGGCTACACCTTCCTTAAGATTAGAATTCTTGTTGAGAGAATCAGCATAAACCATATCGTTACCGTTACCATCGTTAACTGACTTGAATGTCCAGCCCGGCATGAGGTCAACAAAGTCGGCATTTGTCATGGTCATCCAAATTTCAACTTTGTTCCACTTATGGTTGGTGCGAACAACGTTAGCCTTACCATGCTTATCTGCGTCATAGTTGAAGTCATTTCTATTATCAGTCTGATTCTTATCCAACATCTCAATGAAGGACGGAGTAGCGTACAGATAGTAGTTCTTTACAAATGCGGTCAAATCAAGCTCACCGGCAGCAGCTCCCTTCTCATAAATAGCAGCCTTGATAGCTGACTTATAGATTGCTGCCAGATAGTCATCATCTGACTTCAGGTTGTCGAACAGATCCTTAACAACTGTTGTGTCAGCAATTGTTGAACCAAGATCCTTAGCGAGCTTGTCGAGTTCCTTGATACGACGTGTACCAACTTTAAAGATACCAACAGCAAATCTATAAGCATCTGTTAATTCAACAATCTCATTAAGAGCTGCGGTCAGCTGATCGTCGGTTGTCAGGATGGTATCGAAGTCTTCCTTATCCTCGTAAGCATCCTTAAGATCTCCATACTCTGTGAAACTCTCCTGCTCCTTAGCGTCGATCAAAGCCTTGGCGGCCTTCATAGCTACATTGAACTGCTTGGTATCAGCGATACGAGTGTCAAGAGCCTTGATTGCATCGTCCATCTCCTTGATGAATGCGGTAAGATCAGCATTGCTCTTTGAAGAGTAAACATATGCATCATAAACGCCCTTGAGTCTGTTCAGAGCAGTGTAGTCAATCAGGCTAGCCCAGTTGGCATTCTCAGCAGCAGCGCTTGTGAGCTTCTTGGCAAGTTCATCAGCCTTTGCTACAACCAGGTCAACAGTATCCATACGGAGTTTCATTGCCTCGGTACCCTTGTCGGTTTCCTTAGCGGCAGCCAGCCAATCTGAAGGTAATGTGCTTGTGAATGCTCCACCAATCTTATACTGGTTGATCAAAGCATTCAGAGCGGTCAGAGCCTCACCTGCGTACTTAGCGTCAGCAGCGAGAGTAGCACGAGCCTGAGCAGCGTCAACAGCATCGTTCAAAGCCTTGATAGGATTGAAGCATACAGGAGCGTTGTAAAGCTCGATATCACTCAGCATGATGCCAGGATATGAACCATTTGCACTCGGGGCCTTGCAGACAATCTCAACAAGATATCTTCCTGACTTCTCAACTGAGAATCCGAACTGGAATTCACTCAACAGAGTATCAAGAACACTTGCCTGATCGTTGCGGAGAGACTCAGCAAAGTTGCTGGTGAATGCATAAGAACCAATGCTGACCTTATCAGCAGCCTCTACTGCACGAGGATCTGAGTTGTAAGGCACCAGGTTGATCTCCATTGTTGCATTCTGGTTAAGGCTGGCTGCATCAAACTTCAGGATGTATGCACCGTTACCCATATTGATGGCAAAATCATCACCATAGCCGAGCCACAATGTAGCAGGATTGCTTTCACCCTTGCCGCGCGGTGACAGGCAGAGAAGTCTCGGATACTTGGTATTCTCATCAGTGTAGAAGTATAAGCGAGCAGCGTCACTACCCTTGACACCGGTACCTACATTGAATGTAGCGGTGTTCCACCAACCGCTGTAGTACAGAACTGCAGTACCTGCAGGCTGCAACTGGGCATCACCGGTATTGACAGTCTTGTCATAGAACTTAGCGTTCCAGAAAGCATTACCAATTGATACAGTTGAGAGGTCTCTGTTGATAGTACCGAAGTTGTAATGGATTGTTACATCGTCAGCCTTACGCTGTGTGTTGGGGATGAACAGGTTGTTGATCTCGATTACATAGTCACCGCTAAGGGCAGCTGTGTACTTTGAAGGACGAGTCAGAACAAGTGTTGAGTCAGATGCTCTCCATGTACGGTCCCAAATCTCATCGCCTACGTAAACAACGCACTTCTCGCGAGTCTCAGGGTTGGCAGGATTATCAATTGCCATCTCGCGTGAGAACTTGAACTCAAGAGTGGTGAGGTTGCTCTGAAGACCGAATGAACCGTCCTCATACTTAGCCTTCTGCATTACAGGGGGTCTGTCATACATTGAGTAAACGCCAGTGAATGCATAGGGATTCAGATGAGCCTCCTCATTGTAGAAGTTCTCAACCAGCTTACCGGCCTTGATCCACTCGATATCCTCAGCCTTTGGGAACAGAGAACCTGTGTACTTAAGCTGAATGTCTGCCTCCTTCGGGTTGTAGAAAGATACCAATACCTTGTCGTACTGATCAAATGTGTAGTGGATGAACTCACCGTCCTTCTCATAACCGTCAGCGAACAGATACATGTAACCGTCACCCTGATACTCGGCTGATGCGATATCGGTGTACTCCCATGTACCGTCCTTCTTCAGACCCCATACATCAAAGTACTCACCGGGAATCTCAACAGCGTCAATCTTGGTGCTGGCATATGCAGCACGTGCAAGATCCTTCAGGTTGGTCTGGTAACCGAAGTCAACGCGAAGCATGTGCTGATAATACTCAACACCGCCGATGTATGACTTGGTCAGTGACATGTTGTCAAGGCAGAACTCTGTATAGTCTGATGAGAAACCGAGACGTACAAAGAACTTGTCAGGCTGAACATGATAGAACAGGTCCATACCGGTATTGTTGCCTTTGTAACCCTTTGCCCAATACCATGCGCTGTCCTCTGCCCACCAGTAACCGTTAACGAATACGTAGTTGTTGGCAACCTCATCGTCAATGTAGTAGGTCATGAATGTGCACTTCTCCCAGTCACCGTTGAACAGGTCCTTGGTGTACTCGAAGCTGTTGGTGTACTTGTAATTGTTTGAGTCATTGATGTAACCCATTGAGAAGGGCTTCTCTGCATGGAAGTAACCACGCATTACATCAGCAACCATGTACGGGTTAACGTCATGTCCTGTACGTGCCTTAGCCTTTACATAGAATGTAAGTCTGTAAGATGAATGATCCTCAATGTCAAGACCACGTACAAACAGGTTACGACGATAACGGGCAGCGTTACCACCGCTATAGCTGTTTGATGACAGAGTCTTGCCCGGGACTGCCTTAGGAGCAGTATCGGTAACGAACTTGAAGTAACGGTCACCACCGCCGTCGGTCTCACCATAGCCTCTCATAGCTTGAGATCTTGCCTGCTTCTCGGTACCTGCATCAGCAATGATTGTACCGGCTGTAGCATCCTTCTCAGCCCAAACCTCATTCTTATCATCGGTGACAACAACACCGTTTCTAAGATAAATCAAAGTATCTCTGAAAATACCCTTCTGCCAGTCTTTGGGGCTCTCCCAAGGTTTCAGAGAGTTACTGTTAGATGTCTGTTTGTTCTTGTAATACTCAACCTGGAAAATTGTATCCACCGGTTTGGTAGACCAAGTCTCCCAATCAGCCTCGAATGTCTGAGTGAAGACCACCTTGGCATCCTTTGCCGGATCAAAAGTTGGACTATCATCCAACTGAGCAAAAGCGGGAGCTGCCATAAGCATCAACCCTGCAAATAATAAGTCTCGTTGTTTCATAAAAAATTGTTAATTAATAAATAGGTTAAATAACTCGTTTGTTCTCTCTCTTAATAAATAATAGTTCTTTTAATTTAATCGGTTAATCAATTAGTTAAACTATCACTGAAACCTGGACCCGCGGGGAGTATTCCCCACAGGTTCAGGTAATTTATCATTTCTCGTCAGGAAGTACCAGGAACCAGGCTTTGTTGAGTTTCTTGCTGTCGGTGCCAAGAAGCTTGTTATACAGTTCCATATCCATGTCCCTGTAATAGTCAACCTTGTCACTCAAAACAGCGGTCTCACGGGTAGCAACACGTCTGGCAAGGAAATCATTCTCAAAATCTCCGCCTATGTCCTCACCACGGTGCTGTGAGATTCGCATCAGGTCACCAAAGCGGTATCCCTCAAAGCATGTCTCTAGGGCCATCTCATCAATCAGATACTCCTCAACGGCGCGGATTGAATCTGTCAGAGCATTTCCAAGCAGTTTACCATCGGCTGACATTGCAGCAATCTTCTTACCGATGGTGTAGAGAGTATCGAATGATGCATCACCACAACCGCGTGAATGGATACCGAACGTATTGCCGGTCTGCCATGTTACGACATATGAAGTGGTTGTACCGGTACCTGTCGAGTGAGTTCTGTTGACCCAGTTAGGCTGAGCTTGCTCAAACTTGTTTGTTGAGAAATTATAAATTTCTGAAATATCAACACCTTTGATATTCTTAGCCCTGAGTTTTTCTCCCTGACTCAAACTGTCAATGGTCGCCTTGCAAAGGCCGTCCTTAAGTATTGCAAATGCCGTCTGGGGCAGTCCACAACGGTTCAATGCCTCTGCAAGCCTCAAATATACGACGTCCTTACGATATAACCAAATTTTCTCTGAATTAATTTTATTTAACATTTGGACATCGTCAGTGTTATACAAGCCGGTATTGATTTGATCAGTAGTAAGATCAAGAAGACTGGAAGCTGTACCGGACTCCAGAACGGACTGCAATCTCAAGTCTCCGCGACGAAGTACTGAAGGTTCATCCTCCTTGTCTGTCATATACACAGGATACTGATAACGGCTGCCTTCCATCTTTGCATGGTAGCAATAATTCTGACGCGCGCTTGTTGCAGTAAGGGCGCGTGAACGTGTCAACTGATACCAGCAATAGTTGTCCAGGGTTGAACAGTAAATGTTGGCCAGGTCACTTGTAGTTCCACTGTACTCATCAGCCTCCATAGGTATGTAGCAGATAGCTCCGGTGCTTCCGAACTGGTTGCTCAGATAGTTGTCACTGCCAAAGTTGAGGTAATCCTGAGTCAGCCATGTAATGCATCCCAGACCAGTGGTTACCTGGCGGTCATCGCCTGCCAGATAATCATGATAATAGAGAGCTGCATGGGCATAATCCTCGGCCCAGAGGCAAAGGTCACCCAGAATCAGACGGATAGGAATGAAGAAATCCTTTGATTTATGCTCTGTGGTCTTCTCACCGTTACCAAGATCCTGGCCTCCCAGTTTGTCATAGTTGGGAGAAAATTTGTCCATGTACTCAATGTAATTCTGTTCCTTGCCTTTGAAATCAAGCAAAAGAGCCTCGGCTACCTGCTTGATATTCTTTTTCTCAAGGCTGGATGCAACATCACCGGTAATAGGTTTGTCAAAATAGGGAACCTCACCGTAGATCTGAGCCAACTGCAGATAAGCCCACGCTCTGAAGCACATGATGGCAATAAACTCGCCTTTCATGACGGGATGCTGCTGATTGCGGGTATAAGTTGTATCGGCTTTGCTAAGGTAGAAATTGCAGTTGTTGATTATTGCATAGTAATCAAGGGCCTTGTCATACTTGTTTGTTGACCTGAGTGACTTGAAATCATAATTGTAGAGTTCACGCAGATCATCCGAAGCATGGTCCGTAAGAGCTACAAGATCACCACGGATCTCACCAAGTATGTTTGCACGGTCTGCAACGGTCTGCATCAGTTTGATGATACCAAGGACCGTGTAAACCGTATCAGTAGGACTGTCCAGAGTGTTCTGATAGTCATACATCACAGTCTTGGATTCTACTCTGAGCATATCCTCACATGAGGTCGCTCCCGCGCCGATAACAGCGGCGAGAGCAATTGTCAATATCGTTTTCAGTTTCATAATACCTTATATTAAAGGTTAATCTTCAATCCTAATGAGAAATTGGTTGACTGCGGAGCAAGACCGCGGTCAATACCGCGCAGGAGTACATTGTTACCTGACACGAACTCAGGATCTGAGCCCAGATATCTGGTCAGGGTAAACAGGTTGTTGGCCGATCCCCAAACGGTAAGACCCTGCAGATATGTGCTGTGAACAGGAATCTTATAGCTCAAGGTAACGTTCTTGAGGCGCAGGTAAGAACCGTCCTCAATCCAACGGTCTGAGAAACGTGCGTTCTGATGCGGATCACCGTATTCCAGACGGGGAACATCGGTCTGCTGGCCCTCAACCATCCAGTGGTTGGTCATGGCAAGAGACTGGTTCATGAAACGTGAACCGCTCTCAAGAAGCATACGCTCGTAGTTGTAGATGTCACCTCCTACAGAATATGTGAAGGTTGCGCTCAAAGCCAGGTTACCCATGCCCAGTTTGGTGAACAGACGTCCGTAGAAATCAGGATTCGGATCACCTATCTGAACCATATCATTCTTGTCAATAATCTTATCGCCGTTCTGGTCGATAAAGCGGACATCACCTGCTACAAACGGTGTCTTTATACCCTTATTGGAAAGCATGCTCAGACCGGCCTCGGCAGCCTCGGCTGAAGTCCTGAATATTCCGTCGGTCTGATAACCGTAGAACACTCCGACGGGTTTGCCGACCTCGGTTCTGACTGTTGCTCCGTAGAGTTCAGTGTCATAACCTGAGGTAGGAAGCATGGTAACCTCGTTCTTGTACTTACCGATACCTGCACCTACTTCCCACTTGAGTGATTTTGTATTGAGCACCTTCAGATTGAATGATGCATCAAAACCCTTGTTTGAAAGAGAACCGCCGTTGCTCCATGTCTCAGGAAGACCTGATACATATGACAGTGAACTGATTGAAAGCAGGTTGTCAGTATTTGACGTGAATACGTTGGCTGACAGTGAAAGACGGTTTTTGAGAAGTATCATTTCCATTCCCGCTGTCAGTTTACGTGTTGTCTCCCAATGGAGGTCACCGTTACCGATGTTAGCCATGACAATACCCTCCTTGTTCAGGAATTTTACGGGGTAGAAGTATGTCTTGGATGCACCGGCATCATAACTGTCATTACCTGTTATGTCATATCCCACGTTGAACTTAAGGAAATCAACAGCGTCAACCTTGAACCAAGGCTCGGATGAAGCGACCCATGCAGCAGATACTGACGGGAATATTCCCCATGGAACACCGAACAGTCTCAATCCTGTCTTTACATCACTGCCAAAGCGTGATGATGCGGTAAGACCTACGCTGGCAGCCAGATAGTACTTCTCCTTGAAGTTGTAACCGGCCTGCCCCCACCAGGTAAGAGAGATATCCTGTGCCTCGGCACCGTCTGTCACTCTGTACTTGAGGTTCTTATCCATGTTAGGCTTCTTATCGTTACCGGAGTTGTAACCGGTCATCGTGGTCTGGAACCTTGAGTTGTTGATATAACGGAAACCGGCCTGGATATTCAGGTCATGGGCATTACGCTTATGAATGTATTCAAGGAAGGTATTGCTCATGAAACCGTCCTGCTTTGCAGACATGGCTGCAACCTTGTTCTCTACAGTACCTATACCCTCAATGTCAAAACGAGGGGTTCCGTTAAGAGGAATATAGTTGTTCTCGTCAGAATTGGCAAGAGTGTAGGTGAACTGGCTGTACATATTCAGGCGGTTACGCTTGATCTCCCACTTGGGGATAACACTCAGTGTAATGAAACGGCTGCCGTAATAGTTCTTGTTTATACCGTCACCGTTAACAAGAATGGCCAGGGGGTTTGAAAGAGAAACCTTGGTGCCCAGTACCTCTTCAAGATAATCATCCTCGGTGGCAAGATAATTGGTTACTCCGCCGCCGTACATGTGAGCATACGGTGACAGGAACGGAGCCTTTACCAATGCCAGGAATCCGGGAGCATTGATCATTGTGTTGTCAATGTCATCGGGTGCACCGTCATCACGGAGGTCACGTGTCACATCACTGTATGAAGCGTCAAAACGCATTGATACTTTGTCTCCGAGTATGATATCTGAGTTAAGACGCAGATTGAAACGTGAGAACTCACTCTCGGCAAGAGTGGCGTCACCTGTCACATAACCTACTGCGAGGCTGTAGTTGGCAACATCATCACCACCCTGGACGGTTACGTCGTAACTCTGTACAAAAGCATCCTGATAGGAAATCTTGCTCCAGTCTGTCTCATTCTCATGATACCAGTAGTAGTACGGATAGTTGTAGTCTGACTGGAGGAACTTGAACGTTGTCATTTTGGTTCCTGTAGTACCAAGCAACTCAGAAGCATATGAACGGTACTGTGACTCATTCATTACCAGCGGAAGATTGGGCATCAACTGATAGTTTCCGGATATGTTCACATCAATCTTGGTGGCCATAGTCTTGATACGCTTGGTATTGATAAGTATGACACCGTTTGATCCCTTTGAACCGTAAACGCCGTATCCGTTCTTGAGAACCTGAACAGACTCGATATCCTCAACGGGGATGTTTGCAAGCAGGTTGTTGTAGAAACCGTCATGCATTGCTACCTGATCGTAGCCCATATCGAGAATGATACCGTCCAGTACAATGAGCGGCTGGGTGTTGATGTTCAGTGAATTGATACCGTCAATCTGCATCAGCGCACCGATACCGAGCTGACCTGAACGCATGATTGAAAAGAGACTGCCCTGCAAAGACTGCTGCATCTGTACATCCACACTCAGATCGGCATTTACCTGTGATATACCGGCCTCAGATACTGAATTTGCACTGGTGCTGGTTTTGTAAATCTCAGAGAAGTTCTCGTCAAACATCTTGACGTTGACACCCTCAGTGCGTCCCTTAAGGGATTCAACTATGGTGTTGCAACCTTCAAGACTGAATGTAAGTGATGTTACATATTCAGGAACCCTGATGGTAAATGAACCGTCAGCCTTACTCATTGCTGAGTAACGGGTATTGTTATAAGCCTGAACCCTGACACCGGGCATAGGAGTATTGAGAGCAGCATCGGTAACAAAACCGGTAACTACCACAAGATCCTCCGTAGCGTTCTGAGCTGAAACAGGAGCTGAGAACAGCAGCATAAAACCTGCCAATCCTAAGGCTAAAGACCTTATCTTGTCAAATATCTTCATATTCTATTCTTTTATTATTCAACAACAGGTTCCAGAATAAAGCAGTCAAGCCACAACTCGCTGGTGTTCTTGGAGGTGTTCTCAACTTTACTGCTCAATACGACTGAAAGTCTTGACTGCATCATATCGTAACTTGAGAAAGGAATGTCAACAACTCCCAACTCTATGGTATCCAAACCGTATACGTTATTGGTAATGGTGTAATCAGCCGGAACCAATCTTATACGTCCGGTTCTGGGATTTACTACAGTATCGTATCCGACAGAATCGACAAGTACTGAATCATACATGGTCGGGGTATCGTAAAGCATCTTGGGATGTATCTTGAAAGGCAGAGGCTTGGTGCCGCCCTGACCGTCAGATACAGATGTCAGGATGTTGGGGAAAACAACAATCTTCACCTTGTATTTACCCCTCAGGGTATTGCCGATGTAGAACTGTGCATCCCACTTGTCCATACCCTTCATGGAAAGTCTCATAACCTTAACGGGCTCCTCATATTCCTCACCGTTGTATGACTTGATGTTCACATACGATACAACAAATCTGGAAAGGTCACCTGAGTAATCCTCGGCCTCCAGCTTTATCGGGCGCAGGAATGAAAGTTCATCCTTGATGGGCCATTGGTCTACTATGTATACGACACCGTTACTGCAGACTACAGAGTCAATACTGTTGGCGAATATACCGCCGGGCTGGTAAGGCTTGCTGAAGATATGGTAAGGTTTGTTATCCCTGCGGTTCTCATAAGCGTAGTACTGGGTTGAGAAAATTGAATCCGGCAGATAGATGTTAACCTTCTTGTTGGTATTGAAAACCATGTCACACAGCATAAAGCCGTATGTGTAGTACTTCTGCAGGGAATCATTGTTAAGATCATCCTCCTTGTAAAGGAAGTATTCCTTGATACGGTCAAAGGTGGATGCCAATACCTCAGGAGTAGGCAACAGCATTGCATAGGTACTGTCCTCTACATTGATATAACCGAAATATCTCATCAGATCACTGGACTCTGTCATAACGGAATCGACGTAAACCATCTCACCGTTTTCATTTATACCCTGTGAAACGCTCTTGAGGCGATCCAGTTCCTTTACGGTGTAACTCTTGTACCACTTTCCGAATACATCCTTGTATCTGGGATCAGTAGTGATGAACTCATACAGGTTGGGCAGATATCCGAGTGATCCGTCAATGCAATGCAGGACACCGTTGCTGCAACGGATATTCTTGTCATCGGCGTGATATTTCTGGCCTGCTATATCTGTAGCGGTTGAACGGTAAGGCTTTCCGTTCATCATATAGACCTTCTCATCTATACCGTCACCTACTGAGTGTTTGAAACGGGCTATATGGTTCATAATGAACTTTTCACCTACCTCCTTGTGCTCAGCATTGGTCTTGTCCTTCTTGGTATAGAGCGACCAGTCATCAACTGAACTGTTGGACGGAGCCCATACGGTAAGGAACTGGTCCTCTTCAAGAAGTTCCAGGTATGTGATATCAATAGGTCTGCCATGCTTGTCACACATCTTTGTTGTGCGCAGGGCCTCATAGAAATTGTTGAAACCGTCACCGGATTTCAGTTTCAGTGTCTCGGCCAGTTTATCGACCGGATACTTGCTCTCCGTCTCCTTGAAGCTGTAGTGATCGTTCCACGCATCCTTGCATGAGCCGAATACAACCAGAACAGCTGCCAGCAGAACGGTTTTGCTTATAGTGAAAAACTTCTTCATATCTATATCTGTTATAGTTCAAACTAATCAATGTGAAGACTGTTCAATCTTCTCATCATCCTTGTAAGCAGGATTCTGCTTAAGGTATCCCTCGCTCTTACGCATCTCATCCCTGGCTATCGGGAAGTACATGGCATAAGGATTTCTGAGTTTGATCTTGATGGCACTCATGGTTGCACCGTCGTGCCTTGCATCAATTGCTTTGATCAAACGTTCCTGATTACCTTCACGACGTGAGAAACGGACCAGATCATACCAGCGTTTTCCTTCAAACATCAATTCACGGCGACGCTCCTTCAAGAGGAGGTTCTCCATCTCCTCTAATGTAGCAGTCTTATAACCCATGGTTTCAAGGGTCTTGGGTGAAGTCTTCTCAATCTTTTCATTATCGATACCGATGGCGCGCTTGTTGACGGCGTCAATCAGATCGAAAGCCTTGCTCTTGAAAGTAGTAGCATCTGCACTGCCGTCACCTGCCCTTCTGGCTTTTGCCAGATATGCCTCAGCCTCAAACAGAAGAACCTCAGAGTAACGGTAAACGGGCCAGTTGGCCTGAGCACTGTTGTCACTGCTGCGGTATGAATATCCGTCAAGCGCAATATCGCCTCCGGTTATGTAAACCTCAAGGTCACTGAGTATGAACTTGCCGGGCATGTATTGACTGGGATCTCCGCTGAAGTCAAATACGTTATAATAATACCTGTTATCAAGAGGCTGCTCAAATACATCATTTCCGGTGCCGCTGAATGAATCACCTACCTTGGCGAACACCTTGAGTTCTCCGTAATTGGTCTGATTCCACATCGTACTCAGGAAGAAACCTTTGGTAGGATTCTTGACATCATAGTTGTACGGGAGTTCAAACAGGGCCTCAAATGAGTTTCCTTGTCCGAAAATCTCATAGAAAGCATTGCCAAGATACTCCTCATTCCATACATCTGAGATAAGAGGATAGTTGTTGTACAACTTGAGGTCACTCAATTGTCCGTCCCTACCCTTGATCTTGTCATATTCAGCTCTCTTGAGAGTATTGACCTCCTCGCATACTGCTATGCACTTGTCCCAGTCATCGGCACGTCCACGCCACAGATACATATCGGCAAGCAAGGCGCAGATTGCAGACCTGGTAATACGGCCGGTATTGGCATCCTCACTTGCATATTTATTGACGGCATACTTCTTGACATGCTCCAGATCAGTGATCAGAGAATCCAGGATATCCTCGAAAGAACTCTGCGGCACATAGAACTTGGCACGACCGCCTTCATCATCAATTGAAGGTTCAAGTACGTAAGGTACATCGTGGAAAGAACGGATAAGATACCAATAACTCAGACAACGCAGGGTAATGGCTTCGGCCTCATGTGCCAGAAGCTCATCATACAGGTAGTTCGGGTCTTTCTCGGCTACCTGGGGAGCAAAGTAGAGTATTGTATTGGCACGGTTGATTACGCTGTAGAATGATACATAGTTGCAATATGAATTGGTATATATCAGGTTCTCACGCAATAACTGACGTATATCCTCACTGGTCTGATTGCCTTCAACATAATTGTCGGCACGGATCTCGCCCCATATACACATGCGCTTTACGCAGTCAGATGCCTCGAGAGCCTCATAAACGCCCAACAGAGCAGACTCTACATCAGACTTGTCTGTCCAGAAGTTCTCCAGAACGATATCGTTCAGAGGTTCCAGGTTAAGGAAATCATTACAGGATGTGAATGACGCCCCTAACAGTGTTGCTATAAGTAATGATTTAATATGTTTCATATCATTATTCGTCTTTAGGATTAGAAATTCACATTGACACCGAATGTGAGCCTGCGTGCACGCGGGGTTCGGCTGTTATCAGTAGCTACCTGACCACGACCGGAGCTGACCTCAGGATCAAGACCGGTATACTTTGTCCAGGTTGCAAGGTTGTTGATGTTGAAGTTGAAGCTTACATTACTGAGATGTATCTTCTTGGTGATCTTTGGATCAAGTGAATAATTCAAAGAAGTTGAAGTCCAACGCAGGAAAGAACCGTCCTCTACGTAACGGTCTGAACCCAGGTCGTTGTAACCATACTTGTAAAGTGCACGTGGGACCTCGGTTATATCACCCTCAACACGCCAGCGCCAGTTGATGGCAGCCATAACGTTACGGAGTTCACGGGGAGCCTCAGCACCCAGACGTGAAGCGTTTACGATACGGTTTCCGTAACGGAAGTTGAAGTTGTTGTTCCATGAAAGACGACCCCATGACATACGGACGCTGAAACCACCGTTCAGTTTAGGCAGTGAACTACCCAGGTAAACTATATCAAGCTCGTTGATGTTACCGTCATGGTTGATATCTTCATACTCAACGTCACCGCCTACGAACTTATAGGGATTGGTGAGTTTTCCGAAACCGAATACCATAGGCATGGGCTTGCCCTTGGAATCCAGAATTACGTTGCCGTCAGCATCCCTTACTACAGGAGCGTTAGGACCGCTTACGCCGGGAACCTCTTCCTCGCTATAGTCAGTGTACTGATAAATACCCTTCCACTTGAAACCGTAGATTGAACCGTAAGAGTTATTGAGGGCTACGTATGAAAGGTACTTGTTATGAGGATTGTTCATATCAAAATCCTGCTGCCAGCTCTTAAGTACAACCTCATTCATCTCAAGCACCTGGTTGGTGTTGTCACCGAAGTTTACATTGGCGCCCAGGCTGAAGTCCTTACCTGCAAGTTTGGTAGAGTAGATACGGCCTGCCGAGATGCTCAGATCCCATCCCTCATTCTGCATCTTACCGTCGTTAACGGCACTCAGTGATGAGAAACCTGAAGATGAAGGAATAGGATAGTTGTTATTGATGAGCTTGTCACTTGTAGAATGATAGAAGTTGATGTTTGCAGTCAGCTTATCATTGAACATACCCAGATTCAGACCGAAGTTCCACTCGGTTTTCTCCTCCCACTGGAAATCACTGAGTCTGATGTTTGCGGGATAAATGGTGGACTGTCCCATATATGAGTTACCTGAAGAGTAACGGCTACGGAACATATCGTCACCGCCCGGAGCGTTACCGGTGTAACCCCAGCTGGCTGTGAATCCGGCCATTGTAAGCAGACCGCTTTCACGGATGTTGTCAAACCACTTCTCATCAGAAACGTTCCAACGTGCTGATGCGGCAGGGAATGTTCCCCACTTCTTGGCGTTACCGGTACGTGTCGTACCATCGGAACGGGTGGTGAAAGTTACAGAATACTTACTCTTGTAAGAGTAGTGAACCTGGGTTGAAACACCTACGCTGCGGTTACGGCTTGCGCTGGTTGTCATGTCGTCGATGGTACCGGGAAGACCTACAGACTTGAATGAACCTGAAGGAAGTCCAGAAAGGCCGGTACTCATATTCTTTCCGTTACTGTTCTGAACCGTCAGTCTGGCCAAAGCCTGAATGCTGTGGTTGGGGTTCTTAAGATGCGGAATGAAAGTAAGTGAGTGCTGTGTGTTGATTGAAGAGTTCTTGTTGGCACTGCTTGAGGTCTTGTTAGAACCACCTCCGTTCCAACCCTTACGATCCAGAGTCTGGGGAGTATAACTCTCACTTGTGCTGTTTGTAACACCGAACTGAACCTGACCCTCATAGATAAGACGTGTCTGGTTGTTCTCCAGTCCCAACAGGTTATAAGTCAAGTGGAAGTCAGGGTTGACGTTCAGGTTAATGCTGTAACTCTCCTTCTCGTCAGCCTCCAGCAGCGGGTTGCCCTGCTTGGGAAGGTCACCTGATGAGTTCTCAGGCATAAGATAATAAACGCCTGTGGGCTCACCTGTAAGAGGATCCTCATAATAGATGGCAAGGTTAGGCATCATCTCCTGAGCACTGCTTACGGCAGTGTTACCGCTACGACGGTTGTTTGAGTATGACAGTGAGAAGTTAGTCTGAACCTTGATACGCTCTGATACAAAGTAGTCAAAGTTTACACGGGTTGTGAAACGGTTAAGTTTCTGTCCGATGACTGAACCGGTCTCGTTATCGAAACTGGTAGAAATACGGAACTGAGCCTTGTCACCACCACCTGATACTGAAAGGTTGTGTGAATGGGAGATACCCACCCTCTTGACTGCACTTACCCAGTCGGTGTTGTCATTCCACATCTCATAGTCAGGTTTGGTCTTGACGTAGTTGATCTCCCAGATACCGTTGGTCTTGTTGTCATCCAACAGCGGGTTGAACAGAGACTCCTTAACGAACATTGTGTACTGGTCACCGTTCAGGTAGTTGTAACCGTTAGGCTGGAAGTTGGCGTTGAGACGGTACTGGTAGTTGACACGTGTTGCACCGCGCTGTCCGCGCTTGGTTGTGATCTCCATAACACCGTTGGCACCACGCATACCCCAGATGGCTGTTGCAGAAGCATCCTTAAGGAATGATATTGATGCGATATCGGCCGGGTTGATACTGAGCAACTCAGCCAGACGGTCCTGCTCGAACTGGGCCTCGATACCTGCATCCAGGTAAGCATTCAAACCATCTGCGAACTGGTTCTTGGTATTATCATCGATTGAAAGGATGATACCGTCAATTACGATCAGCGGGTTACCGTCACCTGTCAGGGTTGACTGACCACGCAGACGCATTGATGAACGTGCTCCCAGGTCACCTGAGTCAAACACGATATCAAGTCCTGCTACCTGACCCTGAAGAGCCTCGTCGACTGTTGTAATACCCAGGCCCTCAAAGTCCTCCATGTTAATGGTCTGGACTACGCTTGATGCCTCACGCAGAGGAATGGCAAGACCGGTGGTCTGCTGTACACGTTCTGCGGTAATCTCAACTGTAGGAAGCTCACCTGCCTCCTTCATCTTTATCTCAAAATAGACCTTGTCGATAGGAATATCAACGGTCTCATAACCTACGTATGTAACCTGAAGACGGTCACTGGGATTAACCAGACGGAAAGAGAAGTTACCCTCCATATCAGTAATGGCGTGAGCCACGATACGGTCAGCTGCGTCTCTCTCAGTCACATTCACCATCATCATCGGGCCTTCATTGTCCTCAATGACACCACTGATGACATCACCGGCCTTCTGTGCCTGAAGCAAACCGGGCGTTAAAGCCATCAATATGGCCAAAGCCCCTCTAAATAATCTGTCAGTATATTTCATTTTCTGTATGTTTGCTTATTAAAAATCCAAATCGCCATTGCACAACGGCTCATCAATCAGATGAATGACAGCATAGGATGAAGTCTCAATTGAGAACAACTCATATGAGGTCTCACTCAATGTGGTTCCGCTGGTAGGCTTGATCTCGTACTCACGACACATTATATTATAGTAAGGCTTGTCTGTCGGGCTCTTGATCTCCTGAACCTGACGGGTATTGCCCTTCCTATCGGTAACGTAAATATGATCGCCACCCTTGACTGTGAGTTTTACAAACTGCTGGTTGCTGTTCATGAATGCAGTCTCATACTCGGCCTTCTCGGCGGGCAGACCAGTTCTGTCATCAATACCGGCATTGAAATCGGCACCGATGTAAACAGAGTTGTCCTGAATATGATAGTTGACGAAATCCTTCATCTGATTCTTCTTCTTGTTGACTAAGTAAGTAGCACCGAAACGTGCTCTGTAAGCATCATTGGTTTCATTTGCCTTCAGAGGAGCTGCAGCCTTGACGGCATTCAGGCTATCCTTTATTCCGAACAGTTCCATGGAAAGAGCCATCAGATAAGGCGGGAATCTGACACCTACGATACTGTCCACCTTGGCGGGATCATAGTCAGCCTCATCCTCATAATCATCCTTGATGTTCTCTACGATATTTGTATTGTATGCCTTCTCGATTGAATCCAACTGAGTTTTGGTCAGCAGGACTTTGCTCTGGTAGAGGGCGTTCAATGATGCATTCGTGGGAACATAAACGGTATAATGGTATGTATTGAATGATGAAACACACCTCAGGGCACCCAGATAGTTGTTGTTTGACAACTCGGCAAAGATTCCTACATCCTGCATCAGGTGATAGAAGGTTGTGAATTCCGGATAGTTGACTGAATCCTTTACGATGTCGTAAACGGATTTTCTGGAAGACTGCAACGGACGGTCAATAATATAGGTACGGCCGTTACCGGGGGTAAGCGAGGTCTTCTTGGACAGGTCAACGCGCTGAACCACCTTGACAGGTCTTTCAATGGCGTCACCCTTTCCTTCATTCTCAATCTGCCAACCGCCCTGGACAATCATGTTCTCATAGTCGTTGACGGGATCTGCAACACCCTTGAAACGGATGGAACCGCGGCCCTTGGTCCTGAAGTATGAGTAGCCCTCGGGGTCAGCAACTGAAGGAGTCTCGACATCACCTATGATAATATGGTAATCCATGAGGTCCTGGAGTCTGTTACGGAAGAATGCAGTTGCATCATCACTTTCATCGGCAACATACTCACCGCCGTCCAGTGTCAGTTTAAGAGTCAGCTTCTTCCCGAAGTCGGTAAATGTACCGGTGGTCTCATCGTAATCATAGATGTCAGCCATAAGAGTGGGTCTGGCAAGAGCATCGTTCTCATCAACCTTTCCGTAGCTGAATGCTATCACCTTCATGCTTCCCAGACCGTTTGCCTGGAGATAGAATGATGCGGGATCAATCCAAACCAACTGGTCTTTGTCAGTAGTATGAGGCAGGCCTGCCTTGATGGAATCAAGCAGAGGAACAAAGAAACTGTACTCTGCAACCATTGAGTTCAGGTAAGCCTTGTAAGCCAACTTTCTGTCACTACGTATAGCGTAGTCAATGATCTTAAGTTTCTGGTTTACGATAACCGGGTATGCGACTGACCTATATGTAGTAGGTACGTACACGGTAGATGTGAAATAAACCGCACCGTTGCAGCACATAACCACGTCATCGATTGTGTTCTCGGCCTCGGTACGTGTCTTGTCCTCAAAGAAAGGATCCTGAGCATCGTTAAGAACGCTCTGGAACTTACTGGGAACTGAACTTACCAGAGAATACTGCATGTTGTTGTTGATAAGCTCTACCACAACATCCATAGGAATACCTGCCATATCCTCTATTACATCCTCTTTAGTCATAGAAGCGGCAGGCATGTCTTTCTTAAGACCGAATGTAGCTCTGAGTCGGGCACCTACCTGACTCTCATCAAGCCACCACTGCATGAGTGCTGAATCCAGAGGAACCATCATAAGTCCCATATCCTCCTGAATAGCTACGTCAGCGCTGCTTCCGTTAACGGATGCGATGTAGCTGTTCCATCCCGGATCGAATCTGAGAAGTTCCTCGGCTTTGGCTGATCTGCCCTCAAGGTTGGAGCTTACTCCGACAAACTTGTTCTGCTGGTTGACACTGGCTCTGCTGGAGAGATACTTCTTTACAAATACAGAGTCAGCGTTTCCTGACATAGCCTGCTCCAGAGCCGGGCTCTTGATAAGACCTGCATCAAGAAGCATTCTGATGTTCTCGTCACGGCTGCCTCTGTCATTACGTGAATAGGTAGGAACAGCGAAACGCTCAACAATAGAACTGAATATCTGGCTGTTGGGATTCATTGCAATGTAATCGGCCATATTGGGCAACAGGTAGACAACGTCTTCCATTACGTGGAGGAATCCGTTGAAGCACTTCTTGTTGGGCATTGCTATTGAAGTACCGTTGATGCTTGCATCACCGGGCTTGTGAGCGGGCTTGCCTACCTTGCTGTAGCGACCCAGACGGAACAGGAAATCATAGTCATCATTGTCAATTCTTTTTGAAACAAGGAACTTGTTTACAAAGAAGATGATAGGCTTGTTGGTTCCATCCTGAAGCAGAACTATGCTCCTGCCTGCGTTCTTGGCGCGAAGGCGGTTCCAGTAATCGTTGTGCTTGGGGAAGTCGCTAGCCTTGAGAACCGGAATGGTATCAAGGACTGTAGATGCAGAAACCTTACGCATACAGGTACCGGGAAGCGGAGGAGTCACGTTACCGTTCTGGTCACTTCCAGGGCTGCTTGAAAGCATTGCAACCTGATAAACGTTGTTAAGCATGGATCCGTTCAGGATCATTGTTTTCTGAGCTGTGCTCAACTGATCATAACTGGTTACCCTCTCACCATTATCAAGGAAGAACGGGCAATTCTTGAAGAAACGCTCGAATGCCTTGTCATCGGCCACAAAAAGGGTCTTACTGCCGGTCTTGGCCAAAACGCTGACCTGATCCAGATCTTCGATTAGTCTGACGAACGTGTTGAATGAGTACTGCTCACCGGTGCTGTCATTTCTGAAGCCCTCCTTGAGAGTCTCATAGATGCTTGTACCGAGCCATTCGGGGAACCTTTTGTCAAGGTCAAAGTCCGGCTTACATGAAGTTACGCCGAACACTGTGGCCATGACAGCCAGAATTGCTCCAAACAACCCGGAACGGTTTGTAAGAGATTTAAATCTTTTCATTATTTGGTTGTTTTGATTATTGAATCAATTAGGTAATCTCGTTTACTTATCAATTCCTTCAATGGTCTTGATATGGCCCTGAGCATCATATTCAATCTCGCAGACCTTGAGGCTGCGGAGCCATGACTTGCCGCCTGAAGGCACGCTGTCATGATGGAACAGATACCACTTACCCTTGTACTCGATGATTGAGTGGTGGGTGGTCCAGCCTACAACGGGAGTAAGGATAACGCCCTGGTAAGTGAAAGGACCGTAGGGGTTGTCACCGGTTGCGTAGCACAGCAGATGGCTGTCACCGGTTGAATATGAGAAGTAATATTTTCCCTTGTACTTGTGCATCCATGAAGCCTCGAAGAAACGGTGGGGATCATCGGCCTTGAGGGGGTTGCCTTTCTCGTCAACCACCAGAATTGGACGCGGAGCCTCTGCAAAGTTCAGACCGTCCTTGGTAAGACGTACGCAGCGGCTGGGGAGAGCATCCTCCTTGCCCTCGGGCAGGTACGGAGTCTCCAGATGGATGTTGTCTTTATAGCGCTGAAGCTGTCCGCCCCACAGACCGCCGAAGTATACGTAAACCTCACCGTCTGCATCGTCGCGGAATGCGCACATATCGATGCTGTAGCTGCCTGCTACGGGTGCGGGGTTGGGGATGAACGGACCCTCGGGACGCTGAGCGATGGCTGTACCCCAATGGAACACATCGTTGCGGTCCTTCATGGGAAAGTACATGATGTAACGCTTGGTTTTCTTGCTGTAGCCCATTCCCTGAGCCTGTTCCTCTGCATTTGTGGGAACCTCGATCTCATACTCCTGAACGTCGCAGTCCCAAAGTTGGCGGCCGGCCCATGGAATATCTTCCAGGCCTATTACCTTGCCGTGGTCAACTACCTGACCGTTCATAATGTCATCAGTGGAAAGGACGTGATAATCTTTCATGACATACTGGTCACCATTGTCGTTCTCGACGTTTTCGCATTCCCAGTCATGTGAAGGATAGATGTACACTCTACCGTTGAATACGTGAACAGAGGGGTCTGCCATGTAATCCTCGGGAAAAAGATAACGCTTCTTCATAAGTTACTTTGGTTAATATATTATTATCTAAAAATTCAGTTAGCGGCCAAAGTTAACTCTTTTTTGGCTTTCAAAGCAGAATTGGTGTGTTTTTTTTTAAAAAAAGGGTAAAAAAAAGAAGCCGCTGCAAGGCGGCCCCTTTTTTAGGTCCTTATCCACATCTTCTCAGACCAGAATCAGGACATCACGAAAGTCAATTACTAACCAAATATGTGCATGAAAACTTACGCTACAAAGATATGGCACGTTTCCGGCTTTGTATACCCGAAACGTGCCATTGACGTTAAGATTTGTTCCGACTGTGAAAAAATTCCTTAAAAAAGCTGTCGTACCCGGATTCGAACCAGGACAAACAGAACCAAAACCTGTTGTGCTACCATTACACCATACGACAATCGCCTAAGCCCTTTTCCGGTGTTGCAAAGGGCATGCAAATATAGGTTTTTTCCCTTATTCGGCTATCAGCAGATAGTAGTTTTTCTTGCCTCTCTGGAGGACGATATAACGGCCGTCAACCAGGTCATCCTCAGTGAAGATGCGTGAGTGGTCATAGGTCTTTTCCTTGTTGACCGAAACACCGCCTCCCTGCATCATCTTGCGGGCCTCACTCTTGCTGAAGAAGACCGGGCATATGTCAGTCAGGAAATCAGATGCCTTTACCTCCTGCTTGAGGACCTCGCGGTTGAAACGGAACTGCGGAACACCGTCGAAGACTGAAAGCAGCATTGACTCGTCAATGTTCTTGAGATCATCGGCGCTTGCTGAGTTTCCGAACAGTATGTCCGATGCCTCGGCGGCTGCCTTGTAATCGGCCTCGCTGTGAACCATGCAGGTTACGTCCTTGGCAAGACGCTTCTGAACCAGACGCAGATGCGGAGCGGCGTCATGCTCGGCTATCAGGGCCTCACACTCCTCCTTTTCGATGTTGGTGAATATCTTGATGTAGCGCTTTGCATCCTCATCGCTGACGTTGAGCCAAAACTGGTAGAACTTGTAGGGTGATGTGTACTCGGGGTTGAGCCATACGTTGCCACCCTCGGTCTTACCGAACTTGGTGCCGTCAGACTTGGTTATGAGCGGACAGGTCAGGGCAAAGCACTCCGTTCCGTTGATACGGCGTATCAGTTCGGCGCCGGTGGTGATGTTACCCCACTGATCGGCTCCACCCATCTGGAGCTTGCAGTTCTTGTGCTCGTTCAGATAAAGGAAATCATATCCCTGAAGGAGCTGATATGTAAACTCTGTAAAGGAAAGACCGTCGCGGGCCTCACCGTTAAGACGCTTCTTTACGGAGTCTTTCGCCATCATGTAGTTGACGGTGATATGCTTGCCGATGTCACGTGAGAAATCCAGGAAAGTGACATCCTTCAACCAGTCATAATTATTTACAAGTTCAGCCTTGTTCGAGGCGTCGCTGTCAAAGTCCAGGAACTTGGCCAGCTGCTTACGGATGCACTCCACATTGTGCTTGAGTGTCTCCTCATTCAGGAGGTTGCGCTCCTGTGATTTTCCGCTCGGGTCACCTATCATTCCGGTGGCACCTCCAATAAGTGCCAGAGGCTTGTGGCCGCAACGCTGGAAATGACGGAGTATCATGATACTGCACAAATGGCCGATATGAAGTGAATCGGCGGTGGGGTCAAAACCCACGTAAGCTGTAACCTGTTCCTTGCTCAGGAGTTCATCAGTACCGGGCATCATCTGGTGAATCATGCCTCTCCAGGTCAGTTCTTCAACAAAATTAGTCATAGTAATGAGTATTGGATTTTGCTCAAAAGTCCGCAAATGTACGATACTTTGTTCAAAGTCACAACACTATCGCTCAAGAAGAATGTTGTTATTCCTTAAAATCTGACTGCTGATTACCTGAGTTACCGAATTTCTTACAGCTGCGGCCATGGAGATGACATCTTCAACGGGAACTGCGCCGTCAGTCTCCACGAATAGCCGGTCCCAAGGGACCGATTTCAGGGATTCGGGGTTGTGCTTGAGCCCGAATGATACAAGGATCCCCTGTGAATAAAGCTGGTTCATCTGCTCAGGGCCTCCGCGGAAGCCGTGAATGAGCCAGGGCTGGACGGGTTTGAGTGTACGGCGCAGTCGGATCACAATGTCAAAATCACGTACCACATGGAGTATCATGGGTTTAGCGTACTGTTCGGAGAGTCTGACCTGACGGACAAAGGCTTGTTCCTGCAGTTCATGCGAAGGTCCTTTCAATGTGTCGAAGCCACATTCACCAACAGCCAGAACCAGGGGATTCGCAACCGTTTCCTCCAGAATACGGTATTTATCCTCATCATCACCGGTAACATCCCACGGGTGCAGTCCTGCACTGAAAAAATGGCCGTCGGCCTGAGGTATCGGCCCGCATCCTATGCATACCAGAGCCGTTCCGGGCACCGGAGGCAGTACGTGTGTGTGAATATCAATGATGTTCATGGAACGGGATCATATCCGGAACCACCCCATGGATGACAACGGAGCACACGCCTTATGGCAAGCCATGTCCCCTTAAAGGGACCGTGTTTGGTTATTGCCTCAATGGCATACTCGGAACAGGTGGGAGTGAACCTGCAGGTAGGAGGCGTAAGGGGTGAAATGAACTTACGGTAAAACCGTATGGGAAGCATCAGCAACCACCCCAGAGATTTAGTAAAAATATCCAACAATTTCCTCACTTCTCAGACACTGTTTCAACCAGTTTTTCCATCGCCTGGCTGAGGCGTTGGTCAAGCTTATCGGACTCCCATAGCTTATTGTCATTGAAAAGGAATGCCAATGCCATACCTTTGCCTTTCTGTGCTACGGTTTCCTTAAGTGAAGAGGATCCGGTACGGTAGAACTCACGGATCTGACGCTTTATCCGGTTGCGGTCCACCGCGTGATGAAAATTGCGTTTGGGTGCACTTATGAGTACCTGCACCCCTTCTATGTCATCGGCCAAAAGCCACACCAGGCGTACGGGAAACACCGATATCTGACGGTTTCCCTCACTGAAGAGACGGTCTATCAGCGTGCTGCTGCACAGACGCTCCTGTTTGCTGAATGTGTTTGAACCTGACATTGTCAAATAAAAAACGGGTTCCGCCCGGGGCATAATGCCTCACTGTAGGGAACCCGTCTGTATAGGATGTGAATTACTTCTTCTGGTTGGCTGCGAACCAGGCATCGATTGCGGCTGACATAGAGGTGATTCCGGGAACCGGAGCCTCGATATCAAGACGCAGACCTGCATCGCGGATAGCCTTTGCGGTTGTGCCGCCAAAGCAGCCAATGATCTTCTCACCCTGAACAAAGTCAGGAGCATTCTGCTTGAGTGACTCGATACCGGCCGGGCTGAAGAATACCAGCATATCATAATCATCAAGCTCACCAGCTGCAAACTCATTGCTTACGGTGCGGTACATGATAGCCTCGGTATGGGCAATCTTGTTGGCATCGAGAAGTTCCTTGAGCTCACCGGTATGTACGTTGGACATGGGAATGAAATACTTCTCTGTCTTGTGCTTGAGGATAGGAGCCATAAGGCTGTCTACCTTACCGGTATTGCCGAAGAACACCTTACGCTTGCGGTACTGAACGTACTTCTGGATATAGAGAGATACTGTCTCGGTGATGCAGAAATACTTCATGTCCTCCGGGATGTTTACTCGCATCTCGGCGCAAAGCTGGAAGAAATGGTCAACAGCGTGACGTGATGTGAATACTACAGCTGTGTGGTCAAGTATGTTGACATGCTGCTGTCTGAACTCTTTAGCACTGAGCGGATCAACGCGGATGAAGGGTTTGAACACGAACTCAACACCATATTTCTCAGCCAGGTCAAAATAGGGTGACTTGCCTGTTGTAGGCTGCGGCTGGGAGATGAGAACCTTCTTAACTTTCAAGGCTGTGAGGTTTAAATTAGACCAAATAATATGCCCGTAAATACGAACTCCACTAATATGGGTACAATTTCGAACGCACAAAGGTACAAAATAAATCCTGAATTGGTGCGCTTATTCTTAAATAAGGTGGTTTTCATCTTGAAAATTCTGCCCGTAATCACCAAAGCGCGCATCAGGTACGCAAAAACAAGCAGTGCTACGAGAGGAACATCCAGGAACAGAACCAGAAATGAGAATAACAGTATCAGGAAAGAGGCGGCCGAAAACGACATGACGAAAAAGCAGTTCCATCGGCTGGGTTTGATGGTGATGATCTGCCTGTTGAAGAGCGCCCTGTTTACGATGGTGTAAAGCAAAAGCTTTGCCAGGAAGAACACCACCATAATCGAACAGTACCACAATAGGAAGACTACCAGTGATAATCCCTCTTCCAACATATCGTGGGAGTATATTGCGACTGCTATTCCCACACCCAGGCAGGATAGGATGAAGATCAGAACATACTCCATTGTGGAGAGCAGAGGATAACTTACGTCACCGTCAGGATTCTTGAACCTGAACATTGAAGAGACTGAATAGACATAGGCCTGCCTGTAAGGACCCATGACAATAAGCATAAGCAGCAATGTCATAATCATTACTGCCAGAAACCAGTCATTGACCTTGTAATAGTCGTTTAGAATAAGTATTGGAACGGACATCATTTATTGGTGTTGATTTTGCTAGTCGTATCATTCCAGTCAGAGAGCGTATCCACAAGTGTCAACGCTTCTTC
>Ga0265299_10001557_pt1 | contig 25793 bp, 23 predicted proteins | sample AusTroGonzalo_MG_4_FD_193485 | JGI IMG/M metagenome (GOLD analysis project Ga0265299, IMG submission 193485) | Bovine rumen microbial communities from tropical cattle in Woodstock, Queensland, Australia - Gonzalo_02 | ecosystem: Host-associated > Mammals > Digestive system > Stomach > Rumen ... | reverse complement strand
AAAAGATTTATAAACAAAACAAACCAGATATGAAATCAGGATATACGTACATCATGACAAACAAACGTCACACGGTGCTCTATGTCGGTTGCACTATTGACCTTGCCTGGCGGGTGGCGCAGCACAAAAGTCATTTCTATCAAGGCTCGTTCACAGACAGATATAACTGTGAGCAGTGTGTCTACTATGAGTCGTTCCCCGACTACAAGTCCGCCATACGGCGGGAGAACCAAATGAAGAATATGCGCCGTTCGGAGAAGATTGCGCTTATCGAGGCGGTGAACCCAGAATGGAAGGAGTTGGTGTGAGGTTATTTCCTGCCCTTGCGAGTCCCAGGTTCCGTTTGGCCGGGCAATGCGTCGCTTTTTTGTTATGGCGGTGAGTGTCGGCAATGCGTGTTGTTTTCGGTAGGGGAGGGAGGCCAAACGGAATGGTGCATTTTGCTGTTTGATAATGTTTGCGCTGGCGGGTTGCGCTGTTGATCGTTAATTCCTGCTCTTGCGAGTCACCCTGTCTATCGTTGATGACAGCTCTTGCGGGTTACCCGTTTGTCGGCAATCACTGCGCTATCGGAACACGGGTTGTCGTTAATCACCGCCCTGGCGTGCAATCAATGCACCATTCCGTTTTGCCGGAAGAGGGTGGCATTATATCGCAAGGGCAGTCGTCATCGCCAAGGCAGGTACTGACCCGCAAGCGCAGGACTGCAAAACGGAATCCCGGACCCGCCGGGGCACGCTGTTCCTTTAATAATTTTCCTCAACCCTCCTCTTATATCAAAAATTTTTATAACTTTGCGCCCTATTATATTCAAATTATAAAATATTATAAATCAAATAATTATACACCAATGAAAGTTTATCAGACGAAAGAAATCAGAAACATTGCCGTCATCGGCGGTAACCGCACGGGTAAAACCACGCTTTGCGAGGCTATGGCCTTCCACGGCGGCGTCATCAGCAGACGTGGTACGGTGGAGGATAAGAACACTCTCTCCGACTACCGCGAAGTGGAACTCGAAAGACAACAATCCATCAACAGCTCCGTCATGTACGCCGAATTCAACGGCACCAAAATCAACATGGTAGACTGCCCCGGCTTCGACGACTTCATTGGTGAGACGATTTCCGCCCTCCGTGTGATGGACACCGCCCTCATGGTCATCAACTCCCAGAATGGTGTTGATGTGGGCGCGGAAATCCAATGGCGCCACGCCAAAAAAGCCGGCATCCCCGTGATGTTCGCTGTCAACCAACTTGATCACGAAAAAGCCAACTTCGACGAAACTATGCACCAGCTGAAGGAATATTTCGGTGGTAGCGTTATGGCTTTCCAATACCCCGTGAATCCCGGTTTCGGATTCGACGCCGTCATCGACCTTCTGCAAATGAAGATGCTCAAATTCCCGGCCAACGGTGGCAAGATGATTGTTGAGGACATCCCCGCCGACCAGATGGACAAGGCTGAGGAGATGCACGCCGCCCTGATTGAGGCCGCAGCCGAAAACGACGAGGCCCTGATGGACAAATACTTCGAAGAGGGTACCCTTTCCGAGGATGAGATGATTCGCGGTCTGAAGCTCGGTATCGCCAACCGTGGTACTTTCCCGGTGATCTGCATCGCCGCCAAGACCGACCAAGGTGTTGACCGCCTCATGGATCTCGTGGTCAAGAACTGCCCGACTCCTGATGAGGGCCGCGCAATGAAGACCACCAACGGTCATGAGCACAAGTGCAATGCCGCCGAGCCGTTTGCCGGTTACATCTTCAAGATCGGCATTGAGCAACACCTCGGCGAAGTTGCCTTCATCAAGGTGGCTGACGGTGAGCTTAAGAAAGCCGACGATGTGCAAAACACCAATACGAATACCAGAGAGCGTATTTCCCAATTGCTCGCTTTCTGCGGCAAGAACCGCGTGGAGGTTGAGAAGGCCGTTGCCGGTGACATTGTGGCCACCATCAAACTGAAATCCTCACCCGCCTGCACTACACTCGTAGCCAAGGGCGACGACGTGATTGAGGCTACCGTTTATCCGGATCCTAAGTTCCGCACTGCCGTCCGCGCCAAAAACAGCGCCGATGACGAGAAATTGGGTGCCGCACTCAACGAAATCCGTAAGACTGACCCGACCTTCCAAATGGAGCAGTCCAAGGAATTACGCCAACTGATCATTTCCGGTCAGGGCGAACAGCACCTCAACATCGTGAAGTGGATGATTGAGAAGCTCAACAAGATTGAAATCGAATACTATGCCCCGAAGATTCCGTATCGTGAGACCATCACGAAGTCCGCTGAGGCTATGTATCGTCACAAAAAGCAGTCCGGCGGTTCCGGTCAGTTCGGTGAGGTTCACATGCTCATCGAGTCCTACTACGATGGCATGCCCACCCAGACCAAGTACCCGATCCGTGCCACGGAAACCTACGACCTGCCTTGGGGCGGCAAATTGATCTTCAACAACTGTATCGTCGGCGGCGCCATCGACGCACGCTTCATGCCCGCCATTCTCAAGGGTATTATGGAGAAGATGGAAGAAGGTCCGCTTACCGGTTCCTACGCCCGCGACATCGTGGTGAACATCTACGACGGTAAAATGCACCCGGTTGACTCCAACGAGTTGGCATTCAAACTGGCCGGCCGTAATGCTTTCAAGGAGGCCTTCAAGAACGCTGGTCCGAAGATTCTGGAGCCTATCTATGACGTTGACATCTTCGTTCCCGCCGACCGTATGGGTGATGTGATGACCGACATGCAGGGTCGCCGTGGTATCATGATGGGAATGGACAGCGAAGGCGCGTTCCAGATGATTCACGCCAAGATTCCGTTGGCTGAGATGAACAAGTACTCCACTACGCTGAGTTCCATTACTTCCGGTCGTGCTTCTTATAGCATGAAATTCGCCGAATATCAGCAGGTTTCCGCCGACATCCAGAGCGAAATCATCAAGAAATACGAAGAAGAACACAAGGACGAGGAGTAAAATCCACACGAAAAAAATGTATTTTTGCACCCTTGAAATTTTAGAAGTAAAAATATGGCAAATTCAGAAAATTTGGGCTCCAAGAAGACCGAGCAAGTACAAGAAAATGAGAACTTTGTGACCAAAATTCTCGAATTTTTCAAAAAATATCAGAACATCATCTACGGTGTCATTATTGGCATTTTGGTCATCGTTCTTGCCATTATCGCCTTTAATCGTTTTTACCTCCAGAAGAAAAACGCTGAGGCTTCCGCACAAATCGTGCAACCTATCAAATGGTTTATCCAGGGCGATACCGCTTCTCTGAAGTTGGCCCTCGAAGGCGATGGTGAAAATGATGGTTTTCTTGATATTGCTGACAACTATTCCATCACACGCACGGCTAACACTGCTAACTATTATGCCGGTCTGACCTATCTCAAACTCGGACAGAAAGACGAAGCTCTTGAGTATCTCAAGAAATTTAAAAAGAAAGAAGACGTGCTGTGGTACGCATGCCAAGCCACAATCGGCGATCTCTACGACGAGCAAGGCGATGAAGCAAACGCCATCACTTATTATGAGAAAGCCGTGAAAGGCGAAGATCCCTATTTCACACCCATCGCCCTCTTCAAATTGGGTCAGATGTATGAAAGAAAAGGTGATTGGAAGAAAGCCCTCGACGCGTATGAAACCATTGAAAAGGATTTCTATACCGAATACAATAAAATGAATGTCGCCCAATACGCTGAAAGAGCTAAAGTGAACGCCAACAAATAATCAATAATGACAGAAAAGAAGAAAAACTTATCGGAATTCACCCCTTTTGAGTTTTCTTCCGCACAAAATACAAGAATCGGTATTGTGGTTAGCGAATGGAATGACCGCATTACCGATTCGCTTTTAAATGGTGCGAAAGAATGCTTGATCGAACATGGTATTACGGAAGAGAATATCTTGGTTCAACATGTACCGGGCAGTTTTGAACTCCCTTTGGGTGCCCAATGGATACTGGAAAACGTCTCTGTTGACGCCGTCATCTGTATCGGATGCATCATCCAAGGTGAAACCCGCCATTTCGACTTTATAGCACAAGCGGTGGCCGACGGTATCATGAAAGTAGGGTTAAGGTTTTCAAAACCTGTGATTTTCAGTGTTTTAACCTGTAATACAATGGAACAAGCCGAAGACCGCGCCGGAGGCAAGCACGGCAATAAAGGGGTGGAAGGTGCCGTCAGTGCCCTAAAAATGCTGGAATTATTGCACGGTATCGAATGATGCATTTGTAGAGACGTGCCATGGCGCGTCTCTACCACAACAATTGGTTATTTCCGTAGAGACGCAATGCATTGCGTCTCTACATCAACGATAACACAGAAAAACAAACAATCGATGAGGAAATTACGTGTAGGATTCATGGGTACGCCCGAATTTGCGGTCGCCACGCTGGATGCCATCCGGAAGGCTGGACATGAGGTAGTCTGTGTGGTTACCACTCCCGACAAACCCGCCGGCCGAGGTTTGCAAATGCACTGCTCCGACGTGAAAAGATATGCCCAAGAACAACATCTTCCTGTGCTTCAACCTGAAAAGCTAAAAGAAGAAAGTTTCGTAGAGGCACTAAGCAGCTACCAAGCTGACGTATTTGTGGTCGTGGCCTTCCGGATGTTGCCGAAATGCGTCTACGCCATGCCGCCAATGGGCACCTTTAACGTACACGCCTCATTGCTGCCTCAATACCGCGGAGCCGCCCCTATCCAACATGCCATCATGAATGGAGAAACCCAAACCGGAGTTACCACTTTTTTGTTAGATGAACACACCGACACCGGAGCCATCCTCCTGCAACAAGAGGTGGAAATAACCCGTGAAGACAATGCAGGAACGCTTCATGACAAACTCATGTGTGCCGGTGCCAAAATAGCGGTGGAAACCTTGCAACAAATGGCTGAAGGCACCCTCCACCCGCAACCGCAGCCCCTCATCGAAAATTTGAAACCGGCTCCGAAAATTTTCAAAGAAGACACGCATATCCGGTGGGACGACACAGCTGAAAACATCTACAACCTTGTGCGCGGACTATCCCCCTATCCTGCAGCCTTCTCCCATATCGGTCTCCTGCGTTCCGATAGCGACGAGCCAAAAAACTGCATTTTGAAAATTTTTGAAATTGAAATCACGAATAACTTAAGTAGGCAAAAACCGGGAAAAATCACGATAACTAACGATAAAAAACTGCTGATTTCAACAAACAATTTCGATATTTCAGTCAAAATCCTCCAAATTGAGGGAAAAAAGCGAATGAGGACTGAGGATTTTTTAATAGGTTTTAGATTCGATAATTATACTAATTATTTATATTAGTGTATTTTAATAACATATTCAACGCTAGCTATTAACTTATTGAAATATTTATCCACAATTTTGGATTAAGATTTGTTTCTAACAATTTTTACTAACTTTGTGGCTCAAAATATCATTATTAACCCTTATAAATTAAAAAAAATGAACAAGAGTGAATTAATCAACACCATTGCAGAAAAAGCCAACCTGACCAAAGTTCAAGCCAAGAACGCTTTGGAGGCTTTTGTGGACAGCGCTAAAGAAGCTTTGAACAACAACGACAAGATTTCCTTGATTGGTTTCGGCACATTCAGCATTACCGATCGTAAAGCCAGAGTAGGCCACAACCCGCGCACTGGCAAGTCAATCAAGATCCCTGCAAAGAAGGTCGTCAAATTCAAACCCAGCTCTGCTTTTGCAAAATGAAATAATACAATTTCATGTTGAATCAAAAAAGCCCTGAATAAGGGCTTTTTTCATGCTAAGAAGTATGGTAACAATCGAAGACAAACAATTGAGAAACAATATTGTTGAATATCTTCAACAATTTGTCACCGAGAGCAGACAGTCCCGGCTGACCGAAATCTTGCAGAATCGCACACGTCACGTAACGGTAGTTTTGGAAGACCTGTACCAAGCCCAAAACATCAGCGCTGTGCTTAGAACCTGCGATTGCTACGGGGTTCAGGATGTCCATGTAATCCAACATCGCAATGAGTTTGAAGCGAACAGAGATATCAGCATGGGTGCCGACAAATGGCTCTCTATCCACGAATATCCTCACAGTGAGCACAATGTGAAGGACTGCATTGACCGACTGCACGAGCAAGGCTACTGGGTGGCCGCCACGCTGCCAGACGAAAAGAAACGCACCATCTTCGATCTGCCTGTTGAGCAGAAGACAGCCTTCTTGTTCGGTACCGAGTTGACGGGTCTCTCCGAGGAGGCTGTCAAATACGCCGATGGCAACGTGCTCATTCCCATGTATGGTTTCACTGAAAGTTTCAATATTTCCAATTCCGCCGCCATCATCCTGTCGCATTTCACCGAAAAGATGCGTCATTCTGATGTTAAATGGCAACTATCTGATGATGAAAAAGCGGAACTATACTTTGAATGGCTGCAGAAAACTGTCAAGGATCCGGACGGGTTGATTCGCCAATATTTCAATCGTTCGAATTTGTAGAGACGCGGCGCGCCGCGTCTCTACAGCGGTCGGCAGGAATATCAACCCTTGAAAACTAAAAATTTGTATCTTTCCTCTGTTATTCGTAGAGACGCGCCATGGCACGTCTCTACAACAGCCGGTAGGAATGTCAACCCTTGTAAACTAAAAATTTGTATCTTTGCCCGCTCAAATATAAAAGGAATATGAACGACGAAAATTTATTTACCGAATTCCCGCCCGTGACCACCGAGCAGTGGGAAGCCACCATCAATAAAGACCTTAAAGGCGCCGATTACGAGAAAAAGTTGGTCTGGCGCACTGACGAGGGATTCCAAGTGCGGCCCTATTATCGTGCCGAAAATCTTCAGGATTTGGATTACTTGCGAACCATGCCAAACGAGTTTCCCTACACCCGCGGCACCAAGGCTCGCGACAACCATTGGGAAATCGTGCAGGAAGTGGAGGAGGCCGATCCCGCCACAGCCAACGCCATCGCAGTGGACGCCCTGAAGCGCGGTGCCACCTGCATTGCCTTCAATGCCGCCAATATAGATGGTGAAGCGGCACTCAACACGCTGCTGAAGGACATTGATTTGAACGTTAATGGTGTGCAGTTTAACCACGTAAAGAGTTATCTTGACCTGATGAAACTCTTCGTCGCGTATGTGGAAGCCAATAATTTCGACCCTGAGAAGGTGTCAGGCAGCCTTAACTTCGACCCGTTGACCTACCGTCTGCGCCACAATAAATTCTGGAAATCCGCTGAAGAAGACATGCAGCAGGCCATTGAACTTTTGGAGTTGAACGGCTGCATGAAGCATTTCAAAGTCATCAACGTGAACGGCATCGTGTTGCACAATGCTGGCGCGACCATCGTGCAAGAGTTGGCTTATACGCTCAATATGGCCAACGAGTACCTTGCTTTCTGCACCGAGAAGGGTCTCAAACCGCAGAAAGTGGCCTCCCGGATGCAGCTCACGCTCTCCGTCGGCTCCAACTACTTTATGGAAATCGCAAAACTGCGCGCCACACGCCTGTTATGGTCCACCATGGTGGCTCAGTACAAGCCGGAGTGCGATTGCGCGTATAAGATTCATATCAATACCGTCGCATCTACTTGGAACAAAACTCTTTACGATCCGTATGTCAACATGTTGCGTAGCACCACCGAGGGCATGTCGGCGGCTATTGGCGGCTCCGACAGCATCTCGCTGCAGCCCTTTGACGTGGCCTATAAGGAATCTGACGAATTCTCTCGCCGTATTTCCCGTAATGTGCAGGTAATCCTCAAGGAAGAGGCCTTCATGGACCGCGTGGTTGATCCTGCCGCCGGTTCATACTATGTGGAGAACCTCACAAACTCCATCGCCGAGAATGCCTGGAAGTTGTTCCAAAGTGTTGAACAACAGGGCGGTGCGCTCAAGATTATTGAAGACGGTTCCATGCGCGAGGCCATAGAGGCTAGTTGCCAGAAGCGCGACATGAATATTGCCACCCGCCGCTACATTCTGCTCGGCACCAACCAGTACCCGAACATCAACGAGATGATGGCCGATAAGATTGAGCGAGTGAAAACCGACGACTGCGAGGGATTGAAAACCTACCGCGGTGCCATGGCTTTCGAGGAGGTACGTCTCGAAACCGAGAAATATGCCAAAGAGCATCATCGTCCGTCCGTATTCCTGCTTAAGGTCGGCAACCTGGCTATGCGTCAGGCGCGCGCCGGTTTCATTACCAACTTCTTCGGTTGCGCCGGCTACCAGATTGTGGAGCCCGCCGGTTTCCCGACTGTGGAGGAGGGTGTGAAGGCCGCCGGTGAGGCGAAACCCGACCTCATCGTGGTCTGCAGTTCCGATGAAGAATACGCCACCCTCGGTGTGGAGGCTGCTAAGCAATGCAAGGCGCAGTTCCCGAACACCCTGTTCCTCGTGGCCGGCAACCCCACCGAATGCCTCGACGCACTCAAAGAGGCCGGTGCCGACGACTTTATCCACGTGCGTGTCAACATCTTGGAATCCTTGCGGAAATACAACCAAATGTTGCTGAAATAACATTGTAGAGACGTGCCATGGCGCGTCTCTACAACAAGATAAATCCCCTTCCGATTCGGAGGGGGATTTTTGTTATTTTTGCCGTCGTTTTAAACCCGTCATGTTTATGAGGAGAACTATTCGTTTTTTTGCTGTTTTGATGCTGGGTCTGTCCCTGTTTTTCAACGCCTGCCATTCCCCGAAAACCGCCCCGAAAGAGGCGTTTTTTACGTGGGAGGACTCCTATCACCGTCCCATTACGCTGGCTGAAGCGCCACAGCGAATTGTATCCATCTCGCCCGCCATTACTGAGGTGATGTTCCTCGTGGGGGCGCAGGATAAGCTCGTCGGGGTGTCCGATTTTTGCAACTATCCTCCTGAAACAGAAAAGATTACGAAAGTTGGCGGGATGCACAACATCAATTTCGAGCAGTTGCTCTCACTGCATCCCGACGTGGTGCTTATCGGGTCAATGATATCGCAACAAGATGTAGATGTAATCGAAAAGATGGGGATTCCCGTAGTCTGCATCGTGGAGGAGTCGTCGTTGGAAGGCATGGCCGAGATGATGGAGGTGGTTGGAAAGATTGCGCAGTGCGAGGAAAAGGGGAACGCCGAGGCCACGAAGTGGCGGGATAAGATTGCGGAACGGAAGGCTAACGCGCCCGCACCCGAGAACCGAAAATGCGTCTATTACGTGGTCGGCTTCGGTGATGGCGGTGATTTTACCGCACCGAAAAACACTCATATTCAAGAAATTATAGAATTAGCCGGTGCTCGAAACGCCGGTGATTCTCTCACAGGCTGGAACATCAGCCGCGAATACCTTTTCAAAGTTGATCCCGATAATATTATCGTTCGTAAGGAGGACCGCGATGCCTTTGTGTCGCGCCACCCCTACACACAACTCAACGCCGTCAAGAACGGCCATGTCTATCCCATCGAAAGCGGCTGGATCGACGTGGTTTCCCTCCGCAATATGCAAGCAGTGGATTATATTGCGAAAATCTGCGGAAATTGATTATTCCACCGCCTCCTTCAGTCTCTCCGCATTCTCGGCCACCTGCAGTGCTTGCATCACCTCCTCGATGTCGCCGTTCATAAAATTGGCGAGGTTGTACATCGTGTAGTTGATGCGGTGGTCGGTGACGCGGTTCTGTGGATAGTTGTAAGTGCGGATCTTCGCGGAGCGGTCGCCGGTGGAGACCATCGTGCGGCGCTTGGAGGCGATTTCGTCCAGGTATTTCTGGTATTCGCGTTCGAAGAGGCGGGTACGCAGCACACGCATGGCCTTTTCGAGGTTCTTGATTTGCGATTTCTCGTCCTGGATGGAGACCACAATGCCCGACGGGATGTGGGTGAGGCGCACGGCGGAGTAGGTGGTGTTCACGCACTGGCCGCCGGGGCCTGAGGCGCAGAAGGTCTCCTTCTTGATGTCGCTCTGCTTGAGTTCCACGTCGAATTCGTCGGCTTCGGGCAGCACCACAACGGAGGCGGCGGAGGTGTGTACGCGCCCCTGCGATTCGGTCTGCGGCACACGCTGCACACGATGCACGCCCGATTCGTACTTCATAATGCCATAGACGCCGTCACCGGTCACGGAAAAATCAATTTCCTTGTAGCCGCCCACGGTGCCTTCGGTCATGGAGAGCACCTCGATTTTCCAACCTTTCTTGTCGCAGAAATGCTGGTACATGCGGAACAGGTCGCCGGCGAATATGCTGGCCTCGTCGCCGCCCGTACCTGCACGGATTTCCATCTGCGCATTCTTGCTATCCTGCGGGTCAGAGGGCAGCAGGAGCAATCTTATTTCTTCTTCAAGAGTCTCTTTTTCAGTAAGATATGTGTCTAACTCCATCTTTGCCATCTCACGAAACTCCTCGTCCTTCTCGTTGGCCAATATCTCTTTTGCGCTGGCGATGTTGTCAATCACATCCTTATATTTCTTATACGCGTCCACCACGGCCTGCAACTCTTTGTAGTCTTTGCTCAGCTTGACATAGTTCTTCATGTCGGACATGATGTCCGGCTTGGTGATTTCCTCGCCAATTTGCAGCCACCGTTGATAAATGAGCTCTAATTTATCCAGTAAATCGTTCATATATAAGCTTTTCTGTCTTTTCTATTTCGAGCCGCAAAGATACACTTTCTTTGGGAATTGTGAATTGTGATTAGTGAATTGTGATTAGTGAATGGAATTATCCTGACTATTCACAACTCACTATTACTATTCACAGCTCACTGATCACTGTTCACTAAAAAATCGTACTTTTGCCGCCGACATTTACGAATATGCTACGATACATCGTCAAAAAGATAGGATATGGCCTGTTGCTGATGCTCGGGGTGACGACGTTGGTGTTCTTCCTGTTCACCGTGCTGCCGTCGGATCCGGCACGGATGATCATGGGGCAGCGCAGCGACTTGGAGACCGAGGAGGCCATCCGCAAGGAGATGGGCCTCGACCTTCCTATTGGAGTACAATATCTGGCCTACCTCAACGACGTGTCGCCCATATCATGGCACCGCACCGACGACCCCACCTCCTTTTTTTATCTCAACAATGACAACTATCACTATATCAAGCTGATACCGATGAGAAAATCGGCTATTGTGCTGAAAGCCCCCTACTTGAGACGATCGTACCAGAGCAAGCGCCCGGTGACGGAAATCATCGGGGAGGCTTTTCCGAAAACGGTATTATTGGCTGTGGTCTCCATCGTCTTCGCCCTTATTGTGGGTATCATCATAGGCATCTTTTGCGCGTTGAAGAAAGGTACCTGGTTTGACAAGAGCGCTTTAGTGATTTCTGTGCTAGGCATGTCGGTGCCGTCGTTCTTCGCCGCCATTCTCTTCGCATGGGTCTTCGCGTTCTTGTTGGCGGACTATACAGGGTTGAACATGTTCGGGAGTTTATACACTGTAGATGACTATGGTTCAGGACAATACGTCAATCTCAAGAACCTGATTCTACCTGCATTGACGTTGGGTATACGTCCGTTGGCGGTGGTGATTGAGTTGACAAAAAATTCGCTGTTGGACGTGCTGTCGCAGGATTACATCCGTACAGCAAAAGCCAAAGGACTGGGTCGTACGGCCATCATCACAAGACACGCATTGAAGAATGCGCTGAATCCGGTCGTGACAGCCATTTCGGGCTGGTTGGCAGGACTCCTGGCGGGGGCCGTGTTTGTAGAGTATATCTTCGACTGGAAGGGCATGGGCGTGGTCATCCTTGACGGCCTTGATAAGTATGATTTCCCTGTCGTGATGGGCTCACTGCTGTATGTTTCCATTATTTTGGTGATTATCAACATTGTATGCGACATTATCTACGGATGGCTGGATCCGAGGGTGAGTCTGAATTAAGCGTAATAATCCCATAGGCGTGTGCCATTTTTTTACTCAAAAATTTTTTTCCGAATAAGTCTCTAATAATCAAAGAGAAAAAAATATCAACGGGATGTTGTTGATATTTAAAGAGACTTAAAAGGGTAAAAATCCAATACTATTATCTATTTTAGCAACCTTGAAACATAGGTTTCGATTTGTTTGTAAATTGCTGAGAATTAGCGAATTAACTAAAATTAACCAATAGCATGGAAGAACTGTTTCCTGTGTTTTGAGAAAAAATTGAAGAATAAGGTCAAGAAGAAAAAACCAAACCTAAAACCGTCATATATGAATGAAGATTTATCTCTTTTCAGTGAAATGAATGAAGAGGAAGTGGGGCAGGAAATCATGAACCAACAACTGCAGAGTTCCATGGGCGATTTGGTGGCCACACGGAGTACAACCATGCAGAAGTTTGCACAGGAGGCGAGCATTCCAGAGCCGGAAACGGAAGAACAAGATCTCGTCACCGAGCCTGCCAAGTTTACCAAAGACGAGATATTTCCCGAAGTGGTCCGTTATTTCGGTGGTGATGAGTTGGCGGCTGGAGTTTGGATTGACAAATACGCACTGAAGAACGCCAATGGCGAATTGGTGGAGCGCACCCCTGCGGACATGCACCGGCGTATGGCCCGGGAATTCGCCCGCATCGAGCGACGCTATGCCAACCCGATGAGCGAAGAACTGATTTTCAACCTGTTCGACCATTTCCAGTATGTGATTCCTCAAGGCAGTCCTATGGCTGGTATCGGCAACAAGTACCAAGTGGTATCCCTCTCTAACTGCTTCGTTATCGGCAATAGCGGAAACGCCGACTCCTACGGCGGCATTATGAAGATGGACGAGGAGCAGGTTCAGTTGATGAAACGTCGCGGAGGCGTCGGTCACGACCTGTCCGACATCCGCCCTTCCGGCAGCCATGTCCAAAACTGCGCTCAAACCTCCACCGGCATCGTTCCTTTCATGGAACGCTTCTCCAATTCCACCCGCGAGGTGGCACAAGATGGCCGTCGCGGCGCTCTCATGCTCTCCATATCCATCAAACATCCTGATGCAGAGCAATTTATTGATGCAAAAATGACGCAAGGCAAAGTCACTGGAGCCAATGTCTCCGTTAAAGTGGATGATGAATTCATGCAAAGCGTCCAAAACCATACACCATATACCCAACAGTACCCCATCAGCGGCGACAATCCCAAAGTGAAAAGAGAAATTGACGCCAAAAAATTATGGGACAAAATCATCCACAATGCGTGGAAATCCGCCGAGCCCGGTGTTCTCTTCTGGGACAACATCCGCAGAGAGTCCATCCCCGATTGCTATAAAGAGGAGGGGTTCGAAACGGTTTCCACCAACCCTTGCGGCGAAATTCCGCTCTGCCCGTACGACAGCTGCCGCCTCATCTCCATGAACCTCTATAGCTATGTGGACAATCCCTTCACCGACAATGCCGTCTTCAACATGCCACGCTTCCGCCAACATGTGCAATACGCTCAACGGCTGATGGACGACATCATTGACCTCGAATTGGAAAAAATCGACTCCATTCTGGCCAAGATTGAAAGCGATCCCGAGAGCGAGAGCGTAAAACGTGTGGAGAAAGAACTGTGGCTCAAGATCCGCAAACAATCGCTGAAAGGCCGCCGCACCGGCCTCGGCATCACCGCAGAAGGCGATATGCTCGCCGCTCTCGGACTTACTTACGGTACCGACGAAGCCAACGCGTTCTCTACAGAAGTGCACAAACAGCTGGCTCTCGCCGCCTACCGCTCCTCCGTCACCATGGCCAAGGAGCGCGGTGCTTTCCCCATCTACAGCTGCATCAAGGAAGGGCACAATCCTTTCATTCAGCGCCTCCGCGACGCCGACCCGAAACTCTATGACGACATGATCCGCTATGGCCGCCGTAACATCGCCTTGCTCACCATCGCTCCAACAGGCAGCGTAAGTATTTGTACACAAACCACTTCCGGCATTGAGCCCGCCTTCAATGTAGTCTATAAACGCCGTCGGAAAATCAATCCCAATGACATGGCTACTAAGAAGAATACGGTCAAGGATGTGGTCGGTGACGTGTTCGAAGAGTATATGGTCTTCCATCACAAATTCGTGGTGTGGGCCCAGACAAAGGGTTACACGCTCGAACAAATGAAGAACATGAGCGAAAAGGAAATATTCGAACTCGTGGAACAGTCTCCCTATTACAAAGCTACTGCCGCCGATACCGACTACATCAAGAAAGTCGAACTTCAGGGTTCTGTGCAAAAATGGGTCGACCACTCCATTTCCGTTACTGTCAACCTGCCCGCAGACATCACCGAAGAGGTTGTCGGCAACCTCTACATGAAGGCTTGGGAAGTGGGATGCAAAGGACTGACAGTCTATCGTGAAGGCTCCCGCGACGGTGTGCTCAACTCTATCGAGAAACCGAAGGAGGAAACAAAAGAGAAACCGAAAAATTTCAAACGTCCGCGCGAACTCAACGCCGACGTGATCCATTTCAAGAACAATAACGAGGACTGGGTGGCCTACATCGGCCTTTACGAAGGCAAGCCCTACGAAATTTTTACCGGTAAGACCGGCGATGAAAGTTTTCTGCTGCCCAAGTGGGTTGATCACGGCATTATTGTGAAAAACCGTCACGAGGACGGCACCAAATCCTATGATTTCGTCTATAAAGACAAAGCAGGCTATGAGGTAATCCTTCGCGGGTTGGACCGCTGTTTTGACCAAGAGTTTTGGAACTATGCTAAGATGACCTCCGCCCTGCTGCGCAACGGTATTCCCGTAAATCACGTTGTGAATATCATTTCCGGACTCAATTTTAGGCAAGAGAGTATCAACTCATGGCGTAACGGTGTATGCCGCGCCCTCAAAAAATTCATCCAAGATGGTACAAAACCGAAAGGGGTGGAATGTCCGAATTGCCATCAGAAAGACACGATGGAATTTAAAGAGGGCTGCCTGACATGCTCGAATTGCGGGTACGCCAAATGTGGTAATTAATGTTGTAGAAACGTGCCATGGCGCGTCTCTACAATACATAAACAGTAAAACATATAATTCATCAAGCAGCCTCGAAGAGGCAAAATTTTAATAACCCCACACAAGCGTAGCGCAGTGTGGGGGCAATAGTGAAAAAAATGTCAGATTCGCAACAGACGGTATTCCTGTACGTTCCCTGCCAGATGGACCTCTTCCAGGCGGAAACGGTGACAAGCGTGATTACGGTGCTTAACCGTCTGAATCAGTTTTGCCATTACGATATGGGGAACACCTGCTGCGGCCACCGCTTCTTTATGGAAGGTGAAATGCAGTATGCCAAAGATTTGGGTTACCAAGTTATCAAATCCTACACCGAATACTGTGACCTCCACAAAACAGCATTCCCTGTAGTGGTTCCCGATGCAGCATGCGCAGGATTCATGCGTCGGCATTTCAATCTGATTCTAAAGAATGCCACTCTGCCTCAAGAGTTGAATTCCTTCGTTACAAATCTATACGAACTTTGTGATTATATTGTCAATGTTTTGAAAGTCAATTCATTGAATAATAATTTCAAACATCGTGTGTTCTACTTCAAATCCTGTTCGGCAAAACATCTCTATCCCGCCAACGATGCGCCTGAGACCTTGCTACGTAACACCATCGGTCTTGACCTGATAGAAGACACCGAACAAAAGAACTGCTGTTGCGGGGCCAAAGGGCGTTTCGCTATGCTCAATCCTGAAGCAGCTGAAAAAATGACCGGCGAAATCGTGCTCCGCGCATACAATCAAGGGGCAGAATTCATCACCTCCACAGACATACACTGCCTGCAAATGTTAGACGCCTACAAACAGCAACATGGCGTTGATATCGGCATCATTCACATAGCCGACATCCTATTCGGTGAACAATAACGAAAAAATGTATCTTTGCCGTACTTTAATAGCAGGAATTAATTAAAAACAATATAAATAATTGAATATGAAAATATTAGTACTTAACTGCGGCAGTTCCTCCATCAAATATCAATTGCTGGAAATGGAACCGCAACCTGAACTTTTGGCTAAAGGTTTAGTTGAGCGCATCGGTTTGGAAGTGGGCGAGTTCACCCATAAACCGGTGGGTAAGGAAAAATATTATGTAAAAACCCCGATTCCCACCCATGAGGATGGCATTAAGATGGTTCTGAACAGCCTGACCGATCCTGAACACGGTGTCATCAAGTCACTGGACGAAATCGGTGCGGTGGGTCACCGCGTGGCTCATGGTGGCGAATACTTCAAGGAAAGTGCGGTCATTGGTGACAAAGAGCGTGAGGAAATCGCCAAACTGTGCGCCCTTGCTCCTCTGCACAACCCTGCCAGCCTCATCGGTATCGACACCATGAAAAAACTCCTCCCCAATGTGAAGCATGTCGGTGTCTTCGACACATCATTCCACCAAACAATGCCACCTGAGGCTTTCCTGTATGCACTTCCTTACGAATATTATTCTGAGAAACGCATCCGCAAATACGGCTTCCACGGCACCAGTCACAAATATGTAGGCCCCAAGGCCGCAGAATTGGTCGGCATTCCGTATGAAAGCGCAAAAATCATCAGTTGTCATTTGGGCAATGGCGCCTCCATTTGTGCCATCAAGAACGGCAAGTCTATTGACACCTCCATGGGCTTCACCCCCGCTGAGGGTCTGATGATGGGAACCCGCGTGGGCGATATCGACGCCGGAGCCATGCTTTATATCATGGAGACGGAAAACATGAGTCCCAAAGAGGCCAACACCCTCATCAACAAGAGGAGCGGTCTGCTGGGTATTTCCGGTAAAAGTGTTGATATGCGCGATATCCGTGCGGGTCGCGACGCTGGCGATGCACGCTCCACCGACGCCTTCAACATGTTTGCCTACTGCGTCAAAAAGTACATTGGCGCTTACGCGGCAATAATGGATGGCGTGGATATCATTCTCTTCACCGGAGGCATCGGCGAGAACGCCTGGTTCCAACGGGAGAAAATCTGTGAAGGTCTTGATTACCTCGGCGCCAAACTCGATCCGGAAGCAAACCAGAAATATTGCGGCGAGGACGGCATCATCTCCACCCCTGATTCCAAGACAAAATTGGTTGTCGTAACAACAAACGAAGAATTGGTAATTGCTACTGACACATATAATCTATTGTAAAACAAATGATTATATAAGATATTCAAAAAAAAGTGTTGAATTTATCGTTCAACACTTTTTTTTACCAAAAAATAGAGTAAAGTGCAAACAGAATAGCATCAGTAACCTCGTCGAGCCTTCTCCATTGCCTCTTGCGCCCATTTCATGCGGGTGCGGGCCTTCTCACGCGCCTCAGCTGCCCACTTCATCCGCGTCTGTGCTTTGTCAGTGGCATCTTTTGCCCAATTGGTGCGGGTGCGGGCCTTGTCATAATCTTGATGGCGGGTGTAGTAGTCCGCATCGCGAAGATATCCTTGCGCCTGGCGGTTGTAGTAATCGGCATCGCGTTCGTAACCTTCCGCTTGACGGTTGTAATACTCGGCATCGCGCATGTAACCCTCCGCCTGTCTGACATAGTAGTCACTTTGCGCATACAATGCAACGCCAAGCGTGAGGAAAAGTATAATTAGCGATGATGATTTGAAAAAGCGTTGCTTCATATTATTCATAATAGTCAAACCGTAGATGCTTGACCGAAATACCCTTGTTTTGCAACTCACGCAGCGACTGTATACCAATCTTCAGATGCGTGAGGGCAAATGTCTCGGTCACATGTTTGTCAGAAAGTTCTGTTTTGATGCCTTCTGGAAGCATCGGCTGATCTGAAACCATTAACAATGCGCCAGTAGGGATGCGGTTGTAAAAGCCTACTGAAAAAAGAGTGGCGGTCTCCATATCCACTGCCGTGGCGCGGATATTGCGAAGATAGTCTTTGAACTGCTCATCGTGCTCCCATACGCGTCGGTTGGTAGTATAGACCGTCCCTGTCCAATACTCTAAACCGTGACTGCTAATCGTGGCAGAGATGGCCTTCTCAAGGTTAAATGCGGGCAAAGCAGGCACTTCTACAGGAAAATAATCCAACGAGGTACCTTCTCCACGGATACCGGCGATGGGTAACAACCACGAACCCAAACCAATATAAGATTTCAAACTGCCGCACTTGCCAAGAAACAACACTGCTTTCGGCTTTACAGCCGTCAGCAAATCCATAATGGTCGCTGCATTAGGACTTCCCATCATAAAATTGATGATAGTGATGTTGTCATTTGTGGCACACTGCATCGATTTTTCCGCTCCATAAATCTTAGCACCCGTCAGTTCCGAAAAATTTTGCACATAATTTTGGAAATTCGTCAGCAAAATGTATTGCCCGAACTCTTCAAGCGGCATTCCCGTATATCGCGGGAGCCAATTTCTTACGATATCGTCTTTTGATTTTAGCATAAATATTTAAGTTTTAGACAGTTATATAATCAAAAAAAGTAGAAAGTTCATTAGCAGGGATAGCATGATCGGGAATGGCGTTACCGATATGCTCCAAAAAGGTGAAATTGATGTTTCCATTGCAATTTTTCTTGTCATTTTGCAAATAAGGAAGTAATTGTTCAAAAATAGACGGTGTAATCTTCAAGATTTGAAAATGTTTCGGGAGTAAATCCACGATTTGCTGCAATTCCTCCTTTGGCAGCTGCCCAAATCGCATCGAGAGAAGGCTTTCATAATAGAGACCGTTGGCCACCGCAATACCGTGAGCCATCGGCGAGCCTTGCGACGCACACCAACCTTCCACCGCGTGCCCTATCGTGTGTCCGAAGTTCAAAATATGCCGAGGCCCTCGGTCAAACGGGTCTTCTTGAACGATACGGGTTTTGTAGTCAATGCAAAAATTCACCTCTTCTTGCGTCAGCGATGGAAAGGCCTCGCGATTTAACAGCGACTGAAACAAATCGAATGATCCAATAAGCGCATATTTCACGAATTCGCCGAATCCGCTTAAAAACTCTTCCTCCGGTAATGTTGACAATAGCGACAAATCTACAGGCAGCTGAATATCAGAAAAATAAAATGTTCCTACGGCATTTTTCATACAGGGTAAATTCACTCCGTTTTTGCCTCCTATGGCGGCATCAATCATGGCGAGTAGGGTAGTAGGACAATTTGCATAGCGGATACCTCGTTTGTATGAAGAAGCCACATAACCGCCAAGGTCTGTAACCATACCGCCTCCAAAGTTCAAGAGAAAAATGCTTCGGTCATACTGTTTTTTTGCAAAATAATCCCAAATATCTGTGGCTGTTTGAATGGATTTAGTCTTCTCACCGGGGGATATCACCAATTTGTCCAACCTGACATGCTCTAACAATCCGGAGAAATAGTCGGGATAATGCTGATCCACATTTCTATCGGTGAGTATGACTACGTCATGAATCTTCTCCCGATGGAAATAATCGGTCAACAGCTCTATGATATCCGTTTTAGCCATTATCCTTCCATTTGAACTGCTACATATTCGGTTTTCCCATCCAACGGAGGGTTCATCTTACAAAGTTTCACGGTGACCTTCTGAACCTGAACGAATTCGCGCTTGATTTCTTGAATGATACAGTCCGTCACCGTTTCGATAAGATGCCTCGGCTCTTCTATCACCCGCTGTATTGTCTTGTAAACCAGCTGATAGTTCACGGATTGTTGTACATCGTCACCAGCAATAGCGGCCTCTGCATCGTAGGTTAGCGAAACATCAACCGTGAAATACGTACCGATCACCTGCTCTTCCTCGAAACAGCCATGGTAAGCGTAAAAATTCATACCGGTCAGAAATATCGTTGTTTCTTTCATATTGTCTTTGAGTTTTGATCTATTTCGGGGTCATTATTAACATTATAACAGTGATTATCAAGAAGATAATATTTGGAATCCATGTACCGAGAATTGGCGGGAGACCGCCGGAAACAGAGAACACAGTAGACACCTGCTGCAGGAAGATGAATGAGAATGCCAAACCCATGCCGATGAAAATATGGACTCCTACTCCACGAGTGGTCTTCCGACAAGACACACTTACGCCTAAAAGTGTCATAATCAGGATACCCAATGGGTTGGCCAAACGTTTGTGTTGCTCAATTTGATAACTAGCCAGCAAAGAAGAACCTCGCAATTTCTCCTCGCGAATAAACTGACGCAACTCCCGATACGACATGGTTTCGCTGACCGAAATATCCTGAAAAAAGTTTATAGGCGTGATATTGAACGAAGTGTCAAAAACATCCCCGCGAAAAATTTGCTCCTCATTATCTGGTGTAATAATCCTCTTTGTGTAGTGATGCAAACTCCATTTTTTTGTATCTTCGTTATAATCAATTGTTTGCGCTGATATCTTATACCGCAAAGCATTACTGTCGAAAACCTCGTAAGTGAAATTATATCCAATGGCCTCGGTTTTGTCCCAGCGTTCCAAAAATATATAGCTGTTTTTGGAATTTTTGATGTGAAGGTAGGTTGTGGAAATGGCACGCCTCCCAAAATACTGGTACTTAAAGTCGTTGAGTTTCTTGTTGGTCGTAGGAACGATGAAGTTGGCCAATATTAATGAGAAAAACATAATGATTACAGCACCTGTCACGTATGGTACCAACATTCTGTTAAAACTGATGCCATTATCGAAAATGGAAATGATTTCGTTGTTCGAGGAAAGTTTCGATGTAAACCAAATCACACTGATAAATGTGAACAGCGGGATAAAAAGGTTAATGAAATAGGGGATAAAATTGAAATAATAGCCCGTAATAACCTCTTTAGCTGGAATATTGTGACTTATGAATCGTTGGATATTCTCAGACATATCAAAGACTATCACAATGGTCATCAACAATGTAATAGCAAAAACCACTGTGCCGAGCATTTTCCTGAGAAGATAACCGTCTAAAATTTTCCAGCCTATCTTTTCACGCACGCGCTCGTTGAAATCCTTTATGCGATTGATTAATTTCATTAATCTTAACTCAAGACTTATTATCTACGTCCTATTTCAGCCATTCATCAAGCCAGCGGAAGAATTCGCGCTGCCAAAGCATGGCATTTTGAGGTTTTGTCACGAAATGGCATTCCTCCGGAAAATAGAGGAAACGACTCGGAATACCCTGAATTTGTGCGGCGTCAAAAGCCTGCATACCTTCGGTATAAGGGATACGAAAATCCTTTCCTCCGTGAATAACCAGAATTGGGGTGTCCCAATTGCCCACGAACTTGTGCGGTGAGAAATTGTATGTTTTCGGCATCGGTTTTTCCCAATAAGCCCCCTCGATATCGTGGTTGGCAAAGAAAAGTTCCTCCGTGGTTCCATACCAGCTTTCGAGGTTGAACATACCGCAGTGCGCAATGAATGCTTTGAATCGTTTCTGGTGATGGCCTGCTAACCAATAGACGCTGAAACCGCCATAGCTCGCGCCCACGCAACCCAGACGAGTCTCATCCACGTATGGTTCTTTTGCCACATCGTCAATAGCTGAAAGATAATCCTTCATGTTCTGACCGGCATAGTCGCCGCTAATCTGGTCGTTCCACTCATGACCAAAACCGGGCAGACCGCGACGGTTTGGAGCGACAATGATATAGTCGTGAGCGGCCATCATTTGAAAATTCCATCGATATGAAAAGAATTGACTTACAGCCGATTGCGGCCCGCCTTGGCAATAAAGTAAGGTCGGATATTTTTTAGTGGAATCGAAGTTCGGGGGTAGAATCACCCACACGAGCATCTGCTTGCCATCGGTGGTTTTCACCCAACGTTTCACAGACTTGGCCGGCGTTATCTTATCCAATACATCCTTGTTGATGAAACTGAGTTGTTTCACGGATTTGTCCTTCAACTGCACAGAATAGATTTCCGATGGTTCCGCATGCGATGTCCTCGTGACAATCAGTTGGTTACCATCCGCTTGAACGGTGTTGTAGTCGTATTCGCCAGTCGTAATTTGCTCAATGATACGAGATTCCACATCAAGACAATACACCTGCTGTGTAGCTTCAATATTGCTGATGAAATAAACGAATTTTCCGTTCTCGCTCCACGCGAAACCGGTGGCGTCCTGGTCGAAATCGGTGCTGAAGTCCTCAGCCGTGTTCGTCTCGAAATTATAAATCATCAGGCTGTGCTTCTCCGATTCGAAACCGTCGGTTTTCATGTTCCACCAAACCATTTTCTTACCATCGGGCGAAATCACCGGATCCATATCGTAGCCTTTATTAAAATCCGTCAGATTTTGAGTGGTTTTTGTGCGAAGGTCATAGAGGAATAAATCCGTATTTGTGCTCTGTGCGAACTCCTTGCCAGTGAGTTTTTTACAACAGTATACGAGGCGGGTTCCATCAGGATGCCAAGCCACCTCTTCCATACCGCCAAACGGCGGATTAGGACAATGGAATCGGTCTCCTTCCAACAAGTCAGTCTCATTTTCTAAAGAGGGATAGTCGGCCACAAAAAGATGGCTGTACGTACCATCGGCCCAATAATTCCAATGTCGGTACATGAGGTCGTCATAAATCATAGCGTCAGCATCTGGTAAATCGGCATATCTATCGCCAATAGTCGGCTCCATGCGCACATTGCGGAAATAGCAAATATGCTTCATGTCGGGAGAATAGCTGAAACCGTTAATATCTTCTTCCATATCTGTGATCGCTTCAGCATGGTTGCCGTCAGGATCGGCCTCCCAAATCTGTACTCCGTTCTCGTTGGCGCGAAGAAAGGCAATTTTCTTACCGTCGGGGCGCCAAACCGGCTGCATCTCGCTCTCTTCCGACACGGTGATGCGCGTAGGATCCCCGCCCGAGGCCGGCATCGTATATAGTTCCGTATTGCCCTTGTTGACCCGATAATCATAATAGGTTACCGTATAAAGCAGTGTCTGTCCATCCGGTGACACTTGAACGTCGCCCAGCCGTCCCAGATACCAGAGGATTTTTTCGTCCATCACACCTTTCGAAAAATCAGGTGTTTCACGGCTGTCCTTGTCAATAACTGCCGGGTTAATTTCGTTTTTCTGTTGTTTACAACCACTTGCCATGATCATCATGATAGATAAACAAAAAAATACCTTTTTCATTTTGTCATACAAATTACCCAAAAATAGATGGCAAAGATACACTTTTTTCAGGTCTGAAAAAGACTTATCGACACTAACGCACTATGCGGTCAGCGTTCTGTGCGATGAAACTTTTCCAATCCGTCGCTTTTGTCTTGCCAAAGACCACCTTTTGCTGCAAATGATGGCAAACAGCGACCGCCAACGCGTCTGTAGCATCCAGATACTCAATATGTTCCGAGATAGGATACATACGGCAGAGCATGGCTGACACTTGCTCTTTGGAGGCATTGCCGTTGCCTGTGATGGATTGTTTAATTTTACGCGGTGAATATTCATGTACCTCCATGCCCGCATGCATAGCGGAGGCGATAACAATGCCCTGGGCTCGGCCCAGTTTCAGCATCGATTGCACATTCTTACCATAGAAAGGAGCCTCAATAGCCAATATATCAGGATGATATTCCTCAATCAGCCCGTTGATTCTCTCATAAATATATTTCAGTTTGGCGTAGGGGTCTGCGAGTTTGGTCATTTGTAACACGCTGAGCACCTCAACATGCGATTTGTTCAGTTCTGTGTCCAACAGAGCGTATCCCATGATATTCGTGCCCGGGTCAACACCCAAAATTCTCTTTCGTATCGAATTGTCTGCCATAGAGTCAGAGAAAAGCTATTGGAACAGAAACAGTTTTCGGTCGTAATCAATCACGGCTTTATGGTGAACACAAAAATCGTTGCCCAATATCATTTGGATTGGTTTGCGGTTGAGAGACTGATAAGCCCTGTTGATGTGCGAGAAGTCTATGACAGCGGTATTCGGAAACATATTCATGTGGAAACGACCAATCCGGACATCCGGAAGGTCAGCCACCATCACTTCGAAACCTGTGCCGCCAATGCCGGCATTCACCCCTTCACTGATCTCCAATGCCAGTTCGGGAAACATCTCGCTAACAAATTGCCTGTCAATGCAACTGTGCGATGCGCCCGTATCCAGAATGACACGCACTTTCCGCCCTGCCACCGAACCGTTCAACAGCGTGTGATAATCGTTCTTTTCCAGTTGTAAAATCTTTATGGGGGTCTTATACATGATGGTTATGGGAATGTTGTGTAATCAGAGCCAGTGCTTTTTGACGAAAAAGAAAATCAGCAAGACGGAAATCAGCAGACAGACCCCGATAACAAACAAGAATGCGTAAGGGGAGTTCGCCATAGGCAATCCCACATTCATACCGTAAAGTCCTGATATAAAGGTCAATGGCAGAACAATGGTAGAGATTATGGTCAGCATGCGCATAATCTCGTTGGTTTTGTTAGCCTGCAAGGAATCGAAGGTGCTGGAGAGACCGGCCACCAATTCGCCATAGTCATCAACCATATCCCACATCTTTTGGTAAAAGTCCAAAATATTGCCCCAATACTCTTCCATATCATCCGCAAATCCTTTCACATCGCCACTTTCGAACATTTTGAACAAACGGAGTTGAGGTTTGAACATGGTGTTCATTTGGATGATGTTTTTGCGGATAATGGAAATTTGCTCAATGATGGTTTCCGATTTGCTGCTGAACAATTCTTGGCTGATGAAGTCAATTTCCGTGCCGAGGCGTTCCACGATGAGGAACGTTTCTTTCATCATCCTATACAGAATGTGATAAAGCATGGCATCGGAGGTTCCACTGATTTCGTCTTCATCCTCCGGTTCGGGGTCGATTTTTTTCAGATTGAAAAGTTCCTGAACGACGTAGTGCGAGTTTCCGACGGTTATCAGAAAATCCTGACCCCAGAAAATCTTGGTTTCTTCTGTTTTTACCAGTTTAGTGCGCTGGTCAAGCAACGGAAAATGAAGCACAAGGAAGAAATAGTCGTCGTAAATATCTATTTTCGGGCGCTGCACAAAACTCGAACAGTCCTCTATGTCCAAAGGGTGAAAATGGAAGTTATCCCTTAAAAAGTCTAGATCCTCAACGGTAGGATTGGTGATGTGATGCCATTTATAGGCACCGAAATTAATGGTGTCAACCATGAATAACCTCCTTTCTTTTAACGGGTTAGAGACAATGTTCTACATCTTCGTGCAAGATTTTTTACAATCCGCAAATGTACACAAATTTTAAATATGCACAGATATAATGAAATTGCTGTATGTAGAGACGGGGCATGCCCCATCTCTACGAATAACAGAGGAAAGATACATTTTTTTGAACAGAAGTTCACCAACTAAAAAAAATAGTATTTTTGCATTGGTTTTGTTTTTGGTAAAATGAGGGAAGAAGGGAGCCGTCTCGAAACTGGAAGTTGTTAATAATTAAAAATATAGGAGGTTTATTATGTTAAAAAACAGAAGTTTGATCGACCCCTCTGATTTTACGCGGGAAGAGTTCCGCGAAATTTTCGATTTGGGTCACCAGATTATCGCCGATCCGGCGAAGTACAGTAAGAGTTGCGAGGGTAAGATTCTGGCAACTCTTTTTTATGAGCCGAGTACGCGCACAAGGCTGAGTTTCGAGACGGCCATGTTGCGACTGGGCGGCCAGGTGATCGGTTTCTCTGAGGCCGCTTCCTCTTCCACTGCCAAAGGAGAGAGCATTGCTGACACGCTGCGCACGGTGGAGTGCTACGCTGACATCGCGGCTATGCGCCATCCCAAGGAAGGTGCCCCGCGGCTTGCCAGCCACTATATCCACATGCCGCTGATTAACGCCGGCGACGGCGGCCACCAGCATCCCACGCAAACCCTCACCGACATCCTCACTATTGAGCGCCTGCGCGGTAACGTGGAAAACAAGACCTACGGTTTCTGCGGCGACCTCAAGTTCGGC
>Ga0265299_10001555_pt1 | contig 25806 bp, 23 predicted proteins | sample AusTroGonzalo_MG_4_FD_193485 | JGI IMG/M metagenome (GOLD analysis project Ga0265299, IMG submission 193485) | Bovine rumen microbial communities from tropical cattle in Woodstock, Queensland, Australia - Gonzalo_02 | ecosystem: Host-associated > Mammals > Digestive system > Stomach > Rumen ... | reverse complement strand
GGTCTTAAACCGGGGTTCGTCCTTAATAACAGGCGATAATAAGGATGAGAAGCGGGGACGGCGGAAGGGAATACCCTCCAGGGGGCTCGTGCATCCTCGCACGAGGGTAAGGAGAGGGGCCCACAGCCGCGACGTCGTTAGACGGAGCGTTGCGAAATGGGAGGGGCCGGAACGGAGCGAAGCGTAGTGGAGTCCCCCTGGAGGGTATTCCTTCCGCTGTCCTGAAGGTCCAGGGCGTGGACCTTCGCGTTAAAAAATCCCGGGAAAAGTGTACGGAAGGTCCATGTGGTGGACCTTCGCGCAAGGAGATCCCGGATCAAGTCCGGGATGAAGGGGGCAGAGCCGGGATGAGGAGGATCAGGTCCGGGATGAGGAGGATGAGAGATGCCCGATCAGGTCGGGCATGACGGGGAAAGGATTGGGTATGACGGGGAAAGGGTCGGGTATGACGGGGAAAGGATTGGGCATGACGGGGAAGAGATTCCGGATCAAGTCCGGGATGAGGAGAGTCGGGAACGGGCATGACGGGAATCTCATTTATTTTCATTATCTTTGTGGATTAGAAGAAAATCAAATCAGTGAATATATGATGAATAGAGTAGTTATTACAGGTATGGGTATCTGGTCCTGCTTGGGCGTTACCCTGGACGAAGTTAGAGATTCCTTGTACAAGGGCAAATCCGGTATTATTCTGGATCCGGCCAGAAAGGAAATGGGTTTCCGTTCCGGTCTCACCAGCTTTGTTCCCAAGCCGGAGCTTAAGGCTGAACTGGCCCGCGCACAGCGTGCCTACATGCCGGAGCCGGCCCAGTACGCTTATTGCGCCACCCGCGACGCCCTGAAGGCCGCCGGTATCGACCAGGATTATCTGGATAGCCATGAGGTAGGTCTGCTGTACGGTAATGACAGCACCGCAGATGCAGTGTACAACTCCGTGGCCAAGATCATCGCCAAGAAAGACACCATGCTTTGCGGCGCCGGTGCCATCTTCCAGAGCATGAACTCCACCGTAACCATGAACCTGGGTGTGATTTTCCACCTCAAGGGCATCAACCTCACCGTTTCCGGTGCTTGCGCCAGCGGTTCCCACGCCATCGGCCTGGGCGCCCTGCTCATCCAGAACGGCCTGCAGGAGATGGTGGTTTGCGGCGGTGCACAGGAAGTGAACATGGCAGCAACCGGTTCCTTCGACGGTATCTCCGCTTTCTCCATCCGTGAGGACGAGCCCACCAAGGCTTGCCGTCCGTTCGATGCCAACCGCGACGGTCTGGTACCTGGCGGCGGTGCTGCTACCGTTATCCTGGAAAGCTACGAAAGTGCAAAGCGCCGTGGCGCCCCCATCATCGCCGAGGTCCTGGGCTATGGCTTCTCCGCCAACGGTGACCATATCTCTTCTCCTAACGTGGACGGTCCTGCCCGTTCCCTGGAAATGGCCATCAAGCGCGCCGGTATCGACATGAAAGAAATCGGTTATGTGAACGCACACGCTACTTCCACGCATGTGGGCGATGCCAACGAGGCCAAGGCTCTCCTGCGCGTGCTGGGCGAAAAGACCGTTCCGATCACTTCCACCAAGAGTCAGACCGGTCACGAAATGTGGATGGCAGGTGCTTCTGAGGTCATTTATTCCATCCTCATGATGAAGAACGACTTCATCGCCGGCAACATCAACTTCGAAACCCCGGACGAGGATTCCTGCCACCTGCTCATTCCTGGTACCACCATCGAGCGTCACTTCGACACCTTCCTGTCCAACTCCTTCGGCTTCGGCGGAACCAACTCTACGCTCATCGTACGGAATGTCTAAGTCCGCAGTCATCATCGGCGCCGGACTGGGCGGTCTCCTTTGTGGCCAGTTGCTGGTGCGCAAAGGACTGAGCATCACTGTCTTAGAGGCCGATACGGAACCTGGAGGCATCCTGCACGGATTCACCTGGGAGGGCGCCCGCTGCGACCGGGGTTTCCACTCGGTGGGCGGACTCGCTCCCGGCGAACCGCTGGAAAAAATCTTCCGCCCGCTGGGCCTGATGGACCTGCCCTGGTATAAGGCCGATCCGGACGAAGGCCTGGGTTTCCTGCGCCTGAACACCCGTTCGGACTTTGAACTGTCGCACATCCTGGGACCCTTCCGCCAAAGCACCTGGCGCCTGGAGGGCGGGGGAGATACCCTCTCCAAAGCCCTCGCCAAAGGACTGGATATCCACTATCAGAAGAAAGTGGTTGCCATTGAAAATCAGGTGGTTACCTGTGACGATGGTAGCACGTTCCAGGCCGATTACATAATCTCGGACCTGCACCCGCTCACCACCATGGAACTGGTGAAGGACCATGTGCGCCGTGCCTATACGCACCGCCTGAGCATGCAGGAGAACGGACCGGATATTTTCTCCGTCCACTGCCTCATGGAACCGGATTGCGTGCCCTGGCAGAGCGGCGCCATCTTCCTGGACGACAAACTCATGATCCACTTCGACGAGCCCGGAACCAATATCCTGGAACTGATGTGCTTCGGCGAAGGAGATCCGGAGGCGATGATTGCCCGTGCCGCGCAGCGTCTTCCCGGCCTGAAGGTACGCAAGTATCACAGCCAGATGAACCAGGGCTACGGCATTGTGAAGCATTCCAATGCGGACTTCATTGCCGCCGCCACGCCGCTTCCTTGGCTCTTCCTTACCGGTCAGAACCTGGGCTTGCACGGCATTCTGGGCACCAGTATTTCCGCCCTAAACACTTGTAAATCAATCGAACCATGAAATACGCATTAGTCACCGGAGGCAGCCGCGGCATCGGTCGCGCCTGTGTCCAGAAATTGTACAGCATGGGCTATGAAGTGCTCATCAACTATGTCTCCAACGAAGCTGCCGCTCAGGAAACCCTGGCCTCCATCGATGGTCATGGGGAACTCCTGAAGTTCGATGTGGCCGATGCCGAGGCCGTGGAGTCTTGCCTCAAGGCCTGGCAGGATGCCCATCCGGACAGCTACGTGGAAGTGCTGGTGAACAACGCCGGTATCCGCCGCGACAACCTCCTCATCTGGATGGAGCCCGGCGACTGGCGCAAAGTGCTGGACACCAACCTGAACGGCTGGTACAATGTGACCCACGTATTGTTGCAGCCCATGCTGCGGAAAAAGTACGGCCGCATCATCAATATGGCTTCCCTTAGCGGTCTCAAAGGCCTTCCCGGCCAGACCAACTACTCGGCCACCAAGGGCGGCATGATCGCCGCTACCAAGGCGCTGGCCCAGGAGGTCGCCCGTAAGAAAGTGACCGTAAACGCTGTGGCTCCCGGTTTTGTCCGCACCGATATGGTAGAAGGACTGGACGAAGAAGCCCTGAAGAAAGACATCCCCGCCGGCCGTTTCGGCGAGCCGGAAGAGGTGGCAGCCGTGGTGGCCTTCCTGGCCTCCGAAGGTGCTTCCTACATCAACGGTGAAGTCATCTCCGTAAACGGAGGCTTGTACACTTAATCGAGTTAAGAACATGGAATACAGACCGTTAACCCGCGCGGAAATCGACCAGCTCATCAGCTTCGGATGCCGCGCGGAGGATTGGGGTACGGTAGAAACCTCGGATCCGGAATCTCTGATCTACATCCGCAACGTACGTTTCTCCGGAACGGTGCGCTTTGGCAAGTTTGAAGCGCAGTTCACCCTGCCCGGTGGCTTGCGCAAGCACGCCGGTATCCGGAATGCAACGCTGCACAACGTTACCATCGGCGACAATTCGCTGGTGGAAAACGTGACCGACTATATCGCCAATTACGATATCGGCCATGATACCTATATTGAAAATGTGGATTTGATTTTTGTCGATGGCACCAGCAGCTTTGGCAACGGGGTAGAGGTGTCCGTGCTCAATGAAACCGGCGGCCGTGAGGTGAAGATCTTTGACCGCCTGAGCGCACAGATCGCCTATGTGCTGGCCATGTACCGCCATCGTCCTGCCCTGATCAGCCGCCTGAACGAGCAGATCGAGGCCTATGCCAAGGAACATAGTTCCGAGCGGGGCACCATCGGCAATAACGTAACCGTGCGTAACACCTGCATTATCAATGGGGTACGCATTGGCGACGGCGCCAAAATCAGCGGTGCCAGCCGCTTGCGCAACGGTAGCATCAATAGCAATATGGTGGCGCCGGTTACCATCGGCTATGGCGTTATTGCGGACGATTTCATCATCTGCAGCGGCTCCAAGGTGGACGATAATACCACCCTTACCCGTTGCTTTGTGGGACAGTGCTGCACGCTCGGCCATGCCTACAGCGCCTCCGATTCCCTTTTCTTCAGTAATTGCCAGGGAGAGAACGGCGAGGCCTGCGCCATTTTCGCCGGCCCGTTCACGGTGACGCACCACAAGAGCACGCTGCTCATCGCAGGTAAGTTCTCTTTCATGAATGCCGGCTCGGGTTCCAACCAGAGCAACCACATGTACAAGCTGGGTCCCATCCACCAGGGTATCCTGGAGCGTGGCGCCAAAACGGCCTCCGATTCCTATATCCTCTGGCCGTCCCGTATCGGCGCTTTCTCGCTGGTGATGGGCCGCCACGTCACGCACTCGGACACCACCAACCTGCCGTTCTCGTATTTGATTGAGCAGCAGAATAATACCTATCTGGTGCCGGGCGTAAACCTGCGTAGCGTGGGTACCGTGCGCGATGCCCAGAAGTGGCCCAAACGTGACGCCCGCAAGGACCCGGACCGCATGGACTGCATCAACTACAACCTCCTGAGCCCCTTCACCATCCAGAAGATGTTCAAGGGTGTGCAGTTGCTGAAAAACCTGCTATATTCCTCCGGTGAACTCTCGGATATTTACTCCTATCATAGCACCAAAATCCGCAACTCATCGCTCCGGAACGGTATCCGTTACTATCAGACGGCCATCACCAAGTTCCTGGGCAACTCCATCATCAAGAAGCTGGAAGACCTGCCTGCAGGTGCCTCGGACGCCCAAATCCGCGAAGCCCTGAAGCCCACGGCTGCGTGGGGAACCGGCAACTGGGTGGACCTGAGCGGCCTCATCGCCCCCAAGAGCAAGGTGAATGCGGTGCTGGACAAGGTGGAGAACGGAGAATTCACGCTGCAGGAACTCTCGGACGCCTTCCACGACATGCACAGCCATTATTACGAGTATGAGTGGACCTGGGCCTATGACAAATATGCCGATTTCTTCGGCTACCCGCTGGAGACCATCACCGCCGAACAGGTGGCCGATATCGTCCGGAAGTGGGAAGACGCCGTCATCGGCCTGGACAAGGAACTGTACGAGGATGCCCGGAAGGAATTCAACCTGGCTTCCATGACCGGTTTCGGTGCCGATGGCAGCCGCGAGGAAAAGGAACAGGACTTCTCCGAGGTACGCGGTGACTTTGAATCCAATGCCTTCGTCACGGCTGTGCTCCAGCACATCCGCGTAAAACAGGCTTTGGGTGACGAACTGCTTGAGAGGCTGCGCCGCTAAAAGACGGTTCTGTGATTATAGGCCTTCAGTGCGCCTCTGAGTAACATCAGAGCCCGCTGAAGGTCTTCTTTTTTAAGGACATACGCCATGCGGACCTGATTGCGGCCCAAATCTGGATTGCGGTAGAAGCCGGCGGCCGGAGCCATCATGACGGTTTCTCCGTCCATGCGGAAATCGGTCAGGCACCAGCGGCAGAAATCTTCGGCATCGGCCACGGGCAGACTGACCACGGTGTAGAAAGCACCGTGCGGCATAGGGGAGTACACGCCCGGAATGCTGTTCAGGCCCTTGATAAAGAAATCCCGGCGTTCCTTGTACTCGTCGAAGCACTTTTTGGAATACTCCTCCGTTCCTTCGATAGAAGCATCGGCCACCAACTGGCCCAGCAGCGGCGGGCTCAGACGGGCCTGGCAGTATTTCATGACGGTGTCGTACACCAGACGGTTGTGGGTGACCAGCATGCCCACGCGGATACCGCATTCGGAGTAGCGTTTACTCACGGAATCCACCAGGATCACATGCTCCGGAATGCCCAGCGACATGGCGCTCACATAGGGCTCGTCGGTGTAAACGAACTCCCTATATACTTCATCTGCAATGAGATAGAGGTCGTGCTTGACTACCAGCTCCTTAATCTGCTGCAACTCCTTCGGGCTATATACGTAGCCGGTGGGGTTGCTGGGATTGCACAGCAGGATGGCCTTGGTGTTGGGAGAAATGGCCCGTTCAAAATCCTCTACGGGCGGCAGTTTGAAGCCGTCTTCGATGGAGGATGTGACGGTGACCACCTTAATGCCCGCCGTTACGGCAAAGGAAATGTAGTTGGCATAACCCGGCTCCACCATAATCATCTCGTCACCGGGGTTCATGCATGCCAGGAAAGCGAACAAAATGGCCTCTGAGCCACCACTGGTGATGATGATGTTCTCCGCGGAGATATCGTCAATGCCATACTTGGCGTAGTATTTCACCAGTTTCTCGCGCAGCATGGCAAGGCCCTCGGAAGGGCTGTATTCCAAGGTTTTCCGGTCGATGGCCTTGAGCGCGTCCAAGCCTTTCTGCGGGGTGGGCAGGTCCGGCTGGCCAATGTTCAGATGATACACCTTGACGCCCTGACGCTTGGCTTCGTTGGCCAAGGGGGCGAGTTTCCGGATAGGGGACGACGGCATCTCCAGGCCGCGACGGGATATTTGGGGCATAGATTACAGGATTCCAAGCATACGGCTGCGGACCAGGAGGGCGGCGCCGATAGGGGCGGCCTTCTGCTTCAGCTGCGTCAGCTTAATGGTGGTATCTTGGTTGGCGATGTTCAAAACATGGCGTTTGATGGCGGTGCGGATGGGCAGCATGAGGTAATCGCCCGCGGCAACGGCCACCTTACCGCCGATCACTACCAGCTCCGGATTGAAGATGTTGATGAGGCCGGCGAGGCCCTTGCCCAGGTTGGTGCCCACTTTTTCCACCGTCTCGATGGCCAGGATATCCTCCTGCTGGATGGCGGTGAACACCTCGGTGATGTTGATTTTGCCATCGGCCTTGAACTTGCGGGCCAGGGACGATGCGCGCCCGGCGGTGAGCTTTTCGCTGATCATGCGCACCAGGGCGCTGCCGGAGGCACCGGTTTCCAGACAGCCGATTTTGCCGCATCGACACATTTGACCGTTGTCCAGGAGAGGGAAGTGGCCGAATTCTCCGCTATAGCCGGAGGTGCCGTAGTACAGGCGTCCGTTCATAATCATGCCCATACCCAAACCCCAGCTGACGTTGACGTAGAGCATATTTTTCTCCTTGAGGCCGCCGCCCAGGTATTCGCCGTAGGTCATGGCGCGGGAGTCATTTTCCAGCACCACGTGTACGTTCAAATCGTCCTGCAGCATCTGGCCGATGGGACGTGACGGGTCGAAAGAGTAGTTGTTGCTGTAGCCGGTGACCGGATTGACGCGACCGGGCAGGGCGACGCCCACACCCATGATGCGGTTCCAGTCCAGTCCGTTCTTGTCCACGTGCTCTCGGATGCCTTCGGCAATTTTGCGCACGGACTCTTCGTTGGCCTCCATTTTATAGAGGATATCGTCCTGGAAGGAGAGAAGACCGCCTTTGAAGTCCGTAACGGCGACACTCACGTGCCGGTTGCGGATGTGTACACCCACGAAGTACCCGGCCTCAGGATTGAGACCGTAGATGGAAGGCCTGCGGCCGCCGGAAGTGCCGGACTTGCCCAGATCGATCATGAATCCCTCGTCCATCAGTTCACCGATGAGCTTGGTAGCGGTGGGAACCGATGCGCCGATGGCCTCGCTGATGGAGGCGATGCTATGTTCCCCACGCTCGATGCAGAGGAACAAGATGTTTTTTTTCAAGAGGGAGTTCTTGTTGTCTTTTTTGTCAAGGAAGGTCTCTCTCATAAGATTTTCATTTTGTCCGCGCAAATTTAAAAAAATTTTATCAGATTTGCAAATCTTCAAAAATATCTTTATTTTAATACGCGTGCAACGAATGCGAAAATTTGCCTATCTTTGCATTTGCTATGTTTGTGAAACTGAAAAACTGGTTGCAGGAATTCCGCCTGTCCCTGAAGATGAAGGTGACGCTCGCCCTGAGCGCCATTGCGGTGGTCCTGCTCATGTCCAGTATCATCTCCGTGCTGGAATACAGGCGCATGTCCAATTACGTGTCGGACATGATCGCGGACGACATCCGGAATATCAACCTTACGCAAAGGCTGGTGAACGCCGTCGATACCTATAATCTGCAATTGCTTGCGGTGATAGGGGACGACCACCTGTCGGCGCTGCCGGATTTCGACCGGAGCGTTTTTCTGGACTATTGCGACTCATTGCGTGCGTCCTTCGGTGCCGGCAGAACGGTGCCTATGGCGGATTCCGTGGTGTATGCGTATTCCGCTTATATGCTGGCCTCCATGGAGTTGGAGGATGTGCTGGAGTCCGATTTCATCAACACGCGGGACTGGTACTTTACCCGTCTGCAGCCGCTCTTCGGACGTATGAGAGGCTATCTGGACCGTCTGGGAACCTCCATGTACCAGGAACTGGAACAAAACTCCAAGGACTTTGACCGGGGCTTCTTCCGGAGCATCATTCCCAGTGCCGTAGCTGTGGCCGTGGGCATTTTGCTGGTTTTCCTGCTGCTCTTCTACATCCTGGTGTATTATGTGAATCCCATCTACAAGATGCAAAAAGCCTTGTCCGATTATCTGGAATTCCGGCGGCGCTATACCTATTCCTTCGATGGCAACGACCAGTTATGCCAGTTAAATAATTCTGTAACAGACCTTACGGAAGAAAACCGGACGCTGCGCCGGCGCATTACGGAACTCAAGGAAAAGAAGGTTCAGGATGAATCTTAAGGTCATATCGCGGAATGTGGGCGTGGCGCTCCTGGTGAGTGCCTTGTTCATGCTGCTTTCGGTCTTTGTTTCCCTGGCCGATGGCGGCGATTCCGCGCTGGCCCCGCTGCTGATCAGCTTCGTCATCACCTTCATTTTCGGTGTTTTCCCTTTCATCTTTGTGCGGAAAACCTCCCAGATTTCCCTGAAGGACGGGTACATGATTATCTTCTTGTCATGGCTGCTGTCCTTCATTTTCGGTGCGCTTCCGTATGCCCTGTGGGGTGGTCCCTTCTCGGTGATAAACGCCTGGTTCGAAAGCGTTTCCGGCTTTACCACCACCGGTTCCACCATTCTGGAAGACGTGGAGTCGCTGCCGCGGAGCCTGCTGTTCTGGCGCTCGGCTACGCACTTTATCGGCGGCTTGGGAGTCGTGGTGTTTTTGCTGCTGATTATTCCCAACTCTTCGCCCGTCCGGCTCCGCCTCACCAATATGGAACTATCGTCCCTATCCCGTGACGATTATAAGAGTAGGGCCAATAAGTCGGTCTATATCTTCGCGTGGGTGTATCTGGCCATCTGCGGCGTGGCTTTTTTGTCGTATCTGCTTTGCGGGATGCCGCTGTTCGACGCTATATGTCACGCGTTTAGCGTATGTGCAACGGGTGGCTTCTCGTCCAGGAACTTGAGTATCGGCGCGTTTAATTCGCCCCTTATTTCCATCGTCACCATTGTGTTCATGTTCCTGGCGTCCATTCATTTCGGGCTCATTTTCATGGCGCTGGTGAATAGGTCGATCCGGCCGCTGCACAATCCGGTCCTGCGCTTTTACTGCGCGGCACTGGCGGTGGTTTCCATCATTACTTCCATGTCGCTGAAGCTGGATGGGATCTCAGACAGTTGGGGTGGGGCGTTCCTGGACGGCACTTTCCAGGTGGTGAGTTATGCTTCCACCAGCGGATTTGCCATTGCCGATAATTCCAATTGGCCGATGCTGCCGTGCTTTATGCTGGTGCTGGTGAGCCTGGTGTGCGGTTGTGCCGGTTCCACCACTGGCGGCCTTAAGGTGGACCGCGTTATCGTGCTCTTCAAGGCCATCCATATGCAAATCCTTAAGACTCTCTATCCTTCGTCCATTTTCGAGGTACGGGTGGGCCGTCGGATTTTGCACGACGAGGAGATTTATCCGCAGGTGCTCTATATCGCCATGTATTTCCTGCTGCTGGGGGCATCGGCCATCATTATTTTGCTCATGGGAGACCCGCATGGGCATGCGCTGGTGGGCTCCGTGGCCTCGCTGGGCAATGTGGGACCGTCCATTTACGATATCGGCTCCATGGGCAATTTCAATATGGAACCCATCGGCATCAAGTTCATTTATACGGTGGACATGTTCCTTGGGCGCGTGGAAATTTATCCGGTTTTTGCCGTGTTCTCGAGCATCTTTAACCGGAAATATTAATGACTTTTTATCCTTTTTTCCGGGACGCTTTTCCCTATGAACCCACCCCTTGCCAGGAACGGCTGTTGCGGGCGGTTTCCGTGTTTTTGGCGTCGGATGACGGGGATATCCTGGTGGTGAACGGGTACGCCGGAACGGGCAAGACGACGGCTATGGCGGCGGTGGTAGCGGGGTTGGCGCAGTTGCAGATTCCGTCGGTGCTGCTGGCGCCAACGGGCCGCGCGGCGAAGGTTTTGTCGCAGTACGCGGGGCATCCGGCTTCCACCATCCACAAGCATATTTATCGACAAAAATCCATGAGCGCAGAGGGCGTGGGGGCGTTTACCTTGACGTTCAACAAGGCCCGGAGCACGCTGTTTATTGTCGATGAGGTGTCGCTGATCGGCCTTTCCGACGGCTTCGGGACGGGCAATTTGCTGGAAGATTTGGTGACGTTTGTGCGTGCCGGGACGGATTGCCGGCTCATCCTGATGGGCGATGCCGCGCAGCTGCCTCCGGTGGGGCTGGACGCTTCGCCGGCGCTGTCGCCGTCGTTCATGAACGGGTTCGGGGGCGTGTCGTACGTGGAACTGACCACGGTGGTGCGGCAGGCGGCGGATTCGGGGATTCTTACCAATGCTACTAGGTTGCGGCAGTTGCTGCCTTATGCTGGCGAGGCTGTGCGCTTGTCTGTGTTTCCGGACGTCCGGCGAATTTCCGGCGGCGAGTTGCTGGAGGCGCTGTCGGATGCATATGGACGCTATGGTGAGGACGAGGTGATGGTGCTGTGCCGATCCAACAAACGGGCGGGTCGATACAATGCCGGCATCCGCGGCTCCGTGCTGTACCATGAGGAGCGGCTGGTGAGGGGAGAGCGGCTGATGATCGTCCGGAACCACTACCTGGACGGGTTGGAGGGCACGGACTACATCGCCAATGGCGACATGGCTAAACTGGTGTGGATCAGGCATTTTGAGGAACGATACGGCCTGCACTTCGCCGACGCCTGTCTGGCTTTCCCGGACTATGGGGACCAGGAGGTGGAGATGAAAGTGCTGCTGGATGTGTTGGAGAGCGACGCCCCGTCTCTGGGGCAGGAGGCCTCGCAGGCGCTGTTCACCGGTGTGCTGGCCGATTACGCGGACTTGCCCACCAAGAAGAAGCGCTACGACGCCGTGCGCTCAGACCCTTTCTTCTGCGCCCTGCAGATCAAATACGCCCATGCCATCACTTGCCACAAGGCCCAAGGCGGCCAGTGGAAGTGCGTGTTTATCGACAACCCCTTTTGGCAGGACGAGCTACAGGAAGAAGACTTGAAATGGCTCTACACCGCCCTCACCCGCGCCGTGGAGCAAGTCTACCTCGTCAACTTCCGCGACGGCTTTTTTGAAGGGTAGGGGGGCGTTCTCCGCGCTATTGTTCACGTTCCAGCAAATACTTCCGCCAGAAGTCCTGATTGGCCTGGTTGAAGTGGCGACCTTGGTAGCCGCGGTAGCCGTGCATGCCGTCCGGATAAATCATGAACTCGAAGCGGGCGCCCTGCTTGTGCAGCACGTCAATCAGCTGTAAGGTATTCTGGAAGTGGACGTTATCGTCCCCGGTCCCGTGCGTAAGCTTGAGCATGACGGAGTTGTCGTCGGAGCCCACTTTTGCGGGATAAGCGGCCACCCGGTTTACCACAGCGGTGTTTTTGTAGCCCTCCTCGTTGTCCTCCAGGGTCGACATGAAGCGTTCGGTATAGTGGCTGTCGTACAGGCGCCAGTCGTACACGCCGCCGCCGGCGATTCCGTAATGATAGGCATCCGGGGCGGTAGCAACAAGCAGCGTCGTCATGGTTCCGCCGAAGCTAAAGCCCTCTACGCCAATCTTTTCCGCTTTCACGTACGGGAGGCTCTGCAGCCAGCGGGCCCATGCCACAAAATCGGCCACTTCCACGGTGGACAGCTGTTTGTAAATGGCATCCGTTCCGGCACAGCCGTTGTGTCCGGCGGCGCGGCAATCGGCAATAAGCTGGATGATGCCGTTCTGATAATACCAGTCGTAGCGGGAGGCGGGCACCCAACGATCGTACACCAGCGGCGTATCGGGGCCGCCATAAATATCGACATGCACCGGATAGCGCTTAGCCGGGTCGAAGTCCTTGGGATAGTAAATGATGCCGGGCAGTTCCAGTCCGTCCGTGACGATGCTAACCAGCTCACCCTGAGCACCTTCCTGCGCCGGCATGGCGGCTACCGTATAGCTGTGCGCAGGCTTCTTAGTCTCCTGCAGCCGCAGCTCGTACGGAGTGTGCAGGTTAGACACCAGGCTCAGGAAATACTTGCCGTCCGGCGAGAAAGAAACATCGGCCACATGCAAAGTCGGGTCCGTCAGCGCGGTAATCTGTCCTTTTGTCGATACTTTATATAATGCGCTACGCACGCGCGCGTCGCGTTCTGCGGTGAAGTACACGCTGCCGTCCTTATCGACCTGAACCAACTTGATGCGCCAGTTGGGGCCGTCCGTGAGGCGTTTGAGCGTGGTGCCATCGTAACTCAGGAAGTAAATTTGCTGCCAGCCGGTCTCGAATTTGCGCACCATGTACAGGCCTTGGTCGCTGAACAGCATCTCTTCCATCCAGTCCAGCCAGGTGTTGACCTCCTCGTGATAGATGGCTTTTTTCTTTCCGTCGATGGCGTTAACCGCGTACAAGTCAAGCGTTTGCTGCTTGCGAGGCATACGCGCTACGTAGAAGGTCTTGCTGTCCGCGCCCCAGAAAGGGATGCCGAAATATTGGTCCTCTTTTTCGTTGAAATCGGCCCAAACCAAATTGCCTTGCAGGTCCGCGAAGCCGATGCGAACGTCCGGGTTCTTTTCACCGACCTTGGGGTAATGCGTCTCGCGGAGCTTGCCGTCCTGGCCGAAGGGCGAATAGATGGGGAACATGGGCACCTGGGTATCGTCAAAGTGGTAAAAGGCCAGCGTTTGGCTGTCCGGACTCCACCAGAAGGCGCGATATTTAGACGGTCGACCCAGAATTTCCTCGTAATAAACCCAGCTGGCGTAGCCGTTCATGACGGTGGTGCTTCCGTCGGTAGTGAGCTGCGTTTCCGTGCCCGTGGCGATGTCGACGACCCAGAGGTTACCGGCGCGCGTGAAGGCGAGCTTGGTGGAATCCGGGCTGTAGGTCAAGTTCACGGCGTCCACGGGCTGGATGGGAAAGTCCGCGAACTTCTCCGGCGCATGCACGCCCTGGGTTTTGGTGAACTTTTTGCCGACAGTGATGACGTAGCCGGCATCGTCCGTGAAGGAGCCGTCCTGCGAGAAGGCTATTTCCTTGTTGTTCAGCCATTTATAGTCGCGCGGGAAGTCCTGTGCCCGGGCGGCAAGGGCGCTAAGGGTCAGCGCCAGGATAAGGGTCGATGTTTTCATGACCCTAAAGTTAGTGAAAAATTCTGGTTAAAGCACGATTTGGGCCGCGAGAGGCGGAAAGTGTGCGGGGAGTTGCAAAAGTGGGTGAAAAAGGGTAAATTTGGCGTTAAGATGGTACAGCAGGACTATATTTGGGATCCGCTGCGGAAAAAGAGTGTGCGGAATACGCCGGAGGAGGCGGTGCGGCAGTGGTTTATATCGGTGCTGCACGAGGGGATGCACATCCCGGAGCACATGATGGGGAGCGAGGTTGCGCTCAGCCATGCGGGGAAGGAATACAGGGCCGATATAGTAGTGTACAACCGCCAGGCGCAGCCACTGATGATCGTGGAGTGCAAGCGGCCGGAGGTGACGCTGGACCAGGCCGTGGTGGACCAGGCGCTGCGGTACAATAATGAATTGAATGTGAAGTATATAGCCATCACGAACGGCCTCAAGACGTTCATCTTTGAACGGCAGGCCGATGGGTGGCAGTTTATGCAAAATGCCCCCTTGTGGGAGGACATGATCGGGGTCGATAAGAAATGACGATAACGGAAGGATATTTGGAGCATCCGGTGTTCAAGCTCGTGAGTGAAACGGCCAGGGAACTGGGCGTGCGGGCGTTCGTGATCGGGGGGTATGTTCGGGACTGCTTTTTGGGAAGGCCGAATAAGGATATTGACATTGTTGTAGAGATGCCCGGTCAAGCCGGGCATGACGGGAGAGGGAACCAAGCCGGGCAGGACGGAGGGGTGCGGCCGGGGATTTTGCTGGCGGAGGCGGTGGCGAAAAAATGCCATGCGCGGGTGAGCGTTTTCAAGAACTTCGGGACGGCCATGCTCAAGTATCATGGGATCGAATTGGAGTTCGTGGGCGCGCGGAAAGAGAGCTATCACCGGGACTCCCGGAAACCCATAGTGGAGGACGGGACACTGGAAGAAGACCAGCTCCGTAGAGACTTCACTATCAATGCGATGGCCTTTTCACTTCAAGCAGAAGATTATGGTGCGTTAGTGGACCCGTTCGGGGGCATCAAGGACCTCGCGGCAGGTATCATCCGCACGCCGTTAGAGCCCGAACAGACCTACAGCGACGACCCGCTCCGCATGCTGCGCGCCATCCGTTTCGCGGCCCGGCTCAGCACCGACGAACGCAAATTTACCATCGTCCCGGAAAGCATCGCCGCCATGAAAACCATGGCCGATCGCATGCAAATTCTCTCCAAGGAACGCATCGTGGAGGAGCTGGACAAAATGCTCCTGACGGACCATCCCGCCATGGCCTTCGAGCTCATGGAGGAGACCGGTCTCTTGCAGCAATTCCTGCCGGAGTTGAGTCGATTGAAAGGCGTGGAAACCGTTGACGGTAAAGGACATAAGGAGAATTTCACTCACACGTTGCAGGTGGTGGAAAACGTGGTGCGTTTTGAAAAAGAAGCCATCGCGGAAGGCCGCCTGAACAACTACGACGCCGATGGCAACGCGATGCCTCGTACGGAACCCAACCTCTGGCTTCGCTGGGCGGCGCTGCTGCACGATATCGGCAAGCCCCTCAGCAAGCGCTATGTGGCGGGGCAGGGCTGGACTTTCCACGGGCACGAAGTCACCGGCGCGCGCCTGGTTCCCAAAATCTTCGAGAAGCTGCGCATGCCGCTGAACGAGAAGATGAAATACGTGCAAAAGCTTGTCAATCTGCACCTTAGGCCCATCGCCCTGGTGGACGATGAAGTCACGGACAGCGCGGTGCGGCGCCTGCTCTTCGACGCGGGCAATGACATCGACGACCTCATGCTCCTTTGCAATGCCGATATCACCTCCAAGAACCCGGCAAAGGTCGCTCGCCTCAGGAGTAATTTCGAGCTGGTGAAGGAGAAAATGGTGGAGGTGGAGGCGAAGGACAGCATCCGCAACTGGAAGAACCCCATCACGGGCGATTACATCATGCAACTATTTGGTATTGATCCGTGTAACACCATCGGTCAGCTCAAGGAAATGGTGAAAAACGCCGTGCTGGACGGGGAGATTCCGTACTCTTTCGAGGCCGCGGATGCCTATATGCGGGAGAAGGCCAGGGAGTGCTTCGGCCTGGAGCCCAAGTAACAGATGATCGACCAATATGTCACATATCTGCGGGATGTCCGGCGGTATTCGCCCCGGACGGTGGCGCTGTATGAAAAGGCGCTGAGGGACTTTGCCGAGTGGGCAGAGACCCCTGTAATCGACAATCTCATCCCTTCCCGCATACGGGAGTACGAGGGGCATCTCATCGATACGGGGCTGAAGCCCAGGACGGTGCATTTGCACATGAGTGCGCTCAGCGGGTTCTGCAACTTCCTGATGAAGCAGGGCGTGCTCAAGAGCAACCCGGCGCGGGCGGTCAAGCGGCCCAAGATGGAAAAACGCCTTCCGGAGTACTACACGGAGCAGGCCATGGACGGCTATCTGGCGGAAAGCGCCCATGAGGCCGATGGCGACGAACTCCAGGTCCTGCTCAGCTGCAAGCCCGGATCGGCGCTGGCCAAAGAGCTCTACAACCGCCGGCTGCGGCGCCTCATCATCAGCATCCTGTACACCTGCGGCATCCGTCGGGCGGAGTTAATCGACCTGCAAATCCAAAGTGTCGATAACGGACGCCAAACTCTTCGCGTGCGAGGGAAAGGCGACAAAATGCGAGAAATTCCGCTCATTCCTTCTTTACTTCAAGAAATTTCGCTATATTTACATGCAGCTAGTTTCATGGTAGGGGAAAGACCTGCCAACGATCCGCTCCTGGTAACGGACAAGGGACGCCCCCTGTATCCGGAATTTGTGGACCGGGCGGTGAAAGCGGAACTGCAAGGCCAAAGCGGCATCACCGGGAGGAAATCCCCCCACGTGCTCAGGCATTCCCTGGCCACCGCGCTGTTAAACGAGGGAACAGACCTGAATGCCATTAAACAGATGCTGGGCCACAGCAGTTTAGCGGCCACAGAGGTATATACCCACAACTCCGTGGAACGGCTCAAAGCACAATACATGAACGCCCATCCAAGGGCAAAAAACGAAGACCGCAATGATTAACGTTAAGTCCCTCAAGTTCAACGCAGACGAGAAGCTGCTGGACTACATTGACAAAAAAGTTGGAAAAGTAGAGAAGTTCTTCGACAACATGGGTGATATCGATGTCACCTTAAGCCTCCTGCCGGACGCAGAGAACAAGTGCGTCAAGCTCCAGACCCACATTCCCGGTGAGGACATGGTCATCGAGCGCCAGGCACACACCTTCGAGGAAGCCGTGACGGAGGCCGCCGATGCCCTCAAGGAAAAGATTGTGCGCGCCAAAGAGAAAAAATTCGCTAAATAAGTAAACCATTGGCGAAGAAAAGTTTCGAAGAAACCGACCGTCAGGTCAAGAGCCTACTTGAAGATGTCCGTCGTGGCATCTTCAAGTCTGTTTATCTGCTCATGGGCGAGGAACCCTACTACCCGGAGCAGGTGGCGGCCGCCATCATCGACAATTGCCTCCAGGACTGGGAAAAAGATTTCAACGAAACCATTTGTTATGGGGCCGATGTCGATGCGGACACCGTCATCACGGCCGCCCGTCGTTTCCCCATGATGGCGGACCGGCAACTGGTGGTGGTGAAAGAGGCCCAGCAGATGAAGGGCTTGGAGGAACTCTCCCTTTACTGCCAAAACCCGCTGGACAGCACCGTGCTGGTGATTTTGATGCACGGGGCGTCGGCCGATAAACGCAAGGCGCTATACAAGAGCGTCCTCAAAACGGGCGTTATCGTGGAGTCGCTGCCGCTGAGGGATTATGAACTTCCGCAGTGGATCCAGGCCTATTACGAAGGCAGGGGACTGCGCATCCATCCGGAGGCGGCCCTGCTTTTGGCGGAGAGTGCCGGAACGGACCTCGGGAAAATCGCCGTGGAAACGGAAAAACTCCTGAAAAACCTGCCGGAAGGCGTGAAGGAAATTTCCGTGGCGGATGTGGAGAAGAACGTAGGCGTTAGCCGCCAGTACAGCGTGTTTGAACTCACCAAGTGCTTGAGTTTCAGGGAGAATGCCAAGGCGCTGCGCATTGCGGCGCACATGGGGGAGGCCCCGCGTTTTGCCCTTCCTATGGCCGTGGCCCCGCTGTACAACCATTTTTACCGGATTCTCAAGTACCATGCTTTGCTGGAGAAAGGCCGCCCGCAGCCCGGGGAGGCCGCCAGCGTGCTGGGCGTGAATCCCTATTTCATGAAAGAGTACGACGTTGCCGTGCGGAATTACCCGCTCCAACGTTGCAATAACGTGATTTCGCTCCTGTGCGAATACGATTATAAGGGCAAGGGCGGCGATGCCGGCGAGGCGACGCCGGGGGAGCTTTTGACGGAATTAGTGACTAAAATTTTAAACTATTGAGATTTCTCGGCTACGCTCGAAATGACAAAAATAGAATATGGCAATTATTGAAGTTAAAAATGTAAGTAAGACCTTCGGGCCGAAGGTGGCACTGGACAATGTGTCGCTGGAGATTCCGGAGGGCAAGATTTTCGGGCTCCTGGGGCCCAACGGGGCGGGGAAGAGTACCCTTATCCGCATCATCAACCGTATCACCATCGCCTCGGAAGGGCAGGTGCTTTTTAAAGGGCACCCCATCACGGAGGCGGATGTGGCCAGCATCGGCTACCTGCCGGAAGAACGCGGCCTGTACCGCAAAATGAAGGTAGGGGACCAGGCCATGTACCTGGCTCAACTCAAGGGCATGAGCTCCCGTGAGGCCGCCGTCGAACTGAAAAAATGGTTCGTCCGTTTCGACATTGCCGATTGGTGGAACAAGAAGGTGGAGGAACTCTCCAAGGGTATGGCGCAGAAGGTGCAGTTCATCACCACGGTGGTGCACAAACCCTCGCTCATGATCCTGGACGAGCCTTTTTCCGGCTTCGATCCGGTGAATGCGGAGCTGATCCGCAAGGAGATTCTCCGGCTCAAGGAAGAGGGCGCCACCATCATCCTGTCCACGCACGACATGGAGTCGGTGGAGGAACTCTGCGACAACATCGCCCTCATCAACAAGGCCAAGCTGGTAGTCACCGGCGGCACGGAGGAAATCCGTCGTCAGCATGGCGAGGACAACGTGGAAATCGAGTACACCTCGGAGGAGACGCAGGAGCGTAAATCCATCGTGGTTCCCCGCGCGCAGGCGAACGCCAAGCTGCAGGAGTTTATCGACAAGGACATCCGGATCAATTCCTTCAAGGAGGTGATTCCGCGGATGCGCGACATTTTTGTGAAACTTGTAACGGAGGAGGCATAAGCGTATGAATTTCAGAAAATTAGGCATCGTCATCGAACGAGAATACCTGAACAAGGTCAAGAAGAAGAGCTTCCTGCTTATTACCTTCATTACGCCGGTGCTGTTCGCCGCCATCGCCATTCTGCCGTCGCTCATCATGATGGGCGCCAAGGAGGCTGCCAAGCAGGTGGGCGTGGTGGACCATTCCGGCATCGTGCTGCCCTTCCTGGAAAACGGCGAGGTGCTGGAATACAAGGATTTAGGGGTCGATGCGGACGTGGAGGCCATCAAGGCGGACCTGAGCAAGGCCGATATCGACATTCTCCTTACCATCTCCGAGCTGGATCCCCAGACCAAGAGCGTGACGGCGGATACTTATTCGCTCAAGCCGCTGGGAATGGATAGCGGAAGCAGCATCGAGCATCGCATCAACGACGCCGTGGAGGCCTATCGTATTGATTCTTACGGCATCGAGAACCTGGAGGAAATCATGCACAGCGTTAAGTCCAACGTACATGTGCACAACTATACCATCTCCGAAACCGGCGAAGAAAGCATCTCTGAATCCGGCGTTTACATGGCTATTTCCATGTTCCTGGGCATTGCGATTTACATGTTTATCGCTCTGTTCTCCGGCATGGTGATGAGTTCTGTCATCGAGGAAAAGAGCTCGCGCGTAGTGGAGGTGCTGGTGTCCAGCGTCAAGGCTACGGAGCTCATGTTTGGCAAGATCATCGGCGTGGCGCTGGTGGCCCTGACGCAGTTCCTGCTGTGGATTCTGCTTACGCTGCTGCTGCTGGCGGTGGCGGCCGGTATCATCGGCAAGGATAAGGTGATGGGTATGTTGCAGGATGATCCGACTACCGAGATGGTGAGCCAGATGGCGCCCGGTGTGGATGGCGCAACGCTGGATATTACCGCTCTTACGGCTGCCGCTGACACGACGGCTGTGGCTGCTGCGGAACCTACTGGTATGCAGGCGATTACCAGCACCCTCGGCAATCTGAATCTGGGACAGATTGTCCTGTCCTTCCTCTTCTACTTCTTCTTGGGCTACCTGCTGTATGCGTCGCTGTTTGCGGCCATCGGTTCGGCTGTGGAGAACGAGGGGGACAGCAACCAGCTGCAGCTGCCGGTAACGGTGCCGCTGATGCTGGGCTTCTTTATCGCCCTGTATGCTTTCAAGGCTCCGGACAGCACGCTGGTGTTCTGGGGCTCCATGATTCCGTTCACTTCACCCATCGTCATGCTGGCCCGTATTCCTTTCGGCGTACCGGGTTGGGAACTGGCTCTGTCGATGGTGGTGCTGGCGGCTACCTTCGCCGCTTGCGCATGGGCATCGGCCAAAATTTACAAGGTGGGTATCCTTATGTACGGCAAGAAATCGACCTTTAAGGACCTTTGGAAGTGGCTGAAGCAAAAGTAGCCTTTTGCTTCTTTTGTATTTGAGGGGGCTCTGCCCCCTATTATCCCCCGCGGCCTTCGGCCGAACAAATTAGTGCTATATGGAAAGTAAAAACAACAAAATTTGGTACCTCGCCTGGGCGCTCATTATTGTGGGGGCCGTGTTTGCCGGGGTGCAGGCCATGAAGGACGATGGCGTCAAGGTGGAATGGCGTCGGGTGGCCATGGACGGCCATCGGAGCGGCGCGCAGCCGGTGACGGCGGACAACATTCCCGAGGCGCTGGGCACTTTTACGGAGGAGGGCTACATGTGCCCTTCCGGTGCCTGCTATATGGACGATTCTCCCGTGGCGCAGGAGGCTGCTGAACTCATGGAGGTACAGCCGAAACTGGCTCATCTTAAGAAGGTTATCGGCCATTCTGCGGGGATGTACATGAACCTGCGCAACCAGCCGGACCTGCCGCTGGGAAACCTGGTGGCGGACATTTTCCGCGCCTATGGTTCGCGTTATTTTAAAATGCCGATGGACTTCGCCGTCACCAATTATGGCGGCATCCGTACGCCGCTGCCGGCCGGACCGGTGACGCTGGAGGATGTGACGTCCATGTTCCCGTTCAAAAACTACCTTTGCTACGCGCAGCTGAAGGGTGAGAATTTGACTAAACTGCTGGAGCAACTCGCTGGTACTAAGGCGTTTCAGGCGGTGTCGGGCTGCGAGGTGCGCACCAAGGGTGGCAAGCTGGTATCGGCAACGGTGGGAGGGGCTCCCATCGACCCGAATCGTCTTTATAATGTGACGACGATTGACTTTTTGCTGGACGGCGGCGACAAGCTCAATATTGGCGCGCTGGCGGAGAAGGTGGAGCTGACGCATGTGCTGCTGAGGGAAGTGATGCTGGATTATGTGATGTCTTGCGAGGCTGCCGGGAAGGAAATTGTGGCTGCGTCCGACGGGCGCGTAATCATGGAGGACTAGGCTATGGATAAGATTTACAAGTGGTTACTGGCTGTGGCTGGTGTACTGGCGCTGGGATTTTGCATCTATGCCGGGACGGTGAAGGGCAAGAAGGCGGTGCATCGGCTCACCATTGTGCACGTGAACGATACGCATTCGCATTTTGAGCCGGAGCGCACGGGGGAATTTGCCGGTATGGGCGGTGCCCTGGAGCGCGCGGCGTATGTGGATTCGGTCCGGAAGGCCGATGGTGCGGAGAATGTGCTGCTGCTGCACGCGGGCGACTTCTGCCAGGGAACGTCCTATTTCTCTGAACTGGGCGGCGTCGTGGAGGTCTCGGACCTGAATGCGATGGGTTACGATGTGGTTACGCTCGGCAATCACGAATTTGACAATGGCATCGAGGGGCTGGGGAAGGTGCTTTCCGGCCTGAACATGCCTGTGGTGGTGTGCAATTACGACTTTTCGCCTTTTGAGGCAGGGAAGTACATTCAGCCGTATGTGATTGTGGAAAAGGCGGGGCTGAAGATCGGCGTTGTGGGTGTACTCTGCGGCCTCAAGGAGATGGTGGCGGGGGATATTGCCAACCGCATTCCATCCTTTGATACCGTGCCCACCGTGCAGAAATATGTGGATTTACTCCGGCCCCAGTGCGACCTGGTGATTGCCCTTACGCACATCGGCTACACCGAGCACAATCCGGGGGATCTCATTGACTCCCAACTGGCTGCCGCCACGCGGGGGATTGATATGATTGTGGGCGGGCACTCGCATACATTTTTGGAAGAACCTGCTTACGTAGCCAACCTGGATGGTTTGTCGGTCCCCATTGTCCAAGCCGGCTGGATGGGCGTTTACATGGGTGAATTCCACGTCTCGGTAAGGAAGTAGTTGGGCGTTATGCTTTGCGCGAAGGTCCATTTGCTGGACCTTCGGGGCACTTCCCGGAAGGAAAGCGGAACCCTCTTGGGCCCTTTGATGGAGCCCGAGAGGGTTTCCGCTAGCCGCCTTGCTTGGTATTGCAAGGCGGTAGTTCCGTGCTCACTCAGCCGCCGCACCTGCTTGTGTGCGGCGGCCACACTTGGTGATAACTAAACAATTGATGCACAGTAACTTATATGCTAATCCTCGTTCAAATTTCGAACGAGGATTATGTCGTAACCTATTGAGATTCAGTATATTAGTAATCACACGCCGTTTTTTTGCGCGGGTGACACTTAAGTAATTGATATGCTGTAACTTACACAACAATCCTCGTTCAAAAACCGAACGAGGATTATACAGTAAGTTATTGTGTGATAGAGAGTTGGCGATCACGCCTAGATTACTCCTCACCGGGGACGGAGGTCGTGTTCCCAAAGGACGCGGCGGATGTCCTCTGGGCGGAGCTGGAGGCAGCGGGCTAGTTGGGCCACAGAGGTGTAATAACTGCGGAACAAGTAGATTATCAGTTTGGCTTGCTCGTCAGGAGTTAGTGCTAGAATCTCTTTCTTGAACCACCGCTCGGCTACATCGGTCACGCTGACCTTGAACTTGGTATCTCTCTGCCAAACATGGTTGTTCAAGACCAGTTTTTGGTACATTTGGTCCGAATTCAACTCAGCAATCATCCGAGAAAAATAGGCCTGATCGTTCCCAAAGGCACTTTCTGCATAGGCACAATCGCAGGCGGAGGCCGGGACCATCCGGCCTTTTTCATCGACCAGCCAGGTTACGCCGCTCAGATCTTTATGGGTCCGGAACAGCGCTTCTTTCTCCCGGTGCGTCAAACTACTCACGGACCGAAATCCTGGGGGCCTGTCCGAGTCCGCAAACATCCCCCGGAACGAGGACCACGGGTAATCCTTAAAGCTAAACCCTAAGTCCACTACATTCCGGGGCATGTATGCCAGAGCGTTCCGCACAAATTCGTCCGTGTCCAGATATTGCACACTGATGCGCGTCCGGGCCATGACCTGCCGCTGTTCATACTTCTTGGCCAGAAACTGGGAGTGGCGCTTCTTCACAAACTCGCCGACAGCCTCGGTCCCCTCCCAGTTTACCGCCAAAACGGCACAAAGCCCGTGCGTAGACAGGACTATCTCACTCACTACCAGCGCATTCGCGTCCAATGCGCCCAGGTAGATACTTTTCTCCAGATGGTCGTAATCTTCATCGTCCCGACATAGCAAAACAGACTCCGTGCCTTCCAAACAGACATGAAACGGGTATACTTTCGCGACAGTTCCGTCGGGCAAACGCCGTTCTACAACCCGCTGAAAGGCCATGGCTAACTGCATTTGCCACCCGAACCGCCCGAACCGCCCGAGCCGCCGAAGCCAAAACCGAGGCCGATCCCCGGCACCGGCATGGGAGTCCCACTGGGCGGAAAACTCCCTCCGCCCGGGAAACAACAAGAAAACACCTTGTCCGCCATCCGCATGATGGAAGTGCCATCTCCAGTAATCGGCCGCACAATCTTAGACGGGTCATAACCGAACGGAATCTTCAGCCGGTCCGCCAATTTCTCATAGCGTGGAATATAGTCGAACATGAGCGCATACCACAGGTTCTCAGCATGGTCGTAGGGCTCTGCAGTGGCGATAATTTCAGCCATGGAGAGGTAGCGGATCGCCTTATCGGCCTGCGTCTCGCGCTTCTCCCAAAGAGCCGGGACCATCCCCTCAATGAGCATCCGGTTCATACTTTCATTCTGCTTTTTCGCTGCCGATTTAGACGGCGCCGGACGGAAACTATCGTCATAAAACTCGTAGTCCGTACGCATGTGCAGACGACCGTCGTCGCCTACCAAAACTTCGAGGAAGGTCTTCATAACGTGGTGATTTCAAGGATGTCTTTGCCATATTTGTCGAACAATTTTTCGCCAAAACCAGGCACGGTGGTAAGTTCCTCATGTGTCGATGGTTTCATGTCGGCAATAGCATATAGCACCCTATTGTGCAGGATGAAGTAAGGCGGCACGTTCAGTTCGCGCGCTTTGGCCCGACGCCAGAGGACCAGATCCTCGGCCACATCCGGGTGCGGCCCGCGGTAAGGTTCGGCCTTTTGTCGGACAGAGATTTGAACGGCCAGTTCGTCTTCCAGTGAAGCGTAATCACTGAAGAATTGGGCTTTTCCATCGTCACCGATGGTGATTTGCAACAAGGTGTTCATAGCAAACAAATTTAAGGGTTATGTAATGTTGAGCACCCCGGAAAAGGGGTTGCAGCAGGCCTGGAGGGAACCAGATCGCTGCTGCAAACCTAAATACTGCGCTTGGTAAAAACAAGGTTCGGTTGAAAAGAAGTGTTGTTTCACATGTTTTTTCTTCTGTTTCAACCGATTATACAGAAAAGATATTTTTTCTACCGATTTTTCAAGGCCGATTTAATCGTTAGCCGCGTCGTTCTTCCCGGCCAGTTTGAGCGAAATTTAGCATGTAAGCTGCCTGCAGAGTGTGATCGATAACTCTTTATTACACAATGAGTTACCGTATAATCCTCGTTCGGTTTTTGAACGAGGATTAGTGTGTAAGTTACAGTATATCAATTACTTAAGTATCACCCGCGCAAAAAACGGTGTGTGATTACTAATGTGCTGAATATCAATGGGTTATAATATAATCCTCGTTCGAAAATCGAACGAGGATTAGTATATAAGTAGCTGTGGGATAGGCGATTAGCGATCACGCGGCGGCCTACAGGATATTCATGCTTTGTTCGCGGATTTTTTCCAGTTCGTCTTTCATGCGGACGACTAGCTGCTGGATGCCGGCGTGGTTGGCTTTGGAGCCGGTGGTGTTGATTTCGCGACCCATTTCCTGGATGATGAAGCCCAGCTTTTTGCCGGGGTAGGGCTCGGAATCAATAACCTCCATGAAGTATTTGCAGTGCTGGCGGAGGCGGACTTTTTCCTCGTTGATGTCGTACTTCTCCAGGTAGAAAATCAGCTCCTGCTCAAAGCGCTCCGGATTGGCTTTGGCAGCCAGGTCTTCCAGGGCCTTGCCCAGACGCTCGCGGACAGCGGCAATGCGCTCACTCTCAAGCGCTTCCACCTGGTCGTACAGGGCCAGGATGCCGGCGACGCGGGAGGTGACATCGGCATATAAAGCCTTGCCTTCGTTGGCGCGATAGGCCATGAGTTGGGACAGGGCGGTGTTCAAAGCGGCGGCGACTAGCGGCCATTCTTCGGGCGTGATGACATCGGCCTTGCGGGCGTCCACAACCTCCGGGAGGCGCAGGATGGAACTGGCGAGGATGCTGCCCACGCCGGGATCCTTCAGGAAGGTTTTGGTGAAAACGGTCTCTTTGTCCAGGGCCGATACCACGCTTTTCCAATACTCGTGGAAGGCATCGGCATTGATGCTGTGACTGCCCTCGCCGGCGGCGGGTTCGAAGGTGATATACAGGTCGATGGTGCCGCGTACAAGCTTATCGGCCAATAATTTACGCACCTCGAGGTCCTTCTCTTTGGGGAGGAGGGAGCTTTTGATGTTGATGTCGGCGCTTTTGGCGTTGAGGGTGCGGATTTCGAGGGTGATTTTGCCGCTGGAGAGCGTAG